>Ga0268298_10001166_pt1 | contig 31580 bp, 29 predicted proteins | sample WWTPWeurt_MetaG_FD_194462 | JGI IMG/M metagenome (GOLD analysis project Ga0268298, IMG submission 194462) | Activated sludge microbial communities from WWTP in Nijmegen, Gelderland, Netherland - WWTP Weurt | ecosystem: Engineered > WWTP > Aerobic digester > Activated sludge | place... | reverse complement strand
TTCGACATCGCTGCGGTTGAGGAAGCGGCGAAAATGATCGAGGCCGCCGAGCGTCCGGTGCTTTACCTGGGCGGTGGCGTGATCCACTCCGGCGCCGCACACATGGCCGTTACGCTGGCCGAGCAGGCTTCGCTGCCCACCACCATGACGCTGATGGCCCTTGGCGCAATGCCGATGGATCACCCGCTGTCCCTCGGCATGCTGGGCATGCACGGCGCGCGCTACACCAACTATGTGCTTGAAGAGGCCGACCTGCTGATCTGCGTCGGAGCCCGTTTCGACGATCGTGCCATCGGCAAGACGGCCGAGTTCTGTCCGAACGCCAAGATCATCCACATCGACATCGATCGGTCCGAGCTGCACAAGGTGAAGGATGCTCACGTCGCCATCGCCGGCGATGTGGGGCAGGTGCTCTCCGAGTTGCTGCCGCGGGTCAAGCCCCAGCTGCGCAAGCGCTGGCTGTCCCACGTCGAAAGCCTGAAGGGCCGCTTCCCGCTGGCCATGCCGGGCGTTGACAATCCCCGCTCGCCCTACGGCCTCATCCACGCAGTAGCCAACTGTCTGGACGACAGCGCGATCATCACCAGCGATGTCGGCCAGCACCAGATGTGGGTGGCACAGGCCTATCCGTTCCGCCGCTCCCGCCAGTGGCTCAACTCGGGCGGTCTCGGCACGATGGGTTTCGGCTTCCCGGCTGCCATTGGCGCCGCGCTGGCTGCACCGGATCGCACCGTGGTGTGCTTCTCGGGTGATGGCAGCCTCAAGATGAACATCCAGGAAATGGCCACCGCCGCCCAGGAAAACGTCAACGTCAAGATCATCCTCTTCAACAATCAGTCCCTGGGCTTGGTGCATCAACAGCAGAGCATGTTCTACGGCAAGCGCATCATGGCTTCCCGCTACGAGCGGCCCACTGATTTCCTGAAGATTGCCGAAGGCTTCGGCATGCGTGCAGTGGATCTCGATCCGGTTCCGAACCCGCGGGCAACCCTGGCCGAGGCCCTCAATACGCCGGGCCCCTGTCTGATTCATGCGACGATCGATCCGAACGAATTCGTCTACCCGATGGTGCCGCCGGGCGCCGCCAATTCCGAGATGATCGGCTGAGCCCGAGGAGACAACACGATGTCCGAACAGAACACTTCTGCCACCAAGCCAATGTCCGAGTTCATCCCCGAGGTGCCCGAGCACAACGGCTTCCACAAGGTTGTGCTGGAACTCGGCGTGGCCAACCATCCGGGCGTGATGAGCCATATCTGCGGTCTGTTTGCCCGGCGCGCCTTCAACGTTGAAGGCATCCTGTGCATGCCGGTTGGCACGGGCAGCACCAGCCGGATCTGGCTGCTGGTCTTTGAAGACCAGCGCCTCGAGAAGATGATCAAGCAAGTTGAAAAGCTTGAGGATGTGCTCTACGTGAATAAGCACGCTGGCGAGCATCCGGTCTTCGGTCGGCTCGACGAGTTCTTCCAGTAAGTCTGCAATACCTGCGCCGCCGGCCCTGTGTCGGCGGCGTGCTAGACTCCTTTGCCTGTCCGGCAGTCCAATTCCCCATTCACGTCTTCGCGAGTTCCCCATGTCTGGTAATACGCTCGGCACGCTTTTTTGCGTCACCTCCTTCGGCGAATCCCACGGTCCCGCCATCGGCTGCGTGGTGGACGGCTGCCCGCCGGGCTTGGCAATCAGCGAGGCCGACATCCAGGCAGAACTTGACCGGCGCAAGCCCGGAACCTCTCGCCACGTCACCCAGCGGCGCGAGCCAGACACCGTTGAAATCCTCTCTGGTGTCTTTGAGGGCGTGACCACCGGAACGCCAATTTCCTTGCTGATCCGCAACCAGGACCAACGCTCCAAAGACTACGGCAATATCGCCGAAAGCTTCCGGCCCGGACACGCCGACTACGCCTACTGGCAGAAATACGGCATCCGCGACTACCGCGGTGGCGGCCGTTCTTCAGCCCGCGAAACCGCCGTGCGCGTGGCTGCCGGAGCGATCGCCCGCAAGTGGCTGCTCGAGCGTTTCGGCATCGTGATCCGCGGCTACATGGCCCAGCTCGGACCGATCGAGATTCCCTTTGCCGCGTGGGATGACGTTGATAGCAACAGTTTTTTTGCACCCAACCAGGCCATCGTGCCGAAGCTCGAAAGCTACATGGACGAATTGAGGAAATCCGGTGAGTCGGTCGGTGCGCGCATTAACGTGGTTGCCACCGGTGTTCCGGTGGGCTGGGGCGAGCCGGTGTATGACCGCCTCGACGCCGACATCGCCTACGCGATGATGAGCATCAACGCGGTGAAAGGCGTCGAGATCGGCGCAGGTTTCGCCAGTGTTTCCCAGCTTGGGACCGAACATTCCGACGAAATGTCGCCGGAAGGCTTTCTGTCCAACAATGCAGGTGGTGTGCTCGGTGGCATTTCCACTGGCCAGGACATCATCGTCAGCATGGCGATCAAGCCCACCGCAAGCACGCGCCTTGATCGCCATACCATCGACAAGGCCGGCAATCCGGTCGTCGTCAATACCCACGGCCGCCATGATCCCTGCGTCGGCATTCGTGCCACGCCGATTGCCGAAGCCATGTTGGCCATTGTGCTGCTTGACCATGCCCTGCGCCATCGCGCCCAGAACGGCGATGTCGTCTGTTCGACTCCGCAGGTCGCGGGGCTGGCGCCGTCGGGTGTGCAGTCGGTGCCGTCGCCCACTTCACGGGATTGACTCCGGTCAACTTTCGGCCGATTTCAGCGGCGTAAAGTAGCTCGTACGATATTTCAATTTTCAATACGAGCCGGGAGGTCATGCATGGAGCAACACGATCTGAACCACGAATTCCCCGAATACCGCGAGCAGATTCATGCACTTAAGATGTCCAACGGACACTTCGCACGGCTTTTTGATGAATACCACGACGTGAATCGCAACGTGGTGCGTGTTGAGGTCCAGGCCGAAATCGCAACGGATTTCGAACTCGAAGACCTGAAAAAGCGCCGCCTGAAACTGAAAGACGAACTCCATGGCATGTTGAAGAGTTCCCCGGTCAATTGACCGGTCGGCTGTTCTGCAGGAAAAAGAGCGCTTGAGCGCTCAGACTGCGGACAAACCTCCAAGCCTCCGCTCGTCGGGGGCTTTGATTTTTTACAATTCCGGCATGCTCAAGCCACGCCTCGTGGGTTCCACGGGGGCCGTGCAACCTACACTCCCGTCGATGATTCCCTACTGGCGCCTGTCCGGCTATTACTTCTTTTATTTCGCTTTCATCGGCGCCTTTTCTCCCTACTTCAGCCTTTATCTGCAATCCATCGGCAACACGGCAGCGCAAATTGCCGTGCTGATGTCGCTGATGTCCGTCATGCGCATGCTGGCGCCGGCACTTTGGGGCTGGCTGGCCGACCGGCTGGGTGCCCGTACTACCATCGTTCGTGTATCTGCATTTTTGTCGCTGATCGGTTTTGCAGGCTTTCTGGTGAGCGATGCCTATGGCGCGCTGTTTGCCAGCATGGCTTTCCTGGCTTTTTTCTGGAGTGCGGCGCTGCCGCTGGTCGAAACGCTGACCTTTGCTCATTTGCAGGGGCAGACCGGCCGTTACGGCAACATCCGCGTGTGGGGTTCGGTGGGCTTTATCGTCGCGGTATTGGGCCTCGGCTATCTCCTCGACGATCTGCCTGTGCGGGCGCTCTTGTGGATTTCGTTGGCGATTCTGGGCGGAATTCTGTTTTGCGCGCTGGTGATCCCTGAGGCTTCCGCCTCAAAGGCGCCCGACGTGCATGTCGCGCTCACCGAAATTCTGCGACGGCCCCACGTGATGGCGCTGCTGGCCGCGTGTTTTTTCATGTCTGCCGCTCACGGAGCGCTTTACGTTTTCTACTCCCTGCACCTGGTTGCCCATGGCTACAGCAAGTCGCTGGTTGGCTGGATGTGGACCCTTGGCGTTGTTGCCGAAATCGTTGTCTTCATGGCGATGCCGCAGCTGCTTCGCACCTGTTCCCTGCGTGGAATCCTGATCTTCAGTCTCGCGGCGGCCGTGCTGCGGTTTTTGTTGATAGGCTGGGGTGCCGAGTCGCTGACGGTGCTGCTGTTCGCCCAGGTGCTTCATGGCGCAACCTTTGGCGCCTATCACGCGGCTGCGGTGGCTGCCGTGAATGGCTGGTTCGGAACCCGCCACCAGGCGCGTGGTCAGGCCTTGTACGGCAGTATTTCGTTTGGCGCCGGGGGAATGATCGGCGGCCTGATTAGCGGCTACACTTGGGAAAGCATCGGGCCGGCCTGGACCTATTCTCTCGGATCGTTGTTTGCGCTTGTCGGCTTGGTGGTGCTCGTCGGCGGCTGGCAGGAGCGAGGCACTTCAGGGCGGGCAGACAGTTAAATGAACAGGTTTGAGTCGAAGCATGAATAGACATTTTGGATGGCTGCAGGGCTTGTTGCCCGCAATGATCGCCGCGGGCGTCGTGACTGCCTGTCAGACGGTGCAAACGACCCAGGGCGGGGCTGTGGGTATCGAGCGCCGGCAGATGATGATGGTTTCGTCCAAGGAGATGGAGCAGGCGTCGTCCCAGAGTTATCACCAGATCCTCCAGCAGGCGGGACAGAAAAATGCCCTCAACCGGGACAAGGCCCAGGTTGAACGTGTGCGTGCGGTAGCCCGTCGCCTGATCCCGGCAACCGGGGCCTTCCGGTCCGATGCGCCAGGCTGGCAGTGGGAGGTCAATGTGCTCACTTCGAACGATCTCAACGCCTGGTGCATGGCCGGAGGAAAGATCGCGTTCTATTCAGGAATCATCGAAAAGCTGTCGCTGACCGACGACGAGATTGCCGCCATCATGGGCCACGAGATTGCCCATGCGCTGCGCGAGCACGCCCGTGAGCGGGCGTCGCAGTCGATGATGACGAACGTCGGCGTTGCGGTTGTTGGTGCCGTGCTTGGCGTTGGCCAGGCAGGAACAGATCTCATCGGCACGGTGGCCAAGGTGAGTTTCGAGCTTCCCAACAGCCGTGAACACGAGACAGAGGCTGACCGTATCGGTGTCGAGCTCGCTGCTCTTGGCGGCTACGATCCCCGTGCTGCAATCAGCCTTTGGCAGAAGATGGCCAAGGCTTCCAGCGGCGCTCCACCCCAGTGGTTGTCGACCCACCCGTCCAACGAGACTCGGCAGCAGGATCTGCAACAATACGCTGCGCGAGTCATGCCCCTTTACGAGCAAGCTACTCAGCGCGTAAGGGCTGTGAAATAATAAAAGTTTTCCGCCCTTCAGCTCTGACTTCCCGCCCATGCAAGCGCAAACGCTTTACGAAAAATTGTGGTCGAGCCACGTGGTCCACGTCGAAGACGACGGCACTGCGCTGATCTACATCGACCGTCACCTCGTTCACGAAGTCACCAGCCCCCAGGCCTTCGAAGGCCTCAAGCTGGCCGGGCGCAAGCCTTGGCGCGTGGATTCGATCGTTGCAACGGCCGACCACAACACACCGACCGATCACTGGGAGCAGGGCATTCTCGACCCGGTTTCCCGTCAGCAGGTGGAAACCCTAGACAGCAATATCCGTGAAGTCGGAGCGCTGGCCTATTTCCCGTTCAAGGATGCGCGCCAGGGCATCGTGCACGTCATCGGACCGGAAAACGGCGCGATCCTGCCCGGCATGACCGTCGTCTGCGGTGACTCCCACACGTCCACGCACGGCGCCTTTGCGTGCCTGGCTCACGGCATCGGCACCTCGGAAGTCGAGCACGTGATGGCAACCCAGTGCCTGCTCCAGAAGAAGTCCAAAACCATGCTGGTCCGCGTGGATGGTCAGCTCGGCGCCGGTGTAACTGCCAAGGACGTCGTGCTGGCAGTCATCGGCCGTATCGGCACGGCGGGCGGAACCGGCTACGCGATCGAGTTCGGCGGCAGCGCCATTCGCAGCTTGTCGGTCGAAGGCCGCATGACCATCTGCAACATGGCCATCGAAGCAGGTGCCCGCGCCGGCCTCGTCGCTGTTGACGACCAAACCGTTGCTTACCTCAAAGACCGGCCTTTTTCGCCAAAGGGCGCACTCTGGGATCGTGCGGTCGAATACTGGAAGACCCTGCATTCGGATGACGGCGCCGTCTTCGATGCCGTGGTCGAGCTCGATGCTGCGCAGATTCAGCCTCAGGTTACCTGGGGTACGTCGCCCGAAATGGTTGCTGCTGTAGATGCGAACGTGCCGGATCCGGCCCTCGAGAAAGACCCGATCAAGCGCGAAGGCATGGAGCGCGCGCTCCAGTACATGGGGCTCACGCCGCGTACGCCGATCAAGGACATTGCGATCGACAAGGTCTTCATCGGTTCGTGCACCAACTCGCGCATCGAGGATCTGCGTGCTGCGGCCGCAGTGGCACAGGGCCGCCGTAAGGCCGACAACGTCAAGCTGGTGCTGGTTGTGCCGGGCTCCGGCCTTGTCAAGCGTCAGGCCGAGGCCGAAGGTCTCGACAAGATCTTCGTCGCCGCCGGTTTCGAATGGCGTGAGCCGGGCTGTTCCATGTGCCTGGCGATGAATGCTGATCGCCTTGAACCGGGCGAGCGTTGTGCATCCACGTCCAACCGCAACTTTGAAGGTCGTCAGGGCGCCGGTGGCAGAACGCACCTCGTCAGTCCGGCAATGGCCGCTGCAGCGGCAATCGCTGGTCATTTTGCCGATGTGCGCGAGCTCGCCTGAGGCTGCGGAGAAAATTAGCCATGCTTAAATTCATCGCGCTAATCGGTGTGTTTGCCGTTGTGCTCCTCGCTGGTTGCAACACCGTGCAGGGGCTCGGCAAGGATCTTGAAAAGGGTGGCGAGGCCATCCAGAAGGTAGCCAAGTAATGAAGCCTTTCCAGAAACTCGACGGTCTCGTGGCGCCGATGGATCGCGCCAACGTCGATACCGATGCAATCATTCCCAAGCAGTTTCTCAAGTCGATCAAGCGCAGCGGCTTCGGCCCCAACCTGTTCGACGAGTGGCGCTACCTGGATGTCGGCCAGCCCGGTCAGGACAATTCCGGTCGTCCGAAGAACCCGGATTTCGTCCTTAACCAGCCCCGCTACCAGGGCGCGCAAATCCTGCTGACCCGCGATAATTTCGGCTGTGGCAGCTCCCGCGAGCATGCCCCGTGGGCGCTGGAGGATTACGGCTTCCGCGTGATCATCGGCCCTAGCTTTGCCGACATCTTCTTCAACAACTGCTTCAAGAATGGCCTCCTGCCCATCAAGCTGGACGCCGCCGAAGTCGAAGAGCTGTTCGCCCAGTGTCTTGGCGCAGACGGCTATCGTCTGACCGTGGATCTCCAGGCCCAGACCATCACCCGCGCCGACGGCAAGGTGATCCCGTTCAGCGTCGATCCGTTCCGTCGCGAATGCCTGCTCAATGGTTGGGACGACATCGGCCTGACCCTGCGTCGTGCCGACATCATCCGCGACTACGAAGCCCGTCGCCGCATTGAGCAGCCCTGGCTGTTCGCCTGATTACTGCGATCGTCCGGTGGCAACCCTGTCGCCGGCATCGACCAACGAAAAAAACGGAAAACTACAATGAAAATCTGTGTTCTGCCGGGTGACGGCATCGGCCCCGAAATCATCGGTCAGACTCTGCGCATGCTTGATGCAATGCGTGACGACGGTGTGAAGTTCGAAGCCGAAATGGCTCTCGTGGGCGGTGCCGCCGTTGACGCCACCGGCAAGCCCCTGCCGGAAGAAACCGTTCGCCTTGCCGATGAAGCCGATGCGCTGCTGCTCGGTGCGGTGGGGGGGCCGAAGTGGGATGGCTTCCCGCGTGAGCAGCGTCCCGAACTCGGCCTGCTCGGCATTCGTCGGCAGCTCGAGCTTTTCGCCAACCTGCGTCCGGCGATTCTTTACCCCGAACTCGCCAATGCCTCGTCGCTCAAGCCCGAGATCGTCGCCGGGCTGGATATCCTTATCGTGCGCGAGCTCACCGGCGACATCTATTTCGGCCAGCCCCGCGGTATCCGTGTTGAAAACGGCGAGCGCGTCGGTTTCAACACGATGATCTACGCGGAGTCCGAAATCCGTCGCATCGGCAAGGTGGCTTTCGAAGCCGCCCGCAAGCGCGATAAAAGGCTGTGTTCCGTGGACAAGATGAACGTCCTCGAAACCACCCAGCTGTGGCGCGACGTGATGATCGAACTGTCCGCCGACTACCCGGATGTGGAACTCACCCACATGCTCGTCGACAACGCCGCGATGCAACTCGTGCGCGCGCCCAAGCAGTTCGACGTGATGGTGACCGGCAACATGTTCGGCGACATTCTCTCCGACGAAGCCTCCATGCTTACCGGCTCCATTGGCATGCTGCCGTCAGCTTCCCTCAATGCCCAGGGCAAGGGCATGTACGAGCCGAGCCACGGCTCGGCGCCCGATATTGCAGGCAAGGATCTGGCCAACCCGCTGGCCACCATGTTGTCGGCCGCCATGATGTTGCGCTACAGCTTCAACATGGAGGCCCAGGCCGCGCGCATTGAAACCGCGGTGAAGAAAGTGCTCGCCGCCGGCTATCGCACCGGCGACATCTACGAGCCGGGCACCCGTCGTGTCGGCACCAAGGAAATGGGTGACGCGGTTATCGCAGCGCTGTAAACATTCGAAAAAATAATCAAGTCTGATCGGGGATCAAAATGAAAAAAGTGGGTCTGGTTGGCTGGCGCGGAATGGTTGGTTCCGTGCTCATGCAGCGCATGCGCGAAGAGAATGATTTTGCACTGATCGAGCCGGTGTTCTTCACCACTTCCAATCCGGGTGGCAAGGCGCCGAATTTCGGCAAGGAAGCCCCCCCGCTGAAGGACGCCCGGAACATCGACGAACTGAAGACGATGGACATCGTCATTACCTGTCAGGGCGGTGACTACACCAGCGACGTGTACCCGAAGCTGCGCGCAGCGGGCTGGAGCGGTCACTGGATCGATGCAGCTTCCACGCTGCGCATGGACCCCAAGGCCGTCATCATTCTCGATCCGGTCAACATGAACGTGATCAAGGATTCTCTCGTCAAGGGCGGTCGCGACTGGATCGGCGGTAACTGTACCGTTTCGCTGATGCTTATGGCTCTTGGCGGCCTGTTCCAGCGTGATCTGGTCGAGTGGGCTACGTCCATGACCTATCAGGCAGCATCCGGCGCCGGTGCGCAGAACATGCGCGAGTTGCTGTCCCAGATGGGCGAACTGAACCGTTCGGTCAAAGAGCTGCTCGACGATCCCGCCTCGGCAATCCTCGATATCGACCGCGAAGTGGCTGGCACCATGCGCGACGAGGCCTTCCCGGCTTCCAACTTCGGCGTGCCGCTGGCCGGCTCGTTGATCCCGTGGATCGACAAGGATCTCGGAAACGGTCAGTCCAAGGAAGAGTGGAAGGGCGGTGTCGAAACCAACAAGATTCTCGGCCGCGGTGAAGGCTTCAGTGCTCCGGTGGTGCCCATCGATGGCCTTTGCGTGCGTATCGGCGCGATGCGCTGCCATAGCCAGGCGCTTACCCTGAAGCTGCGCAAGGATATCCCGGTCGACGAAATCGAGAGCATGCTGGCGTCAGCCAATGACTGGGTCAAGGTTGTTCCGAACCAGCGCGAGGCGTCGATGAAAGACCTGACCCCGACTGCCGTTACTGGCACGCTGACTGTTCCCGTTGGCCGGATCCGAAAACTGGCCATGGGTGGCGAGTACATTTCGGCCTTCACCGTTGGCGATCAGCTTCTGTGGGGCGCTGCCGAGCCGCTGCGACGCATGCTGCGGGTTCTGCTGGAAGATTGACATTGAAACATGCGGCGAAAGCCGCTCCAGACTGCTGACAAAGCCCGAAGCCCCCGCCTACCGGGGGCTTCGTTTTTTTATAATCCGAGCATGCTCAAGCCTGCCGCCGCCACCGCTTAGACTGAACTGGAAATGGTGACGCTGGACCAATTGGTTTCGCGTAATCACCTGCTTCGGTTGATTGATGCGCACATCCGCTTCGATTTCATCCGCCAGAAGACCGAAGGGCTCTACTGCGCGAACAACGGCCGCCCGGCGGGGTAAGTTCAAATGGAGCTTGAACTTGCCTCACCAAACCCATGATGTTATGTTCATCGATAACTCGATTTCGATGATCAGCCTTCGTGCATAAGAACCTCGTGAATAGTCGGCTAAAACGCACCCTGCTCGCCGCCGCCATTAGTGCGCTGTCCTTCAGTGCCACTGCTGCGGGACTTGGGCGAATTACGGTCCTGAGCGGACTCGGTCAGCCTCTGCGTGCAGAGGTGGAAATCGCTGCTGCGCCCGAAGAAATCCAGAACATGACGGCGCGTCTCGCGTCTGCGGACGCCTTTCGGCAGGCCGGGATCGATTATTCCCCGTCTGTCAGCGGATTGCGCATGTCTGTTGAGCGTCGAGGCAGTGGTGCGGTGGTTAGAGTCAGCAGCGACAGACCGATCAACGAGCCCTTCGTAGATATGCTGGTCGAGCTGAACTGGTCGGCCGGGCGCCTCATTCGAGAATATACATTTCTGTTGGACCCTCCCGACACAGGGACCGCTCGTGCCTCTGTTGCAGTGGCTTCGCCGGAAGTGCGTTATGGCCAGTCTGGCGTGCGGGCCGTAGCTCCTGCCGTGCGTCGTCCTGCTGCTGCGCACATCGCGCGGCCCGCTGCGGCTTCCCAAGGGGGCGGGCGCGCCTACATGGTGCAGTCTGGTGATACGCTGAATCGCATCGCCATGGAAAATCGCCCCGACGGCGTTTCCATGGAGCAGATGCTGCTGGCTCTCTTCCAGGGCAATCGCTCAGCTTTTGAAGGCGATGACATGAATCGCCTGCAGGCCGGCAAGATCCTGCGTATTCCCGATGCGGAGGGTGTGCGCCAGCTAGCTGGCGAGGGCGGACGTCAACAGCTTGTGGGTCAGTCGTCGGATTTCGGGCGCTACAGCCGGAAGCTTGCCGAGCAGGCTGCCGCCGGGCCGGCCAAAGAGGCTCCAGCACAGCAGGGTAGTGGCGGCAAGATCGGGGCCAAGGTCGAAGATCGGGCCCAGTCTGCTGTCGGTTCAAGCGACAGGCTCAAGGTTTCAAAGAGCGAAGAAGGCGTGCGTGCAGGTGGTGCTGGCGGAGAGAAGTCCGTTGCTCGCCTGCAGGCGCTTGAAGAGGATCTGGTTTCTCGGGACAAGGCTCTGAACGAGGCCAACACCCGTTTGGCCGAACTTGAAAAAAGCATCAAGGAACTCCAGCGTCTGGTTGAACTGAAGAGCCAGGGTATGGCTCAGATGCAGTCAGAAGCACCGCCTCCCGTCGCAAAGGCCCCTGTCGAGCCCGTTGCTGCGCCTGCCGTTGCTGAGACTGAAAAGCCCGAGCTTCCGAAGGAGCCGGAGCCTGCTCCAGAGGCGAGGCCGGTTCCCCCTCCTCCGCCGCCCGTGCCGGAGCCCACGCCTGCCAAACCGCCGGAAGCCCAGTCTCCCGGGGATGACACTTCGTTGTTGATTGGCGGTGGTGGCATTCTCGCGCTATTGCTCGGATGGGGTGGCTACAAGCTGTACCAGCGCCGTAATGCTCAGGGCGCGCCCACCACGACGCCCGCGCTCTCTGAATTCGGTGACGGATCGAGTTCCGTTTTTGGTAGCGCAGTGGGGCAAAGTGTTGATACAGGCAGCAGCAGCCAGATCCAGACCGATTTCAGTCAGTCCGGGCTTTCGTCGATCGATACCGATGAGGGGGTCGACCCTGTAGCCGAAGCCGATGTGTATATGGCTTATGGGCGTGATGCCCAAGCCGAGGAAATCCTTCTGGATGCTCTCAAGACCGATCCAGGGCGGACTGGGGTCCATCTAAAACTCCTCGAGATTTATGCGCAACGCAAGAATCTCAAGCAGTTCGAGACTACGGCTACCGAGCTCTACTCGTTGACCGGCGGCAACGGTCAGGATTGGGAAAAAGCGGCGGCTCTTGGGCGTAAAGTTGATCCGGACAGCCCCTTGTACCGCATCCCGGCACCAGGGGCCCCTTCGGGCCCGTCGACGGCTATGCCGGCAGCCCCGACTTCCGCTCCCGGCCCCCAGACGATTGCCGGAGGTGCTGCGGCAGCTACTGGCTTTGTGCAGGCAGGGACTGCACGAGTCCCGGTTGCCGAGCCAGCCTTCATGGCGAGTGAGCCACAGCAGCTTGGTAGCGACGATCCCCTGGAGTCTCCATCGCAGCTGAAAGACACCTGGGCTTTGCCCGGAGATCTCAATCAGTACGCGAGCATGGAGGATATCGAACGGGTTGTCTCTGCAGAGTCGCATCCTGCTCAGCCCGCAGACAGCTTTCCCGCCGCCGGAATTCTCGATTTCGACCTCGATCTGAATGTTGAAAGTGATGCGGGTAGTGCGCGAACCGTTGCGTTGGGTAGTGGTTCTCCGACCGCCAGCAATGGACTGGACTTCGATCTCGGTTTTGATCAGGTGTCCCAGCCCGAAATGGGGGCCACGCTGGTGGCCGGAGACGTCATGCCCAATCTTGAGGCCACCTCGACGCGGCCTCAGCGTTTGGCGGAAGACTTTAGCCTGCCCGACGCCAGCGATCTCGACTTCGAGATCAGCTCCGAGTTTGGTGAGCATCGCTCAGGGCCGCCGTCCGATCAAACCTTTGATGTTGATCTGACAGCGACGCTGGCCGAAGACAGCATCCGCGAGCCGGTGGATGCAGCCACTGTCGATCTGGAGCGGACGAGTTTTGACAGCAGCTTGCTGGATTTCGATTTCGAACTGGACGATAAAGTCGAGGCGAAGGCTCCCGTGAAGGCGGCGTTTGCGCCGGCGGCGGACCTGAAGGCTCTCGATCTCGAACTCAAGCGGCCTGTCGTTGCGTCTGCGATTGAATTGCCGGATGCGGGTCCGCCCACCGAGCCACCCCTGGATCTCGATCTTCAGCAGGAAGTGGCCACCAAGCTCGAGCTGGCTCGCGCCTACGAGGAAATGGGTGATAACGATGGTGCGCGGGAACTCGTTGAAGAGGTCTTGCGCGAAGGTTCGGGGCTTCAGCAGGATGAGGCGCGAGCGATTCTCTCCCGCCTTTCCTGATCGGGTGGGCTCGTAGTCCAGAACGTACTGAACGCAGTGACGATTGCGGTGCACCCGGCGACGCGACTTGTCGCTTGGGCGGCCTTGGTCATGTTTTTTCAAATAGCCCGAGGCCCCATGTTATGGGGCTTCGGGCTTGTTGTTCTGACCCTCTCCGTCCTGTTCGCGAGGCACCGAACCCTGCGCCTTTTGCGGCGCGTCCGCGTTTTGCTCGTGGTCTTGGTTCTGCTGTTCGCCTTCTTTACTCCCGGAGAGGCGCTTTTGCCCTTTCTGGGACGTGCCGGGCCAACCATTGAGGGGCTTGATATGGCCCTTGTTCATGGCGGTCGGCTGCTCGTCGTCGTCATGCTTGTCTCGATTCTCCTGGAAAAAACCGATGAAAGAACGCTCGTGTCCGGCTTGATGGTGCTCGCCCGCCCGCTGGGTTTGCTTGGCCTGTCGAGTGAGCGGCTGGCTGTGCGCTTGCTGCTTGCATTTGCATATGTGGAGTCGCCACCTCCGGGCGGATGGCGGGCGTTGATGACGGAAAATTCCGATCGTGTTGAATTGGATAGCTTGACGGTGGTGTTCACGCCTCTGCGCTGGCCTGACCGGTTTGCAATTGGAGGTCTGTTGGGGCTGATGGTCTGGTGGATGAGCAAATGAGGATTGCGATAGGCGTCGAATATGACGGTAATGCTTTCGAGGGCTGGCAGATTCAGCCTCATGGCCGAACTGTTCAGAACGCGGTCGAGCACGCCCTTGCGCAGATTGCCCAGGCGCCCATTAAGCTCGTCTGTGCCGGCCGGACTGATACGGGTGTGCACGCAAGCATGCAGGTAGCCCATTTCGACACCGTGGCGAAACGTCCGCTTGAGGCTTGGGTGCGGGGCGTGAATAGTCATTTGCCGTCCAGCGTCTGCGTTTTGTGGGCGGTGGACGTGGATGACGATTTTCATGCCCGCTTCAGTGCAGAGTCGCGGCGCTACCGCTACGTGCTTCTCAACCGGCGGATACGGCCGGGTTTGCTCGGCGGGCGAGTGGGCTGGACGCATGGCCCACTGGACGAAGAGGCCATGCGCTCGGCGGCAGCCTGTCTCGTCGGCGAGCACGATTTCACATCGTTCAGGGCCGCCGAGTGCCAGGCCAAGTCCCCGGTGCGCTGCATGCATTCGGTCGAGGTCCGGCGTCAGGGCGACATCGTGTTGTTCGATTTTCACGCCAATGCTTTTTTGCACCATATGATCCGCAATCTGGTCGGCTCGCTGGTTTTCGTCGGCAAGGGGCGCAAGCCGGCCGAGTGGATGGCTGAACTGTTGGCGGTGCGAAACCGGACGCTCGCGGCGCCAACCTTCGCTCCCGACGGGCTTTACCTGTGCGGTGTCGAATACCCTGCGCGTTGGCCGCTGCCGGGCGGGGGGCGTATCATCGCTGCTCCCCAACTGCTGCTTCCCTGACTTCCGTGCATCGCACCCGTATCAAGATCTGCGGCCTGACCCGCGAAGAAGACGTTCGCGCTGCGGTCAGTGCCGGCGCCGACGCGATCGGTTTCGTTTTCTACCCGCCCAGTCCCCGCTTCGTAAGTTTCGAGAGGGCGGCAGAACTTGCCCGCCTGATTCCGCCTTTTGTCACAACGGTCGGGTTGTTCGTGAACGCCGGGCGTGACTATGTCGAAAATGCGCTGGAAGCCGTGCCGCTGCAGGTCTTGCAGTTTCATGGCGATGAGACTGAGGCCGACTGCTTTGGCTACGGTCTGCCGTACATCAAGGCAGGGCGGATGCGGCCGGGGCTCGATCTGTTAAAATACGCAGCTTCCTTCCCTTCCGCCCAGGGTTTGCTTCTGGATGCCTTTGTTGAAGGCTATGGTGGTGGTGGAGAAACTTTCGACTGGTCGCTCATTCCTTCCGGGCTGCCCTTGCCCCTGATTCTTTCCGGCGGCCTGCATGCCGAGAATGTGGCCGAGGCTGTGAGATGCGTTCAGCCGTGGGCTGTGGACGTGTCGAGCGGTGTCGAAGCGGCGAAGGGAATCAAGGATGCTGACCGAATCACCGAATTTGTTGCCGGAGTCCAAAATGCACATGGCTGATGCCCCTTACGATCTACCCGACGCGCGCGGCCATTTCGGTCCTTATGGCGGCGTGTTTGTCGCGGAGACCCTGATCCCGGCGCTGACCGAACTGCGGCAGGCCTACGAAGTGGCCCAGCAGGATCCCGCGTTCGTTGCCGAGTTCGAGTATGAGCTCAAGCACTACGTCGGCCGTCCGAGCCCGATCTACCACGCAAAGCGCATGTCAGACCTGCTCGGCGGCGCGCAGATCTATCTCAAGCGGGAAGATCTCAACCATACCGGCGCGCACAAGATCAACAACTGCATCGGCCAAGCCATGCTGGCCCGGCGCATGGGCAAGCCGCGGGTTATCGCCGAAACGGGGGCTGGCCAGCACGGGGTTGCGACGGCGACGGTTGCCGCCCGCTACGGTATGGAGTGCGTGGTTTACATGGGTTCGGAAGACGTGCGCCGTCAGGCCGCCAACGTCTACCGCATGAAGCTTCTCGGCGCCACGGTCGTGCCGGTGGAGAGCGGCTCCAAGACCCTCAAGGATGCGCTCAACGAAGCGATGCGCGACTGGGTCACCAACATCGGTAATACTTTCTACATCATTGGCACGGTCGCGGGGCCGCATCCCTACCCGATGATGGTGCGCGACTTTCAGGCGGTCATCGGCAAGGAGTGCATAGAGCAGATGCCCGAGATGGCCGGCCGCCAGCCGGATTACGTGATCGCCTGTGTGGGTGGCGGTTCGAACGCGATGGGAATCTTTCATCCGTATATCGGCCACGACAAAGTCCGTCTCATCGGTGTCGAGGCGGCTGGCAGCGGCATCGACACCGGTCAGCATGCGGCGTCGTTGTCGGCGGGCCGTCCCGGCGTGCTGCACGGAAATCGTACCTATCTGTTGCAGAACGAAGATGGGCAAATCATCGAAACGCATTCCATTTCGGCGGGCCTCGATTACCCCGGCGTGGGCCCCGAGCATGCGTGGCTGAAGGATAGCCTGCGCGCTGAATACGTCGGAATCACGGATGCCGAAGCGCTGCAAGCCTTCCATGATCTGTGCCGTTTCGAGGGCATCATTCCGGCGCTGGAGTCGTCCCATGCCCTGGCCTATGCAGCCAAGCTGGCGCCGACCCTGCCCAAGGACAAGGTGCTGCTGGTCAACCTTTCCGGTCGCGGCGACAAGGATATGCATACCGTCGCCGAGAAATCCGGCATCCAGTTCTGATCTTCGCGGCCCCGTCGGTTTTTCCGGCGGGGCCGCCGACCATTCATACCCGTCCATGTCCACAATCCAACAAACTTTCAAGCGGCTCGCCAACGAAGGGCGAAAGGCGCTCATTCCGTTCATCACCGCCGGCGATCCCGCACCCGAAATGACCTTGCCGCTGATGCAGGCACTGGTTGCGGGGGGGGCTGACATCATCGAACTCGGTGTTCCGTTCTCGGATCCGATGGCCGATGGCCCGACAATCCAGCGTGCCTCCGAGCGCGCCCTGGCCGCTGGCATGAGCACGCGCAAGGTGCTTGAGATCGTCCGTGCTTTCCGTGCCACCGGCGATGCGACGCCCATCGTGCTGATGGGCTACGCCAACCCGATCGAGGCGATGGGCGCTGAAGCCTTCGCCCGTGCGGCCGCCGATGCGGGCGTCGACGGTGTGCTGGTGGTTGATTACCCGCCTGAAGAGTGTGTCGCTTTCGCGCAGATCTGCCGCGCCGCTGGCCTTGATCCGGTCTTCCTGCTGGCCCCCACGTCCACCGAACAGCGTTTTGCCGATGTGGCTGCTGTCGGCAGTGGCTACATTTATTATGTTTCCCTCAAAGGTGTGACGGGTTCGGCAAGCCTGGATCTGGACGAAGTCGCCCGGCGTATTCCGGTGATTCGCGAAAAAGTCGGCATGCCGGTCGGTGTCGGCTTTGGCATCCGTGATGCGGCCACTGCGGCGAGCATCGCGACCCTAGCAGATGCCGTGGTGATCGGCAGCCGGATCATCGAGGAAATCGAACAAAGCAGCCGCGAAGAGGCGCCGGCGAAGGTCACCACCTTCCTGCGCAGCATCCGCAGTGCCATCGACAACGCGGGAGAGCGCTAATGAGCTGGTTGAAAAAACTGCTGCCACCGAAGATCAAGCGCGATGCGCCGTCGGGTCGCAAGGCGATTCCCGAGGGTTTGTGGAGCAAGTGTCCGGCTTGTGAGGCGGTGTTGTATCGCTCGGATCTCGAAAGCAATCTCAACGTGTGTCCCAAGTGCGGGCATCACCAGCGCATCCGGGCCCGTCAGCGCATCGAGTATCTTCTTGATCCGGAAGGGCAGTTCGAGATTGGCTCTGAAGTGGTGCCGATCGACCCGCTAAAGTTCAAGGATTCCAAGCGCTATCCCGACCGACTCGTGGCGGCCAGCGAGGATTCCGAGGAGACCGACGCGATGGTCGTCGTGCAGGGTGCGATCAAGACCGTACCCGTGGTGATTGCCTGTTTCGAGTTCGAGTTCATGGGCGGATCGATGGGGTCGGTTGTCGGCGAGCGCTTCATGCGCGGCGTTCGGGCTGCCGTCGAACAGCGTCTGCCGTTTGTCTGCGTGACTGCTTCGGGCGGTGCGCGGATGCAGGAAGGCTTGTTCTCGCTGATGCAGATGGCCAAGACCACCGCCGGCATTACCCGTCTGGCTGATCGCAAACTGCCTTTCATTACGCTCCTCACCGATCCGACGATGGGCGGCGTGTCGGCCAGTTTTGCCTTCATGGGCGATCTGGTGATTGCCGAGCCTGGTGCGCTGATCGGCTTTGCCGGCCCCCGCGTGATCGAGCAGACCGTGCGTGAAACCCTGCCGCCAGGCTTCCAGCGCTCCGAGTTCCTGCTCGAGAAGGGCGCCATCGACATGATTGTGGACCGCCGTGAATTGCGTGACCGTCTTGCCGAATTGCTCACCCTTCTGACCCGCCAGTCTTCCGTTCGCTCCGCCTCCTGATATGCAGTTGCCTGAAACTCTCGACGGCTGGCTGGGCCTGCTGGAAGCGCGCCATGGTCAGTCGATCCAGCTCGGCCTCGACCGGGTGCGCGCGGTTCGTAACGCCCTTGATCTTCCCCAGACCTGCCCGGTCTTTACCGTAGGTGGCACCAACGGCAAGGGCTCGACCTGTGCCCTGCTTGAGGCGGTATTGCTGGCGGCAGGTTATCGCGTCGGTCTGTATACCTCTCCGCACCTGCTCCGTTACAACGAGCGCGTGCGCATCGACGGCCGGGATGTCGATGACGCGGTTCTCGTCGATGCCTTCGCCGAGGTTGAGCGTGCCCGCGGCGAGATTCCTCTCACTTACTTCGAGCACGGCACCCTGGCCGCCTGGGTTGCCTTTTGCCGTGCCGGGCTTGATGCGATCATCCTTGAAGTGGGTCTTGGCGGCCGCCTGGACGCCGTGAATGTCTTCGAGCCTGATTGCGCCATCGTTACCAGCGTGGCGATGGATCACATGGATTACCTTGGCGACAACCGCGAGGCCATCGGATTCGAGAAGGCCGGAATTTTCCGTGCCGGTCGTCCGGCGATCTGCAGCGATCCGCAGCCGCCTGCTTCCCTGCTGGCGCACGCCGAGGCGATTGGTGCCCGGCTGTGGGTCAGTGGCCGCGACTTCGGTTTTTCCGGTGACCAGAACCAGTGGGCCTTCTGGACTGCAGGCGGAAGCCGGCGGGGCGGGCTGGCCTATCCGTCGCTGCGGGGCATGAACCAGCTGCTCAACGCGGCTGCCGTCATGGCTGCCTGCGAATCGGTGCGCGACATCCTGCCTGTGCCAATGCAGGCGATCCGGCAGGGTTTCATGCTCGTCGAGCTTCCGGGGCGTTTCCAGGTCTTGCCGGGACGCCCGAGCATCGTTCTGGATGTCGCCCACAACCCGCAGGCCGCCGGGGTTCTTAACGAGAACCTCGCCAGCATGGGTTTTTTCCCGGAAACCTGGGCTGTGATCGGGATGCTGGCAGACAAGGATGTGGCCGGCGTGGTGCGCTTGCTGCGTGACCGTATCGATCACTGGCTGGTGGCCAGCCTGCCGGGGCCGCGCGGGCTTGGCGCTGACAAACTGGCAGCGATCCTGCGGGAAGTCGGCGTCTCCGGCGATGTTGCTGAATACGTTTCGCCGGCTAGTGCGTACGAGGTCGCAGTCGGGCGGGCGGCTGAGGGTGATAGAATTGTAGTCTTTGGCTCTTTCCTGACCGTGGCTGAAGTCATGGCCGCCCGGAAAGCGCCGCAATAGGTATTGCAGCAAGAATGGCCGACAACGACTCTCAGATCGACCTGAAAAAACGCGCTCGCCGACGCCTCGTCGGTTCTGCAGCCCTGGCTCTGGCCGCGGCCATCGTGTTACCGATGGTGATGGATCATGAGCCACGTCCACAGTCGCAGGACGTCCAGATTCGTATTCCCAGTCAGGAAGGCAGCAATTTCACATCCCGCGTGATTACCGGCAAGGGGCCTGCACCTAGTCAGCCCGTGGCAGGTGTGATGGCCGAGGAAAGTGCGCCTCCGATCGTGGACGAAAGTGCCCGTAGCCGACCTGATGCGGACACGGCAAGTCCGGTTTTCAAACCTGGCGAAGAGCTTATCCCGCCGCCTAAAAAAGCCGACGCACCCAAGCAGGAGCTGGTCAGGCCCGAACCCAGGAAAGCCGAATCCAAGCCAGATGCAACCAAACCTGATGCAAAGCAGAAGGAGCGGGAGCGCGAGAAGGAAAAAGAAAAAGACAAGGCGCGCGAGAAGGCCCACGCAGAGGCTGACCGCGCCAAGGCCTTGCTGGCAGGTGCCAGTCCAAAGGATGAGGCTACCGACAAGGCGCACCTGGTTTCCCTTGGTGCCTACCGCGAAGCCGGCAACGTGGCGATTCTGCGCGCAAAGCTGAAGGCTGAAGGCTATTCTTCCTACACGGAAACCGTTGGCGACAAGGTGCGGGTTCGTGCGGGGCCCTTCCCGAACAAGGCGGCGGCCGACAAGGCCGCTGTACGCATTCAGAAGATTCTGGGCGTGCAGGCCTCAGTGGCCGCCAAACAGTGAGAAGCGCAGGCTTTTGAGCGGATTCGATTACGCGCTCCTCGCCCTCGTCGGTCTGTCTGCCGCGCTGGGATTCTGGCGCGGGCTGTTGTCCGAGGTGCTGGCGCTGGGAGCCTGGTTGCTGGCGTTTGTGGCAGCAAAATCATTCATGCCGCAGCTTCAGCCTTTGGCGGCGACATGGGTTGCCGAGCCTTTGCTGCAGGGGCCGGCGTCATTTCTGATCATATTTGTAACTGTTCTCATTTTTGTGGCGATCCTGCGCCGGGCTTTGGGCGAACTGATTCGCGCGGCCGGACTCGGGGTTGTCGACCGTTTCCTCGGCGCCTGCTTTGGCGCTGTCAGGGGCGGCTTGATTGTATTTGCATTGGCGTTGCTCGTTGGCATGAGTGGGTTCGCGAAGGAGGTCTGGTGGCAGGAGGCGAGCCTGTCCGCACCCCTCGAAACCGCCGTGACGGCCTCCAGACCTTGGCTTCCCGAGCCGTTGGCAAAAAGACTTCGATACCGATAGGTGGTTTGAAATGTGTGGGATTCTGGGCGTAGTAGCGACGACACCCGTCAATCAGCTTCTTTATGATGGCCTGCAGGTGCTTCAGCACCGGGGGCAGGACGCAGCGGGTATTGCGACAGCGGAAAATGGGCGCTTCCACATGCACAAGGGCTCAGGGCTCGTGCGCGATGTGTTCCGCACTCGTAACATGCGCGATCTGCCCGGCAACTGGGGCATTGCCCACGTGCGCTACCCGACTGCCGGCTCGGCATCCGCGGCGGCCGAAGCGCAGCCTTTCTATGTGAACTCTCCGTTCGGGCTGATGCTGGCTCACAACGGCAACCTGACGAATTCGGAAGAGCTGAAGCGGGAGATGTTCTTGTCCGATCTTCGGCACATCAACACCAATTCCGACTCCGAAGTGCTGCTCAACGTACTGGCCCATGAGCTTCAGGCTGCAGCCAAGAGCTTCCGCCTGGATGAAGAAACGGTCTTTACCGCAGTCGCCGGTGTGCATCGCCGCTGCCGTGGCGCCTATGCCGCCGTGGCCATGATCTCCGGTACCGGCCTCGTGGCTTTCCGCGATCCGTACGGTATCCGTCCGCTGGTTATCGGTCGTCACGACACGCCGAACGGCACCGAATGGCTGGTGGCGTCCGAAAGCGTCGCGCTTGACGTGATGGGTTTCAAGCTGGTGCGCGATGTGGCTCCGGGCGAGGCAATCCTGATCGATACTGAAGGACGCTTTCACAGCCGCCAGTGTGCAACCCACACGGTGCACGCGCCTTGTATGTTCGAATTCGTTTACCTGGCCCGTCCGGATTCGCTGATCGACGGCATCTCGGTGTACGACGCGCGCATCAAGATGGGTGAATTCCTGGCTCGCAAGCTGCGCGCAACCATGCCGCACCTTAAGATCGACGTGGTGATTCCGATTCCCGATTCGAGCCGTCCGTCGGCGATGGAAATGGCTCACCACCTGAACGCACCTTACCGCGAAGGCTTCGTCAAGAACCGCTACATCGGTCGCACCTTCATCATGCCGGGCCAGGCGATCCGCAAAAAATCCGTGCGCCAGAAACTCAACACGATTCATCAGGAGTTCAGAGGCAAGGCCGTGTTGCTGGTCGACGATTCCATCGTGCGTGGGACGACCAGCCGGGAGATCGTGCAAATGGCCCGTGATGCCGGCGCAACCAAGGTTTACATGGCATCGGCGGCGCCCCCGGTGCGTTATGCCAACGTGTACGGCATCGACATGCCGACCAAGAACGAGCTCATTGCCGGCACTCGCAACGAAGAGGAAATCTGCCGCGAGATCGGTGCTGATGCGCTGATCTACCAGGATCTGGACGACCTCAAGGCCGCGGTTCAGGCGATCAACCCGGCCATCACGGTTTTCGAAACCTCATGTTTCGACGGCTTCTATGTCACGGGTGACGTGACCCCGGAGTACCTTTCCGGCGTCGAAAACCAGCGTAGTGACGCAGACAGCAAGTCGGAATCGGAAGAGGCGCTGGGCCAGCTTGATCTGAACCTCATTTCACGGAGCGAAAGTTGAGTACCAATCCCAACAGCGGTCTGAGCATGGACACGCTGGCAGTACGGGCCGGAATCGAGCGTAGCCAGTTCAACGAGCACTCCGAAGCGCTATACCTCACGTCGAGTTTCGTATTTGGTAGTGCCGCCGAGGCGGCCGCGCGTTTTTCGGGTGAGCAGGAGGGCAATGTTTACGCTCGTTTCACGAACCCGACCGTTACTGCGATGCAGCAGCGCCTTGCGGCGCTTGAAGGTGCCGAAGCCTGCGTCGCGACGGCGTCCGGCATGGCAGCGATTCTGTCTACGGTGATGGCGCTCCTGAGTGCCGGTGATCACGTGATTGCCTCCCGCGGACTGTTCGGTGCAACCCAGCAGTTGTTCGGCAACATCCTGTCGCGTTTTGGCATCGTCACCACCTTCGTGGCGGCCACTGACCTCGATGCATATCGGGCGGCGGTTACGCCGAATACCAAGTTGTTCTTCGTCGAGTCGCCTTCGAATCCGCTGACCGAGCTGGTGGATATTGCCGCAGTGGCCGCCATCGCCCACGAGGCGAAGGCGCTGCTGGCGGTCGATAACTGCTTCTGCTCGCCTGCGCTGCAGCAACCGCTCAAGTTTGGTGCCGATCTGGTGATTCACTCGGCGACCAAGTATCTCGACGGGCAGGGGCGGGTGCTTGGCGGCGCGGTGTGTGGCAGCAAGGTGCTGGTAGATGAAGTGCTGAAGTTCCTGCGCACCGCCGGGCCGTGCATTTCGCCGTTCAATGCGTGGATCATCCTGAAGGGTCTTGAAACCTTGAAGATCCGCATGGCTGCCCAGTCGGCCAGCGCCCTTGAACTGGCCACGTGGCTGGAGGCCCAGCCGCAGGTGGCACGGGTTCATTACCCGGGGCTGCCTTCCCATCCGCAGTATGAACTGGCGCTCCGCCAGCAGAGCAGCGGCGGGGCAATTGTCAGTTTTGAGGTGAAGGGCGGCCGTGAGGAAGCCTGGAAAGTGGTGGATGCGACCCGCGTCGTGTCGATCACCGCCAACCTCGGCGATACCAAGACGACGCTGACGCATCCGGCTTCCACCACCCACGGCCGGATTTCGCCCGAAGCCCGCGAAGCTGCGGGAATCCGCGAAAGCCTGCTGCGCGTTGCGGTAGGGCTGGAGTCGATCGAAGACCTGAAGGCTGATCTGGCCCGCGGTCTGGCGATGCTTTAAACCGCCTCGGCGGGTTCAGTTCAGTAAAGGGGCTGGCGGGAGAGTTTTCCGTCAGCCCACACCAGCACCTCTCCCTTCGCTTCCCCGTTTTCTTCGCGCCAGTCGGCGAGCACCCAACGCTCGCAGACGTGACCTTCCGCGTTCAGCGAATGCTCGGCAGGTCGGTGGGTATGGCCGTGGATCAGGCGCGGAAAACCGTTCTCGCGGAGCAGCGCGGTGACGGCGGCCGTGTTCACATCCATGATGGCCGCGGCTTTTTCCGACTTTGCTTCTTCGCTCTTCATGCGCACCCCCGCAATGATCTGCTTGCGCACGGCGAGCGGCTGGGTGAGAAACTGGGCTTGCCATGCGGGATTACGAACCTGCTTGCGGAAAGCCTGGTAGGCGATGTCGTCGGTGCACAGGCTGTCGCCGTGACACAGCACGGCGGGCTGCTCGTCCAGCATGATCAGCGTGGGCTCGGGCAGGATCTTGAGACTTGCGCGCCCGGCAAAGTCGGTGCCGAGCAGGAAGTCGCGGTTGCCGGGCATGAAAAAGACGTTGCAGCCGGCCTCGGCAAGGGCTTTGATCTGGTTGGCGACCAGGGTGGCGAGCGGGTCGTCGACGTCGTCATCTCCAGCCCAGTATTCGAACAGATCGCCGAGGATGTAGAGGCGCTCGGCCGCCCGGGCAGGGCCGGCGAGGTAGCGCTCGAAAACCGCGGTGAGCGCCGGGCGATCGGCACACAGATGCAGATCGGAAATGAAGTGGATTTGCATGCGCCGGTCGCCCCTTTTTGCGTGTTGCTTAGATGACTTCAGCGCGCTCGATGATCACGTCTTCCTTCGGGACATCCTGGTGGAAGCCGCTGGTGCCGGTCTTGACGCTCTTGATCTTGTTCACAACGTCCATGCCTTCACTGACGCGGCCGAAGACGCAGTAGCCCCAGCCTTGCACGTCGGGGGAACGGTAGTTGAGGAAATCGTTGTCGGCCACGTTGATGAAGAACTGGGCGGTGGCGGAGTTGGGATCCTGGGTGCGCGCCATGGCGATGGTGCCGGCTTCGTTCTTGAGGCCGTTGTCGGCTTCGTTCTTGATCGGGGCGCTGGTGGGCTTTTGCTTCATGCCGGGCTCGAAACCGCCGCCCTGGATCATGAAGCCATTGATCACGCGGTGGAACACCGTGTTGTTGTAGTGGCCGGCTTCAACATAGGAGATGAAGTTCTTGACGGATTCCGGGGCCTTTTCGGCGTCCAGTTCGATAACGATGTCGCCGTGATTGGTGATGAGTTTGACTGCCATGTGTTTCTCCTGTGGGATGTGGGTGGGTTTTATTTGGTGGTTTTTTCGGGCAGCTGGCGTGCGGACTGGATCAGGATCGGGCTTGCCGGAACGTCGCGCTGGTAGCCGCGGGTAGTGGTCGGCTCCTTGCCGATCTTGCGCACGACATCCATGCCGCCGGTGACCTTGCCGAAGACTGCATAGCCCCAGCCGTCAGGTGACGGGTAGTTGAGCGAGCGGTTGTCCTCGAGGTTGATGAAGAACTGGGCCGAGGCCGAATGGGGGTTCTGGGTGCGGGCCATGGCGATGGTGCCGGCGTCGTTCCTGAGGCCGTTCTTCGCTTCGTTCTCGATGGGAGGGCGGGTTTGCTTCTCTTCCAGCTTGGCGTTCATGCCGCCACCCTGGATCATGAAGCCGTCGATCACACGATGGAAAACCAGCCCGTCGTAGAAGCCGCTTTTTACGTATTCAAGGAAGTTGGCCACGGTTTTCGGGGCCTTTTCCGGGTAAAGCTCGAGCACGATGGTGCCGGCGCTTGTGTTCAGTTCAACCTGGGGATTGGCGGCAGCGGCGATCAGTGCCTGGCCGGCAAGAGCGACGGCAAGAAGGATCTTTTTCATGGGATGTCCTGGTGCGGGTTTGAGAGTGCGTCGGGGGCGAGGCTTGGTCAGGCGAAACCCTCGTAAACGATTTTCCAGCGGCCGCCTTCCTTGAGCCAGTACTGGCGCTTCTTGAGGACGTTGGAGAGGTTGTTGCTTCGATAGTCCTGCTCGAAGGTGACGACGATCAGATCCTGTTTGCCGGGGCTGCGAAAGACGCTGAGCTTGCCGAGGTCGACCTTGACCCAGTTTTTGCTGGCGGTGACAAGGCGCTTCTGGCGGGCCCATTGTTCGTAACCGCCTTCGCTGTTACGGAAGTTTTTGGAGTAATGGGCGAGGTAGCGGTCGACGTCGCGGCTCTCCCAGTCCTTGCGCCAGTCTTCGATCTGGCGGTTGAGTGATCGGCGTTCGCTGGCCCAGTCGTCAACGCTGAGCCATTCGATGGTGTTGCTGATGATGACCGGGGTGAGACCGATCTGCAGGTAACTGGAAAGGGCGTCCAGATCCCGGTTGGTCAGAACCACGCATCCATCCGAGGCGCGGGGCGGGCGGGAGTAAGTGTCGCTGGGCGTGCCGTGCAGCCAGATTCCATGGCCATCTCGTCCCTGCTGGCGATCCCATTCGTTTGGATAACTGATCGGAAAGGCCCCGCTGCCGTAAAAGTCGGAGAGCTTCTGTCGGGGCAGATTGGCGGTGACGTGATAGACGCCGACAGGGGTGCGCTTGTCGCCTTCGCGGGCCTTTTCGGCGCCGAGCTTGCCGTGGGTGATGTAGTAGTCGGCTACGAAGCGCGGCCGGCCATTGTCATTCTGGTAGATGTAGAGTCGCGAGCGTTGGGTGTCGACAACTATTGCGTATTTTTGCTCTGCCTCCATTTGAAGCAGGTAGCGGGGCACGTAGTTGCTGGGCGGCCGGTTGCGGTAAGCCTTGAGCCGGGCGATGGCCTCCTCCCTCAAGTCGGCCAGCTTGTCGGCCGGAGCGTCCTGCGAGTTGCCGAAAGAGACGAGGGGGCGCGTGCGGGCGAGCAGCAGGTCGCCGCGGATCAGGTGGGCGAGGCGGAAATTCGGATAGCCGACAAGCAGCGCGTCGACTTTCTCGAGCGCGCTGCCGAGCCGGCTTTGTTCGATGTCCTTGAAGACAGCGCCGAGGGCGGCGTCCGCGTCGCCACCCGGCACGCGAGAAACCTCGGCACCAAACACCGTGAGAGGGCCGCAAGCCAGCAGCAGCGCAAGCCCTCCGAGCAATGCACGAAGCATTTGATACATCAACCGCCAACCCGCTCCTGTTGAATCACCCATTTGCCATCCTGCAAGACAAGACCGAGAGTCTTGTTTGACGAGGTAGACAAGTTGGCCGAGCGATAGTGCTGACGGAGTTTCACGGTGGCGCGATCGCCCGATACGCTGATGACCTTGACGTTTTCGAGATCAACCTCGATGTTGCCGGGCTTGGTCAGGCGGGCACTGCGCTCTTCTTCCCAGGTTTTGCGGTTCATGCCCTTTGGCGGCTCGAAATCCTTGGCGTAGTGGCCCAGGTAGGATTTCACGTCTTTCTTCGACCACGCGCCGGCCCAGCTCTGGACTGCCTTGGCGACGGCTGCTGCCTGTTGTGGCGTTTCGTCTTTCGGCTCGGGACGTTTTGCGGCGGGTTTGGCTTCTACCGCTGCGACGGACGCCGGTGGCGCGGCGACCGGCTTGGCAGAAGGCGCAGCAGGTGAAGCGGGTTTGGCTGCTGCCGGTGCAGCCGCAACCGGGGCCATTGCGACGGGCGGGATTGCCGGCTTCGGCGCCGGTGCGACTGATGCTGGCGGCGGCGCAACGGGCTTGGCTGCCGCTATCACGGCCGGAGCTGCGACGGGGGCAGGGGCCGCGGGAGGCGGAGTCCGGGCTGCGGCGCTGGCCACTGCAGCCGGGCGAACCGTCTTGCCGGTGACGCTCATCATCTCGCGGATCATTGCCAGTTTGTTCTGGGCAGCCGCATTGGACGAGTCCAGGGCAAGGGCCTTGTCGTAGGCCTGGCTGGCCAGACGGGCGTAGATGTCGCCGAGGTTTTCGTGGGCTGTGGCGTAGCTCGGATGGGTGCGGATCGCCATCTCGAGTGCGCTACGTGCCTTGTCGTACTGGCGCTGCTGGGCGTAGAGCACAGCCAGGTTGTTGTAAGGCTCGGGCAGTTCGGGGTAGTCCTCGGTGAGCTTCTGGAAAACCGCGACGGCTTCGCTGCCCCGGTTGAGCTCAGACAGTACGACGCCCTTCAGAAAGCGCACCTGGGCATCCCGCGGCTTGGCGGCTAGAAGCTGGTCGGCTTTTTCGAGAGCCTGTGTCAGCTGCCCCTGTTTTACAAGGGATTGCAGATCCTGGAGGGAATCAGCCCGGACAGGGCTGCAAAGCAGGCTTGCGAGTAGCAGGGATACGGCCAGGGCACGTTTTGACATGTGATATGATTCGCCGGCGTACGCAGGCACGCGGGGTCTCGTGGGGATGGGTTGATGACAAGAGATCCATTTTATCAAGAAGCTCCGCTGCCGGCCATGTGCGTCCCCCGATTCTCTATCGGCGGAGGCGTCCGCGAGCCAAGCAGGGTTCTCCTCCGGCAGTTTTCCGTGAATTCCCCTCTTTTCATTCGGTTTCATTGCGGTCTTTCTCATGTTGAAAATTCATAACTCCCTTTCGCGAAAGAAGGAGCAGTTCACTCCCATCGAGCTCGGCAAGGTGCGCATGTATGTTTGCGGGATGACCGTTTACGACTACTGTCACCTGGGTCACGCGCGGGTGATGGTGGTTTTCGACATGGTCGCGCGCTGGTTGCGGGCCAGCGGCTATGCCGTCACTTATGTGCGGAACATCACCGACATCGACGACAAGATCATCAAGCGTGCTGGCGAGAACGGCGAGAGCATCCGCGTGCTGACCGACCGCTTCATTGCCGCGATGCACGAGGATGCCGATGCGCTGGGAGTGCTGCGGCCGGATCACGAACCGAGGGCTACCGAGTTCGTCGAGTCGATGCAGAAGCTGATCGGTAATCTGGTGGATAACGGCCTGGCCTACAAGGCTGCCAATGAAGACATGTGTTACGCGGTGCGCAAGTTCGAGGGCTACGGCAAGCTGTCCGGCAAGTCCGTTGACGAGCTGCGTGCCGGCGAGCGCGTCGAGGTGGCGGGGGGAAAGCACGATCCGCTGGATTTCGTGTTGTGGAAGCACGCCCGCCCGGACGAGCCCGACGAGGTGAAATGGGCGTCCCCCTGGGGGGCTGGCCGCCCGGGCTGGCACATCGAGTGCTCGGCGATGAGTTCCGAGCTGCTTGGGGATCATTTCGACATTCACGGCGGTGGGGCAGACCTGCAGTTTCCGCATCACGAGAACGAGATCGCCCAGAGCGAAGGTGCTCATCAGTGCTCCTTCGTCAATTACTGGATGCATAACGGTTTCGTGCGCGTGGATGACGAGAAGATGTCGAAGAGCCTCGGCAACTTCTTCACCATTCGTGACGTGCTCAAGGAATACGCGCCCGAGGTGGTGCGGTTCTTCATCCTGCGTGCCCATTACCGCAGCCCGCTGAATTATTCCGACGCCCATCTGGTGGATGCCCGCCATGCGCTGTCGCGCCTTTACACCGCGCTGCGCAACGTGCCGCCGGTGGGAGCCGGCGAAGTGGATTGGTCCGCGCCGATGGCGGCCCGTTTCAAGCTGGCGATGGACGACGACTTCAACACGGCCGAGGCCGTTGCCGTGCTGTTCGATCTGGCCAACGAAGTGAACCGCGATCAGTCTGCCCAGGCAGCGGCACAACTCAAGGCTCTTGGCCAGGTGCTGGGCTTGCTTGAGCAGGATCCGCAGGCTTTCCTGCAAGGGGGCGTTGAAGCAGGTGGCGACGAAGAAACGGCGAGCATCGAAGCAAGGATCGCCGCGCGTATCGAAGCCAAGAAATCCCGTAATTTTGCTGAGGCCGACCGCCTGCGTGCCGAATTGCTGGCCGACGGCATTGCCCTCGAAGATACGCCGCAGGGAACAATCTGGCGCCGGGCTTGAGACCTGGCGGGTACGTCAAGACGTTGAACCGGGACGTTTTTCAGCCTTCGGTTCTTTAAATCCCGCTTCGCTGTTTGAGTCGCACATTTCGATTCGTTCTGCATCCACGTCCTTGACGTATCGCTCAGCCGCGCGAAGCTCTTTTCTGTTTCATGCGGCGCCAGCCGATAACACAGGCGCTGGCGGCCAGCAGCGCACCCAGCAGGCAGAGCGTCGTGATCACTGCTTTCCAGGCTGAGCTGTAACCGAGGGGCGGGAAGTCCAGGCGGTGAAGCGCGTTGAAGATCCAGCGATGGGCGCGGCTGGCGTTGTCAATGCGCAGCAGGATGCGGCCGGTGGCGGGATCGAGATACCAGGTGGTCTCTTCCGGGTCTGCGATGCGGACGCGCACGACCGGCAGGGGGCGGGGTGTGCTGCGGCTGTAGTAATACAGGTCTTCGGCGTGGATCAGTTCGGCGCTGGCGATGGCCGTTTTTTCTATTGCCTGGACCGCTGCAGCAAAGGTTTCGGGCAGGATGGGCGCAGCGACTGCAGCCTGGTCGTCGAAACGCAGTTTGATGGTGTCCGTGCTTATCTCCAGGTAGTCCTTGCCGCCGAAGCGAAACCACTCGGCTTCGCGAGCCTCCGGGGCCCGGGCGAGCTGGCGTTGCAGCAGGGGCAGGTCGTCTGACGCGCGCAGTGCTCCGCCAGCCAGGTGCCGGGCGGCCCCTTGCGGCAGGCCGTTCAGTTTGAGCAGACCGAAGGGGTGCACCGACAGCCAGCCTGAAAGCAGCCACGTGCATGCGAAGAGACCCGCGGTAAGGCCGAGCAGGTGGTGCCACCGCTTCGTGCCTCTGTAGGGAGTGATTTGCCCCCGGGGGTAGCGCTTGACGATACGCAGTCGTGTCAGCCCCAGCCACAGTCCGCTGCAGGCTGCCAGCAGTGCCGGAAAAGACAGCCCCATCACGATCCAGCGCCAGGTGTCTGAATCGCCTCCGCCGCGCAGTGGCGTGAAGTAGATCCAGTGCAGCACTGTGCCAATCCAGTTCCAGCCGCGTTCGAAGCGGGTGGTGTCGAGCAGGACTTCGCCGCTGCGGGGTGAAACGTAAATCACACTGTCGGCGGCATCGTTAGCAGCGACCCTGTACAGGGGGCGGTGGGCGTTATAGCTGGCGTAGACCGTCCATTGGTCGCGTTCGATGATTTCGGCCGGGCCGACTTCGGTGGTGCCCAGAAAATCCCGGGCACGTGCTTGTGCCGCCTCCGGCGACACCGGGCCCAGGGGCTCGCCCGTATCGGCCCATACGCTGCAGGCGCCGCTGTCGAGCATGAAATGATAGGCCGGACGTGCTCCAACCATCGCCAGTCGAACGCTGCGGAACTTGCCCGGACAGGCCGCTAGCGCCGCGGCCGGGCTGATCCGCAAGGTTTCGGTCGCAATCGGTGCCAGGTGGGGCAGACGTTCTTCCGCAGTGAGTTTAGGGAAGGGGACGTAGAGCATCACCAGCCCGGAGACGAACCACATCAGCACCAGCAGGCAGGTGGTGATGCCGAGCCAGCGGTGGATGAGGTAGAGAGTGCGTGAGACGAGAGCTTTCATGGGCGCGGGATTGTGCCACCGGCCGTCGGGGTGCGGGGTAAAGACTCGCATTTGGATCCCCTATCTGCCGATCCATGGGTACAGGGGGAAAAAGGGCGTGCTGCCGCGGCGACGCAATTCTTTGTCATTTTTCCTGCAGATTTATTGCAGCTTGCCGGCTTGTGAGCGAGAGAACGATAATGTCATCCCTTTTGCCATGCCGACCTTGCCACCTATGTGGCTTGCAGACTGCCGTGCTTCCAAAACCTTCCGTGTCCAGTGCTGTTTCGTCCGATTGTTCTGCTGCTGATTCCAACGGCCTGGATGCCGACGCGGCCGCGCTGTTGGCCGATATCGCCGCCTTCGATATCGAGTCGGCGCGTCGGCGTGTGCAGGCCATGGATGCCCGTCATTCAGGGCTGCGTGCGTCTTCCACCCTGTTTCCTGAGGTGCTTCCTGAGGCAGCATTTCCGCAGGTTCGCGTGGCTGAAACGCCATCTGCACAGCAGCCCGCATCGAAGGCTGCTGCGTTAGGCTCTTCAGGTGGGCTTCTCGACCAGCTCAAGGGCGAGGTGGTCAGCCGGCAGCGAGAGGCGAGCGACGCCTCGCGTCAGGTTGATGTGGAAAGGGAGGATCTCGATCGCCGGCTGCGTGGGATGTTCGAGTATTTTCATGATCTGACGACCCAGCTTAATTATCTTAAGCCGGCAGTTGCCCGCAGCTATTTTTTCCTTGATTCCGACGATGCCTTCCGCAACCTGGCCTGGCTGGAGGGTTTCTCCGATTTTCGTACCCAGGCCGAGCGGGAGGGCGGGCATA
>Ga0268298_10001164_pt1 | contig 31598 bp, 24 predicted proteins | sample WWTPWeurt_MetaG_FD_194462 | JGI IMG/M metagenome (GOLD analysis project Ga0268298, IMG submission 194462) | Activated sludge microbial communities from WWTP in Nijmegen, Gelderland, Netherland - WWTP Weurt | ecosystem: Engineered > WWTP > Aerobic digester > Activated sludge | place... | reverse complement strand
CGAACGCGCTGACGCGCGTGGCCGCAATCCCTGTGCTCCTCGGCGCTCCACAGGCCTGCCCGTGCGCACCCGCCCACACCTTTGCGGACGCAACGTGGTGTTCGCTGCAAGCACTGCCACCGATGTGGTTCGCGGCAGGCGGCAGGCCGCTGGCGGCGCACTGTGCGGCGCCGAGAAGCGCAGGGCTTGGGGCGGCGCGCGCAGCGCGCACCGTCCATCAAACTCGTCGCGGTTGTTCGAACGAAGCGAACGAAGTGAGCGCAGTGAGTTCTGCGACGCAAGCCCCGAGCCCGAGCATCGCAGGGCAGTCGGCGCAGCCGACCGCCGCAGTGTGCGCCGCCAGCGGCCTGCAGCCTGCCGCGATGCGCTGATCCAGGCACACAGCAAGCTCACCCACCCTCAATGCGCCCCACCCGCATCAGCCGCCTTGGCCCCCGCACCAATCGGCATAGGGCTCGCCAACCAAACCACAATGATGAGCGCAACAAACAGCCCAGCCGACAGGTAGAACAGATCAGTGACGGCCATCGTGTAGGCCTGCTGGTCCACCATGCGGCTGATGCTGGCGGCAGCCTGATCGGATGATTGGCCCGCAGCCGCCAGTTGCGCCAGCATTTGCAACGCCGCATCGTTGCCGCGGTTCAGCGCCTCGGTGAGGTGGGCCCGGTGCAGCACGGCGCGGTTTTCCCACAGCGTGGTGAAGATCGACGTGCCCATCGCGCCGGCCACCATGCGGCAGAAGTTGGACAAGCCCGCCGCCGACGGCATCTGCTCAGGACGCAGGCCGCTGAAGACGATGGCCTGCAGCGGGATGAAGAAGAAGGCCATCGCCGCGCCTTGCAGGATGGTGGGCACCAGGATGGTGGCAAAGGGCGCCAGCGTGCTGAACTGCGAGCGCATGTACAGCACGATGCCAAAGCCGACGAAGGCCACGGTGGCGAGCTTGCGGGGGTCGATGCGCGCCACGTTCATGCCCACCCAGGGTGAGAGCACGATGGCCAGCAGCCCCACCGGTGCGGTGGCCATGCCGGCCCAGGTGGCGGTGTAGCCCATCCACTGCTGCAGCCACAGCGGCAGCAGCACCACGTTGCCGAAGAACAGGCCATAGGCCACCGAGAGCGACACCACGCCCACCGTGAAGTTGCGCCGCGCGAAGAAGCGCAGGTTCACGATGGGGTGCGATTCGGTCAGATCCCAGGCCAGGAAGAAGGCAAAGCCCACCGCTGCCACCACGGCCAGCGTGATGATCTGCGGCGAGGCAAACCAATCCAGTTCCTTGCCCTTGTCGATCATCATCTGCAGCGCGCCCACCCACAGCACCAGCAGGCCCAGGCCCACCCAGTCGAGCGGCACGCGGCGCGGGCCGGGGTCGCGGCTGCGGTAGATGGACCAGGTCATTCCGGCGGCCAGCAGGCCCACGGGGATGTTGATGTAGAAGATCCAGGGCCAGGCCATGTTGTCGGTGATCCAGCCGCCCAGCAGCGGGCCGGCCACCGGGGCCACGAGCGTGGTCATGGCCCACATCGCCATGGCCGTGCCGGCCAATGCGGGTGGGTAGCTGGCCAGCAGCAGGGTCTGCGACAAGGGCACCATGGGCCCGGCCACCAGGCCTTGCACCACGCGGAAGAACACCAGGCTTTCAAAGTTAGGCGCCAGGCCGCACAGCCACGAGGCGAGCACGAACAGCAGCACGCTGGCCGTGAACAGGCGCACCTGGCCGAAGCGCTGCGTGAGCCAGCCGGTGAGCGGCACCGAGATGGCATTGGCCACGCCGAACGAGGTGATCACCCAGGTGCCCTGCGAAGGGCTCACGCCCATGTCGCCGGCAATGGCGGGGATGGACACGTTGGCGATGGACGAGTCGAGCACGTTCATGAACGTGGCCAGCGACAGCGCCACCGTGCCCCAGGCGCGCGCGCTGCCCTGCAGCGGCGGGAAGGCGACGGGCTTCAATGCGCAGCCGCTGGCGCGCGGCCCAGGTTGCTGGCGATGATGGCCTTGACGCGGCGATCGGCCTCGGGGTTCACGCTCTCGAACGCGGTGGTGCGGCTGCTGGCGCGCGGCGGCGTGGCCGCCATCACCGGGGCGCCGGTCTGCTGCGCCACGTCCACCTCGGCCTCCATCGACAAGCCCACGCGCAGCGGGTGCTCGGCCAGTTGCTTGGCGTCGAGCTCCACACGCACCGGCACGCGCTGCACCACCTTGATCCAGTTGCCGGTGGCGTTTTGCGCCGGCAGCAGCGCAAAGGCCGCACCGGTGCCCGCACCCAGGCCGGCCACGCGGCCGGTGTAGACCACCTTGCTGCCGTACAGATCAGCCGTCAGCTTGACAGGCTGGCCCAGGCGCATCTGGCGCAGTTGCACCTCCTTGAAGTTGGCCTCCACCCACACCTGATCGAGCGGCACCAGCGACATCAGCGGCGTGCCCGGCGCGATGCGCTGGCCCACCTGCACCGTGCGCTTGGCCACCTGGCCGGCCACCGGGGCGGGCAGCTCGGTGCGCTGCAGCGCCAGCCAGGCTTCGCGCACGGCGGCGGCGGCGCGCTCCACGTTGGGGTGCTTGTCCACCGGCGTGCCTTCAGTGAGCGCCTGGTTGCTGCTGGCCTGCTGCTGCGCTGCGGCCACGGCCGATTGCGCGGCGGCCAGCGCATTGCGCGCGGCGTTGGCGGCGCTCTCGGCGTGCTTCACTTCCTCGGCCGCCACGGCGCCGGTGGCCAGCAGCGGCTTGCGGCGGGCCACGTCGTCGTTGGCGCGGTTGAGATCGCCCTGCAGGCGGGCCAGCTCGGCCTCGCGCAGGCGCACATTGGCGGCCAGCGTGGCGTTGTTGAGGTAGACGGTGCGCACCTCGCGCACGGTCTGCGCCAGCTGCGCCTCGGCGCGCTCGAGCGCCAGCTTGGCATCGGCCGGATCGAGCTTGACCAGGGGCTGGCCCACCTTGACCATGTCGGTGTCGTCCACCAGCACGGCCAGCACGGTGCCACCGGCCTGCGGCGTGACCTGCACCATGGGCGCCTGCACATAGGCGTTGTCGGTGCTCTCGTGGTGGCGCTCGAAGATGGCCCACCAGATGGCGTAGCCCAGGCCGATGGCCAGCGTGAGGCCGGTGACGAGCAGCAGCGCCGGGCGTCGGCGCGAGGCCGACACGGCCGGCGCGGGTGCGGCCGGCGCGGCGGTGGCGGGCGTGGTGGGGGCCGTGGCGGCGGTCGCGGGGGATTGCGGTTCGTTCATGTCCTGCTCTTTTTTCTCTGACTGTTCGGGCGCTCAGCGCGGCGCGGCGATGGCGGCGGACGCGCTGGTGAGCGCCTCGGCATCGGCCTCATAGCCACCGCCCAGCGCGCGGCTCAAGGCCACCTGGCTGGCCAGCACGCGGGCCTTCAGTTCGGTGTCGGCGCGCTGTTGCGCGAGCACATTGGTCTGGGCCGTCAGCACACTGAGAAAGTTGCCCAGGCCCGCCTCGTAGCGCTGCAGGGCCAGGGCCTGCGCGCCTTGGGCCGCAACCAGCGCATCGGCCTGCGCCTGCTGCTGCCGCGCCAGCGATTGCAGGCTGGCCAGTTCGTCGGCCACCTCGCGCAGGGCCCGCAGCAGGGCGCCGTTGTAGGCCTCGATGGCCGCGTCCACCTCGGCGTGGCGGCCCTGCAGGTTGGCGCGCAGGCGGCCGCCGTCGAAGATGGGCAGGCGCAGGGCCGGGCCGGCGCCATATTGCAGCGAGCCGGTGTCGATGAAGCGTCCGAGGCCCAGGCTGGACAGGCCCACGAAGCCCACCAGGTTGATGTTGGGGTGGAACTGCGCGCGCGCCACGTCCTCGTCGCGCGCGGCGGCCTGCACGCGCCAGCGCTGCGCCACGAGATCGGCACGGCGGCCCAGCAGATCGAGCGGCAGCGTGGTGGGCAAAGGCTGCGCACGCACGGCGGCCAGGCGTGGCGCCAGGCCTTGCAGGGCCTGTGGCGGCTGGCCGGTGATCTCGGCCAGCGCGTGGCGTGCGCGGGCGGCGGCTTCGTCCAGCGCCTCGATCTCCACGCGCGCCTGGGCGATCAGGCCATCGGCCTGGCGCTGGTCGAGTTGCGTGTCCAGGCCGGCGGCAATGCGCTGGCGCACCAGCGCCTGAATCTGCTGGCGCTGGGCCAGTGTTTGGCTGGCCAAGTCGCGCGTCTCGATCAGGCGCGCCAGCGCAAAGTAGGCCGTGGCCACCTGCCCGGCCAGCAGCACGCGCGCGGCCTGCGCGTCGGCTTGCAGCGCGCGCTGTTGGCCGATGGCCGCGTCCAGCGCGGCACGTTGGCGTCCGAACAGGTCGAGCTCCCAGCTGCCGCCCAGTTGCGCGCTGTTGTTCCAGGCGATCGAGCCGGCCAGCGGCGGCGGGATCAGGCCGTTCTTGGTGAAGCGCTGATCGGTGAGATCGACCGACGCATTGAGCTGCGGGCCGCTGGCGGCCGCGCTGACGTCCACCGCCGCCTGCGCCTGGCGCAGGCGGGCCTGCACCAATTGCAGGCTGGGCTGGCCGGCCAGCGCCTGATCGATCAGGCGCGACAGCGTGGCGTCGCCGTAGGCGGCCCACCACTGGGTGGCGGGCCAGGGCGTGGCTGGTGCCGGCGCATGGCGGCGCTGGCGGCCGGAGCCAGCAGCGCATGCCGTGGCGACAGATCGCCCGGCGTGGCACAAGCGGCCAGCAGCAGCGGCAGCAGCGCCAAGGACCAGCGCGTGGTGAGCGGCCTGGCCGCAGCGGTGGGCAGGTGGGTCATGGTCATGGTTGGGTTGCAGTGGCCTGCAGGGCGGCGCCGTTGGCCTGCATGCGGGCCAGCAGCTTGCGCAGTTGCTTCCAGTCGGTCTCGCTGAAGCCCTGCAGGAAATCGTTGTTCACCGAAGCCAGCACGGCAGGCACCTGGCGCACGGCGGCCTCGCCAGCCGGCGTGAGGCGCAGGTGCACCATGCGGCGATCGGCCTCGGAGCGGGCGCGCTCGATCAGGCCCTTGCCCTCCAGGCGATCGAGCACCCGCGTGACGGCACCGGCATCGATGTCCAGCTGGCGGGCGATCTCGTTGGCCGAGGCGGCCATGCCGCTCTTGATCAGCCACAGCGGCCGCCACTGGGCATCGGTGAGGCCATGCTCGGCCATGCGCTGCTCCACCTCGCGCCGCATGATGGCCAGCAGGCACACCAACTGGTGGCCCACGCTGGTGCTCACGTCGTAGCGCTGGGCGTCGTAGGGGCGAAAGGGATGCGCTGCGGTCATGGGATGTGGTGCATTGGCGGGCGGGTGTGCATTCGCTTGTCTGAACAATGATTGCCCAGACAAATTCTGACACAGCAAGCAAAAAGCCCCAGCGCGACCCACGGTTTTGTGGCGCAGCTCGGCCGCCCATCCGCACTCACCCGAGGCGTCTCCTTAAGAGGCCAATGCTATGCTCAGCTAACCAATATCCCGTGCCCCGACCATGGTTCGCCCGCCATCCCGCAAACCCGCTGCACCCCGCTCGACCTCCGAGCCGCTGCTGCCCGCTGCGCCGCAGCCTGCCGATTGCGCCTCGCAGGTGATGGAGGTGGTGCCCACGGTGATGGACGCGCTGCGCGGCGCCATGCGCGGCAACGTGGGCGACCAGCTCTCGGTGCCGCAGTTCCGCTGCCTCAACTTCATCGCCCACGAGCCGGGCACCTCGGTGGGTGCGGTGGCGGCCTTTCTGGGTGTCACCATGCCCACCGCATCGGCCATGGTCGACCGCCTGGTGCGCGCCGGCGCCGTGCAGCCCAGCACGGCGGCCGAAGACCGGCGCCGCTCGCGCCTGCACCTCACTGCGGCAGGCCGCGCCCAGCTGCGGCAGATCCGCATCGGCGCGCACGACGACCTGGCGCGCGCCCTGGCCACCCGCAGTGCCGACGAACTGAAAACCCTGCAAGATGGGCTGGCCGTGCTGCGCCTGGCCTTCCAACACGAACGCGCAGATCAATGAGACGCTTCATGAAGACTCCTGTTTCCCGCCACGCCTTGCTGGCCATGCTCACGCTGTCCACCCTTGCCCTGCTGGGCTGTGGCGGCGGCCAGACCGGCGCGCCGGCCAGCGATGCGGCGTCCGCCGCGGGTGCCGCCAGTGCGGCGTCCGGCCCGGCCGCTGCGGCCTCGGCGCCGCCGGTGAGCGTCACCCTGGTGCGCGCGCAGAAGCGCGACATGCCGGTGCTGCTCGAGGCCACCGGCGCGGTGGCCCCGCTGTCGAGCGTGGAGCTGCGCCCGCAGATGACCAGCGTGGTCACCCAGGTGCACATCAGCGAGGGCCAGTTCGTGCGCGCCGGCGAGCTGCTGTTCACGCTCGATTCGCGTGCCGACGATGCCAACGTCGCGAAGGTGAAGGCACAGATGGTGCGCGACGAAGCCTCGCTGGCCGACGCGCGCCGCCAGCTGGCGCGCAGCCGCGAGCTGCTGGCGCAGAACTTCATCTCGCAAGGCGCCGTGGACGGCAGCCAGGCGCAGGTGGACGCGCAAACCGCACTGGTGGCCGCCGACAAGGCCGCGCTCGATGCGGCGCGCGTCAGCCTGTCCTATGCGCGCATCACCGCGCCGAGCGCGGGCCGCGTGGGCAGCATCCCGGTGTTCGTGGGCAGCGCGGTGCAGGCCATCCAGACCACGCTGGTCACCATCACCCAGCTCGATCCGATCGCGGTCTCGTTCAGCCTGCCGCAACGCCACCTGGCCGATGTGCTCGCCGCACTGAAGGACGGCGGCTCCGAGGTGGTGGCCACGCTGCCGGACAAGGGTGGCGAGGTGAAGGGCCGCCTGCAATTCGTCGACAACGTGGTGGACGCCGCCTCGGGCACGGTGAAGGTGAAGGCGCGCTTCGACAACAAGGCCGGCCTGCTCTGGCCCGGTGCCTTCGCCAATGTGAGCATGACCGTGCGCACCTTGAAGGACGCCGTGGTGGTGCCGCAGGCGGCCATCGTGATCAGCCCGCGCGGCACCATCGTCTTCACGGTGGGGGAGGGCAACAAGGCCGTGCAGCGCCGCGTGGAAGTGCTTTACGCGCAGGACGACAACGCCGCGGTCAGCGGCCTCAAACCCGGTGAACGCGTGGTGCTCGATGGCCGGCAGAACGTGCGCCCGGGCAGCACCCTGGTGGAGCGCGCACGCGAAGGCGGCGGCCGCGCGAGTGGGGCCGCCAGCGGTGCGGCTGGTGGGGCCACAGGCCGAGCCGCCAGTGGCGCATCCGGCGCCGGCGCCGGCCAAGGCAAGGCACCCGCGCCATGAACCTGAGCGAACTCTTCATCCGCCGTCCGGTGATGACGGTGCTGCTCAACCTGGCCATCGTGATGGCCGGGGTGATCGCCTACCGCAGCATCCCGGTGGCTGCGCTGCCCAGCTACGACACGCCGGTGATCAACGTGTTCGCCTCGCTGCCCGGCGCCAATCCCGAGACCATGGCCACCTCGGTGGCACTGCCGCTGGAGAAGCAGTTCCAGACCATCCCGGGCCTGAACGTCATCAGCTCGTCCAGCACCTTGGGCAGCACCAGCCTGACGCTGGAGTTCGACGCGCGGCGCAACATCGACGGCGCCGCGCTCGACGTGCAGGCCGCGCTGCTGCGCGCGCAACGTGCGCTGCCGGTGGACATGACCTCGCCGCCGTCTTACCGCAAGGTGAACCCGGCCGATGCGCCGGTGCTCTTCATCGCGCTCACCTCGCCCTCGCTGGCCCCGTCGGATCTGCAGGATTTTGCCGAGCACCTGATCTCGCCCACGCTGTCCACGCTCACCGGCGTGGCCCAGGTGAACATCTTCGGCGCCAAGCGCTTTGCGGTGCGCGTGCGCGTCAAGCCCGCGGCCCTGTCGGCCCGCAACATCGGCCTCGACGAGCTGAGCGCGGCGCTGCGCGCGGCCAACGTCAACACGCCCGTGGGCACGCTCGAAGGCCAGCGCCAGCTGCTCACGCTGCAGGCCAACCAGCAGCTGCGCAGTGCGGCCGAGTTCGCCGACCTCATCGTCAGCAACCGCGGCGGCAACCCGGTGCGGCTGAAGGACGTGGCCGATGTCGAGGACAGCATCGAGACCACCAAGACCAATGCCACGCTGAACGGCGAGCCCTCGATCACGCTGGCCATCCTGCGCCAGCCGGGCGCCAACACCGTGCAGGTGGTGGACGCGGTGCTGGCCACGCTGCCGGGCTTTCGCGCGCAGCTGCCGCAGTCCGTCAACATCACGCCCACCAACGACCGATCCAAATCCGTGCGCGAGGCCCTGCACGACGTGAGCCTCACGCTGATGGGCACCATCGCGCTGGTGGTGCTGGTGATCTTTCTCTTCCTGCGCCGCTTCGTGGCCACGGTGATCCCCACGCTGAGCCTGCCCGTCTCGCTGATCGGCGCGGTGGCGCTGCTGTGGGGCCTGAACTACAGCCTGGACAACATCTCGCTGCTGGGGCTCACTTTGGCCGTTGGGCTGGTGGTGGACGATGCCATCGTGATGCTCGAGAACATCATGCGCCACGTGGAGGAAGGCGTGCCGCCTTTCCGCGCCGCGCTGCTGGGCTCGCGCGAGGTGGGCTTCACCATCCTGTCGATCTCGCTGTCGCTGGTGGCGGTGTTCATCCCCATCTTCTTCATGCCCGGCGTGATCGGCCTGCTGTTCCATGAGTTTGCGGTGGTGGTGGGCCTGGCCATCCTGGTGTCGGCCTTCGTCTCGCTCACGCTGGTGCCCATGCTGGCCAGCCGCTTCCTCACCGATGAAGCGCACAAGAAGCCGCCCGGCCGGCTGGTGCGCTCGTTCGAGCGCGGGTTCGACGCCATGCTGGCCACCTATGCGCGCTCGCTCGATCTCGCGTTGCGGCACCGCTGGATGGTGTTGCTGGTGGCGCTGGCCACGCTGGTGGCCACGGTGTGGTTGTTCATCGTCATCCCCAAGGGCTTCTTTCCGGAAGAGGACATCGGCCAGATCCAGGTCAGCACCGAGGCCGCCGAGGACACCGCCTTCGCGGAGATGGTTCAACTGCAGGGGCGAGTGGCCACGCTGTTCCGCAACGACCCCAACGTGGCCGCGGTGAGCTCGTTCAATGGCGGCGGCGGCTCGCAGAACACCGGCCGAATGTTCATCACCCTCAAGCCCCGTGCCGAGCGCCCGCCCATGAAGCAGGTGGTGGAAAGCCTGCGCCGCAAGCTGCGCGAGGTGGCTGGCATCAATGTGTTCATGCGGCCGGTGCAAAACCTGCAACTCGGCGGCCGGCAGAGCAAGGCGCAATACCAGTACATCCTGCAGAGCGTGAAGGCCGACGAGATCAACGACTGGGCGCAGAAGCTGCAGGAGAAGCTGCGCGCCGACAGCCTGTTCCGCGACGTCACCAGCGATTCGCAGCTGCGCGGCCTGCAGGCCCTGCTCAAGATCGACCGCGACCGCGCCAACACGCTCGGCGTGTCGATCGACACGGTGCGCTCGGCCCTGTTCTCGGCCTTTGGCGAGCGGCAGGTGTCCACCATCTACCTGCCCACCGACAGCTACCAGGTGATCATGGAGGTGGCGCCCGAAGCCAAGCAGGACGAAAGCGCCTTCGCCAGCATCTACGTGCGCGCCAGCACCGGCGCGCTGGTGCCGCTCACCGCCTTCACCACGGTGGAGCGGCGCATCGGCCCCACGGCCATCAACCACGTGGGCCAGCTGCAGGCGGTGACCGTCTCGTTCAACCTGGCGCCGGGCACCGCGCTGGGCGACGCCACCGCGGCCATCGACCGCGCCCGCGAGGCCATCCGCATGCCGGCCTCCATCATCACCCGCTACGGTGGCGACGCGGCCGTGTTCCAAAGCTCGCAGGGCAGCCAGGCGGTGCTGATCGTGGCCGCGCTGTTGGTGATCTATGTGCTGCTGGGCGTGCTCTATGAGAGCTACATCCACCCCATCACCATCCTGGCCGGCCTGCCCTCGGCCGCCGTGGGTGCGCTGGGTACGCTGATGCTCTTCGGCATGGATCTCACGCTCATTGCCATGATCGGCATCCTGCTGCTGATCGGCATCGTCAAGAAGAACGCGATCATGATGATCGACTTTGCGCTCGAGGCCCAGCGCCACCACGGCATGACCCCGGCCGAGGCCATCCGTGAGGCCTGCGTGCTGCGCTTCCGCCCCATCATGATGACCACGCTGGCCGCGCTGATGGGCGCGTTGCCCATTGCACTGGGCATCGGCGCGGGCGCCGAGTTGCGTCAACCGTTGGGGCTGGCCGTGGTGGGCGGCCTGGTGTTCTCGCAGGCGGTGACGCTGTACATCACGCCGGTGATCTACCTCGCGCTCGATCGCTTTAGCGGCACCGGGCCGGTGACCACGCCGGAGAACCCGGCCACCGAGCCAGGCTGAGCGGCGGGGCCGGGTGGCCCCGCATTGCTACACGAACTCGACCTGGCGACTGAACGGCATCTCGCGCAGCCGCTTGCCGGTGGCCGCAAAGATCGCGGCGGCCAGGGCCGGCGCGGCGGGCGGCACCGGCGGCTCGCCCACGCCGCGGATGCTGGCGGCGTTCTCCAGGCCGCGCACTTCGATCAGCGGGCACTGGTTCAGCCGCATGCCCTGGAACTGCGGGAAGTTGGTCTGCTGCGCCTGGCCGTCGGCATAGGTGGTCTCGCAGTTCATCGCATGGCCCAGGCCCCAGACGACGGCGCCCTTGACGTGGTTGTCGAAGTTGACCGGGTCGATGATTCGGCCCACGTCCAGCGCCACGAAGACCTTGTCGATGCGGATGCCCTTGTCGGTCTTGGTCACCTCCACCACCTCGGCCACCGGCACGCCGAAGCTGTCCACGAAGGCCAGCCCGCGGCCACGGCCGGGCTCGAGCTTGGCGCCCCAGTTGGACATGGCGCCCACGGCCTCCAGCACCTTGCGTGAAACGTTGTCGTTGCACAGCCGCAGCCGCTCCTGCAGCGGGTCGGCGCCGGCGGCGTGGATCAGCTCGTCCAGAAACGCACTCGCAAAGAAGCCCTGGCTCGATGCGCCCACCGAGCGCCAAGAGCTGGTGGGCGCCAGCTCGGGCACCTTGTAGGCGCGCAGGCGGAAGTGCGGCACCGCGAAGGGCTGGTTCCAGGCGCCGGCCGCAATCTGGCCGTCTGCGCCCGGTGGCCGCGACTGGCCCAGGCGCGCCGATTGCGATGCCGACGAGCTGACCGTGGCCACCTGCAGATCGAAGGCCTCGACCTTGCCGTCCTTCACCGTGCCCTTGCCGCGCGCCATGCCGATCTGGCGCGGGAAGTCGTGCGCAAAATCCTCCTCGCGCGAGAACACCAGCTTCACCGGCGTGCCGGGCACCTGCTTGGCGATCTCGGCGCACAGCGTGACGTTCTCGAACTCGAGGCGGTGGCCAAAGCTGCCGCCCGCATACTGCTGGTGCAGGCGCACCTGCTCGGGCGTGTGGCCGGTGACGGCCGCCACCTTCTGCAGCACGAAGCGCGGCATCTGGTGCGCCACCCACACGTCCACCCCATCGGCACCCACCTTGACGATGGCGTTGAGCGGCTCCATCGGCTGGTGCGCCAGATAGGGCGCGCGGTACTCGGCCTCGATCAGCTTGCCTTGCGCCAGGGCCTCGTCCACCTTGCCGTCGTGGCGCCATTCCTTGTCGAGCCGCTCGGGGGTGAAGCTGGCGGCCACCGCCGCCCAGTGGTCCTTCATCTCCGCTGGATAGGGCGCCGGGCCCCAGTCGCACTGGATGGCCTTGACGGCCTGGAAGGCGCGCCAGGTGTTGTCGGCCAGCACGGCCACGCCATTGGTCACGGGCACGATCTTCTTCACGCCGCGCATCGTCTTGGCCGCGGTGTCGACGTAGCCATTGAGCTTGCCGCCTTGGCGCGGGTTGACCTTCACCGCCGCGTGCAGCATGCCGTCCATCGCCAGATCGATGCCATAGGGCAAGGTGCCGGTGGACTTGGCCAGGATGTCGAGCCGCTGCATCGGCTTGCCGATCAGGCGCCACGCTGCAGGCTCGCGCAGCGCCACCTCGCGCACGGGCTCGAGCGTGGCGGCGAGCTCGGCCAGCTCGGTGTACTTGATCGCCTTGCCATCGGGCAGCAGCACCGCACCGTGCGCGGTCTTGAGTTGCGCCACGGGCACGCCGGTCTTCTGCGAGGCGGCAAGCTTGAGCGTCTCGCGCGCGATGGCGCCGGCCTCGCGCAGCTTGTCGAAGCTGTCGGGCACGGTGGACGAGCCGCCCGTCACCTGCAGGCCCATCACCTTGAGCATGCCGCCCACCACGCTGCGCATGCTGGTGGCCTGCAGGCTCGTGTCGTGCGAGTTGAAGGGCACCTGCTCGGCCGCCAGGGCGCGGTTGTAGTAGGCCGCCGCGGGCACGCCCGGGTCGGTGCGGAACTGGCCCCAATCGAGGTCGAGCTCTTCGGCGATCAGCACGGCCTGCACCGAGTAGGCGCCCTGGCCCAGGTCGGCATGCGGCGTGATCAGCGTGACCGCGTCCTTGTCGATGCGCACCCAGGGCGTGAACGCCGCGGCGCCCGGCTTCAGGCCGGCGAGCAGCGGGTTGGGGTGTGGTTTGCGCACCTGGTAGACGCCGAAGACGACACCGCCTGCGATGGCGGCGGAGCCGATCAGGAAGCTGCGGCGGGCGATGGTGGCGATGCGTCCCATGCTCAGGCTCCCTTCAGGCGCTTGGCGGCGGTGGCCACCGCCTCGCGGATGCGCGGGTAGGTGCCGCAGCGGCACAGGTTGGCGCCCATCGCCTCGTCGATCTGCGCGGGCGTGGGCGCCGGCGTGCTGGCCAGGAAGGCGGCCGCCGTCATGATCTGCCCCGACTGGCAATAGCCGCACTGCGCCACCTGGTGCTCGATCCAGGCCTGCTGCACCGCGTGCAATGCGGCGGGTTGGCCCAGGCCTTCGATGGTGATCACCGGGGCCGTGACGGCGCCCACCGGCATCGAGCACGATCGCATCGCCGCGCCGCCGATGTGCACGGTGCAGGCTCCGCAATAGCCCACGCCGCAACCGTATTTGGGCCCGGTGATGTGCAACTCGTCGCGCAGCACCCACAGCAGGGGCATCTCGGGCTCGACATCGACCTGATGGTCTTGTCCATTCACGTTCAACTTCATGTCGTCGTTCCTTCGGGGCTCGAATCCGAGCCAGGCCGGCCTCTAAAATAAGCCGGCCGCAATGTTGATGGTGAGGGCCAGCACCGTGGTGTTGAAGAAGAAGGCCAGCACGCAATGCACCAGCCCCACGCGCCGCATCGGCGTGCTGGTGATGGACACATCCGCCGTTTGCGCGGAGGTGCCGATGATGCAGGCAAAGTACATGAAGTCACCATACTCAGGTTCGGTCGTGCCCGGAAACAGCAGCCCGTCGGGCTGCCCGCGGGCGCGGCTGGCGTAGAAATCGTGCGCATAGTGCAGCGCGAACAAAGTCTGCGTGATCAACCACGAGCTCACCAGGGTGATGGCCGCCAGCGACACATGCCGGGTCTTGGCCAGGCCGTGCAGCTCTTTCACCGTGGACAGCTGCGAGCCGATGGCCAGCAGCACCGCCACCGCCGCCACCACCGCCAGCACCAGCACGTAGTGGCTGCCGTCGTCCTGCACCAGGGCCCGGCTGCGCATCTGCTCGACGCCCCCCTGGATCGCCATGTGAGCGGACAGTGTGAGGTACAGCAGCGCAAAGATGTTCCAGGCGATCAGCGCGCGGGCGCCCTGCTCCTGCGGCCAGAGCAGCGACAGCGCGGCATAGGCCAGGCCGCCCAGCAGCCCGGACACCCACAGCCGCGGCCGCACTCGCAGCGTCTGCCAGAGACGGTGCCATCGGTTCAACATGCGCGTCCTTCGCTGGGCCTGGGGATGGCGGCATTCTCGTCCGCACCGAGTGGTGTGGCCACAGGTCCGGATCCGGCGAGCGGCGTGCGGCGTGCGCGCGCAGGATGCCCTCTGCCCAACCCGCCAAGGCCCGCATGAGTCATCCCGCCCTTCCCCGCCCGTTTCAGGGCCTGGCCTGGGCCAACCTCGCCGCGCAATCGGCCGAGCAGGTGAGCCTGGCCGCCGTGCCCATCGTTGCTGTGATGGCACTCGGCGCCGGGCCGGGCGACATCGGCCTGCTCTCGGCCGCGCAGAGCCTGCCCTTCCTGCTGCTGTCGATCCCTGCGGGCTTGCTGGTGGACCGCTGGTCGCGCCGCAAACTGATGCTGCTGGCCGAGGCGCTGCGTGCGCTCTCGCTGTTGGGCCTGCTGCTGGCCACGGCCAGCGGCTGGCTCACGGTGTGGGGCCTGGCGCTGCTGGGCTTCGTGGGCGCCACCGGCACGGTGGGCTTCAGCGTGGCCGCGCCGGCCATGGTGCCCACGCTGGTGCCGCGCGAATCACTGGCCGCCGCCAATGGCCGGCTCGAGCTGGCGCGCAGCGCGGCCTTTGCCGGCGGCCCGGCGGGTGCGGGCGCGTTGGTGGGCTGGGCGGGCGCGCCCTCGGCCTTTGTGCTGGCCACGGTGCTCTCGGTGGCCGCCGTGCTGCTGATGTGGCGCCTGCCCGAGCCGGCGCGCAGCAATGCGCCACAGCGCGAGGTGTGGCACGACCTGCGCGATGGCGCGCTCTTCGTCTGGCGGCACGAGCTGCTGCGCCCGGTGCTGCTCACCTCGGTGGCCTGGAACATCGCCTGGTTCGTGCTGCAGGCGGTTTATGTGCCCTGGGCGATGAAGCAGCTGGGGCTCGATGCGGGCGCGGTGGGCGTCACGCTGGCCTGCTATGGCGCGGGCATGGTGCTGGGCGCGATGCTGGCCTCGCGCGTGCTCAAGGCCGTGCCCTTCGGCCGCGCGGTGGGCCTGGGGCCCTTCACCTCGGTGCTGGCCTCGCTGGTGATGGTGGGCACCATCTTCTGGCCCAGCGGCGCGCTGGCAGCCACCTCGTTCTTTCTCTTCGGCGCCGGCCCCATCCTGTGGACGATCACGCAGCTCACGCTGCGGCAGACCGTCACCCCTGGCGCCAAGCTGGGCCAGGTGTCGGCCATCTTTATGACCGTGAACACCGGCATCCGGCCGCTCGGCGCGCTGCTGGGCGGCGCGGTGGGCGAGGCCTTCGGCACGCCGGCCTGCCTTTGGCTGTCGGCCGCGGGCTTCGTGGTGCAGGCCTTGATCATCGTGCGCTCGCCGGTGTGGCGCCTGAAGGCCTTGCCCCCTCACCATGATTGACACACGCTCGCCATGATCCACCACCTCGACCACCTCGTGCTCACCACCGCCGACGAGGCCGCCTGCATCGATTTCTACACGCGCGTGCTGGGCATGCGCCTGGAGAGCTTCGTCGGCGGCACGCCGCCGGTGCAGCGCCGCGCGTTTGTCTTCGGCGCGCAGAAGATCAACCTGCATTTGAAGGGCCGCGAGTTCGAGCCCAAGGCCCACCTGCCGGTGCCGGGCGCACTTGACCTGTGCTTCATCGCCAGCGTGCCGCTGGCCGAAGTGATTGCGCGGCTGAATGCGGCGCCCTGGCCGATCGTGGAAGGCCCGGTGCTGCGCACCGGCGCCACCGGCAAGATCCGCTCGGTGTATGTGCGCGACCCGGACCTGAACCTGATCGAGATCTCCGAGCCCGCCTGAGCTGGCCCGTCGCCAGATCAGTCCAGCCCGTCCACCACCGGCAGCGACTCGGCGCGCCAGCGCAGCATGCCACCGGCCAGGTTGGCCACGCGCTGCAGGCCGGCCTTGCGCAGCAGCACCGTGGCCTGGGCCGAGCGCGCGCCCGAGCGGCACACCGTCACCACCGGGCGCTGCGCATCGAGCTCGGCCGCGCGCGCGGCCAGCTCGGACAGCGGCATCAGCCGCGCACCGGCAATGTGCCCCAGCGCGTCCGAGAACTCGGGCGGCTCGCGCACGTCGACGATCTGGATCTCGGCCGCGAGCGGGCCGCTGCGCGCACCCGCCATGCGCTCGCCCAGCGCCGTGGGCTGGATCTCCCACACGCCGCTGAAGGTGCAGGTCAGCGGCGCCCAATCGGGCTCGTCGCTGCGCGCCGCTTCGTCGTCAGGGCGGCCGCAGCGCAGGTTGGCGGGCACGGCGATGTCCATCAGCTTGGGGTGCGGCAGGCCGAGGTGGTTCATGTAGCCGATGAAATCGGCGACATTCACATCGCCGCCCAGGCGCGGGTTGAACTGCCGTTCTTCGGCCACGCTGGTGACGGTGAGGCCACGGTAGTCGTGCCCCGGATAGAGCAGGCAATGCGCGGGCAGCGACAGGATCTGCTCGCGCACCGAGCGGAACAGCTGCTCGGCGCTGCCCTGCTGAAAGTCGGTGCGGCCGCAGCCGCGGATCAACAGGCTGTCGCCGGTGAAGGCCATGGCCTGATCGTCCAGCACGTAGGTGAGGCAGCCATTGGTGTGGCCCGGCGTGGCGCGCACCTCGACATGGCGCCGCCCGAAGTGAACCCTGTCGCCGTGGTGCAGCAGGCGATCGGCATTGCTGGCGCCGCCCTGCTCGGACAGCATGATCAGGCTGCCGCAGGCGCGCTGCAGCCGCCAGGCACCGGTGACGTGATCGGCGTGCACGTGCGTGTCCAGCGTGGCCACCAGGCGCAGGCCCAGCTCGCGCAACAGGGCCACATCGCGCCGCTCGTGCTCGAACACCGGGTCGATGAGCAGGGCCTCGCCGGCCGCCGCATCGCCCAGCAGGTAGGTGTAGGTCGACGAGACCGGATCGAACAACTGCCGAAAGACGAGCATGGCATCACCCCTCACTTGAACATCCAGCCATCATGGCCCCGCCGGCCAGCAATGCAAGGCCTGCCGTGCAGCCGGCCCGGCGGCGGCTTCTCAGCGCCAGCGGCGCGAGGCCAGCAGCGCCAGCAGATCGCGGAACACCGACTGCCCCACCGCCACCGACAGGTCCACCGCCTGTGCGCGGCTGTAGTAGGGGCTCAGGTCCAGCCCCACGCCCAGGCCGAACACCTGCACCGCGCCGGCCTGCTCGTGCCGCGCCACCACCTGCTGCAGGTGGTGATCCAGGTAATCTGAATCGTTGGCCAACTGGGTGGCGCCGTCCATCGGGCAGCCGTCGGACACCACCACCAGCAGCTTGTGGGCCTCGCCCCGGGCCTGCAGCCGGCCGCAGGCCCAATCCACGGCCTCACCGTCCACGCCTTCCTTGAACAGATCGGCCTTGAGCAGTGCCGCCAGGCCCTGCCGCGCGCGGCGCCACGTGGTGTCGGCATCTTTGAAGATCAGGTGGTGCACCTCGTTGAGCCGGCCGGGCTGAGGCGGGCGGCCGGCGCGCACCCAGTCGCGCTGGGCGCGGCCGCCGTTCCAGGCACCGGTGGTGTAGCCCAGCACCTCGCTGGCCACGCCGGCCTGCTCGAGCGCGCGGGCCATCACGTCCACCACCATGGCCACCGATTCGATGTGCTCGCGCATCGAGCCCGAGCAATCGATCAGGAAGGCCAGCACCGCATCGGCCTGCGGCTCGTGGCGCTCGGTGCGAAACAGGCGCCGCTCGGTGGGCACGGCCACAAGCTGCGCCAGGCGGCGGCCGTCGATCAGGCCTTCTTCCTGCGCGCTGTGCCAGCCCTCGCGGGCCGGCTGGGCCAGCAGGGCCTTGAGGTCGCGCGCCAGGCGCGACAGGTTCACGCCCTGCGCAGCGATGCGCCGGTCGAGCTGCGCGCGTTGCGCCTGCAGCAGGGCCGGGCGCACCAGCGCGGCAGCGCGCAGCTCGCGGTCGTACGCGGTGGTGTAGATGCGGTAGCCGTCCTCGCTGGCCGCCAGCACGGCGCTGCGGCCGGCGTGCACCACGGCCACACCATCGGCCTGCTGCGCGGACAGGTCCATCACCAGGCTGAACGCGGCGCGCTCGGCTTCGTCGCCCTGGCCGGTGCCGCTGGCCGGGCGGCTGCCCTCGTCCACCGAGCCGATCATCTCGGCCACCTGCTGGGCCAGCACCAGGGCGTGCTGCGCATAGCGGCGCTGGTCGGCCCGGTGGCGACGCAGGCCGGCCAGCGCGTGGCCGAGCTCGGGCACGATGCCGGCGCGCGTGGCCTCCATCAGGTCCTCGGTGGCCTCGAGCGGCGGCTCGCCCGTGACGCGCGAGCGCGCAATCTGCGCCACGGTGAACAACAGGATGCCGCGCTCGGTGTCGGTGAGGCCCGAGGCATGAAAGGCCAGCAGCCAGGCCTCGAAGCGATGGCGCAGATTGGCCTTCACGCCGGGCAAGGCAGCGTCAACGTTCGATTCGACGCGGTATTGCTCGAGCATCTCGAACAGCAGCTGCGGCACCGGCTGGCTGGGGCACAGGCTGCGGTGCAAGGCTTCGTCGGAGCCGCGCAGGCGCAGCGCATAGCCATCGGCCGCGCCGCGGAAGGAGGCCAGGTCGTCCTCGCCCAGCTTGGGGTGCAGGTGCGGCGCATACAGGGGCAGGGCCTGGCGCCCGCGGTGCACGCGGCGGCTGCGGTAGTGCAGGTCGGGCTCGCCGCTCAGTGCACGCAGCGCGGCGGCGCAGAGCTCCTCGAGCTGCTGCTGCGCACGCGCCGCGGCCTGCGCTTCTGCCATCTCAGAGCTCGCGGTTCAGGCAGCGCTGAAAGTATTCGGCCACCACGGGGTGCTCGGCCTCGTCGCACTTGTTGACGAACGAGAGGCGGAAGGCCTGGGCCACGTCGCCGAAGATCTCGATGTTCTCGGCCCAGGTGATCACGGTGCGCGGCGACATCAGCGTGGACAAATCGCCCGCCGCAAACCCCTGCCGCGTGAGCTCGGCCACGGCCACCATGGCTTCGAGCAGGGCCTGGCTCTCCGCACCCGCCAGCGCCGGCACCCGGGCCTGCACGATGGCCACCTCTTCGGCGCGCGGAAGGTAGTTGAGCGTGGCCACGATGTTCCAGCGGTCGATCTGCGCGTGGTTGAGCTTCTGCGCGCCGTGGTACAGGCCGTTGAGGTTGCCCTGGCCCACGGTGTTGGCCGTGGCAAACAAGCGAAAGTAGGGGTGCGGCGTGAGCACGCGGTTCTGGTCCATCAGCGTGAACTTGCCGTCGCGCTCGAGGATGCGCTGGATCACGAACATCACGTCGGGCCGGCCCGCGTCGTACTCGTCGAAGATCAGCGCCACGGGGCGCTGCAAGGCCCAGGGCACGATGCCTTCCTGGAACTCGGTGACCTGCTGGCCGTCCTTCAGGACGACGGCGTCGCGGCCCACCAGGTCGAGCCGGCTGAGGTGGCCGTCGAGGTTCACGCGCACGCAGGGCCAGTTCAGGCGTGCGGCCACCTGCTCGAGGTGGGTCGACTTGCCCGTGCCATGCAGGCCCTGCACCATCACGCGCCGGTCGCGCATGAAGCCGGCCAGGATGGCCAGCGTCACGTCGCGGTTGAAGCGGTAGGCGCTGTCGATCTCGGGCACGTGCTCGTCGGGCTCGGCAAAGGCCGGCACCTGCAGGTCGGAATCGATGCCGAACAGCTCACGCACGCCCAGCAAGCGCTCGGGTCGCAGACTGGCCAGCGAGCTCATCGGGCGCCCCGCCGGCCGAGCCTGGATGGGGCGGGCGCCACCGGCTCCTGCGCATTGGCCTCGAGCCGGCCCAGCGCCGCGGCGGCGCGCTGCAGCGCGGGCAGGAAGCCCAGCGCCTTGTCGAGCGACACGCGCATCACCGGGGCCTGCAGGGCCACGCACAGGCTTGATCGCCCGCTCTTTTCAAGCGTTGGCACCGGCACCGCCACGCACACCAGGCCGGGCAAGAATTCCTCGCGGTCGGTGGCGTGGCCGGCCTTGCGCACGGCCTTCAGCTCGGCCTCGAGGGCCTTCGGGTCGGTGAGCGAATGGTCGGTGCAGCGCTCCAGCGGCACCTCGGCCAGCAGGCGGGTGCGCTGCGCGGGCGCCATCTGCGACAGAAAGATCTTGCCGCTGGCCGACACGTGCACCGGCACGCGCGAGCCCGGGTGCAGGTAGAAGCGCAGGGGCGCGGCGGTTTCCACCCGATCGAGGTAGACCACCTCGCCGCCGGCCAGCGCGGTGATGTTGCAGCTCTCGCCGATCTCGTCCACCAGGGCGCGCAGCACGCGGTGGCGCGCACCGTGGAAGGTGTTGTTGAGCAGCAGGGTCTCGGCCAGGCGGCGCAGGCGGACGCCGGTGCTGTAGTGGCGGCCATCGCCCTCGCGCTGCAGCAGGCCCGCACCCTCGAGCTGCTGCAGCATGCGGTGCAGCGTGGGCTTGGGCAGGCCGGTGGCCTCCACCAGGCTCTGCAGCGAGAACAGGCGGTCCTGCGCGGCGATCACCTCGAGCACGGCGAACAGGCGCAGCGTGGGCGAATCGCCGGTGGGCTCCACCGAATCGGCCAAGGTCTTGACGAGTTTCATGGCGCTTGATCATAGGCCAAATGCATCTTTTTGGGATGCGCCGTACCGTTTTTCGGTATTTTGTTTGACTGTAGCCTGAGCCGTGCCTATAGTGAGCCCATCCCAGAACACCCAGGAGACCCAGCCCATGAACGCCCCACAAGCCACGCGCTCCGTCGTCAGCGGCCTCACGCGGATGACGCCGTCCGAAGCCTTCGTCGAGACGCTCGTCGCGCAGGGCGTGGACACCATGTTCGGCATCATGGGCTCGGCCTTCATGGACGCGATGGACATCTTCGCGCCCGCCGGCATCCGCCTGGTGCCCGTGGTGCACGAGCAAGGCGCCGGCCACATGGCTGACGGCTATGCGCGCGCCAGCGGCCGCCACGGCGTGGTCATCGGCCAGAACGGCCCGGGCATCAGCAACTGCGTCACCGCCATCGCCGCGGCCTACTGGGCGCACAGCCCGGTAGTGATCATCACGCCCGAGACCGGCACCATGGGCCAGGGCCTGGGTGGGTTTCAAGAAGCCAACCAGCTGCCCATGTTCCAGGAGTTCACCAAGTACCAGGGCCACGTGAACAACAACAAGCGCATGGCCGAGTACACGGCGCGCTGCTTCGACCGCGCCCACTCCGAGCTGGGCCCCACGCAGCTCAACATCCCGCGCGATCTGTTCTACGGCGAGATTACCGTGGAGATCCCCAAGCCCATGCGCCTGGACCGTGGCGCGGGCGGCGAGGCCAGCCTGGCGGCCGCGGTGGAGCTGCTGGCCAGCTCCAAGAACCCGGTGCTGATCTCGGGTGGCGGCGTGGTGATGTCGGGCGCCTGGGACGAGTGCATCGCCTTGGCTGAAAGGTTGGGCTGCCCGGTGGTCAACAGCTACCAGCACAACGATTCGTTCCCGGCCAGCCACCCGCAGTGGTGCGGCCCGCTGGGCTACCAGGGCAGCAAGGCCGGCATGAAGCTGATGGCCGAGGCTGATGTGGTGATCGCGCTGGGCTCGCGCCTGGGGCCCTTCGGCACGCTGCCGCAGTACGGCATGGACTACTGGCCCAAGAACGCCAAGATCATCCAGATCGACGCCGACCACAAGATGCTGGGCCTGGTGAAGAAGATCGACGTCGGCCTGTGCGGTGATGCCAAGGCCGTGGCCAGTGCGCTCAGCGCGCGCCTGGCGGGCAAGACGCTGGCCTGCGACGCCACCCGCGCCGCACGCGCCGCGCGCATCGCCGAAGAAAAGGCCGCCTGGGAGGCCGAGCTCGACGGCTGGACCCACGAGCGCGACGACTACAGCCTGGACATGATCGCCGAGGCCCGTGGCGAGGCCACCCCCGGCGGCGGCCAGTGGCTGAGCCCGCGCCAGGTGCTGCGCGAGCTGGAGAAGGCCATGCCGGCCGATGTGATGGTGTCCACCGACATCGGCAACATCAACTCGGTGGCGCACAGCTACCTGCGCTTCGAGCGCCCGCGCAGCTTCTTTGCGCCCATGAGCTTCGGCAACTGCGGTTATGCGCTGCCCACCATCATCGGCGCCAAGGCCGTGGCCCCCGAGCGGCCCGCCATCAGCTACGCCGGTGACGGGGCCTGGGGCATGAGCATGAGCGAGATCATGACCTGCGTGCGGCACGACATCCCGGTCACGTCGGTCGTCTTCCACAACCGCCAATGGGGCGCCGAGAAGAAGAACCAGGTCGACTTCTACAACCGCCGCTTCGTGGCCGGCGAGCTCGACAACCAGAGCTTCGCCGGCATCGCCAAGGCCATGGGCGCCGAAGGCATCGTGGTGGACCGGCTCGAGGACGTGGGCCCCGCGCTCAAGCGCGCCATCGACCTGCAGATGAACCAGCGCAAGACCTGCGTGATCGAGATCATGTGCACCCGCGAGCTGGGCGACCCCTTCCGCCGCGACGCGCTGGCCAAGCCGGTGCGCTTTCTCGACAAGTACAAGGACTACACCTGAGGCTCGGCCCCCCGCATGTCGCACCTGCTCACGCTCAACGCCGGCTCGTCGTCGATCAAGTACGCTCTTTTTGAGTGTCATGATTCACTGAAGCCACCGCTGCACACCGGCCAGGTCGAGGGCATTGCCACCGCCAGCGGCCCGGCCTCGCACGAGCAGGCGCTGGGCACGGTGCTGGGCGCCATCGGCGGGGCGCGCATCACGGCGGTGGGCCACCGCATCGTGCATGGCGGCACGCAGTTCGATCAGCCCATGCTGATCGACGACGCGGTGCTGGCCCGCATCGAGCAGCTCGGCCCGCTGGCGCCGCTGCACCAGCCGCACAACGCGGCCGGCGTGCGCGCGGCGCGCGCGGCCTTCGCGGGCGTGCCGCAGGTGGCCTGCTTCGACACCGCCTTTCACCGCAGCATGCCGGCGCTGAACCAGCGCTTCGCACTGCCCGCCGCGCTGCACGAGGCGGGCGTGCGGCGCTATGGCTTTCATGGGCTGTCCTACGAATCGATCGCGGCGCAGCTGGCGGCGCTGGGCGTGCCCGCCGAGGCGCGCGTGGTGGTGGCCCACCTGGGCAACGGCGCCTCGATGTGCGCGATGCGCGGCGGGCGCTCGGTGGCCACCACGATGAGCTTCTCGCCGCTGGACGGCCTGCCCATGGGCACGCGCTGCGGCCGGCTCGACGCCGCCGTGGTGCTGCACCTGCTGGACCAGGGCCGCAGAAGCGCCGAGATCGCGCGGCTGCTGTACCGCGAATCGGGCCTGCTGGGCCTGTCGGGCGTCTCCAGCGACATGCGCGCGCTGCTGGCAAGTAGCAGCGCCGATGCAGCGATGGCGGTGGACTACTTTATCGAGCACCTGGCGCGCGAGCTGGCGGGCATGGCCGCTGCGCTGCGCGGCATCGATCTGCTGGTGTTCACCGGCGGCATCGGCGAGAACTCCGCCGTGGTGCGCGAGCGCCTGGCGCAGGCCCTGGCCTGGATGGGCGTGCGCCTGAACGCGCCGGGCTCGCCCACGCCGCAAGGCCTGCTGTCGGCCCCCGACAGCGCCGTGCAGGTGCGCGTGCTGCGCACCGACGAAGAGGCGGTGATAGCCCGGCACACAGCGCGCATCGCCGGGCTGGGCCGCGCCTGAGCGCGCCGCAGGCCGCTCAGTCGGCCACCACCACGCGATTGCCCCCATCGGCGGCGGCGCGCACCAGCGCCTGCTCGGCGCGGCGCAGCAGCTGCTGGTAGTCGGGGTGCCCGTCGTACACGGCCAGGCCGATGCTCAGTGACAGGCGGAGCGATCCGCTGCCGCTCAGCAGGAAGGGGTGGCCCCACACCTTGTAGCGCATCAGCTCGGCCAGGTCCTTGGCGGTTTGCGGCGAGGTCTCCACGGCCACCACCAGGAAGTCGGCGCTGCCGTAGCGCAGCAGGTGATCGCCCGCGCGGGCCACCGATTGCAGCAGCGCGGACAGCTGCTGCAGCAGCATGTGCTGTGCGTCCTCGGCGGCATGGGCGATCTCCACCTGGTCGACGCGGCCCAGCACCACCGCAAAGGCGCGCTGGCCGGCGCCATGCTGCTGCATCTCGCGCGCCAGCAGCGCCCCCAGGTGGCGGCGGCCGAGCAGGCCGGTGGTGGTGTCGCGGCCCTGCTCGATGCTGCCCAGGCGCTCGAAGAGATCGTTGAGCAGGTAGCGCAGAAACTCCACCTTGCCGCGCAGCTGCTCGAACAGTGCGCCCTCGTCGTGCGCCATGCCCTGCGCCTCGAGCTGCGGCAGCAGCACCTCGTCGATCTCGGCCACCACATCGAACACGCTGCGCAGGTCGTCGGCGCTCTCGAACAGCAGGCGCGCCTTGTGCTCCAGCCAATTGCCGAACTCCGAGCGCAGCAGGCGCTCGGCCCGCACATGGCGGCCCGGCCGCAGCGCGAAGAGCAGCTCGTTCACCCACTCCGACAGCGCCGCGCGCTGGCGCTCGCGCTCCAGCGGCGCGTTGTGTCGCATGGCCACGGCACGGTAGGCCTCGTCGGCGCGCACCTCGCGCTGGATGTCGCGCACATAGGCGCGCAGCATCAGGCCATCGGCCAGGTACATCAGGTCGGCCGCATAGAGCTGCGCGGTGCGCAGCTCGTCACCCGCCAGCCCATCGTCCTGCAGGCCACGCCGGATGCGGGTCACCAGCAGGCGCATGCCGGCGGACATGAGCTGCGGCGGCAGCTTGATGCGCGCATGCACCGCGCCCACCTGGGTCTGCCGGCCGATCATCGCGGGCATGTCGGCGTCGGACACCTCGGTGAAGGTCTGCACCAGCCAACGCTGCATGGACGCCCGCAGCCGCGTCTGCACCTGCTCGTGGGACAGGAAGTTGAGCGCCGCCGGGTCGTCCAGCATCACGCTGTAGAACTGGTCGGCCAGCACGGCGGCCTGCCGGGCCACGTGCCGATGCACCAGCTCACGCACCTCGAGGGCCACCTGCGAGCGGATCGCGCCGAGGGCGACCATGGCGGCCTGGTCAACGCTGTCGCCGCTGCTGGCGTTGCTGTTCATCGTGGACATCTACTGCAATGCGATGGCCGATCATAGCGAGCGCGCCCGGCAGCGCGCAGCACCCCACCTTGGTATGTGGACGAAAGCCCGCACGGCCCACAAGATGCCTCGCCAATCCCGCCCGACACCCCTGGAGACCGACATGCGTCACACCCCTTTGCGCCGCCTCGTGCCCGCCATCCTGCTGACCATGGCGAGCTTGCTCGGCGCCACGGCGGCCAGCGCGCAGGAAGTGGAGCTGTACAGCCAGCCCGCCTTCAACGGCATGCGCCTGCGGCTGAGCGCCGATGCCTCCGATGTAGCCGCCTACGGCATGGGCAACAGCATCGCCTCGGTGGTGGTGAAGTCGGGGCAGTGGGAGTTCTGCACCGCCGCGCAGTTCCGAGGCGCCTGCATCACCGTGGGTCCGGGCCGCTACGCCGAGATGCCGCCAGCCTTGCGCGGCTCGTTGGCCTCGATCCGCCGGGCCGATGTGGCCGCGGGTGCGGTGGCGCCCGCACTGCGGCAAGGCGCCGCTGCCCCGATGCACGCACCTGTGCAAGGCCAGCTGCCGCCGCCGTTGCCGGGCCTGGCGCCAGCGCCGCAGCAAACCACCGCCGGCGCCGCGCCCGTGCCCATGCCCACCGATGCCGTGATCCTGTACGAACACGCCGGTTTCGACGGCCGCACGCTGGCGCTGTCCAGCTCGGCGCCGCGCCTGGCCGAGCTCAACTACAACGACGTGGCCTCGTCGGTGATCGTGCAACGCGGCCGCTGGCAGTTCTGCGAGCACCACGATTACGGCGGCGAATGCATGGTGCTGGGCGTGGGCCGCCATGTGCTCGGCGGGCACTGGAACGATCGCACCTCGTCCATCCGCCCGGTGTTCGGCCACGACGACCGCCCGCTGCCCGCCACCGGTGGCCTGGTGCTGCACGAGAACACCGACTACAGCGGCCGCGAGAGCCTGCACGTGGAGGCCATGGCCAACCTCAAGGCGGTGGGCATGAACGACAAGGCCTCGTCGGTGGAGGTGCTGGACGGCCAATGGCAGCTGTGCACCGACGCCGACTTTGGTGGCCGCTGCGTGATCGTCAAGCCCGGCCGCTACCAGATGGGCACGGCGCTGGACAACAAGCTCTCATCGCTGCGCCCGGTGGTCAACGGCGTGGCGGCCACCCCCACGCGCTGATCGCGCAGCGATCAGGCCGCGCTGCCCTGCCCTGCGATCAGCGCGTGAGCGTGGGGTCGCGGTCGGCGCCGGCCACGATGCCGGCGTCGTGCAGGCGGCCGATGGCGCCGCTGCTCAGGCCCAGCACCTGGTGCAACACCTCGTCGGTGTCGGCACCCAGCATGGGCGCGGGGCGCGTGGGCTGGCGCTCGGCGCCGCCCAGGCGCACCGCCGAGCCGGCCGCCAGGTGCGCGCCGATGCCGGGCGTGTCCAGCCGCTCGAACACCGGGTTGGCCAGGCTGGCGCGCGGGTCTTGCGCCATCAGCTCGCCCACGCGGCGGTAGGGGCCCCAACACACACGGTGAGCGTCCAGCGCGGCGGCCACATCGGCAAAGCTGCGCGCCGCAAACCAGGGCTGCACCAGCTCGGCGATCGCGTCGCGCGCTTCGTAGCGCTGGCCTTCGTCGGCAAAGTCGAGCTGCATCGCGGCCTGCAGCCGATCCACATCGGCGGCGATGCCGCAGGCCTTCACCAGCGCCTGCCATTGCCCCGACGAGATGGCGGCCACCATCACGCGCTGGCCGTCGGCGGTGGCGAAATCGCGGCCGAAGGCGCCATAGATGTGGTTGCCGATGGACGGCCGCTCCTGCCCCAGCAGCTCGGCCTCGGCCATCAGGCCCAGGTGCGAGAGCATGGTGAAGGCCATGTCCGACAGCGCGATCTTCAGCGCCGCGCCCTGGCCGCTGCGGCGGCGGTGGTCCACCGCAGCCACCACCGCAAAGGCGGCCTGGTAGGCGCAGGCGATGTCCCAGGCCGGCAGCACCTGGTTCACCGGCCGCTCGGCGCTGCCGCCGCCGGTGACGGCCGGGTAGCCGGTGGCGCAGTGCACGGTGTAGTCCACCGCCGTGCTGCCGTCGCCATTGCCCTGGATGGTGCAGCTGATCACATCCGCACGCTTGGCGGCCAGCACCTCGTGCGCCAGCCAGGGCGTGCCGATGTTGGTGAGCAGCACGCCGCCCTCGGGGCCGGGCGCGGTGACCAGCTGCTGCATCAGCTCGCGGCCCTCGGGCTTGCGGATGTCGATGGCCACCGAGCGCTTGCCTTTGTTCAGCCCCGTCCAGTACAGGCTGCGGCCGCTGGGCATCAGCGGCAGGCGGCCGTAATCGATGCCGCCGCCGATCAGGTCCACGCGGATCACGTCGGCACCAAACTGCGCCAGCGTCAAACCGGCCAGGGGCGCGGCGATGAAGGCGGAGCTTTCGATCACACGCAGGGGGGTGAGCAGTGAGTGGGTCATGGGGCAACAGCGCTGGGGTGGAAGGCTTCGATCATACGGACGCACCGCACACCGACGCCCCTACCTTGAAGGATGGCGCTGCAGCGCGAGACGGCTAACCTGCACGCACCACCTCCAGGAGCACCGCCATGGCACGCGCCCCCGCCCGCAAGACCACCCCACCCGCCGACGACGACAAGGCCCCGCGCTACAGCCACCGCTACTGCAATGCGCGCGCCACGCAGCCGCGCGTGTTCGCCCCCGGCCTCAGCGCCGACCGCGTGCGTGCCATCAACTCCATCGGCGACAAATGGGTGAACGGCACCGAGCTGAGCTATTACTTCTTCGACAAGGCCACCGATGGCGAGACCGTCACCGCGGTGGACGGCACCACCCAGTTCGTGAGCTGGCGCGGCTCGAACGCCGAGAAGGCTGCGGTGCGCAAGGCCTTCGACCAATGGGCGGCGCTGGGCATCGGCCTGAAGTTCAAGGAGGTGCCCACGCGCGAGCAGGCCATGGTGCGCATCGGCTTCATGTCGGGCGACGGCTCGTGGTCCTACGTGGGCCGCGCCATCCTGGGCATCGCCATCGACCAGCGCACGATGAACTTCGGCTGGAGCGTGGCCAATGACCCGGACACCGCCGTGCACGAGATCGGCCACACGCTGGGCTTCGAGCACGAGCACCAGAACCCCTTCTCGGGCATCGTGTGGGACGAGGAGAAGGTGTATGCCGCGCTGGCCGCGCCGCCCAACCAGTGGAGCCGCCAGAAGACCTTCTTCAACATCATCCGCAAGCTCGACACCAGCCAGGTGCAGGGCACCACCTGGGACCCGGACTCGGTGATGCACTACCCCTTCGAGGCCGGCCTGATCAAGGCGCCCACCAAGTACCTCACCCAGCCGCTGCAGCCGGCCGGCGGGCTCTCGGCGCGCGACGTCACCTACGTCAAGCAGCTCTACCCGCCGCAGGGCCCGGTGAGCGGCTTCCCCGAACTCAAGCTGATGGAATCGCGCCCGCTCAACCTCAGCGCCGGCCAGCAGATCGATCTGCGCATCAAGCCCACGCGCAGCCGCAACTACGAGATCCGCACCCTGGGCTCGGCCGACACCGTGGTGGTGCTGTTCGAGGACGTGGGCGGCCAGCTCAAGTACCGCGGCGGCGACGACGACAGCGGCGAGGACCGCAACGCCTACCTCAGGCTGCGCATGGCCCGCGGCAGCACCTATGTGCTGCGCGTACGCCTGTACTACGCCGATCGGGCGGGGGAGACGGCGGTGTTGTGGTGGTGAGGGGCGCGTGGCACGTGGTGTGCGGCGCAGTGGATCATCTGCCTGACCTGCTCGCTGCGGCGCAGCGATTTTGCGGACCAATCGGACAAAACGCGAAGCGCACCCGTGGTGTAGACGAGGCTCCGTGCCTGAGCGAGGCAGCTTAACAAATGGGCTAGGGTTTAGACGCCATGGCCTCAAAGGGCATAGGTGACATCTTCATTCGAGAAGGTGACCGTTCCTGAAGCCTGAAGGCGCTTCAGAATGAGCGCCGTTTCGCCCTTGGCCGTGCCCTTGGGGAGGATGGCTGCAATGGTACTTGTCAGTGTCTTCACTTTGCGTGGTCTTGAGCTTCCGCGTTGCTTCAGGTTGCCAACGACCAGCTTGAAATTTGCGTCTCGTACGTCCTGTGCCACGAGCGCTTTCGCAGATACCGAGGCGGACTTCTTCTTGCTGGGTGGATTCGCCTTGCCGGGTTCGGGCTTCGGCTTCGTGTCTGCCAGAGTGAAGACGAACCTCGGGATCTTCTTGGCGACCACCTTGGGCTTGGCTTCCGCATGCGACGCTCTCTGAATCTGAGCTGGCGGCGCGGCCATCGTGGCGGGCGTTGGCGCAGCCTGGAGAGTTGCCGATTCAGCGTCGGCGGGGCACGCGAACGCTCCGCGTTGATTGAGGACTACGAGCAGCTTTCCCTTGATTGACTTGCTTCCGAGCAGGGAGTTGAGTTGTTTACAGCAGACGACGCAGTTGTCCTCGTCATTTCTTCCGCCGTTCGCCAAGGCAACGAGGTGCTCCACGCTGGCCTCGTCCTTTCCGAGTCGCTTCTTGCAGAAGAAGCACTCGCCACCTTGGGCGAAGAGTATTCGTTCAAGCTGCTTCATGTGTCGCGGTGCAGTTCGGTCGACTAACGTTCGAGCTGATTCGCCTGAAGTGGCAAGCAGCTTAACGTTGGGCTCAGACAATATAAAGAGTACTTCAACGCGGCCCTAAACTGCATGCCGTAGCGGGCTGGTTCGGCCATGGGGCTAATTCGCACAGGGCCATTGACTGGTACCCGGTTCCACGAACTTCTGCAACCCAGCTTGAGCCGCAGCATTTTCCGGATCAATTCGAAGTACTCGTTCAAAGGTTTCCTTTGCGCCTGTATTTAGACCCATCGAGAGATAGAGGCGGCCGAGTTCAATCAGCGCGGAGATTTCATTCTCCGGAATCAGTGCCCGCTCGGAGAGTGTGAGTATCGCAAGGTTCGTTCTTGCACTTGAGTTTGCCCGGTCCAGTTCGAGTACCTTCTCGTATAGCGGACGTGCCAGCTCAAACTTGTCTCCGCGCAAGTAGAGATTTGCAAGCGCCACCAACGAAGGTATGTGACTCGGGTCATTTGAGACCGCCTCACTAAGGTAACTCTCTGCTTGCAAGTGAAGGGCCAGGCGGTGGCTTACCAAACCTAGTGCATATAGAGAATGTTGATGAGCGGGACGAATCGCCTGAATTGCAGCGTAGCCGCTCAGCGCGGCAGCGAATTGTGATGTTCTGGTGAGGTAATCGGCATGCCACTCACTCAATGGCATGCGAATTTCGTCCACGAGCTGCAGTGCCCTACCTATGGCCTCGCCATCACGGCGCTCGCCAGCTTTCGGCAAATTCGCGAAGTAGATGGATGCTATGTCATGCACCCTGTCCATGACAGGCGACCAATCTCCAGGCCAGTCTGCGATGACCCTTGACTCCGGTCTTTGCCCATCAGGCCAGGCAATGTTGAAGAGTTCTTCGCTTGCTAAGACCTCTAGTGCAAACCTTCGAAGTGCAAGAAGGTGTTGGTGCGGCACCGCTGTGGCGGTTCCTTGCGACGAATCCACCGGCACAGACGTCCAGATCCTGAAGAGGGCCTCGTAGCCACGGGGAAGCTTCGAGTCTGAATGAGCTCCGCCATCTTTGTCGGCCGCCCAGAGAGTCAGCTGACGGCGGGTCACATGGTCACGGTTTACAACAAAGATCACTTGAGACCACCACGCGTCAACGTCTAGTAAATGACCGTCGCCTTTGAGGTATTCGTCCCACGGACGAATGTTCCCCGGCAGATGAAGATACCCGTCGAACGCGAAGACCTCTGGACCGAAAAGGCGCGGCTTAACTGTCGTGCGCATGGACAGCCGTGGCCGTCCGAGTAATTTGTAGATGGACCCTTGGGTCGGGGGGTCACGCTGCCCATCATGAAAGAGAACGCGCAAGCAAGTCGCGATTCGGACGCCTTCATCGAGGTAGCCGAGGTCGAACAGTCTGGCCGACCGTTGGAGATAGCCCAACTGCCGCTGCAACTGCGAGCGCATGCGTTCCTGCAGAGTCATAGAGGCGTAGTTGGGCTACCTAACGCGCTTTCGATTCATGGCCCGAATCAATCACCCCCCTACGCCCTCTCAAACACCGCCGCAATCCCCTGCCCACCACCGATGCACATCGTCTCCAGGCCATAGCGCGCCTTGCGGCGCTGCATCTCGTGCAGCAGGGTGGTCATGATGCGCACGCCGGTGGCGCCCACGGGGTGGCCCAGGCTGATGCCCGAGCCGTGCACGTTGAGGCGGCTGTCCAGCTCGCCCAGGCTCGATCCCCAACCCTTCACCACCGCCAGGGCCTGGCAGGCGAAGGCTTCGTTCAGCTCGATCAGGTCCATCTGATCCAGGCGCAGGCCGGTGCGCTCGAAGAGGCGCTGCGTGGCCGGCACCGGGCCGATGCCCATGTGTGATGGCTCGCAGCCCGCGGCCGCCCAACCCAGCAGGTAGCCGATGGGCGTGAGGCCCAGGCTGGCGAGCTTGTCCTCGGCCACCACCAGGCAGGCCGCGGCTGCGTCGTTTTGCTGGCAGGCATTGCCGGCGGTGACCACGCCGCCCTTGGTGACGGGCTTGAGCGCGGCCAGTGAGTCGAGCGTCACGTCGCTGCGGATGCCCTCGTCGCGCTCGAAGCGCAGCGGATCACCGCGCCGCTGCGGCACGCTCACCGGCACCACCTCGTCGGCGAACACGCCCTGCGCCCAGGCGGCTGCGGCGCGCTGGTGGCTGCGCAGCGCAAAGGCGTCGGCCGCGTCGCGCGGGATGGCGTAATCGCGCGCCAGGTTCTCGGCCGTCTCGATCATGCCGCTGATGCGGCCGAAGCGGTCCTCGGGCTGCGAGCGCTCGCGGCCGCGCTCGAGCC
>Ga0268298_10001162_pt1 | contig 31664 bp, 28 predicted proteins | sample WWTPWeurt_MetaG_FD_194462 | JGI IMG/M metagenome (GOLD analysis project Ga0268298, IMG submission 194462) | Activated sludge microbial communities from WWTP in Nijmegen, Gelderland, Netherland - WWTP Weurt | ecosystem: Engineered > WWTP > Aerobic digester > Activated sludge | place... | reverse complement strand
TCCCCTGGAAGGCCCGCTCCCGCTGCGCCAGGCGTACCGCCGCGAGCAGGCGCTGCTGCCGCAGGAGCAGCAAGAGGATCGCCGCAGCAGCGAGGAGCACCCCGAGCGCCGCAAAGGTCGTCTGCAGGGCAAGGTCGCGCAGATCGCCGAGAACCTCGTCCCGATCGACCTTGGCGATCATGACCCAGGGGGTTCCGTCGATCGCTTCCGCGACGGCGAGGACGGGGATTCCCCGGGAGTCGATCCCGTCGATGATGCGCTTGCCCTGAAACAGGGCCTGGACCACCGGAAGTTGGGTCTGCGTCCGCTCGATGCGGCGCGGTGCCGCAGAGATATCTTGGTCATCGTGCCCGAGCAGGACCAGCGCGTGATCGCCCTGGCGTTCCACGAGATGGGTCCGGGCACTGCGCGTGGGCGCGGGCCAGGTGCGCAGGGCTGGGAACAGGGTGGCGCTCGGGTCGATATTGAGCAGCACCACGGCAGCGAGGGTCGTGCCACCGGGGGTCGTGGAATGCACCCCCACGGCAAAGGACAACTCGCTGCGATGTTGCGGCGCGGTGGCCGACGGCGAAAAATCGGCACCGGCTCACCGCTCTCCCGCAGATCCCCTTGTACGCCGGAGTGGAGGTCCAGCCGGTCGTGCCAGGGTTCGCCAATGTACAAGCGGCGCCGCCCCTGGGGGTCGAAGACCTCGATGCCGGCGTAGCCGTAGTAGTGCCGTACCAGATTGAGGCGAACCAGGATATCCGCCGCCCGCCTCCCCTCGGGACCTGCAAAGAGTCGGGAGAGCTCCTCCGCATCCAGAATGCCCTGGGCAAGAACCTTGGCGTCCCCACGCCGCTCCCGCAGCCATTCCTCGATCTGCCTCGCCTTGAGCACCGCAACCGACTCCAGCCGCCCGACCTCGCGCCGGTGCAACTGGCTCGCCTGCAAGCCATACACGGCAGCGCCCGCCCCGCAGACCAGAACTGCGATGACCAAGAACAGGACTGCGAAGCGGAAATCGGACCGCTGCATTGCGCTCCATTAAGGTGGTGGGAGCCCCGACACCCCAGGCCACGTGCCTGAAATGGGGGATTGCGGAACAGGGTATCCGGCTTGAGGCCGATGCGACAAGCGCCGGAAATCCTGCCGCTCGCCACCAACAAACCAAATTTGTTAATTATTGCATTTTTGGCATTCAAGTCAAGCCCGGAGTCCCGCGGTAATATGATGTCTTTTTCCCGCCCCCCCATGAAATCGCCCGCCCAAGTCCTGTTCAGCGGGGAAACCCCCTTCCCGATTCTGCCAGCCGTCGACCACTACGCCGGCTCCGAGCGGCTCATCCTGAAAGCGCTCGACCTCCAGGCCCAGTTGGGGCCCATTTTCGACATCACCTGCGATTGCGAAGACGGCGCCCCCGCCGGGGCCGAAGCCGCCCACGCCGAGATGGTGGCCGGACTGATCGCCTCCCCCGGCAATCGCTACGACCGCGTCGGGCTACGCATCCACGACATCACCCATCCCCACTGGCGACGGGATCTGGAAATCACCCTCCCCCGCTGCGGTGACCGGCTTCCCTTCATCACCCTGCCCAAGGCCTGCCGACTCGACGACGTGCGGACCCAGATCGCCTCCCTGCGACAGATCGAAGCGGCTTTAGGCATCGAGCGGCCCATCCCTGTCCATGTGCTGATCGAAACCCACGGCGCCCTGCGCCAGGTCTGGGACATCGCCGCCCTGCCCGGCGTCGAGAGCCTGGATTTCGGCCTGATGGACTTCGTTTCCGGCCACCACGGCGCCATCCCCGCCTGGGCCATGACCAGCCCGGGGCAGTTCGAGCATCCCCTGGTCGCCCGGGCCAAGGCCGAAATTTCCGCCGCCGCCCTGGCCAACGGCATCGTCCCCACCCACAACGTAACCACGGAACTGAAGGATATCGAAGTCATCCGCAACGACGCCCGGCGCGCGCGGGAACAGTTCGCCTACCTGCGCATGTGGAGCATCCACCCCAACCAGATCCTCCCCATCGTCGAAGCCTTGCGCCCCGATTTTTCCGAGGTGGAGACTGCCATGGCCATTCTGACGGCGGCCCAGGACAACGCCTGGGGCCCGATCCAGCATGCCGGCAAACTGCACGACCGGGCGTCCTATCGCTACTGGTTCGACCTCCTGGCCCGGGCCCGGGTCACCGGCATGGCGCTGCCCGAAGCCGCGCGGCAACGCTTCTTCCCCACGTCCTGATCGGTCCCCATGCTGCGGCTGCTCTACCGGGACGACCGGGTCGCCATCATCGACAAACCCCCGGGCCTCCTGGTCCACCGCTCCCAGGTGGACCGCCGGGAAACCCGCTTCGCCATCCAGTTGCTGCGCGATCAGATCGGGCGCCGGGTCTGGCCGGCCCATCGCCTCGACCGGGGCACCTCCGGTGTCCTGGTCTTCGCGCTGGACGAGGAAGCCGCGCGCTGTCTCGGCACCCAGTTCCAGGCAGGCCGGGTAAGCAAGACCTACCGGGCCATCGTCCGGGGCCACCCCGCGGAATCCCTGATCATCGACCACCCCTTGGAGCCCATTGACGATCCTTACCTCCGCTCCCCCGACGCGCAAGCCTCACCGGCCAGAAACGCCCTCACCCACCTGAAGCGCCTGGGGGTCTTCGAACTCGATATCCGCGTCGATCGCTACCCGAGCAGCCGCTACGCCTACGTCGAACTGGAGCCGGAAACGGGCCGCCGGCACCAGTTGCGCCGCCACCTCAAGCACATCGCCCACCCCATCATCGGCGATTCCACCTACGGCAAGGGGCGCCATAACCGCCTGTTCGCAGAACGCTTCGGCGCGGGCCGGCTGCTGCTCGCCTGTACTGCCATCACCTGGCAACACCCGGACGACGGGCGCCCCATAAAAACCGAAGCGCCAGTGGGCGACAGCTTCGCCGCCACACTGGCGCTTCTGGGCTGGGGCGGCGATCAGTAACCGATCGACGACTCGAGCTGCTCCTGGCGTTTGAGTTCCCGCTCCAGTTCCACCAGATCTGCCCCCAAAGCATCCCGGGCAGATACCATCCCCACGGGGCGGCCTTGGTCGTCCAGAACGGGAACATGACGAAACCCGCCTTCGGCCATCATGTGCAACGCATAGGCGAGGGGCTTTGAAGGCCGGATGGTCTGAAGATCCGCAACCATCACTTGAGCGACCTTCGTTTCATCCGGATCAAGGCCCGCGGCAAGCACCTTGTTCAAGGCATCACGCTCGGTGAAGATGCCCGCCAGCCGGTCACCCTCGACAACCAGCAAAGCTCCAATTCTGTTCTGCGCCATGACCCTGCATGCGTCACGGACCGTGTCGTTCTTGTGGCCGGTAATCAAGGTGCGGCCGGAAATAATGTCTGCAATCAGTCTTCTTGGCATGGTTGTCTCCTCTGTGGATACCTCGACCTCATGGTGATCGACTTTCGTGCGCTTGGCAAGGTTGCTCCTGATCGCTTCCAGCGGGGTTCTTACGGGTTTTCCCCAGCCGGCGACGCCCACGAATAGCACCATTGCTATTTTTATTGTTTTTGCTATATTTGTCGTACCAGACATTTTTAGCCGCGTATCGCCATGCCCAATCTGCTGACCTGTACGACACGCCAAGCCGCCAGAACCCTCGGCATCAGCGTGGGAACGGTCCAGTCCTTGGTAGAGGATGGACGCCTACGGGCCTGGAAGACCCCGGGGGGACACCGCAGAATTTTTCTGGATTCTGTCGCCGCACTGCTTGCCGCGCCAGGAGACCCCGGCCTGCCCAGTAAAGCCTTCGAGATCCTCATCGCTGCCGAGACACCTGATGAGGGCCGGATCCTTGGCGCCGCCCTGGCGACAGGCATCGCCGAGGCCGCAATACGCGTGGCGCACGGGGGATATGAGGTACTCCTCAGGCTGGGCGAGCGCCGCCCTGACGTGCTGGTCGTTGACCTTGCGCTTGCCGACATCGACGGCTTCCAGCTTCTCTCCGCACTGAATCACCATCCGAACGCGCGTCCGGGACAAGTCCTTGCCCTGAACGGCCTGTGCAGCAGCGAGGTGAAGCGCCGTGGCGGGCTCCCGGCCGGCATTCCGATCTTTTGCAAGCCGGTCTCCGAGCCAGCCCTGATGGAACTGATTGCAGCATTCCGGGATACATGGCTCATCAACATGGGAGTCCGGCGATGAACCCGACCATGGCGGCTTTTTTCGACGCGCTTAACGACGGGGTGGTGATCGTCAATCCCCAGGGCAGGGTTCAATACGCCAATGTCGCCGGAAGCGCCTTACTCAAAGCAGTTCCCGGGCAGAACTTTCCCGACGCCCGGGTCCTGAAAGGATTGATCGACCTCGTCGCCGGCTACCTGAAACCGCCGGTAAGCATCGCTATCGCTCCCGCGGCCGGTGCCCAGGACGGGCAGATTGCCACGATCAGCCCCTTGCCGCTGCCCGGAACCTATGCCATCACGATCCACAATGTGCAGGAAAAATCCTTCTACGAGACGACGCTGCGGAATTTCTTCGACTTCCTCGACATCGATCTGGCGGCCCCCATCGAACGCTTCTCCCGCGGCCTCGAATCCTTGCGGCACCAGATCCCGGTCGAGACCGAAGACAACCCTGGCGAGTCGGTACTGGCCGAGGGGCGTGCAATCAGCCTCTGCCTGCAGCGCCTGAAATTCCTTGCTGTGCTGATGAAGACCAAGGCCCTGGTCGACCAGGAGCGCTTGCCAATTGCGGAAATGGTCCGCGACGCGCTGGAGGCCTGCTCGGCGAGGGTCGCAGCGCGACGCCTCAGCGTGCATGTCGACGGCCTGGACAAGGAACTGCCCCCCGTATACGGCAGTCGGTCCTGGCTCACCCGTGCCCTGGCAGAGCTGATCGACAACGCCACGCGCTACAGTCCCGAGACCAGCGCCCTCGAAATATCCCTGCGCTGCACGGGCACCCATGTGCTGGTTCACTTCCGCAACCACGGCAAGTTCCTGCCACGGCACCTGGGGAGTCATCCGGTGTTCGTTCCTTTCCACATGGTGGCGCTTTACTTGAAACAGAAGCGCATGCCTCCCCGCGCTCTGGTCGGCCGCGAACCCGATCCGACGCTCTCCAGTGGCCCCGGCCTGGGGCTCCCGATGTGCGAGAGGATCGTCGCCCTGCATGGCGGAAAAATCCAGGCACCCAATCTCGAGGACGAAAACGTCGAATTCGTGCTCGAAATCCCGACCGGCGCCCCCACTCACGGCGACGAGGTCCTGGATATCCGGCAAGCCCAGAGGTATGCAAAGGACATGGCAACCATCATGCAACGCATGCGCCATAGGCGCGAACGGTCAGGATGACCCAACCACACTTCAAGGAGAACCACATGCGCCACCGTATCCTGATCGTCGAAGACCAACCCGACATCCGCAAATTGATCACCATGACCCTGGAGTTCGGCGATTACGAACTTCACGAAGCGGAAAATGGTGACGACGGCTACCACAAGGCCATCGCACTCCAACCCCACGTGATGCTGCTGGACGTCATGATGCCCGGAAGCATGGACGGTCTGCAGGTCTGCGCTAAGCTCAAGCAGGCCCCCGGCCATCGCGGAACCCGCATCGTCATGCTCACCGCTCGCGGCCAGCAGACCGACATCGAGGCCGGGCTCAAGGCGGGCGCAGACGCTTATCTGATCAAGCCCTTCAGTCCCCTGGAGCTGATGGACCTGGTCGAGGATTTCATTGCGGCGCCCACTGAGGCGGCGGCCTGACTCCCGAGGCCCGCACCCATGAACCCGACCCTCTATCTCAGTCCCGCACTCCGGGCCCTGAAGCTGGTTCCGCCCTGGCTGATCGCCGCTGGAGTTCTCGTCGGCGGATTGGCAATCACGGGCGTCGCTGGCCTCTACAGCCAAGAAAGCGGCCATGCAGCGGCCCAGGCCCGCTTCGACGGCGCCGTTGCCCAGGCGATCCAGGCGGTGGAACGACGCATGATGAATCAGGAACAACTGCTTCGGGGCGGTGCCGCGCTTTTCAATCTCAACGGTACGGTATCCCGTGAACAATGGCGTGCCTATGTCGGCGGAATCAAGCTGGACGAAACCTACCCGGGCCTTCTTGGCGTGGGCTATACGCAAAGAATTCCGGCTGGCGAGATGAACGCCCACGTTCGTGCCATCCGCAGCGAAGGCTACCCGGAGTACGCCATCCGCCCTGACTCACCCGTGCGTGAGGAGTACTTCTCCATCATTTATCTCGAACCGTTCTGGGGCCGCAATCTGAAGGCCTTTGGCTACGACATGTTCACCGAACCGACCCGCCGCCAGGCGATGGAGCGGGCCCGCGACAGCGGAGAAGTCGCCCTGAGCGGCATGGTCACCCTGGTTCAGGAAGCCAAGCGGGACGTGCAACCGGGTTTCCTGGTCTACATGCCGGTTTACCGCCGGGGGCTGCCGCGGGCAACCGTATCCGAGCGCCGCGACGCGCTCCAGGGATTCGTCTATACCCCGGTTCGCGCCCGGGACTTCCTCAGCAACGTACTGGAATCGTCGATCCGCGACGTTGCCATCGAGATCTACGATGGGGAGACCGCAGACCCTGCACGGCTGCTCTACCAGAGTCAGCGCATCGACGGGAACGGCGGCAGCCTGAGAACCGTGCACCAGCTCCCCCTGGCGGGACAGATCTGGACCCTGCGCATTGCGACCCTGCCGGCATTCGACGCTGCGTTCGCCCACGGACAGACATCCATGGTGGCCGCCATCGGCGCCATCCTGAGCAGCCTCCTGGCCTATCTGGTCTTCAACCTCACCACCAACCGCAACCGGGCATATGACATGGCCAGATCCATGACGAGCCAGTTACGAGACAGCGAATCGCGCCTGCGCAGCGTGCTGTCGTCCGCCGCAGACGGCATCCTGACCATAGACGCGTCTGGAACCGTCGAATCAGCCAACCCTGCCGCACTGCATATCTTCGGGCACTCGAGCGAGACCATGCGAGGTGCTCTGTTGAAGGATCTGATCGACGGCCACGACGCGGACCACCTGGAACACATTGTCCTGACCCAGGGGAACGCAGTCACCGGCAGTACCCGCTTCGAGGCCCTCGCCCGGCGGGCAGGGGGAGAATCCTTCCCTGTCGATGTCTCCCTGGGCATCACCACGTCTGACGGCCAACGCTGCTATACCCTCATGGTGAGAGACATCACCGACGCCAAGATGGCCGAAGCCATGCTCCTGCTGCGGGAAAGGGCGATCGAGTCGTCTACGAACGGTATCGTCATCGTCGACATGAACCTCCCCGACAATCCGGTCATTTACGTCAACCAAGGATTCGAGCAGATCACCGGGTACACCTACGGCGAGGTGATCGGCAGAAACTGTCGCTTCCTGCAGGGGGAGGCAACCTCCCAGTCCGCGATCAAGGAGCTTTCAAGCGCGATTCGCGAGAGCCGTCCGACAACCGTGCTGTTGCGGAACTTTCGCCGGGACGGCTCGCCCTTCTGGAATGAACTCACCATCTCCCCCGTTTTTGACGATGCGGGCCGTTGCACCCACTTCGTCGGCGTCCAGAACGACATCACCACCCGCATCCGCGCCGAGGAAGAGCTTCAGGTCCGCACTGCCCGGTTAGATGCCATCTTTGCCGTATCGCCGGACGGATTCGTGGCTTTCGACGCCAGTGGCAGCATCACCGACGTCAATCCTGCGTTCCTGCGCATGACCGGCCTCGAAACCCCTGCACTTCTGGGCACCCGGGAAGACGATTTCGACACGCTGATGGCATCGCTTTGCGATCCGGCGACCCCCTATCCCCCCCTCGGTACCGGTGAGCCTGCGGGAGAGTCCTCGGTCTCCCGTCAGATTCTGCGCCTGCGTCGCCCCGGGGAGCGCATCCTGGAGCGCTCAATCCGCATGGACCCCGGGGGAAGTCTCGAAAAAGTCGCCTACTTCCGGGACATCACACGGGAGAGCGAGGTTGACCGCCTCAAAAGCGAGTTCCTTTCGACCGCCGCTCATGAATTGCGGACCCCCATGGCCAGCATTTACGGATTCTCCGAACTTCTGCTGCGACGGTCCTATGGGGCGGATAAACAACGGGAAATGATCGGAACCATCAATCGCCAGGCCTCCATACTCATCAACCTCATCAACGAACTCCTGGATCTGGCGCGAATCGAAGCGCGCGCCGGAAAGGATTTCAAGTTCTCGCCCCAGTCGCCGCATACCCTGATTGTCGAAACTGCCTCCGCCCTTCGCGGCACGACAGGCAATGTGCAGATCCAGCTCGACGTCCCGGAGGAACTGCCGGAACTGAATATCGACGTGGAGAAAATCACCCTCTGCCTGACCAACGTCCTGTCCAATGCCGTCAAGTATTCCCCGGGTGGCGGGGAAATCGTTCTGGACACACTCTGCCAGGGACGAGAAGACAGTACGCGATTTGCGATTCGCGTCCGTGACCGGGGGATCGGCATGACGCCCGAGCAACTCGCCCGGGTCTTCGAGCGCTTCTACCGCGCCGACCCCTCCGGGAACATTCCGGGAACCGGCCTGGGCATGTCCCTGGTAAAGGAGATCATGGAATTCCATGGGGGGACGGTCGAGCTACAGAGCGTGGCAGGCGAGGGAACGACCGTCACCCTTTGGTTCCCGGTTGCCGAGGGTGAAATTCTGCGCCTCGCCGCCTGAACCGGGTTCGGACACCATGGTCCTCGCCATCTTCCTCGGCATTCCCCCGGCCCCCCGCAACCTTGGCCTGGGTTCAGGGCAGCAGCCCAGCGGGGAAGTTCGCGCCGCCTACGCGCAATTACACAGAGCCCTGGCCGATCTGGGCGCCTTGGCCCGGCTCCAGCGGCAGACCGAATGCCGGCTGGAGCAGCCTTACCACGAAGCTGCACTGCATCTTGCTCTGGCGGCGGACATGCGCATGGGCGGTCGGGGGGAGCGCCTGGTACGCGTGGGCCAGTTTGCCGCATGCCTGGGAACAGCGATCGGACTGAAGCAAGATACGGTCGCGCTGCTATGTCGCGCAGCCGCATTGCAGAACGTCGGATTCGCCGCACAGGCCGCACCGCACCCCGCCGCTCGTCTGGCCCCACCACGGACGCAAGGGCGCTGCCATACCCTGCTCGGCGCGGAGGTTCTTGCCGGATGCGACCACCCGTTGTTCGCCCTGGGCCAGACCATTGCACTGGCCCACCACGAACGCTGGGATGGCCAAGGCTATCCCCTTGGCCTCTGCGGACGGCACATTCCCCTCGCAGCCCAGATTGCGGCCATGGCCGACACCCCCGAGAGTGCGCTCCGCCCCCCTTTTCCGGCGATCGGGCGCGAGAGGCTGGCAGAGCAACTCACGGCGGATGCAGGCCATTTCGACCCGGGCCTGTCCCGGCTTTGCTCCCTGGCCGCAGAGGAACTTCTGGCACTTGGCGAACGTATCAGCAGGCGCTTTGCTGACCCCGGCGCCGCTCCCGCAAATGGTGCCGATTTCGATCTACCCTCTTGAATCTCCGGTGGACGTTAAGGAATTCACGAGGAGCCCGGGAGGCGGGCTTCTATAATCCGCCATCCTCGCCCGCCGCGGCGCTTTCCCTATCGGCAGAACGCCCATGCGCCCAACACTCATCCCGCTCATTTTCGCCGCCCTTGCAGCCTGCGCCCAGGCCGCGGACCCCAAGGCCTCCAAGTATTACGAAGACGCCCTGAAGCGCTACGAAGCCGAGGATCTGGCGGGCGCCATCATCCAGCTCAAGAACGTCCTGCAGATCGACCGCCAGATGCTCGCCGCCCACGTCCTCATGGGTCGCGCCATGCTCGACAACGGTGACCTGCCCGGCGCCGAAGCCGCTTTCGAGGAAGCCCTGCGTCTGGGAGTCAGCCGCGGCGAAGTCGCCCTCCCCCTCGGCCAGGTCTACCTCCTGCAGGGCAAGCACGAGACCCTGCTCGAACGCATCACCCCGGGGGGCCTTGCCCCCGCCCTCCAGGCCGAAGTGCTCATCCTGCGCGCCAACGCCCAGAGCGAACGGCGCATGGTCAGCGCCGCGACCCGCTCGCTGGAAGAGGCCCGCGCCATCGATCCCGGGTCCATCAATGCCCGCCTTTCCCAGGCTTCCCTGGCCATCCGCACCGGCGATCTGGTTCGGGCCGGCGAACTGAGCGACGAAGCTCTCAAGCTCGCCCCCCAGGATGCCGGCGCCTGGAACGTGCGCGCCTCCATCCTGCATCTCAAGGGCGACATTCCCGGCGCTTTGGCCGCCTACGGCAAAGCCGTCACCGCCAACCCCAAGTACATCGATCCGCGCCTGGCCCGCGCCGGCCTGTTCCTCGACCTGGGCCGTCTGGGCGAAGCCGAGCAGGAAGTCGCCGAACTCGACCGCATCACCCAGCGCGAACCCCGCACTTACTATCTGCGCGCCCTCATCGCCTCCCAGCGCGGCGACGCGGAAGCGGCCCGCAAGGCGCTCGCCGAGCTGACCCGGGTGCTCGATTCCCTGCCCCCCAACATCCTGACCGCCAACCGCCAATTGCTCTTCCTGGCCGGTCTGGCGCACCACGGCCTCGGCAATCGGGAAAAGGCCATGGACAATCTCACCGTCTATCTGCGCCAGTATCCCGGTGACCCGGGGGCGACCAAGCTCCTCGCCAGCCTCCATCTCGATCGGGGCGAAGCCACCCGGGTGATGACCCTGGTCGAACCCCTCCTGCGCGGCAATCCCAACGACCCGCGGGCCCTGGCCCTGCTGGCCAGCGCCTACATGCAGGAAGGCAACCACCGGCGGGCGGCAGAACTGCTCGACCGGGCCGTCCAGCTTTCCGGCGGCGACGCCGGCATGCGCACCGATTTCGCCTTCAGCCTCCTGGGCAGCGGCCGCACCGAAAAGGGCCTGGAGCAATTGCAGCTCACCCTGGCCAAGGATCCCAAGCAGGCCCGGGCGGGCCTCGCTCTGGCCACCCACCACCTGCGCAGCGGGCAGCCCAAAAAGGCCATCGAAATTGCCGAGAAGCTGGTCAAGAACGACCCCGGCAATCTCACCGCCGCCAACCTTCTCGGTGTCGCCCGGCTGGCGGCGGGAGACACCGCCGGTGGCCGCAAGGCCTACGAACAGTTGGTGGCCAAGGATCCCACTTATCAACCCGCCCTCATCAATCTGGCCCGCCTCGATATGGCGGAGGGCAAGGTCGACGCCGCCCGACAACGCCTGGTCAGGATGATCGGCAGTGAACAGAAGAACGTCGAAGCGATGATCGAACTCGCCGCCCTGGAAGAAAAGCAGCGCCGCCTGCCGGACGCCATCCGCTGGCTGGAAAAGGCCCGCGCCGAACCTGCGGGCCAGATCCCCGCCGGATTGCGTCTGACCGACCTCCATCTGCGCAGCGGCAACCCGGCGGAAGCGGTCACCGTCACCCGCGAGCTGGTGTCCAAAAACCCGGAGAACCTTCGCCTCCTGGATGCCCTGGCCCGGGCCCAACTGGCCGCCGGCGAGCCCCGGGCCGCCCGCCAGACCCTGGCTGAAATGACCCGCTACGCCAATTACGACGCCGAAGCCCAACTCCAGGTGGCCCGCCTCCAGGCCGCCGCCGGCAATCCCTCCGGCGCAGTCTATAGCCTGGAGAAGGCCCTGGGCAGCCAACCGGACCTGCTCGCCGCGCAAATCCTGCTGGCCGAGGTTTCCATCGACGAGAAGGATTTCCCCAAAGCCGAGCAGTTGCTCCGCCAGATCGGCGAACGGCAGGGCGGTGGCGCCGCCGCCACCCGCCTGCAAGGGGACATCCAGTTGCGCCGCGGACAGCCCGCGGCGGCCATCGCCAGTTATCAGGCCGCGCTAAAAAAGGGCAACACGCCCGACATCGCCCTGCGCATCTTCCAGGCCCATCTGGCCGCCGGCGATCTGGCCAAGGGCACGGCTTTCCTGCAGCAGTGGCACAAGGACAATCCCGGCCACTACGGCGTCCTGCGCACCATCGCCGACGCCCAACTGCAGGCCGGCAACCTGGCCCCTGCCCGCAGCAGCTACGAGCAATTGCTCAAATTGCGGCCGGATGACGCCGACGTGCTCAACAACCTGGCCCAGACCGCCTTCAAGCAGAACGACAAGTCCGCCGCCGGCCACGCCGAAAAGGCTCTCGCCCTGCGCCCCCAGGACGCGAACATCCTCGATACCCTGGGCTGGATTCTCGTCCGCCAGGGACAACTGGACCGGGGCCTCGCCCTGCTGCGGGATGCCCGCCTGCGCGCACCGGACAGCCTGGAAATCCGCTACCACCTGGCCTACGCCCTGCATCAGTCCGGTCGCAGTACGGAAGCGCGGGACGAAATCGCTTACGCCTTGAGAGGGGGGAGCAATTTCGAAGGCGTCGACGATGCCCGCCGCCTGCAAAAGGAGATCGGCAAGTGAGGCCCCCCGCGGGCGTCGCCGCCGCCCGTGTCGGGGAAACTTACACATGGCTCCTGCTCGCGCCTTTCAAATACACGCAACACAATGATTAAAAACGATTTGTAAAAACTGGCCCGTTCATTGCTTATTCCTCACCAACTCAATCTCTACCGCAGCGAATTCAAGAAAAGGCGCGCCATGAAACTCAACAAGATGCTCTCCGCCTCGCTCCTCGGGGCCTCCCTCGTCGCCCTGGCCTCGTCCGCCCACGCGGCCACCAGTTGGTCCTTCGGAAGCGGAGGAGCCAATAACGGCATAGCGTCTGCCTACGCGGCCACGAACACGACCACCACCGGATCCAACTATGGCAAGGCGACCGGAACGCTCGCGACCACTGCTCTTACGTCCTGGACGGGGGGCTTGGGCGCTGGCGGCGAGAGCACTGCCCCCAGCCATGCTGTGGACAACTATGGCTCCACCGAGGCCATTCTCCTGAACTTGGGCGGTGCCTACTCCCTCACCGAATTTTCCCTGGGTTACGCGACCCATCGCACCGGAAACTCGGCCGACAGCTATCAGGGTATGACCCGTTACGCGGCGGGAGCAGACGTTTCGATCTTTGCTTACACAGGAAATGGGGCACCCACCCTCACCGGTAGCACTTTCACCCAACTCGTCTCCAACGGCTGGTCCCTGATCGGAAATTACGGGAACGTCACCAACACCCAGTCCGTCAGCACGACCACCACCGCCAGTTACTGGCTGGTGGCCGCCTACAACAGCATCTTCGGTGGTACCTGCAGCGGTTGCAGCGCCGTCGGCACCTCCGGATCGACCGGCACCGACTACTTCAAGCTGGCCGGCGTCGCGGGCACTCAGCCCGGCGGTGGCGGCGGTGGTAGCGCTCCTGAACCCTCCACGATGGCACTCCTCGGCATTTCCATGCTGGGTGCCGTCGCCCTGCGTCGGCGCCAGAACCCCGCCGCAGTCTGAGCCGGAGGGCTCATGCAAACGGCCCGCACCGCGGGCCGTTTTTTTTGCTTGCGAATCGCCCCACGCCCCGGCAAGCCTGACGCACGCCGCTGGCGGTTTCTCCACCGGTTTCTTCGCTTTGGGCGCGGTCCCGCCGCAATGGGGAGTCCGGCCGGCAAGAACACCGCAGGGGCAGGACTCCAACCTCTGCGTGCGCGGCAGGCGGAAGAGCGAGCGCGCCGGGCACGCAGGCGCAGTAGGCCGAGGCTCCCCGGCTGCGACGCCCCGGTGCCTCAGCAGGGCTTCCCGGCCTTGCAGCCCTTCAGGATCCACAAGGAAATCACGCCGGCGGCTTCGTTGGCCATGGCCTTGCGCGCCATGGAGCCGGCGTCCCGGCCGACGTTGGTCTTGAGCAGCGGGTCGGCGCCGGCTTCGAGCAAGAGCTGGGTGTGCTTGGCGTTCTGGGTGTAGGCGGCCATGTGCAGCGGCGTGGCGCCTTCCTTGTCGCGGGCATTGGGGTCCGCTCCAGAGGCGACCAGGGCCTTGAGGGCGCTCAAATCCGGGTTGGTGGCTGCCAGATGAAGCGGCGTCGAGCCCAGGCCGGTGCGGTAATCCCGCGCCGCCGGTTCGGCCTTGAGCAGGGCCTGGACCTGTGCCCCCGTGCCGATGCGGGCGGCGTCGTGGATGGGGTGGTCGTGGGCTCCCAGGGTTTCAGCCCGAACGGTCCCCCAGCCCAGGACCACGGCTAGGGTGGCGACGCGCAACAGGACGTTCAGGGGGGAAGGCATGGCAGGCTCCGGGCAGACAAAAACGCAGTCTAGCCGCAAGCGCCCGGGAGCAACTTGACCGATTGCAATTTCCGCGCAGCGCCGAGACGGAAGTCCGGTGGATTGCGTGGGCCATTGCGTAGGTCGTTGCGCAGCCCATTGCGCAGGCCGAATCGGCCGGCCGGCGCCGGCCGCCCTCTATAGCGCGGCTTCCGACGCAAGCGCGTGCTGCCCTGGCGCGGAGGTCAGCGCGCCGCCCCTGCTGCGGCTGGGGCTCCCGCCGCAAACTCCCCTACCGGGCCGGAGCGCCCTTGCGGCGGCGCAGCGCGACCAGGCCCGCCAGTGCCCCGGTCACCAGCGCGAGGCCACCGGGTTCCGATACCGGGGCCGGCGGCGGATCGACGAGGATGCTGTCGTTGGCGCAGAGTTCCGTCCAGTGGATGTTGAAGGCGGTCTGGCCGTCCCAGCCGGCAGCGTCGAGCAGGGAGAGGTCCAGGCCGATTTCGTAGAAGTAGTGCTTGTCGCCGGGGGTGTTGCCCCAGCCGCTCTGGCCGACAAGGGTGTAGGCCACATCCGCCATGCCGAGCAGGGTGCCGGCAGCCAGGCTGGTGGGATGCAGGGGATCGGCGTGGGCCGGGTCGTAGTTTCCGGCGGCGTTCCACAGACCCAGGTTCCAGGTGGGGCTGCCATACACGCCGTTGCGGGCCGAGAAGACGTTCCCGGCCACGGCAGCGTTGGACTGGGCGCCAAAGCTCTCGTGGGTATAAGTCTGGGTAGCGCTGCTGTAGCTCAGGGCGTGCTTGATATTGACCCCCACCTCGTAGCTGCCGTCCCGGCCGAAGTCGAGGGCGAAGTCGCCGGCGCCGAAGGAGTTGGACGAGGGCTTGTTCAAGGTTCGCGGGTTGTGGCCGGTCACCAGGGCAATGTAGAGGCGGTTCCCGGAAATGGTGGCGTAGAGCGCCTCGGCGTCGTAGGCCTGGCCCCCGTAACCCGGAAAGAGCCGGGTTCCGCCGCCACCGGTCTGGTCCTCGACGGTGGAATGAACCCCCGCCGCGGGTATCCAGGATGCGCCGCTCACCCCCCAGTCGGCCAGATTGCCATCGACAGTGATGGGGAGTGCGGCGGCGGAACCGGCGAGGCCGGCGAGCAAGATGCCCAGTAGCGATTTCATGACCGTTCCAAAGAGAATTTTTGATGAACGGAGTCTAGAGACCTCGCCCGGCGGGCACGAGGAATTCCATCACGAATCTATGACTTAGGGCCTAACTGCACCGTGCTGCTGACCCGCGCAGCGCCGGCGCTGGCGGCAAAGGAGCCGCCGGGGAGACTGATTTGGGTTTCAAGCGACCCGAATTTGCGCTTCCCCTTGCAGGACCTCGCCCACGATCGAGACGTGGCTGAAGCCCTGCTGCAGGAAGATGGACAGCACTTCCGTAGCGGCCTCGGGCGCACAGGCGACCAGGAGCCCGCCGGAGGTCTGCGGGTCGCACAGGAGGGCGCGCTCGCTGTCCCCCAGGGCCGCGGCCAGATGGACGCTGCCACCGTAGGCGGCCCAGTTGCGGCCGGAGGCTCCCGTCACGTAACCCTCCCGGGCAAGCTGGGCGGCGTGGGGGAGCAGGGGCAGGTCGGCGTAGCGCAGTTGCGCCGCGACGCCCGATCCCTTGCAGACTTCAAGCAAGTGCCCGAGGAGGCCGAAGCCGGTGACGTCGGTCACGGCGTGGACACCGTCCAGACAGGCGAACAGCGGGCCCGGGGTGTTGAGTTGGGTGGTGTTGGCGATGAGAGCCTCGTAATCCGCCGGGGGGAGTTTTCCCTTTTTGTAGGCGGCGCTGTAGATGCCTACCCCGAGCGGCTTTCCGAGGATCAGCCGGTCGCCGGGCTGGGCGCCGCTGTTGCGCTTGACGTGGGCCGGGTCCACCAGGCCGATGGCGACCAGGCCGTAGATGGGCTCGACGGAATCGATGGTATGCCCGCCCGCCACGGGAATTCCAGCCGCGCGGCAGACCGCTTCGCCGCCGGCCAGGATGCGGCCGATGGTCTCCACCGGCAGGGTATTCACCGGCATGCCCACCAGAGCCAGGGCGAACAGCGGCGTTCCGCCCATGGCATAGACATCGGATATGGCGTTGGTGGCGGCGATGCGCCCGAAGTCGAAGGGATCGTCGACGATGGGCATGAAGAAATCGGTGGTGGCGACGATGGCCTGGCGCTCGTTGATCTGATAGACCGCCGCGTCGTCGGAGGTCTCGATGCCGACCAGGAGCTGGGGCGGCACGAAGCCCCGCGCATTCTGGGCGAGGATGGCTTGCAGGACGCCGGGGGCGATCTTGCAGCCGCAGCCCCCGCCATGGGCGAGCTGGGTGAGGCGGGGAACGACCGGGGCAGAGTCGCTCATCGCGCGTCGAAGCCCGCGTCTTCGATGGCGCCGACCAGCGCTTCCCGGGTAATCCGGCCGGGTTCGACCCGCAGCCGCGCTTCGCCGGCCTCCAGGCTCACCTCGGCGCCGAGGACCCCGGGGAGCGCCGCCAGCACCCCGGTCACGTTACGCACGCAGCCCTGGCAGCTCATGCCGTCGACCTTGACGATCCATTCTTCCACTTCACTCTCCCTCGAGAAACGGTTGTCGCCGCAGGAGTTCGGCCATGTCGTCCGGCGGCAACGGCATGCTGAAAAAGTAGCCCTGGGCAAAATCGCAGTGCTGGGAGCGCAACCATTGCAGTTGCTCCGCAGTCTCGACGCCTTCGGCCAGGGTCTTGAGGCGCAGGCTCTTGCCGATGCCGACGATGGCCGAGGCAATGGCTTGATCATCCGCGTCCTCGGCCACGTGCCGCACGAAGGACTGATCGATCTTCAGCTTGTTGACCGGAAAGCGCTTGAGATAGGCAAGGGACGAATAGCCGGTGCCAAAGTCGTCCACCGCCAGCTCCACCCCCATGCGGTGCAGGGATTCCAGCGTGCCCAGGTTGATTTCGGCGTCGTGCATCACGGTGCGCTCGGTCAGTTCGAGTTCCAGAAAGGCAGGGTCGAGGCCGGTATGGGCGAGGGCCCCCGCAACCACTTCGACAAAGGCGCTCTGGCGAAACTGGACCGGGGAAACGTTCACCGCCACGGTCAGGGGCGGGATTCCTGCCACCTGCCAGGCCATGGCCTGGCGGCAGGCTTCGAATAGCACCCAGTCGCCGATGGCGCTGATGATGCCGGTATCCTCGGCCACGGGGATGAAGCGGGCCGGTGAAATCATGCCGATCTGGGGATGGCGCCAGCGGATCAGGGCTTCCACCCCGACGATGCGGCCGCTCTCCAGGGACACCAGGGGCTGATAGAAGAGCAGGAGTTCGCCTTTGGGCAGCGCATTGCGCAGGTTGCTTTCCAGCATCAGGTGCTCCAGGGTGGCGACGTTCATTTCGCTGGAGTAGAACTGGAAGCCGTTGCGGCCCGCCTCCTTGGCCCGGTACATGGCCGCATCCGAGTTACGCAGCAGGGTCTCGAAATCCTTGCCGTCGTCGGGGTAGAGGCTGATGCCGAAGGAAGGGGTCACGGTCAGCTCGTGTTCCCCCACCCGGAATGGGCTGGCAAAGACCTCGATCATGCGCCGCGCCACGTCCGCCGCGTCGCCCGCGTCGATCCCGGGCAGGAGGACGATAAACTCGTCGCCCCCCAGGCGCCCGAGAGAATCGACCTTGCGCACCACGGATCCCAGGCGCTCGGCCACGGAACAAAGGAGTTCATCCCCGGCGCTATGGCCCAGGGAATCGTTGACCCGCTTGAAATGGTCGATATCGACGAAGAACAGCGCCACCGTCGTCCGGTCCCGCTCGGCGGCGACCAGGCACTGGCGTACGCGATCCTCCAGGAGCCGCCGGTTGGGCAGGCCGGTGAGGGAATCGTAGTAGGCCAGTTCGTGCAGTTGGGCCTCGGCCCACTTGCGCTCGCTGATGTCGATCAGGGTACCGACCGAGGCGGGCTGGTTGCGATAGGTACTCGGAGAACCCAGAACCATGGCGGCAAAGACGCCGCCGTCCTTGCGCAGTGCGGTCACCTCGTAGCTATCGCCGGGTTCTCCTGCCGCCCGCCGCCGCACCTGATCGGCGATGCGCTCGCGCTCTTCGGGAATGACCAGATCGACAGGCCCCAGGCGGTCGACGATTTCCTCCTCGGCATAGCCGAACTGACACAGGATCCAGGGATTCACGTAGCGGAACTTGCCCTCTTGCAGGACGAAAATTCCCACCTGGGAGGCGCCCATGGTGGCACGGAACAGCGCTTCACTTTCCCGCAGGGCCTTCTCCGCCTCCCAACGCGCAGTCACATCGCTGGCAATGCCGTAGCCCCGCCGGGGCTGGCCGTCGCTGCCCGCCACCACCTTGAGGGAATCGCAATAACGGCGGCGACGGCCGCTGGCGTCGGTCACGCAGTATTCGACGCTGAGCGGCGTCGTCTGCCCCGGATGGGCGGCGCAGCAGGCGGTGATGCGTTCCCAGCAATGGCGCCGGTCGTCGGGGTCCATGAAGGTACCCATGGCCTCGTAGCCCCGCTCGATCAGGGCCTCCTGGGCCACCCCCAGCATGCTGGCGGCACCGGGGCTCATGTAGGCGAAGCGGCCGCTGCTGTAGTCGATGTGGTAGACGAAGTGCTCGACGTTGTCGAGAACCTCGTCGAGGCGCAGGCCGTCTGCGCTACCGGGCTGCTGGCCGGAGGGGCTGTCTGCTCGCGTCAAATCAATCCTTGGGCCGCCAGGCCCGCAACAGGAGGGAATTGGTCACCACCGAGACGGAACTCATGGCCATGGCGGCCCCGGCGATCACCGGATTGAGCCAGCCCAGAGCGGCCAGGGGAATCCCAAGAACATTGTAGATGAAGGCGAAAAAGAAGTTGGCGCGAATTTTCCGCAGGGTGGCCCGGGAGAGGTCGATGGCGTCGTCCACCCCCCGCAGGTCGTTGCGCACCAGGGTGAGGTCGGCAGCTTCGATGGCGGCATCGGACCCCGCTCCCAGGGCGAAGCTCACATCCGCCGCGGCCAGCGCCGGCGCGTCGTTGATGCCGTCGCCCACCATGGCGACCACGCCCTGGCCGCGCAACTCGGCGACGGCCGCAGCCTTGTCCCCGGGCAGGATGCCGGCACGGAACTCGTCCACTCCCGCTGCCCGGGCGATGGCGGCCGCCGTGTCGGCGTGGTCGCCGGTGAGCATCACCAGGCGGATGCCGCGGGCCTTGAGGCGGGCCACCGCTTCCCGGGAAGTGGGGCGCAGGGGATCGGCAATGGCCAGGTAGGCCAGGAGCACGTCGCCTTCGGCCAGGGCGACGACGGTCTTGCCCTCCCGGGCCAGCCGCGAAGCAGGTTCGGCCTCGGCGCCGACCCAGGCCGGGGAGCCCAGGCGCAGCTTGCGGCCCCTCACCGTCCCGCTCACCCCCTTGCCGGCAAGGGCGGAGAAGTCCGTCACCGGGTCGGGCCGCCGGCCCTCCAGCCGGGCGAGGATGGCCCGCGCCAGAGGATGTTCCGACCCCTGCTCCAGAGCGGCCGCCAGGGCCAGGGCTTCTTCCTCGCCCGCAGCGCCCGGGACGACGTCGGTCAATTGCGGTTCCCCCAGGGTCAGGGTGCCGGTCTTGTCCAGGGCGATGACGGCGATGCGCTCGGCCCGCTCCAGGGCTTCCGCGTTTCTGACCAGGATGCCGGCCCGGGCACCCTGCCCCGTGCCGACCATGACCGCTGTCGGCGTCGCCAGGCCGAGAGCGCAGGGACAGGCGATGACCAGGACGGCCACGGCATTCACCAGGGCCTCGGCAAAGGGGGCGCCAGCCAGGAGCCAGCCCCCCAGGGTCACCGCCGCGACGGCGCACACCGCGGGGACGAAGACCGCCGCGATGCGGTCGGCCAGCCGCTGCACGGGCGCCTTGGACCCCTGAGCCTCCGCCACCAGACGAATGATCCCGGCCAGCAGCGTGTGCTCCCCCACCCCGGTGGCACGGCAGCGCAGCATGCCCGATGTATTGGCGGTGGCGGCGAAGACCTTGTCGCCTGCCCCCTTGTTCACCGGCATGCTCTCGCCGGTGAGCATGGCTTCATTCACCGCCGAGGCGCCCTCGATCACCGCGCCGTCCACCGGCACACTCTCGCCGGGGCGGACGATGAAAACATCGCCCGGCATCAGACTATCCACCGCCACCTCGACCAGGGCGCCATCCCGCTCGACCCGCGCCGTGCGGGGGCGCAGTCGCACCAGGGCCTCGATGGCTTCCGAGGTCCGCGTCTTGGCCCGGGCTTCCAGCAGTTTCCCCAGCAGGACCAGGGTGATGACCGCTGCCCCACCCTCGAAATAAACATGCCCCGGCAGGTTTGCCACCGTCATCACCGCCGAATAGGCCCAGGCCATCGAGGTGCCCAGGGCCACCAGCACGTCCATGTTGGCACCGCCCCCGCGCAGGGCCTTGTAGGCGCCGTCGTAGAAGCGCCAGCCGATCCAGAACTGGACCGGGGTCGCCAGGAGAAGCTGGAGCCAGCGGGGCAATTCGGCGCCATGACCCAGGCCGAACATGAGGCCCATCTGGGCGACAAGGGGCGCCGTCAGCAGGGCGGCGATCCAGAAGCGCTGCAATTCACTGCGGTAGCGGGCCTGGCGCTCCTCCCGTTCTGCTTCGCGGCTGCGGGAATCGGCCGGCTGGGCACTGAAGCCAGCCCTGGCCACGGCAGCGATGACCGCGGCCTCGTCGGCCGCCCCGGTCAGCCTCACCCGGGCCCGCTCGCTGGCAAGATTGACCGCAGCCTCGATCCCCGGCTGCTTGTTGAGCACTTTTTCCAGACGGGCGGAGCAGGCAGCACAGGTCATGCCGCCAATCGCGAACTCCACCACCCGGCCGTTTTCCTCACCTGCCATCCCCACGCTCCCGTTAACGCCCTACGCCTGGCCGATGGCCAGTCGGACCGCAGCAAACAGTCCCCAGAGGCCGAATGCGACGATCAGAAGACCGGCGGCGGCACGCACCGCAGGCCGCTTCAGAAAGCCATCCAGGCGCCCGACGAAAAGTCCTGCCAGAAGGAGATTGGGCAGGGTACCCAGGCCGAAGGCGGCCATCATCAGGGCGCCGCGCCCGGCGGATCCCGCCGTGAGTGCGCTGGCCAGGGCGCTATAGACCAGCCCGCAGGGCAGCCAGCCCCACAGGATACCGAGCGGGAAGGCTTGGCCGACCGAGCGGGCGGGCAGGAATCGCCGGGTGTGGGGCTGAATGCGCCGCCACAGGCCGCCGCCCGCCGTTTCCAGCGGCGCCAGGAATCGGGTGATTCCGAGCAGGTAGAGGCCCAAGGCGATGAGCAGCAGGTTGGCCAGGACATAAAGCAGCAGGCGGACGGGCCATTGGCCCGCCAGCGCCGCCCCGGCCCCGAGCGCCCCCGCCACGGCACCGGCCGCAGCGTAGGAGGCGATGCGTCCGCCGCTGTAGGCGAGATGCAGGGACCAGCGAGGCGGCCCGCCCAGGGAAAGCGCTCCGACGATGCCCCCGCACATCCCGACGCAGTGGGTTCCCCCCAGAAGACCGACGAGAAAGAGCGCCAGAACGGCGGAATCAGGCATTCAGAACGGCACGAGAAACAGGACAGGGAAGTGTACCGGGTTTTCCCTTTGCCTCTTCCCTTCCGCCTGCTTCAAATCACCTTCGAATAGCGGGTGCGCTGACGGTCGGCCCGCAGATAGCGGTCGAACACCATGGAAATGACCCGCACCAGCATGCGGCCTGGCGGCAGGACGGTGATCCAGTCCCGGTCGACGCGCACCAGCCCAGCCCGCGCCATGTCCTTGAGATCGTCGAGTTCGTCGGCGAAGTAGGTCCGGAAGTCGATCAGGTGAGCCGATTCGATGGACTCGATGGACAGCTCGAAATGGCACATGAGGGCCTGGATGATCGAACGCCGCAGCACGTCGTCGGCGTTGAGTTCGATGCCCCGGAAAACCGGCAGCATCTGGCGATCGAGGCAATCGTAGTATTCGTCCAGGGTCTTGACGTTCTGGGCGTAGGTGGGCCCCACCTTGCTGATGGACGAAATGCCGAAGGACAGCATGTCGCAGTCGGCATAGGTCGAGTAGCCCTGGAAATTGCGGTGCAGGCGGCCCTGACGCTGGGCGACCGCCAGCTCGTCGTCGGGTTTGGCGAAGTGGTCCATGCCGATGAAGACATAGCCGGCGTCGGTGAGCTTCTTGATGGCCAGGGAAAGAATCTGCATCTTGGCGTCGGGCGAGGGCAGATCTGGCTCGGCGATGCGCCGCTGGGGCTTGAACAGGGTGGGCAGGTGGGCGTAGTTGTAGATCGAGAGACGGTCCGGATCCATGGCCAGCACCCGCTCCAGGGTACGGTTGAAGCCCATGACGGTCTGCTTGGGCAGGCCGTAGATGAGGTCGATGGAAATGGACTGGAAGCCGTTCGCCCGGGCGTTGCGGATGACGTCGGCGGTCTCTTCCTCGGTCTGCAAGCGGTTGACCGCCTGTTGCACCCGCTCGTCGAAATCCTGCACGCCGACGCTCATGCGGTTGAAGCCCAGTTCGCCCAGAAGCGCCACGGTGGCCGCATCCACCTTGCGGGGATCGACCTCGATGGAGTACTCGCCGCCGTCGAGAAGCTTGAAGTGGCGCCGGGTCGCTTCCATGAGCTGGCGCATTTCGTCATGGGAGAGGAAGGTCGGCGTCCCGCCGCCCCAGTGGAGCTGGATGACTTCGTGCTCGCCGTCGAGAGACTCGCTCTGGAGCGCCAGTTCCTTGGCCAGGTACTTCAGGTACTTGGCGCTGCGCCCGTGATCCTTGGTAATGATCTTGTTACAGGCACAGTAATAGCAGATGGTATTGCAGAAGGGGATGTGGAAGTATAATGACAGCGGCCGGCTGAACGCCCCGATGTTGCGCTTTCCCAGCCAGGCACGCGCGGCCTCGGCCCCGAAGGCTTCGACGAAGCGATCGGCGGTCGGATAAGATGTATAACGCGGTCCATTGACGTCGAACCGGCGAATTATCTGGGCGTCAAAAACGAAGTTCTCTGTTGCGATGTTCATCAAGCACGTCACCCATGGGTAGGCGGATTATGGTCAGATGGCACAGTAACACGGTTGACTTGGATCAAGCGAAGACAGGTTGAAAATGCCCCCACAGACTGCCGTTCAGGAAGTTTCGCTGTCGGTTTTGAAGACCGCCTGCTCCAACTGCAACCTGCGGGAGCTATGCCTCCCGGTAGGTTTGACTGTGGACGAGATGCAACGTCTCGACGATCTGGTCTTCACCCGGCGTCGGGTCAAGCGGGGCGATCATCTCTACCGTGCCGGCCAGGGCTTCGATGCCATCTACGCGGTGCGCAGCGGCTTCTTCAAGACCGACGTCCTGCTCGAGGATGGTCGCGATCAGGTCACCGGCTTCCAGATGGCAAGGGAACTCCTCGGCCTCGACGGCATCAGCACCGAGCACCACACCTGCAACGCCATCGCCCTGGAGGACAGCGAAGTCTGCTCGATCCCCTTCTCCCGCCTGGAAGGGCTTTCACGCGAGATCCACAACCTCCAGCACCATTTCCACAAGGTCATGAGCCGCGAAATCGTCCGTGACCACGGCGTCATGATGCTGCTTGGCACCATGCGGGCCGAGGAACGGCTGGCCGCCTTCCTGCTCAACCTCTCCCAGCGCTTCACCTCGCGCGGCTTCTCTCACTCCGAGTTCTACCTGCGCATGACCCGGGAAGAAATCGGCAGCTACCTCGGACTGAAGCTGGAAACCGTCTCCCGCGCCTTCTCGCGTTTCCAGGAGGAAGGTTTCATCGCCGTGCAGCAGAAGCACATTCGCATCCTCGACATCCCGGGCCTCAAGCGCCTGATGAATCACCAGGCCAAGTAGGGGCTGCGCGTCAGCGCAACGCCGACGATATAGGCAAAAGCCGCCAGCGCGGCGACCAGGAAGCCCAGGCGGATGCGCGGCGTGCGCCCGCGCTTCAGGGCCATCGTCCCACAGCCGATGTAGACCAGCAGCCCGCAGACCTTGGCCGTGAGCCAGGGTGCCACAAAGGGATACTGGCCACTCCACACCGCGAGGGTCAGGGCACTCGCCAGCAGGGTGGAATCGATCAGGTGGGGCGCGACACGCACCCAGCGCGCCCCCAGGCGGGGGGAGCCGACAAGCATCCATGCCCCACGCAGGCAGAACCCCACGCCGCTCAGGACGACGCAGGTGACGTGCAGATGCTTGATCGCAAGGTAGGTGATCATCCTGTCTGCCCGTCCGGTCTTGGGCGAAGGTACATAGGGAGATACACCCCTGCCAGAATCCCGAAGACGGCCAGCCAGCCCAGCGCAGCGGCGACGTTTGCGCCAGGGAAGAATTCGCCCAGAAGCCGCAGAACGACCACCCCCTGGAACAGCCGAAACAAGGGCCAGGCCCAGCGATCATCGGCGATGGGACGCCCCGAGTGCCCCCGGGTGACGCGGGCGGCCATACCGATGAGCACCGAAGTGAAAAACCCGGCCCCGACGGCGTGCAGCGGCAGCAGCCCTCCCCAGACGACTCCTGCGAGCGCAAGCAGCGACTGGAGGGCATAGAGCCCGAAGCCGACCCCCAGCCACAGGGCTCCCAGGTGCAGCATGGCCAGCATGGGCGCCTTGAAACCGGCCCGCAACTGCCATTGCCAAGACAGTCGGAGAGCCGCAGCGGCCGCCGCGCCGTCGCAGAGCCAGCGCCAGGAGAACAGGTACAGCGCCTGGGCCAGACCGTGCCCCAGGAGCGCCAGGAGCAGAACGACCAGCAGGGCGAAGGACGCGTCGCAGCGATAACGGGGGACCACGGCCCCGGTGAAGAAGGGCAGCATACGATGCAGGACGGTGACGAACACTGGCGCCACACAGCCCCAGAGACCCGCTTCGATTGCCCAGCGGAAAAACCCGGCATCACCGCGCACCAGAGCCCAGGCGTAGAGCAGTTCGGCCAGAACGCCAATGGTGAGGGCGGCGACGACCAGACTTGCATGGCCCCGATCGCTCGCTGAACGTCGCAGGAGCGCTACGAGACCCGCCGTCCCCACCGCCTGCCCCAAGGCCGCGAGGACGACGCCCGGGGCGAGCAGGAACGGCAGAAACAGGCCCAGGAAGAACGTCGCCCAGCCCGCCGCTAGCAGGAAAAAAGCTGGCAGATACTGACGCGCCTCCAGGGGCGGCGCCGCCATCCACTTGGGTAGCGCCGTCATCAGGAAGCCGAAGATGAAAAGGGGAAAGACACCGAAGACCAGGCTTCCCCCATGCACCCAGGCGGGGGGCACCCCAAGGGCAAGCGGGGGAACAGCCACACCGGCCCGCAGCAGCAGCTCCGGCAGCCACAACGCCATGGCGACGACCAGCTGCACGCTGCCGGCGGCGAACATGACGCGGTGGGGCGCAGAAAGAAAGACCGGCATCAGGCGCCTTGCGTCGGCGCAGCCGACATCTCGCCGCGCACCCGGTGGTAATGGCGCAGTACGGAAACCAGGTTGGCTTCGAGCCAGAGGGCAGCCACCAGCAGCGCCAGGCCCGCCGCACGCGCCGCCAAGTCGGGCGCCAGCGCCGCCAGCGCCAGGAGGACCACCGCCACGCCGTGGGCCCCCGCCTGGGCAAGGGCGCGGGATTCGGGCAGAAGCTTGCTCACCGACGGCACCGGCCTCCCCTGGGAGTCATTGCGCAAGTGCAGCCAGGCGAGGAAGGGAACGATCTTGTACAGCATGCCAATGATGAGGGACATATAGCCGCCCACCCCGATCAGAACGGCAAACAGCGCGGTCCACCCCGCCAGGGCCGCAAACGCGGGAAACAGGGCATCGGCGACCGCCAGGGCCAGCGCGGCAAGCAGGGACACGAGTCCCAATTGCCACAGGCGATAGGTCGCGTCGGCCCTCGCCCGTCGCCGCTTGCCTTGCAAGCGCAGGGTGTAGGCCGCAATGAAAATGCCGGCCAGGGCCGCACAACCCTCCGCAACCCTCGCCAGGAGCGGCAGATCGAGCACGACGGCGGCGCTCCACAGGAGCAGCAGAACAAAGAGCGCCCAGGGGAAGACCCTGCTCAGGCGGGCGGGGTATCCCGGAGTCAACTGGAACATGGGAACGACCACGTAGGCCAGCGAAGCGAGCAGGATTCCCACCCAGGCGGCGAATCCCCAGCCGGCATGGAGATCGGTCAGGGCCACCAGGGGCAGGTTGGCACCGAAGGCCAGGGCCCCGAGCAAAAGCACGCCGAGACCGCCAACTGCGGCCAGGCCGCCGAAGGCCAGCTTGAGTCCGACGATGGTCGGGCTGGTCGAGGGAACCCGGAACAGCGCGCCTCCCGCCACGACCAGAAAACCCGCCACACTGGACCCCAGCAGCACGGCCGCCAGGAGGTACAGGCGGGGATCGGGCACCAGGAAGGCAAGGACCAGGGCAATCGCCCCCAGGGTCAGGCCCCCGTGCAAGGGAACTGCCAAGGCGAGGGGACGCGGCACATTGGCCCCCGCCACCACCGGCAGAATCTGGATCAGCGCCCCCAGCATGACTTGCAGGAAGAACCCCACGGTCACGAGGTGGGTCGCTGCCAGGGCCGCGGGAGACCAGCGCGAGGAGAAGACATCGGAGCCCTGAAAAAGGAGCAGGAGGCCCAGCGCCGCGACGAAGAGCGGCGCCGTCACCAGAAAGCGCAAGGGGGCCGCCAGGGGCGGCGCCCGGTCGAAGGAGAGAAGGGCCTGCACGCGGGAGTCGGGGAGCGCTTAGCGGGAAGGACGCGAAGCGTCTCTGTTGCATCCCCTCGCCCGCAGCGCGCGGGGGGAACCTGCCCTGCCAGCGTTAGAGAAGCCGGAAGCGTGTATGAGGGGCATGGCAGCGCTCTTCATCGCAAGGATTTGCCCGGCGAAATAGCTCTCAGGCCCGCCAGATCAGGATCTCGAAGGTTCCGTCGGCCACCTGGTCGGTCTCGTGCCGGTAACCGTTCTGTTCCAGCACGCGATAAAGCGGATGGGGTTCGCGATAGAGGAGCAGAAGCAATCGCGCTCCCTCCGGCAGGGTATCCAGCGCCTCCATCGTCTTGACGAAAGGTTCCGGCGGTTCCAGATAACGGGCGTCGACGACGTGGGGGGACTTGGGGTGGCTCATGCTTCGGTGAGTTCGCTTTCGAGTTGCTCCACCAGCGCTTCGGCCTGCCCTGCGAGCTGCTGATCGCACATGGGATAGAGCACGTTCTCCTCCTTGAGGTTGTGCTGCTGCATCATGATGAGGAGCGTGTCGGCTTGGCCCAGATAGGAATCGACGTCCCCCTCGGCCAGCGCAGCCAGAGCGTCGTCGAGCAGTGCGCGCATCTGGAGATGTTCCTGGCGCATGACCTGGGTCGGGCCCATGGACATTCCGGTGCGCGCTTCGAAGGCGGGGAAGAGGGTCTTTTCCTCGCCGTCGAAATGGGCCAGGGTCGCGCCACGGAAGTGTTCGAACGCGGCCCGGGCAGCAGCAAGATTCTTCTTGGCGACGGCCTGCTCGGCCTCGGCGAAGAGATCGTCGCAGCGACGATGGTCTTCGGTCATGAAATGGCGGATGGAAGACATGATCGGGGTTCTCGGTTGGGGGGTGGCCCATTTTCCGAGGCGTCCCCGAACAGCACCTTGACCCTCGTCAAATCCGGGCACCCGGCCTGGCCAATTTATGGCGTGGGGATATCCCCCGGCAAGGCGATGGTGTTTTCCTTGCTGTAGAGGTAGTCCTGGAAGACATGCTCGGCCGAAAGCAGGCGGTAGCTGCCGTCGCCCTCGAGCCGAGTCGTGTCCTTCAGCCGATAGGCCATGTGGCCGCAGGTCCACAATTCGAAATTGCGCATCTGGGTACACAGACAGGTCTTGTCCGGCACGGAGATGCGCCGGGCACCAGGATGGGCGGCGATTTCGCGATTGTAGGCATTGATGTAGGCGCAATTGCCCTTGGCGTCGAGCAGATAGCCGTAGGCCTCGCAATTGGGCCGGATGCCATCCCCGATGGCCGGGCTGTTGGACAGCATGCGCATCGGATAGCCGGTGGGCGAGATCATGTTCACCACGATCTGGTCTTCGCTGGCTTTGAAATATTCCTGCTTGACGTCGTCCGGCAGGCCGCACTCGTGGGTGACGGTGAAGCGTGTCGCGACCTGCACCGCCCCGGCGCCCCGTTCGAGGAAATTGACCGCGTCGCCGCCGGTGAAGATGCCGCCGGCGGGAATGAGCGGAATATCGAGCTGTTCCGCCTGCAGGAAGGCGTGGATTTCGGCGACGATGGTCGCCAGGTCGTATTCAGCCCAGTCCAGGCCGAAACCCAGATGGCCCCCCGCCAGCGGCCCCTCGACGACGATGTAGTCGGGCAGACGCTCGGTGCGTGCCGACTTCTTGAGGAAGAGTTGCAGGGCACGCAGCGAGGACACGATGATGCCCAGCTTGGCGTCGCGGAACCTGGGGTGATCCTCGATGAGCGCGAAGGATCCGAGATGCAGGCCCGCCGCCAGGGTAATGCCGTCGATACCCGCATCCAGGGCCGCCCCCATGCGGACCCGCAGCGTTTCCCTGGGGGCGTTCATGGTGAGCTTTTCCATGCAGTTGATGAACACCATGCCACTGCCCTGCTTGGAGCCCATGGCGGCGTCGACGTGCAGGCGGGTGGCCTCGGCCAGGCGTCCCAGGTCGAACTGGACGGCCGATTTGTCCGGATTGGCGACGTTCTGCTTGTAGAGCTTGAGCTTTTCCTTGACGAACTTGGTGTTGTAGCGGCGGTCAGCCACCGTTTTCACCATGGCGTCGGAGATGTGCCCGATGCCGCCCAGGCGGGCGGCCTCCAGGGCGAGGTCCACGGTCGAGATGTCGACCCCCATTCCGCCGATCATGAGGGGCACCAGTTCGTGCCTGCCGAGCCTCAGGCGGAAATCATCCACGCACTTCATCTGTCAGTCTTCCCCAGGGCGCCGGCTTTTGCCGCCGGTTCGCGCAATTCGTTCGAGGGCGCCATTATCCTCTAACGCCAGGCGGCTTGCAGGAAATTTGCTCACCGGCGCGGCGCTCATTTTTCCAGGACGTAGGTCCCCGGCGCCGGGGCCAGGGCGGGGTATTTGCGGCAGGCGGCCCCGTAGGCCGGAACGCGCGCGCCAGTCCTTTCCCCCAGCCAGGCGATCCAGTCTTCCCACCAGGTCCCGGAATGCCGTTCGGCTTTCTCGACCCACTGTTCCCAGTGCTCGTTGCGCTCCGGCTCGGCCACCCGGTAGGCGCGCTTGGGAGGATTCGCCGGTGGATTGACGATCCCCAGGATGTGCCCGGACGTCGAGAGCACGAAGCGCACCGGCGCCTTGACGTTCACGTACTTGCGGATGCGGTAGCACTGCTTCCAGGGAGCGATGTGGTCGTCCTCCGCCGTCACGGCGTAGAGCGGCTGCACGATGCGATCGAGGTCGATGGTCTCCCCGGCCACGGTCAGGTGATCGCGCTTGACCAGATTGTTGGCCAGATAGAGTTCCCGGAGGTACCAGGAATGCATGGCCTGGGGCATGCGGGTGGTGTCCATGTTCCAGAAGAGCACGTCGAAGGGCGGCAGCGGCTCGCCCAGAAGGTAGCTGTGGACCCAGTAGTGCCAGATGAGCGGGTTGGAACGCAGCATGCGGAAGGCCGAAGCCATCTCGCCGCCATCCAGGTACCCCTTGCGAGCCATGGATTCCTCCAGGGCGCCGACGCAGGCTTCGTCGATGAAGACATCAATGTCCCCGGGGTGGGAGAAATCGGTGAGGGTCGTGAAGAGCGTCCAGTGGGCCACGGGCACCTCCCCGGCCGCAAAGTGCCGATTGGCCCAGGCCATGTAACTCGCCACCAGCGTACCGCCGATGCAGTAGCCTGCCAGATGGACCTTCGGCACCTTGCAGAAGTCACAGGCCACGCGCACCGCCTCGCCAGCCCCCTCGCTCAGGTAATCGTCGAAGCGCACCGCGGCCATGTCGGACCCGGGGTTCTTCCAACTGGTGATGAAGACGGAAAAACCCTGGTCCACCAGGTGCTTGACGAGACTCTTCTTGCTGGTCAGGTCGAGGATGTAGAACTTGTTGATCCAGGGCGTGATGATGACGATGGGCGTCGCCCGCACGGTTTCCGTGGTGGGCGCGTAATGAATCAGTTCCAGCAGGCGGTTGCGGAAGATCACCTTGCCCGGCGTGGTGGCCAGATCCTTGCCCACGTCGAAGGCGTCGGGCTCGACCATCTGGATATTGCGCGCTTCCAGGTCGCGGAAGAAATTGACCGTGCCTTGGTAAAGGCTCTCCCCCTGGGTATCGACGAAGCGTTGCAGGGCCACCGGATTGCCGAAAAAGAAATTGGTCGGCGCCATCATGTTGAGCCACTTGCGCAGCCAGAAGGCGGCCCGGCTCCTTTCCTTGTCCGACAGGCCCGGCGTGTCGTAGAGCATGTCCTCCAGGCGGTGGGTGAAGGCCAGGTAATACTCCTTGACGATGTCCCAGGTGGCCGACTCCTTCCAGATCGGATCGGCAAAGCGGGCGTCGTCGGCGTTGGGTTCGATGACGTCCTCGGAGGGCATGCCCAGGGCGCGCAGCAGGACGTGGGTCTGGAGCGCCGCCAGGTCGCCGGTGAGCGAGTGGGCGGCCCGCATCAGTTCCTGGGGATGCATCAACCAGGCAGCCTGGGCGTTCAAGAGCGAGGTGGTGACGCCAAAGGGATCGAGAACCTTGCTCATGGCCTTGAACGCGGCCTCGGCAGGATTTTCGCAATCGACGCTGAATCCGTGGGGGTTACTGGAACCGCTGGACATGACGCTCCCTTTCGACAAGTGACGGCCTGCATGCGGAAAATGAGCCCGGCAGAAGAATTCTGCCCCCCGACCCGCGGCTTTTCGCAGTGCTTGAAAAGCTTTCCGCTTGGCGTAGCATGAGCCTTGACGGGGCGGCTGACAAGCCACCCGCCCACAAATCAAGACAATAGCGGAGGCCATGCATGTTCAAGCACATTCTCGTCCCCACCGATGGTTCCGAGCTTTCCCGCCAGACGGTGCGTCGCGCCGTCTCCTTCGCCCGGGAGGCGGGCGCGCGCGTCACCGCCTTTTTCGCCAAGCCCGAATACCCCATCGCCTACTTCGGCGAGGGCGCCCTGATCGACCCGACCACCCCGGAGAAATTCGCCGAAATGGCCGATCAGCAAGCCAGCGACTACCTGGAGGAAGTCCAGAATCTCTGCGCGGAAGCGGGCGTCGAATGCGACGCCGTGGCAGCGACCAGCGACATTCCCTACCAGGCCATCATCGACGCGGCCAGCGCCGCCGGCTGCGACCTGATCTTCATGGCCTCCCACGGCCGGCGCGGGCTGAGCGGCTTCCTGCTGGGCAGCGAAACCAACAAGGTGCTCACCCACTCCACCATCCCGGTCCTGGTTTATCGCTGAGAGGTAGTGGATAAATCTACTGCGCAGCCCGATGGCTTCGTTGGGCGGTACGCGCTCCTCGCCTAGTAGTCAGTCAGATAGGTTTGCGTCGATGCCGAGGCGCGCCTCCGCGCCCCGATCGCGCGAAGCGAACCGCAGCCATAGCCGAAGCTATGGCGAGGATGAGCGACAAAGCGAGCGGGGATGCG
>Ga0268298_10001161_pt1 | contig 31671 bp, 26 predicted proteins | sample WWTPWeurt_MetaG_FD_194462 | JGI IMG/M metagenome (GOLD analysis project Ga0268298, IMG submission 194462) | Activated sludge microbial communities from WWTP in Nijmegen, Gelderland, Netherland - WWTP Weurt | ecosystem: Engineered > WWTP > Aerobic digester > Activated sludge | place... | reverse complement strand
TGACCCACCTTTCAATTGTTTTTCTCTGGCAAAAGCTTCTTCAATAGTTGAAAATAGTTCATAATACACCAATCTGTCAGCATTGTATCTTGCTGAAAAACCTGGAAAGAGTTTGTGTTTATGCTCATATATTCTTTTGGCGAGGTTAGAGGTCACTCCTACATACAGAACTGTACGGTGAGTGTTGGTTAGAATATAAATGGCTCCGCCTCTTACCATACAACGAAAATAAATAAATTAGAACGTCATTGTGATGACTAAATTTTTTCGGAAATTTTTGCCGCACATCCAATTAGAACCGTTATTGCGCTCCGCACTTGCGGGAAAAGCAATCGCCTGAAATTTAGCATTGTGTTCCCACTGGGAAGATCGCGATGACGTATTAACTTTTTTACTACTTTTGCCTCATGTTTACTCAACAAGCACTGGAAAAATTTCTAAAAGAACAGTTACCTGTTCACCTCAATGCCCTCACCCCTGAACTCACTCCAAAATGGGGAAGAATGAATGTGCAACAAATGGTAGAGCATTTAAGTTTTACATTTTTGATGGCCACCGGCACTTTTCAGGTAGAACTATCAACCGAGATGGAAAAACTTTCGCTGTATAAACGCGTATTGATGAACGAGGAAAAAGATTTTCCAAAAGAATTTCAAAACCCGTTACTACCCGCAAACCCCATTCCTGTATCAACGGCAAACCTGAACGAGGCCAAAGCCGGATTAAAACAAAGCATGGACAAATTTTTCATTTTCTTTACCGACAACCCCAAGGCAGTTACCCTCAACAATGTGTGGGGCGAACTGAATTACATAGAATGGATGGTGATGAACTATAAACATATTAAACACCATATGGCGCAATTTGGCGTAGAGATTACTTTGTAGCCCTATTATTCCTGTAACGCTTGAAAAGATAAATATATCTTTAAACAAAAAAAACGTGTGTTTTATATCCTGTATAAACTCCACCACACCGGCAATACCCATTCGGTAAACAGAGCCGAAATTTCATAAACGGAAATCAATTTGACTGAAGAACGCACCGGAAATAAAATAAATTTTGTAGCTTTCGCAATGCGTTTAAAACTGCGGGCTGCATTTTTAAAAATACTTTTCCTGTTTATAGCTATGGGTGCGCAGGCCCAGCAACCTGCCTACTTTATGCTGGGCGAAGAACAATTTCGCGGCATACAGATTTATGATGTGATTCAGGATAAAGAATTAAATTACTGGTTTGCCACCAACGAAGGCATTTTCTTTTTTGACTATTACCATTACGAAAAAATTGACTGCGGGCAGGCCAAAAGCAGTTCGGTTTTTAATTTTGTGATAAGCGGCCGGGGCACCATTTACTGCCACAACCTCAATAACCAAATATTTCGTATTAAAGAAAAAAAATGCAGTCTGTTATATGAACTCAAAGCCGATGAAGTAAAATCAGACATCAGCTTGTCGATAGCCGACAATGATCACCTGATAATAGGAGCCGGTAAAGTAATTGTACTTACTGAAGCAGGAATGGTGGTAACACGTTATGATATACAAAAACATTACCTGGGTCAGCCTTTCAATGCGCAGGGTAACGGCATTCAGTTTTACCTGAATGCTTCCGATTCGGTGCTGGTGTATGCAAAGGGTGTTTTTACCAGGCACCATTTGCAGCTTGTTGCCGCACACTTGCAACACGAGGCCATTTTAAAATTTTTCAGCATAGGCTCGCATTCATATGCCCTCGATTTAAAATCTAGAACACTCTACGGCTATAATCCTGCTTTGTTTATGTTGACCCCCTTCGCCAAAAACAACATGTTTGAACGCGGAGGCACCATTCGCATTTACGAAACGGACGGAGAAATATGGGTGGCAGGTACCATGCCCGGAGTAGTGTCGGCTACCAACGACCAGATAAAAAGCGGTGTGGAGGCGCTGTATGAAGACTATTTTATTTCGGATGTTTACCGCGACCGGGAAGGAAATTATTTATTAAGCACTTTTGATAAGGGTGTTCTGGTAATTCCTGATTTAAAAATTCCCGATGTAATCAATACTTTCCGGGATGATCCAGTAACCACTTTGTATGCCGATGAGGAGGTTGGGTTAATGCTGGGAACTTCAAAAGGCAAGCTGATGCATTACCATCATGAGCAACTTACCACTATTAGCGAAAAAGGATGGCGACCGGTAGAAGCGCTGCACGGAAGTGAACTAAGCGATTTGATTTTTTTTGATGACGGACATATACGCGTATATAACAAACGTACCGCTAAAATAACCGACCTTTTTGAGGCACCCTTGAAAGATGTGGCTTTTGCCACCGGGAAAGAATTTTTTCTGGGCATTAATACAGGTGTAGTGCGTGTGGTTTGGGATGGGCAACAATTTACCCGCGAGCCGGTGAAGGGAATAAGCCATCGGGTTTATTCTATGGTGTATGATCCCGAACACAAAGCATTGTATGCTTCAACTGCCAATGGATTGTATGTAATTTCTTCGAAAGGGGCGAGTGAAAAAATAACCATCCGCAACAGCGACATTTTTTCAGAAGAACTTTATTATACTGACGGAAAAATACTGGCTGTTACCGGCACAAACGGCATTTTTGTTATTGAAACAAACAAAGTGCTGCAAACCATTCAACCTATAGTAAACGGTAAACCCGAGAAACTGAAAAAAATTGCTGTTTACAAAAATACCATCATTGCCAATTCATCCAACGGAATGTATCAGTTCGGTATGGACGGCCGCCTGTTGAAACCGTTTCATTCTCTCTTTGGTTTTACTCACAAAAAAGTAGTGAACTTTGCGGTACACAACAATACGCTGTGGGTAAGCCACTCGGGCGGTGTACAGAAAATAGACCTTGAATATAACAAATCGAATAATGAGAAACCTTCCATTCGTTTTGATCATATTTTAGTGAACGAAAAGCCCGCTGACCCGGCAGTACCAGGAAATTTTGAAAGCAGTCAACGCAGGATGAGATTTATTTTTTCATCCCCTACGTTAAAAAACCGTGAAATAGTAAACTATCATTATAAGTTACAGGGTTATGATACCGGCTGGCAAATCAGTGCGTATGAGCAGAACCAGGTTACCTATAATGCGCTGGCGCCCGGTGAATATACATTACAGGTAAAGGCCGAAAACAACGGATTGTACAGTGCGGTTATGTCTTACCCGTTTACCATTGCACTTCCTTTTTATGCAAGCGCATGGTTTATGGTGATGGTTATTGTTTCGTTTCTGTTGCTTGTGCTGGCCGTGTACCGCTGGCAATTGAATATACAAAGCCGAAAATCGCAACAGATAAATGAACTGAATACATCAAGGCTCACCGCCATTCAATCTCAAATGAACCCGCACTTTATCTTTAATTCACTCAACTCTATTCAAGATTTAATTTTGAAAGGTGATGTGGAACACTCCTATTCTTACATCGCTACTTTTTCAGATTTGGTGAGACGTACACTTAATTACTCCGAAAAAGATTTTATTGATTTTGAACAGGAAATAAAACTGCTTGAACTGTATCTTTCGCTGGAGAAACTCCGTTTCAAAAAAGATTTTACCTACGCCATTGAACTGCCTTCCGAAGAAGATTTTTTAGTGCCTCCTATGCTTATACAGCCTTTTATTGAAAATGCGCTGGTGCATGGGTTGTTGCATAAGCAGGGTGAAAAAAAACTGAAAGTATCTTTTGAACTCAGGGAGTTTCTAATATGCACAATAGAAGACAATGGCATTGGGCGCGAAAGGGCCAGAGCTATTCAACTGAGGCAAAAAAAAGAACATGAATCCTTTTCAGGAAACGCCATACGCAACCGATTTGAAATTTTAAACAATGTATTCAAAGGTGAATTTGGATACACTTACGAAGATTTATACCAAAACGGTGAGCCCAGCGGAACAAAGGTTATCCTGAGTATTCCTGTAAAACACGAATTTTAGTCCATTGCTGAAATAAACAGGGCGATTGCTGAAACCAATGAAACAAAATAAAGGAATCAATATAAGTTTGCCTGAGGTGAAAAAAATAAGAGCCATACTGGTGGATGACGAGGAAAGCGCCAGAGATGTGCTGCAAAATCTTCTGCTCCGTTTTTGCCCTGAGGTGGAACTGCTGGCCCGGTGCGAAAATTTAACCAGCGCTGTTGAGTCCATTGAAAAAGAACAACCTGATTTGGTATTTCTGGATATTGAAATGCCCAACTATGCAGGATTTGAGATTGTAAATTTTTTTAAACAAATAAATTTCGATATCATTTTTGTAACGGCCTACAATCAGTATGCAGTAAGAGCATTTGAAATAGCCGCTGTAGATTACCTGCTAAAACCCATAGACATTCAACGCCTTAAAAATGCCGTAGCCAGAGTTGTTCAACACCGCGATATGGAGCAGCAGGCCCAGCGACTGTCCTTATTGAGCAGCACTTTGGAGCACAAAAAAATGGAGAACATTGCCATTAGTGATAAAGGACAACAACATATTGTGCCCATTGAACAGATTGTGGCCATTGAAGCGCAGGAGTCTTATTGCATTATTCATACTGCCGGCAGGCAACATATAGTAAGTAAAAATTTAAAACATTTCGAGAAACTGCTCGAACCTTTACCACGATTTATACGCGTACATAAATCATGGATTATTAACAAGCAATTTTTACAGCACTATTCCAAATCAGAACTCACTATACAACTAAGCAACGGAATTGTATCAAAGCTCTCGAAGTATAAAAAGAATGAATTTGAAGCGGCAATTCTTTCCTGATAACCTGCCGCTTTTCTTTCCCGCCCTCCCGTTTTAACATATAATTTTATCCGTTGCTGAAGCAAATCGGCCATTCCTGAACTTTTAAAAAATAACTCAACCGGGTCGTTTAAGTTTGTTTCAATATCTTAATTTTTATGTTATGAAAAAAGTAATTTACTTTATGATGTGTTTGATTACGCAGGCTGCAACAAAGGATGTAATCGCACAACAAGCCTCCCTTGTAAAAGACATCAACAATATTGCGATGTCATCAGGAATCCTTAACCCGATGGTAGTGTTTCAGAACAAACTGTATTTTGGCACCAGTGAAACCCTGTTCGGGAATAAACTATGGGTGTATGATGGTACCAATGCGCCATCCCGTGCACCGGGAGTAACCGATAATGCCAACGGAGGCAGTAACACCAGCAATTTCGTTGTGTTTAATAACAAACTTTATTTTAAAGGTTTTGTTTCCTTTCTGGGCGAGGAACTCATCAGTTATAACGGAACTACTCTTTCAATGGTAGCCGACATTAACAGCAACGGACAGGGAAGTTCGTCACCATCCAGCCTCACAGTGTACAAAAACAAATTGTATTTCTCGGCCACCAACGGCACTGACGGCTATGAATTGTGGGTTTATGATGGCACCAATGCTCCTTCTAAACTTTATGATATCAATCCGGGAAATGCAGGTTCATCTCCAAATAACTTAATTGTATTTAATGATACCCTTTACTTTGGCGCCACCACAGCGGCCAGTGGAAATGAATTATGGAAATACGGAGGAGGCAATGTAGCAACCCAGCCTCCGGTAATGGTATGCGACCTAAATCCCGGAACAGTTGGATCCAACATAGGAACTCCAATCGTATATAAAAATAAATTGTACGTTGTTGCCAAAAACAATACCTATGGCGAAGAGATCTTCAAGCTAATTAATGACAGCCTGGAAGTGTCATTCAATCTCGCCAATTCTTCATCGAATTCATTCCCTAACAGTTTTGCTATATTCAACGACACATTATACTTCTGTGCAATTGAAAACTCGACCATTGGGTATGAGTTGTACAAATTTGGAGGCAACAGTATGCCAACTCTGGTACACAACAGCACCCCTGATAATTTTGTTTCTACCAATCCGCGTTATTTAACTGTTTACAACAGCAAATTGTATTACAGAGGTAATACCGCCACCGAAGGCAATGAGCTTTGGGTGTATGATGGCAGCAGCAACCCATCAATGGTTACCGACCTTTTTCCGGGAGCAAAATCATCCAACCCCGGTTTGCTAATCAATTTCAACAGCAAACTTATGTTTACCGCCACCGACTCGCTGCATGGAAATGAATTGTGGCAAAGCAACGGCACCGTTGCAGGCACTACCATGGTAAAAGACCTCACTCCCGGTAGTAACGGTTCAAGTCCGTATGATTTAACTCCGATGGGTAATTACATTTATTTTACAGCCGATGACGGGGAAAACGGAAGAGAACTTTGGATGAGCAACGGAAGTGACACCACCAAAATGGTAAAAGACATGATGCCGGGCAGCAGCAGTCCGAATATCTCCTTCCCTATCGTGTATCAAAATAAATTATACTTTAGTGGCGAGACATTGCCATATGGCCGCGAACTGATGGTTTACAATGGCAACACCATTGATACAGCCGCCAATATTCGTCCGGGCTCTCAGGGCAGTTTCCCAAGCCACCTTGCCGTTTTCAATAATAAATTATACTTCTCGGCTTTTACCAACGCAAGTGGCAACGAGTTATGGGTTTATGATGGAGTAAACCCTGCACAACTGGTAGCCGAAATAAATACCGGAAGCGCCAATGCTGATCCTCAATTAATGAAGGCCGCCATAGGGAAACTATTTTTTACCGCAACTGAGGGAAGCAATGGTATGGAACTCTGGGAATACAATGGAAGCAATTCGCCAAAAATGGTAGCCGATATTAACCCTTCCGGTTCATCTAACCCGCATGATTTTATCGAATACAAAGGCAAGGTGATTTTTGCAGCCACTAACGGTACGCAAGGCGAAGAACTGTGGCAATACGATGGAACCAATGCACCTACTATGTTCCCGGAACTGCGTGGCGGACCAGGAAGCATTGCATTCCGATACCCCGTGGTGTTTAACGATAAATTGTATTTCTCTATCTACACCGACAATTCAGGTTATGAAATTTGGGAATATGATGGCGTAAACCCTCCCAAAATGTCTATAGAAGTAGAACCGGGCAGCAATTCTTTCTTACCTACTTATATGCAGGTGGCCAATGGCAAATTGTTCTTCTCGGCCTCTACCACCACCAACGGAACTGAACTGTTTTCTTATGACGGGAAAAGTACCGTAAAATTAATGGATGAAATAATGCCGGGTGCAGACGGTGCCGATGTGGGCCATCTGGCCGTTCTGAATAACACCTTATATTTTCATGGCTCAGGGCCGGGTAAGGAAGGAATTGAATTATGGAAACTGTGTACACCCAATGTAGCCGTAACAAGCAACGGAACTACGCTTACTGTTGCACAAAGCGCTGCCACCTCTTATCGCTGGCTCAATTGCAGCAACATGGCATCCGTAAGCAATGCCACCAATCAGTCTTTTACTCCAACTGTCAGTGGCTCGTATGCCTGTGAAGTGACTACCGGTTGCGGAAAAGATACATCCATTTGCTATAGCGTAACTGTGGGCCCATCGGGTACCGGCAAGATTCCGGCAGGAAAAACAATTTCCATTTACCCCAACCCCACCAGCGGAAATGTAATTATTGAGGCAAATGAAACCATTGAAACCATTGCAGTATACAATATGTTGGGTGCTCTTATACAAACTGAAAACACCAACCAATTTTCAATTGCCAAACTACCTGCGGGAGTTTATCTGCTACAGGTAAAAACAGCCAGCGGAATGCATACCGCACGTTTGGTAAAAGAATAAAACCTTCCCCCTCCAATTAAACAAAAAGCCCGTTCGGAAGAATGGGTTTTTTGTTTTGTATACAATATACAACTTAGCGAAAGAGGCAAAAGACTTTTCCCCGTTTCGAATAATGAATAAAGAATGTTGAATACTGAATATCGAACGAAAACCAATTCAACATTCATCATTGGACATTTAACATTCGATATTCCTCAAACCATGTGCTGAGCGGCAATCCAGGAGGTGGTCCAGGCCGATTGAAAGTTGAAACCTCCGGTTACTCCGTCAATATTCAAAATCTCTCCGGCAAAGTACAGACCCGGTATTTTTTTAGATTCCATGCTGCGAAAATCTACTTCTTTTAAATCAACTCCACCCGCAGTTACAAACTCTTCCTTAAACGTATTTTTACCATTTACCGCCACCTCGAACCTGTACAATAACGCAATGAGTTTATTCAGTTGTTTGCCCCCCGTATCGGCCCAGCGGGTTTCCTCTCCAATACCTGCCTTCATCAGGAAATAAATCCATAAGCGCTGCGAGAAACGCTCGGGCCTGGCGTTGGCCGCATTTTTTTTCTCATGGGTATTTTTTAACTGAACAAGTATTGTTCTAATCTCCTCCTCACTCATCCCTCCCATCCAGTTAATATGTAAGGTAAAAACGTATTGCGCATTAAAAAATTCGCGGGCACCAAATGCAGAAAGTTTGAGAATGGCCGGACCACTTAATCCCTGATGGGTGATAAGCAGTGGTCCTCTGAATTTTTGTTTCAGTAAAGAACAACCCACCTCTGCCTCACTCACCGAGATGCCCGGAAGTGTGGTGAGGGCTTTATCTTCCACAATAAAAGTGAATAAAGAAGGAACCGGATCAATGATTTTTATTCCCGGTTCTTCTATAAAATTGTATCCCGCTTTTTTGGGAAATCCCCCGCAGGCAATGAGAAGGTTTTTACAATGCAAAACTTCCTCTCCTGCATTCAAGGCAAACAATCCGTTTTCTTTTTCAATGGTAGCAATGTTTAACCCGGTGGTTATTTCCACCTCATATTTTTCTGCTTCATACATCAGTACATCAATCACCGATTGGGAAGAATCGGTAACCGGAAACATGCGTCCATCGGTTTCCGTTTTCAGTTTCAATCCGCGGCTTTCAAACCACTCCACCGTATTGCGGGGCTGAAAACGGTGAAAGGCTTGTAGCAACTCTTTTCCTCCTCTTGGATAATATTTCACTAATTCAGCCGCATCGAAACACTGGTGTGTAACATTGCATCGTCCGCCACCCGAAACAGCCACTTTGGCAAGCAGCTTCTGCGATTTTTCGGCAATAAGCACCTTTGCATATTTTTTGCGGGCTGCATAATTTACCGCGCCAAAAAATCCGGCTGCACCACCACCTGCCACTATTAAATCATATATGTTGTTTCGGCTCATAAAAAAGAGAAAGCCCCCAAAGGTCATAAAAACCCGGGAGCTTCCCTTAACGATGATGATGAAAAGTTTTTCTTAGAAATCGAAATCGTTGATCACTATACCAAACGACACCGGATATAACTCGGGTCCTTTGCCCTTTTCGAATAAGGTGGATAGCGAGTAACTACCATATAAACTTACTTTACCAAACCCTATTTTAGCATTTACCCCGTATGCTAATTTTTGAATATTGAGGTCTGAATAATTTTTATCTTTCCCGTCTTTGCTGCTTACCTGCTTGGTATGGGCATTAAGCAAATAACCCACATAAGGTCCTGCAGCCAGGCGAAATGAACGTTTCTGCTTATCCGGATTCGATTCAAACTGAAATCCGAACGGAACAGTGAGGTAGGTAGTTGTTAATTTATTCTTTTTAAGAGAAGTGGTTGATGGAAGGGTAAGTAACGAATCATTGAATTTATTAAGCGATATATCTTCATTAAATCTGTAGTTATTGTAGTTGATAGTAAACCCGTAATACATCCACCATTTCCTGTTTTTGCTCAACCGGATGGCCTGATCATACAGGTGCAAATTTACATTTATGGATTTACTCGGATTCAAATCAAGCGGAGCCAGTGCTTTGGGCATATTCATAGAACCATTGTACAGGTAATTGTTAAAGCCAAGGTCGAGGCGCAGTGAATTTGAAATTACCTTTTTATCCTTTTTAGAAACTTTGTTCTTTACAATAATTGAATCAATTTCAACTATAGTGTCCTTGCAGTCGGTGCATGGCTTTTGTTTATTTTTATTGTAGATGCGAATATTCCCCAATTGCACAAAAGAATTTGGGCCCGAATTAGTATCCGCATCGCGCAGTTTTTTTAATTCTTCCTCTTGCTTTTTGAGCAGATTTTTAAGAGAATCTAATTCTGCTTTTTCATTTTGCTGGGCAAAAATTTCCCCTGTTAGCAACGCAATGGCTGCTGTTAAAATTACCTTTTTCATATTCGTAATGTTTATTTTTTTACAATCCTGCTACCAGTTTTAATTTTTGATTTTCTAAACGGATAATATACCTGGTTTTATCATCCACTTTCACTTTATCAATTTTCATTTTGGGCTTAGTAAAATACCCGAGTAAATTCTCGAATCTTCCTTCTATTTTTTCCTTAATCGGTAACCGTGGTTGCTGTAAAGAATCAGCTGCTGTGTGAGCGGCAATCAGAACCTGTGGTATTATTGCTGAATCAACTTTGGCAAGCACCGGTTGTTCTGACTGAATTAAAATTTTAGCAGGAATATCCTTTTTTATAACCACGGAGGTATCATACGTAAATGCTTTCAGGCTATTATCTTCGGTAACGGGTTGCCCGATTGATTTTGGAGCCGGCTGTTCCCACCTTTTATATTTTGGCCTTACTCCGGAGCGATTGAATGAAGGCACTTTTCCTGATTTTAATCCGTCTGCATTGCTGTTATCCGGTTCCCGGATTTGTGTAGTCGTTGAATCCGGAGCAGGTAATATAATTTCTTCCTTCGGTTTATTGCCTCCTGTTACTGCCAAATGTTCCTTTTGTTTGCTGCCGTTATTCATCCATATAAAAAAGGCTAGTAAGACACAGGCGGCAACTGAATACGGAGCCAGTTTGCGCCATATGGGAAGGGTAATAATTTTGGTATCCCCTTTTTTTAGTTGCTCTTTCTCTTCAAATACAATTGCATCCCCCGCATCTAAAAAACTGTTATGAAACAATTCAAGTTCATTCAGCAGTTCGGGACTTGAATGGGCAAAAGCCATCACTTCTTCCCGTTCCTTTTCATTAAGGTTACCTTCTACCAAATCAAAAAAGTGCTGCTCGTAATTTTGCTTATTGATATTCATATTACAGCCTCCATTTTTCCAATATAATTTTTAATAAAAACCCTTGCTCTGAACAAATACACTTTTACCTGCGAAAGGTTAAGTCCGGTAATGCGGGCAATTTCATCGTAACTGTAACCTTCGTAATCCCGCAACATCAGCACCGACCGCTGCTCTTCCGGAAGTTGGGCCGCTGCTTTGTTTACCATTAGTTTTACCTCTTTGTTCTGATAACTTTTGTGTTCGCTTGTATGATTCATGACGGCTTCCTCCATGTTTACAAATCGCTGACTGTATTTAATTTCATCAATCATCAAATGGTAGGCGGTAGTAAACAAATACGATTTGGCTTTTTCTGCTTCAATATCGTGGTGACGTACCCACATTTTTTCAAAGGCCGACTGCACCACGCTGCGCGCTGTGTCGGCATCTTTCAGGTTCTTCGACAGAAACCTGAAAACTCCGTCAGCATATTCTTCTACACATTTGTTGTACTCGTCTTTTGTCATTTTGCCGTACGACCCTTTAGGTATACATAAAGTTACAGGAGTCGTTATTTTAATTTTTAACTGCTTGGTTTTAAAATAAATAAAATTGCGCAAAGATAATCTTTGAGACATGATTTAAGTTGCTAACTTTGTTCGTGAACAAAAAAAATGCGTATGAATAAATTAGTTACCCTCTTGTTTATTGTATTTGTTGCCTTTAGGGCTCAGGCACAGTTTGGACATCAAACCAAAGAAATACTTGAAAAAATTAAAGAAACCGAGCTTATTGTTATCCTAAGTGACGACTCGACTGACATGTACAATACCAGTATTCAAAAAGCCATTCACGACTACTGGAAACTTACTCCGGCCAAATTTGTGAAAGCGGCAGCAGCCACTGAATATACCAAGAAAAAAGAAGGCTATACCTATTTAATTATGGTTAAAAGTGCCGGGGCAAAAGTAAAATGCAAATGTTCTACATCAGAACTGGAAATGACCGGGATTGTGTTAACCACCAAATACAAAAAAGGAAAAATTGCGCTTACCGATATTGCTGCTTCGGCTCTTATTGATGGTAAATTTGGAGCAACTCAGGAAGAATACGATGCCCAGTTTATTCGTGCCGTGCAGTTTCTCACCAATTTTTTTGATTATGTAAATGATGCCGAAAATGACAAGGCAATTGCCTATGAAACCATGCAGAAGAAATATCCGGGCGATAAAACACTTGCCGAAGGGAAAAAACTGCTGATTGATAAAAAAATGGTTGACGAAAAACAAAAAGAAGCTATTGAAAAAACCTGGGACGGAGAAGTTGAATATGTAGATGCTAAAGAAATTGCTAAAGCTATTTTAACTCAAAATGAGGAAATAGTTTATTGGGCAGCTCCCATGTTTGAATTAGACACACACCGTATGTTTATTATGGCTAAGGATGGTAAAATTGTATATTATGAAGTTACAGGACCTGAAAAAAATATGGTGAGTGCTAAAGATGTGAGCAAGCTGATGAAGAAATAGTAAAGATTTTTACAGAATGAAAAGGAGGTCGCACTATGACCTCCTTTTTTTATTCAAACCGGATGGATTTTAACGGGCTTATCCTCGAAACATACAGCGAGGGCAATATCATGCAAAGTAAACAAATCGTAAATGTTCCGGTATTGAGTAAAAGAACATCCTGCCATCTTAAATTTACCGGCACACTGCTCATATAATAATTTGCCTGATCGAGAGTGAATAGTTGACTGTGCTGCTGAAGCAGGCAAAGCCCTATTCCGATTACGTTTCCTATTACCAATCCGTTAAATAATAAGCGAGCCGACACATAAAAAAATATTTTGCCAATAGCAATATTGCCGGAACCAAAGGTTTTCAGCAACCCGATCATGTGGGTGCGCTCCAGAATAAGAATAAGCAATGCCGTAACCATATTAATTACGGAAACCACCAGCAGCAAGCCAATAATAACAATTACATTCACATCAAGTAAATCGAGCCAGTCAAATAAATTCGGATTAATTTCCTTAATTGACTTTGCTTCGTACTCATATCCGGTTAAATCATTTACCCGCTCTGTATTTTCGTCTAAGTGATCAAACTGTTTTAGCTGAATTTCAAAACCTCCGACCATCGTTTTACTCCAATCGTTCAGTTTTTGAATATGCCCCAAATCGCAAATCATGTAAATTTTGTCAAACTCCTCTAACCCGGTTTCATAAATTCCCCTGATGATAAAACTTCTTACCCTCACCGGTTCCTGTATAAAATATACAATTAGCTTTTGTCCGGTATCTAATCGTAACTTGTCGGCTGTGAATTTAGAGATAAGCACTTCATCGGTTGGGATACTGTCATTGGGTGTAATTTTATGCCCTTTGGTGAGTTTAGTATTAAAAAAAGTCCAGTCAAAGTCGGTACCTATTCCTTTCAGCACAATAGCTTCCATATCGGTTTTGGTACGAATGATGCCCGCTTTGGTGGCAAACACCTGTATATGGTTAAAATCGGGAAGAGATTTTATGGGTTTGATAAACTCCTGATGACGGTACACAGGAGCCGTTTCATACGAATTATTCAAATCGATATGTGCAATTTGAATATGCGACCCAAAGCCGATAATTTTGTCCCGTATCTCATGCTGAAATCCGGTTACAATGGAAATTGAAACAATCATCACCGTTACGCTGAGCGCAACGCCTGCCGTAGCAATGCGTACAATAAGCCGTGAGAAGTTTTTATTTCCCCTGCCCGATAACCGTTTAGCAATAAAATACGCGTAATTCAATATATAAAAATGAAAACGTTCAAATATAATAAAGCTATTCTTCTTTTAGTTACCTTGATTTGCTTTTCATCTGCGTGCTTCTCGGCAATAATCACCGGAGCTGAAAGAACCGAGTACTACCTGCCATTGCTTAAAGGTAAAAAAATCGGGCTGGTTGTAAATCAAACTTCCATCGTTGCAACAAAACATTTGGTTGATACCCTAAAAAGCAGTGGAATATCCATTAAAAGAATTTTTGCCCCAGAGCATGGCTTCAGAGGAAACTATAGTGCCGGAGCTCACGTAAGCAGCGGCACCGACAGCCTTACCGGATTACCCGTAGTCTCGTTGTACGGTGATAATAAAAAACCAAAACCCGAACAACTAAAAGATCTTGACCTTGTCATTTTCGACATTCAGGATGTGGGAGCTCGCTTTTACACCTTTATCTCTACGCTGCACTATGTAATGGAAGCATGTGCCGAACAAAAAAAACCGCTTCTTATTTTCGACCGGCCTAACCCCAATGGTTTTTATGTTGACGGCCCGGTGCTGGATATGAAATTTAAATCATTTGTAGGCATGCACCCGGTTCCGGTGGTACACGGAATGACCATTGGAGAATATGCCCAAATGATAAACGGAGAACGATGGCTGAAAGATTCGGTGCAATGCAAACTCACCGTAGTTTCCTGCCTTAATTACAAGCACAGCATGCTGTATAAACTGCCTATAAAACCTTCCCCCAATTTACCTACAATGGAGTCGGTTTACCTCTATCCTTCCCTGTGTTTTTTCGAAGGTACAACCATAAGCCTCGGACGTGGTACGGATAAACCTTTTGAATGTGTGGGTAAACCTGATTTTGACGGAGGCAATTATTCCTTCACGCCTAAAAGCATTCCGGGAGTGGCTGACGACCCTCCGTACAAAAACCAGCTTTGCAACGGCTACCTCTTAAGTGGCTTTAGTGATAAGTACCTGCTATCCTCCCGCAAATTATACCTGCTTTGGCTGAGCGGATGCTATGAAAAAGACAAAGCAAAAGAAACATTCTTCACTTCATTTTTTGATAAACTTGCCGGAACCGATTTACTCCGAAAACAAATAACAGGTGGCGTTCCGGAGAGCATTATAAGGCAAAGCTGGGAACCCGGTTTGTCAAAATTTAAAGTAATGAGAAAGAAATACCTTCTTTATCCTGACTTTCCTGCTTAGTTTCTTTAAACTTGCGGTAAATTTACATGTTGCACCCGCTTCGAATTGTTTTTATAGGCACCCCCGATTTTGCCGTGGCTTCGCTGGATGCCATGTACCAAAAAGGATATCATATTGCAGGAGTAATTACTGCCCCCGATAAACCAGCCGGAAGAGGAATGCATATGCATGAATCGGCTGTGAAAAAATATGCAGCCGAAAAAGGTTTACACCTGATGCAGCCTGCTAACCTTAAAGCACCCGAATTTATTGAAGAGTTAAAAGCATTGAATGCCGATTTGCAGGTTGTTATTGCCTTTAGGATGTTGCCCGAGATAGTGTGGAATATGCCACGGCTGGGTACATTTAACCTGCATGCCTCTCTATTGCCACAGTACCGGGGAGCGGCCCCGATAAACTGGGCCATCATAAACGGGGAAAAAAAAACCGGTATTACCACCTTCTTTTTAAAACATGAAATTGATACCGGACAAATTATTCTTCAGGAAAAAGTAAGTATTGGCGAAAACACCACTGCAGGCGAATTGCACGATGAGTTAATGCTGAAAGGAGCACAACTGGTGGTAAAAACACTTGATCGTATTGAAAGTAGTAATTATCCCTCATTTGAACAGGATCTTTCGCAGCCATTAAAGCATGCCCCTAAAATTTTTACCCAGCACTGTCAACTAAACTGGAATAACCAAGTACATCATTTACACAACCAAATAAGAGGACTAAGCCCTCATCCGGCTGCGTTATCCACTTTAAATGAAAAGGTTTTAAAAGTGTACCGCTCCAAACCTGAGCTGGTAAACCATACCTTTGCATCGGGCACTTTTATATCCGATGGCAAATCGTTTATTAAGGTAGCTGCATCTGACGGATTTATTCACCTGCTCGAATTACAACTTGAAGGCAAACGAAAAATGAATGCGGAAGAGTTTTTAAGAGGATACAACAAAACCAAATTAACCATAATATAAAAGTAATTCACCAATGAAAAAACATGCCTTAATCCTTGTAGCCATGCTCCTTTGCCTGACTACCTCATTTGCGCAGCAAACGGCTGCGGGTGAGCAACAAACCGATAAAAGCGGAGTAATCCGTTTAAAGGGGAAAGCCACTCAAATGGTAATGCCCGATATTGCTGTTGTGTATTTCAATGTTACCGCCAAAGAAAAAACGGAACAGGAAACACTTGCCAAATTAAATGCACAAACGCAATCACTCATTTCCCGTATGGAATCGCTTGGATTTAAAAAAGAGGAGTTGAGACTGGGTAATTATCAGATTTATGAAAACTACACGTATGAAGGCGGAAAGCAAAAAAAATCGGGGTACATTGCCAGCAACAGCCTAGTGCTGAAATTCAAATTTGATAAGGAAAAACTCAGCAACCTGTTTGGTAAAATCATGGGCGAAAATTCAGAGAATATTTCCGTGAATTTTTCTACCGAAGTATCGAAAGAACTGCAGCAGAAAACCAGTACACAACTGGTGCGCGAAGCCATTAAAGACGCTAGCCTGCGCGCTAAAACCATTGCCGAGGTAGCTGACCTGCGCATTGTAATGATTAAAGAGGTAAACTATCAGGTTTTTAATTTCAGGCCAATGCCTGTGATGGAAAAATCTTACCGCCTGGAAGCGGCAGATGCCGCTATGGCTCCTCCGGCATTTTCAAACGTTGATGTACAGGAAATAGAATTAAGCGAAGAGGTGGAAATCACTTTTCAGGTAGAAAATCTGATGAAGTAATTTCCCTTATTCATATTAATAAAAAGGCAGCTCATCGCTGCCTTTTTTATTTTATTCCCCGCTGAGAATACCTCCCAGTAAACCGCCTACACCGCGGCTTTGCTCTTTTCCTCCGGCCGAGGCTGCCAGAATACGGTCGGCAAGGCGCGAAAACGGAACACTTTGTAAATACACTATACCCGGACCGGTAACTACTGCATAAAAAAGGCCCTCTCCGCCAAATAACGAATTGCGAAAACCTCCGATAAATTTTATATCGTAATCAATGCTGCTGGTAAATGCAACCAAACACCCTGTATCAACCCTCAGGGTTTCTCCGTGCTTCAGCTCGCGTCTTATAATGGTTCCGCCTGCATGCACAAAAGCTTTTCCATCGCCCCGCAGGCGCTGAAGAATAAACCCTTCGCCACCAAATAAACCTGCACCTATACGTTTAGTAAATGCGATATCAATTTCAATTCCTTCGGCTGCGCATAAAAAACCATCTTTCTGACAAAGAATTTCGCCACCATACTGTTTTAAATCAAACGGAATGATTTTACCCGGATAAGGCGCAGCAAATGCTACCTTACTTTTTCCGGCTCCTTCATTTAGAAAAGAAGTGATGAAAAAACTCTCCCCCGTAAACATCCTTTTCAGTCCGCTGAAAATTCCACCGGTTGATGTTTGCATTTGAATGCCATTTTCCATGTACAGCATGGCACCTGCTTCTGCCCTTACTGCCTCATGCGGGTCAAGTTCAATTTCTACTACCTGAATATCGTCACCGATAATGTTGTAATCAATTTCATGTGCAATGCCCATAGCTTTAATATTTAGTCCTCAAAATTCTAAGTAATCCTGATTAATTCAAAACAAAAGTGATAACCGCCTGCCATTTAACGATGAACAAAACTGTTAGTCTGGTAAAATGAAAAGATTAAATTTGCAGCAATGAGGTTTTTGGCACTTCTGTTAAGTTTATTGCTGGTAAATTTTACCCCTGCCACTACTGCGGTAAAAATTGCCCGCTTAAAATACAATGGCGGAGGAGACTGGTATGCCAATAAAACTTCGCTCCCCAATCTTATTCGTTTTTGCAATCAGCAGCTTAAAACCAATATACAGGGAGAAGAAGACATTGCGGATGCAGGAAGCCCTGATATTTTCAATTATCCGTTTGTTCATATGACCGGACATGGCAATGTGGTTTTTTCTTCTTCAGAAGCGGAAAACCTGCGCAAATACCTGATTGCCGGTGGCTTTTTGCATATTGACGATAACTATGGTTTGGATAAATTTATTCGGAGGGAAATGAAAAAAGTTTTTCCCGAACTCAATTTTATAGAATTGCCTTTTAATCATCCTGTATATCATCAGTCATTTCAGTTTAACAATGGATTACCTAAGGTTCACGAGCATGACGGAAAACCTGCTCAGGGTTTTGGATTAATTTATAACGGAAGGCTAGTTTGCTTTTACAGTTACGAGTGTGATTTGGGAAATGGATGGGAAGATCGGGAAGTTTACAACGACCCTGAAGCAGTGAGACTAAAAGCATTACAAATGGGTGCCAACCTTATTCAGTTTGCCTTCGCCCGTTAATTAAATCTTAGGTCGGGCGGAGAATTACCAAGAACCGCAAAATCAGTCCCCATTTTAGCTAAAACAGTTTTCCATAACAATTCAGGATGATCGTGAAAAATGTACTCTTTTTCGGCTTTGGAAACAAACCAGGCATGCTCTGTAAGTTCGTCATCTAACTGGCCTGCCGACCACCCTGAATAACCAATAAAAAAACGAATCCGATTTTCGCCAACAATTCCTTTTCGTATTCCCCCGGCAATTGCCTCCAAATCGCCTCCCCAGAATACACCCGGTTGAATTTGTTTGGAATCATGTGCAAACTGCGGACAGGAATGAATAAAATGAAGCGTGTTCTGCTCCACGGGGCCTCCATAAAACAACCTATGTGTAAGTCCGGCAAATTCAGGCAAAACATCAGAAAGAGTTAAATTAGTGGGGCGATTCACAACAAAACCTACGGCACCACTTGCGTCATAAGCAGTAAGGTAAACTGCAGTGCGGTTAAAATTGGGGTCGGGCAGAAAAGGATCTGAGAGAAGAAATCGGCCTGCCTTAAGAGGTATATTATGCATGAAAGACTTATTGAACGGGTTTATATAACGTCAAATTTAGTACATTGAACGAAACTTGACCGAAGATGTGAAATAAATACAGAGTTTTGCTCACTAATCGGAAAAATTAGAACCCGTTTTTTTAATTAATTATACTAATTTTATCCCGTTAAGCACCACACACAATGAAGATATTAATTGCTGAAGATGAGCAGATGCTGAAGAAGGCCGTTGAGTTCAAACTAAAGAAGGATGGTCATGAAGTTTTCACAGCTGCCGATGGGCGGGAAGCATTGAGCCTTATTAAAGAAAATTCATTTGATATGATTATTACTGATATCATGATGCCATTTGCATCAGGATTGGAGATAATAAGCCATGTAAGGGCACAGGGACTTAAAATGCCAATTATTGTTGTGTCATCTATCGGACTTGAAAATACTGTTCTGGAAGCATTTAAACTTGGAGCTGATGATTTTATTACAAAACCGTTCAGCCCAAATGAATTATCAATGCGTGTAAACAGATTATTGTCCAAAATATCATAGTGAAAATACAGAAATGGTGTACTACCCCCTTTTCACCTTCGGGGGTTAAAACTTTTATACTTACTTGTTGGGTGATGTTCTCGGGTATTTCCTCGTTTGGCCAGCAGCTGCCCGATGTTGATTCCATGTATAAAGCGGCCAAAAACATTGGATTCAGAGGCGTGTACGATACCGCACGAATGGAAATGGATACCGTGCTGCTGTATGCCCCCAATTATTTAGATGCCCGAACTTTTATTGCCCGTACATTGAGCTGGGAAAATCACTATGAAAAATCGCGTGCCCAGCTTAAATTAGTATTAGATAAAGACCCGAATAATTATGAAGCACTTGATGCACTGGTTGATGCTTTCAGGTGGCCAAATGAAATTGACACCGCTTTGGCCATATGCGAAAAAGGCATGAGCCTGTTTCCATCCGATACCATGTTCAGGTATAAAAAGCATGAAGTAATACGCCAGCAGCGAAACATTAAACTCAGCTACAACCAAATTATGTCCGATTCTTTTTATATGAAAGGAAGGGCACTTGCCTTTAAAGGTAAATACCAGGAAGGGCGCGTGTGGCTTGATTCATCTATTAAAAGAGATCCGCTTTTTTTCGATGCGTATATTTTAAAAGCCCGCACCTTTAGCTGGCAAAAAAAATATGATGAGGGGCGGCCTGTACTTAATTATGTGCTGCTCAACGACACCCTGCCTTCCCGAAGAAAAGATGCTTACAGTGCATTAGCTGATTTGGAAATGTACGCCTCAAAAAACAAAACATCTGGAAAGGTGTGCGATACTGCATTAATACAATTTAAGAAGGCTGTGGAGTTTCATAAGAAAAAATCAGTTACGCTGGCCAACGAAGATTATTACAAAGAAGCCATTCCCGAGTTGCAGCTCTACCTCGATTCGGTAAAAACCGATACCCCGGCCGTCAAAATGATGGAAGATTTTAAATTTAAAAAATTACGCAACTATGTGGGGGCTGGCTGGGTGCATCAGATGTATAATCCCAAAACCACCTTTGCCCCCTGGGATTTTGGAAATCTGGAATACGGACACCGGTTTAGAAAAGTGCAGTCAATCGGCCGGATAAACTATGCAAAAAGATTTGGCCGGCAGGCATTGCAGTTTGAAGTTGACAATTATATTAAAATTTTCAGAGGCACTACCCTGTTTACCAATATTGGAATTTCAAATAAAAATATATTATACCCGCGCTTTCGTTTAGGTGCCGAGGTGTACCAAAATGTACATAGCAAATTTGATGTTTCGCTGGGATACCATATGCTTTTTTATCAACCCGACTCGGTAAGCGAAACCTTTCATATGATCGTTGGTTCTATTGGTTACTATTATAAAAAATGGTGGTTTTCCTACAGGCCGGTTGCCGTTTTAGAACCTTACGGAAAAGGTTCAACCACGCTGTCAAATACTGTTCAGGCAAGGTGGTATTACAAATCGGATTACGATTATGTAACATTCATGTTAGCCTATGCAAACGGTGCCATTGGTTTAAATAATCCAACTGCCGTAATTCTGGGCGAAAAAAACTTTGTAAAACTTCAAACTATACGAGCAGGCATTGACTTTCAACGCAGACTTAACACAACTGTTTTTGGAGGATTGGGCACCTGGTGCGATTACGATGAATACTCGGCCAATAAGTACCGGTACCGCTTTACGCTTACACTCAATCTGAAAAAAGTTTTTTAAAGATGACTGTATGCCGTAACATTCTTTTACCATTGATATGCATTTTGCTGTTTGCGGCAAAGGTTGCAGCACAGGATACACCAAAAGAAGTAATGTTACAACCGGTTTACTACCATGCTCCAGCCGGAGAAAACATAAGAGTAGTAGCCAAAAAATATAAAATGAGTGAACGAACACTTGCCTCACGAAACAGAATACCCGCGCACAAGCTCTTTCAAAAAACAACTCCTATTATCATTGGGTACAGCATGGTGCCGCCCGCTGAACTAAGCAACCCGCCCGAGAATGCTTTTATTGTAGATGTAGAAACGGCAAAAATTTATTCCATCGTCTCTCAAAATTTTCTTGCTGATTCGGTCAGTATCTCGCCTTCCCTTTTTGCCAAATTAACAATACAACCCGAAGAAATAACGGCTCCGGCTCCTGAAACTATTCAGGAGTCTCCAAATCAGGAAGCGAAAGAAAAGGAAATAGCCTCTCCGGCAGCACCCGCAATTACCACTCCGCCAACAGCAGGCGAACTAGCCAAAACAATTACGGATGATAAAGGAGATTTTGCCCCGGATAGTATAGATGATAGCGACCCTACTATAAACAATATTTCACCAAGTAACCAAGCAGGCACAATGGAAAGCTATTTTGCCGACCGCGTTAGAGAAATTGAAGAAAGTGTGATAGACTCTAGTAATATTCAGGTAGAATTTTTCGAGTCCCCGGCAGGCTGGTTTGCACAAACTTATCGGCAACAACCCACCATTATTCAGCGGGGGTTGATTATATTATGTTTTTTCATTTTCGGGAACATTACTCTTTTCATTGTTATAATCAGTAGTCGTGTTTATAAATCTTACGTAGAGTTACGCAAAAAGAGACTGATTGAAGTGTATGAACCTTTGCTGGCAAATTTGCTTTTTGGTGAATACGATACGGAAGATCGCAGAATGCATGTGGTAAGGCGTATCAAAAAAAGATACCTTGTAAATGAATTTAACAATGAAATTTTTTTACAGGAACTGTTAAATCTGCACAAAAATTTTTCGGGTGATGTATGCGATGAAATCCGAAACTTGTACCTCGAATTCAATCTGCTTAAATTTAGTATGAGAAAGCTAAAAGCTTTTCCATGGGATGTGAAGATAAAAGGTATACGGGAACTTACACAAATGGATATAAAAGACGCTTATGACGAAATATTTAAATTTGTGGATAGCAAAAACCCAATACTTCGTCTGGAAACGCTGTTATCTCTTATTCAGCTAAGCGAATCAGACCCACTGAAGTTTTTGAGTAACACAAAGGCCAAAATGACGGGATGGCAGCAGGTAAACATCTTAGCCATCCTTTCTATTTTAAATACTGACGATTTACCTGATTTTAAACGATGGCTTAATTCACCCAACGACTCTGTATCATTATTTACCATAAGAATGATAAATCACTTTAAACAAATAGGTTCAGTAAACGCTGTAATACCATTACTTGAAGACCCCAGAGAAGAAATACGGGAGGCTATTATTGATACAATAGGCAATTTAGAGTTATACGGATTTGCCGACCAGTTAATTGATACTTTTGGAAAAGAACAGGACAGGTTGAAGGTGAAAATACTGCAGGTAATGACTAAAATAAGTGATGACGATCAAATACTGTTTTTTAAACAGGAACTTTTCAATCCCAACTTTGCAATAGCCCTTAACTCGGCCGTAGCTCTAGTAAAAACAGGTCCAAAAGGGAAAAATGACCTTAATCTACTGCTTCAATCAGCCGATGAAAGAAGTTCAAAAATCATTAAACATGCGCTTGATAAAAGAATTGTAAAATAACATGGATAAATATTTAGAGCTTATAGGCGACTTTTTTGATTCATTTATTTTTTACTATGCCATATCATTATGCTTCTCATACTTTATGCTGGCCATCATTTCAGCATTCGAAATGAGGTACTACATGAAAAAAAACAGTTTTATAGACTACCGTACCATTCTTAGCTCCCATTTACAACCATCCATTTCTCTTATTGCCCCTGCCTACAATGAAGGAGCAAATATTGTTGAAAATGTTCGCTCACTTTTGTCAATTCACTACGGGAACTACGAAGTAATTATTGTAAATGACGGAAGTAAAGATGATTCTATTTCTGTACTGGTACAAAACTACGAGCTTGAGAAAGTAGACTATGCCATTAATGAACAATTGCATACTAAACCTGTAAGGGGGGTATATAAATCGAAAAACTCTGCCTTCAGCAAATTACTTGTGGTTGATAAGGAAAACGGAGGTAAAGCAGACGCTTTAAACGTTGGACTCAATATTTCTCAAAGTGATTTGGTAGCATGTGTGGATGTGGACTGTGTCATTGAACAGGATGCGCTGGTAAAAATGGTTAAGCCATTTATTGAGGAAGAAACCAGAGTAATTGCTACTGGCGGAGTAGTGCGTATCGCCAATTCGTGTGAAATAGAAAATGGTAAACTCATAAAAGTAAACCTACCTGATGAGTTACTACCAAGAGTTCAGGTTATCGAATACATACGTGCCTTTTTGATGGGACGCATGGCCTGGAGTAAATTAAACGGCCTTTTGCTTATATCCGGGGCGTTTGGATTATTTGACCGCGATATTGCCATTAAAAGTGGCGGATACAATCATAAAACGGTAGGTGAAGATATGGAACTGGTGGTGCGTATGCGTATATGGTGCCACGAAAATGATTTAAAATACAGGGTCGTTTATATTCCTGATCCGCTTTGCTGGACCGAAGCCCCCAACAATACCAAAATTTTGGGCCGTCAGCGAAACCGATGGGCCCGGGGAACTGCCGAAACATTATGGTTTCACAGAAAAATTTTCCTGAATCCCAAATATGGTAAACTGGGAATAATAAGTTATCCTTTTTGGTTACTTTACGAGTGGCTTGCCCCGTTTATCGAATTTTTCGGGGTACTTTTTTATATCATCCTCGCTATTCTTGGTTTCTCTACCTGGGAATTTTTTGTAATGATTATTAGCTTAATTTATGCTTTTGCAGTAATGATGTCTGTATCTGCTATCTTATTTGAAGAAATGTCCTACCATCAGTATAAAAATAAACGAGACATGTTCAGAATGATGGCAACTGCTTTAATTGAACCTATATTTTATCACCCAATGACAGTAAAATGGTCGCTTGAAGGAAATATTGACCTGCTCACCGGTAAGAAAAACTGGGGGGAGATGACAAGGCAGGGTTTGGGAAAAAAGAAAGAGAAAAAGGGGAAAAAAGAAAAAATAAAGGAAATTAAGGAAGTACCTAAACCCGATGTACCTGAATCAATTAATTGAATACTGAAATAATTTCCTTACCCTGCCGTTTGCGGTGCTCATTAATAGCCGTTCGAATAAGCGGAATATAATATTCCCAAAAAAATCGTTTCCTGTTTTCAAGTTCGATCTGTGAATAAAACATAGAACGAAAATTACGAATGCCCCGCAATTTTGACGACATCATACCAATTTGATTGTCGCAGAAATCAGCCGAAAAATAGTAATAATTAGAATCGCCCGAATGATGCTCTATGGCAGCAATGAATGTTTGAGGAATATGATAATAATTTAGAATAGAATCGCCTGATACATTTGTCTTCATAGAAAAAACTGACATCACATTGTTATTTGCCCGTGCATTAAGCGTTACAGCAAACCAAAACGGATATAAAATATTATCGGGAAGGTTATACGATTTCTGATACTTCTCGTCAGTGTAAATAATTGGTATCGGAAAATTCATATGCTTTTTCTCATCTAGAATAACAATTTTATCGCTGGTGTGAACATATACCAAACCACCATCTTTGAAAGGATATTTACCTCCATGCTGCTTCCTATACAGCCTCCATACCCAAGGGGGAAGTTCCTTATTTTTAATCGTATCAAGTGACGAGAAATATCTTCCAACCCAACCTGTCCATTGCAGTCCTAATAACTCCTCACATTTTTGTCGCAGTGTGTAGGAAGTTGGCAAAGCATACAAACTAAATTCGGTAATAACCGTCTTCCTCTTTTCCACCATTTTTTTTAACAGCTCAAAGTCATTTCTGTGTAGTCCTCCATAAATTAATTCCGACCGTTCTTTGTCATTCCCTTTTTTATACCACTCGTTATGATAAATACCGTAGGTATCGGTATAATAAGCCATCTCATAATGTGATGCCATGCTATCTAATTCCTTATCTGTAAAATCAGTTAAATCTTTTACATCAAACTGGAAATCTTCTAAAGGGAAAAAGCCCATATAGTCCTTTTCTATTTTATATAAATCACCATTGGGTTTTGTAATTTTCATGTGATCAAGTATCCAGTTGAACGAGCGGTGCTCCAACCCTTCTTTGGTAAGCACAGTTTTATCCAGAATAAAAATTTTCATTGGATATTGGCTTTGAAACAACCAGATAACCCAAAGAATGAATGGGAAAAGTAAAAATAATAATAAAATAAGACGAACTGCTTTGCGTGCCATGAACTACGAATATCATCAATATTGAGCAAACTTGTTGAAAAAACAAAAACATCAACCGAAAATCATCAATTCAATCTAATTTTGCCGAATGGAAATGAGTAATGAACATATTGCAGCCCTCCGTAAAGAATACCTGCTCAAAGAATTTGATGAAAGTCACCTACTAGCCGACCCTTATAATCAGTTTAAGCTTTGGTTTAAAGAAGCCATTGAATCGGAGGTAAATGAGCCCAATGCCATGATGCTGGCCACGGCTTCAACAAACGGACAACCTCACGCCCGCATTGTACTACTGAAAGGCTTTGATCACGAAGGCCCCGTTTTTTTTACTAACTACCAAAGCGATAAGGGAGAACAGATAAAGGAAAATAATAAAGTAGCCCTTAGTTTTTTCTGGCCCGAACTCGAACGGCAGGTTCGTATTGAAGGAACCGCAGCGCAAATTCACCCCGAACAATCGGATGAATATTTTTACAGTCGCCCTATAGGCAGTCAGATTGGTGCCCACGTGTCGCCCCAGAGTAAAGTAATTGTGAACCGGATGTTTTTAGAAGACCGTGTGAGGGAATTTGAAAAATTATTTTCCGAACAACCCTTACTAAGACCCGAACATTGGGGAGGTTACGTAGTGAAACCGCATTTATTTGAATTTTGGCAGGGACGCAGCAGCAGACTTCACGATCGTTTTTTATTTTCGCGCAAAGACACCGGCTGGCAAATAGAACGACTGGCCCCTTAATTTTTTACCGGAGCAGGCATTCCCTGTTTATTGATAAAGAAAACGTGATTGAGGTACTGCACCTGTGCCAATCCAAAGCTAAAGGGCGAAACCCCGTCAAACTCGGGCTGAATAACCACCTTTCCTTTTTTATTCATAAATCCCCAGCGGCCATGTTTGCGTATAGCGGCCATTCCGTTTGAAAAACCCTGTGCTTCATCAAGAGTGAGCGGTACAAAAATAGCTCCTTTGCTATCAATAAAACCCCATTTTTTATTAATCATCACCGCTGCATAACCTTCCGAAAACGATTCGGCATAATCGTACTCGGGTTTAATAATTACCTTTTGCTTAAGATTAATATACCCAATTTTATCTTTTATACGCACGGCAATTAATCCCTCGGCATAATCGGAAGCAAAAGTGTATTTGGGTTTAATAAGCACTTTTCCTTTGGCGTTTACAAAACCGGCCAATCCGCCTAAATCAATGCGGGCAACTCCGCCCGAAAACGGATAAATGTAACTATATACGGCAGGAAGCAAAAATTTACCACGCGCATCAATCAGCCCGAATTTGTTTTTCATTTTTACACGGGCTACGCTGTCGGCAAAATCTCCGGCATCAAAAAACTGGCAGGGAATAACCAGCGCACCGGTTTTATCCATATATCCGAATTTAAAAACCAGCATGGCCGTGCGGCCTTTAATTTTTACATCTTCCTGCACACTCACCACTGCAAGTCCGTTGTGAAATAATTGCGCATCATAAAAATCTAAGGGAACATCAAGCACCTTAGCTCCGGTTTTGTCAATATAATAGCGCTCGTTTTGCTCTCCGTGTATACGCGCCCATCCTTCCGAAAAAGCCGATGCACTTTGGCAGGTAAGCGGCCCTATCACCACTTTACCCGATGGATCGATGTAAAACTTCTTTCCCTCCCGCTCTACTAAAGCAAGGCCTTCGCTAAACTCATCGGCATACGAATAGATTGTATCAATTGCCAAATGACCCGTTTCATTCAGGTAGCCGTATTTTTTATTCCATTCAAAGGGAGTAAGATTATTTCCCTGTGCCATTAACTGCCCGCATACTAAAGGCAAGGCAACCGAAACTAGAAAAAGGTATTTTATAATATATTTCAAAATAACGTGTTTAATAGATAGGCAAAAATAACTTTCATACATCATTAATCCGATGCAACATTATCAACAGCCTGTAACTTGTTTTCCTTTCAGTGACAGGAATGTGAACCTGCCATTTACATTGGCAACCGCCTTTTGCGAAAAATAAACTCGAGCAATACCATCGAAGGTCTGGGTGTGCGCATACGTTTTAATCCGAATTTTTCAATGGAATGTGCCCCTATGTATTGTATGGCTTCCTCTACCGAATCGGTGCACAGGACTAAGTTTAAATCGCTTGCATCAATGGTTCCCTCGGCTACCATGGTATCGAGCATTGCCATCAGGTTTTTCCAATAGTCTTTGCCAAATAATACTACCGGAAAATTTTCGACTTTATGTGTCTGAATCAGGGTGAGTGCTTCAAACATCTCATCTAATGTGCCCATGCCACCGGGCATAATGATAAACCCGTAGCTGTACTTAAACATCATAAACTTGCGGATAAAAAAGTAATGAAAAGTTACCTCCTTATCCACGTAGGGATTGGGTGTTTGCTCAAAGGGCAAAATGATATTGCAGCCCACCGAACGGCCGCCCGATTCAAAAGCCCCGCGGTTGGCTGCTTCCATAATACCGGGACCGCCACCGGTCATTACCGTAAAACCTAATCCGGCTAATTGTTTTCCCATTTCGCGGGCCTGCCCGTATTGCGGATGATTTTCTTTAAAACGGGCCGAACCAAACACGGTGATACACGGACCCACAAAATGCAATATTCTAAACCCTCTTATTGTTTCGGATAAAAAACGGAATGTAAATTTTAACTCCTGCCACCGGGAGCGGGGACCCTCCAGGTAGTAACTCTTTTTTGCCATGTACAAATAGAACGAAAAAAAACGTGACTTGTTGGCTGCATTTTTTATAGTTTTAAAATTTTCTAGCGTCTCTATCGTCCATTTACACACGCGTTAGCAAACGCGTGCGAGTTTAGGTTTTTGTTTATTCAAATTTAAAGTAATATTTTTTGTAAAAGCAAATCTATTATTTAGTCATGCTGAACTTGTTTCAGCATCCCTCAAAATAGAAACAGATGCTGAAATAAATTCAGCATGACGTGACGAATCGGTGGGAGATTTTACCCTTTAGGTAATTTATCAAAAGCAGCAGTGCTATCAGTACAAATCTCCGCGGAAAGCAACGGAGCATTTTTTAAGGCATGAATGTTTTCGTTTTCAGACTTGAAGTGTTTCGTACGCGGCAAGCCGCGGGGGATTTACCCCAGAGATAAAAAAACGCATCTTTTTACAGATGCGCTTTTGTAAATATGGCAAGTTGTATTTACAGGTTGCCTCTTATTTCCTGCTCACGTTCTATGGCTTCAAACAGGGCTTTAAAATTTCCTTTGCCAAAACTTTTGGCTCCCTTGCGTTGTATAATTTCGTAAAACATGGTGGGGCGGTCTTCAACCGGTTTGGTAAACAACTGCAGCAGGTAACCTTCGTCATCGCGGTCAACTAAAATACCCAGTTCTTTCAGCGGCTCAATATCTTCTTCAATAGGGCCTACCCTGTCTAATAAATCATCGTAATAGGTAGAAGGTACTTTTAAAAACTCCACCCCGCGGGCCATTAGTTGTTTTACCGTACTTACAATATCTTTGGTGGCAATGGCTATATGCTGGGTTCCCTCTCCTTCGTAAAATTCGAGGTACTCTTCTACCTGCGATTTTTTCTTTCCTTCGGCCGGTTCGTTAATCGGGAATTTTACATATCCGTTTCCATTACTCATCACTTTACTCATCAGTGCCGAGTACTCGGTGCTTATATCGTTATCGTCAAACGAAAGAATATTTTTAAAACCCATCACGTCCTCGTAAAACTGTACCCACGGGTTCATTTGGTTCCATCCCACATTGCCTACACAATGGTCAACATAAAGCAAACCGGTAGGCTCGGGGTTGTAGGTGCTTTTCCACTCTACAAAGCCGGGCATAAACACGCCTTTGTAGTTTTTGCGCTCTACAAACAAATGCACCACCTCGCCATAGGTGTGAATACCGCTAAGGCGCACTTCTCCGCTGGCATCTTTAAGCGTGGTGGGTTGCATGAAGGGTTTTCCTCCGCGTTTGGTGGTTTGTTCAAAGGCATCGTAGGCGTCATCCACCCAAAGGGCCAGTACTTTTACTCCGTCACCATGTTTTTTGTGGTGCCCGGCAATAGGGCTGTCGCTGTGCAGGGGCGATGTAAGTACTAAGCGCATTTTATTTTGCACCAGTACATAGGAGGCGCGGTCTTTTAATCCGGTTTCGGGACCGGCATAAGCCAGACTCTGAAAGCCGAAAGCGGTTTTGTAATAATGAGCGGCCTGCTTGGCATTGCCTACATACAACTCAATATAATCTGTTCCGTTGAGCGGAAGAAAATCGGTTGCCGTTTGTTTTGTTTTTATTTCTAATGTATCCATTTCAAAAGGTGTATTATATTAATTATTCTACCCAGGTTTTATAATAACCGGGATCTTCCATTTTCATGGCTTCTTCTGTAATCATTAGCGGGTAAAACGGATCAATCATCACCGCCAGTTCCCGTGTTTCTTTGGCTCCAATTGATTTCTCTACCGTGCCAGGATGTGGCCCGTGCGGAATACCCTTTGGGTGCAAACTGATCATTCCGCGCTCTACATGTTTGCGGCTCATAAAATCCCCGTCAACATAATAGAGTACTTCATCGCTGTCAACATTACTGTGGTTGTACGGAGCCGGAATGGCATCGGGGTGATAATCGTACAGTCGCGGGACAAAGGAGCAGATAACAAAATTATGCCCTTCAAATGTTTGATGAATGGGTGGCGGCATATGCACCCTTCCGGTAATGGGTTCGTAGTTGTGGATAGAAAACCCAAACGGGTAATTAAATCCATCCCAACCAATGGCATCAAACGGATGAGTGGCCAACGTGTAAGGGAAAATCATATCCTGTTTTTTTATCATCACCTTAAACTCTCCCTGCGCATCATGCGTTTCGAGGTTTTCGGGTAATTTAATATCACGTTCGCAATACGGAGAGTGCTCAAGCAATTGTCCGAACTGATTCAGGTATCTTTTTGGAGGACGAATAGGCGAAAAAGATTCGGTAATAAAAAGGCGATTGTTTTCCGAGGCAAAATGCAACTGGTAAATGGTTCCGCGAGGAATAACCAAATAATCTCCGTACTCGAAAGGAATTTGACCGTAAAGCGTTTTAAGCACCCCGCTTCCTTCGTGAATAAACAGCACCTCATCGGCATCGGCATTTTTGTAAAAGTAATCCGTCATAGATTTTTTAGGAGCAGCCGATGCGAGGTACAAATCTTTATTGAACAACAGGTACACCCTGCTCTTCAGGTAATCATCCTGAGGATTGGTTTTAAAGGTAAGAAAGCTTCTGTTTTGCAGATTTTTTTCAATGGCGGGCTTTGGAGCCACATCATACGGAGTGCCTATACTTTTTACCAGCGTAGGCGGATGGCAATGGTACACCAATGAATAAATACTACTGAAACCCTCAGTTGAAACGAGTTCTTCGGCATATAACGAACCATCAGGCTTACGAAATTGCGTGTGTCGTTTCTGAGGAATTTTCCCTAATCGGTGATAAAATGGCATAATTAAATTTATTATTCAGTGCAACCTTTGTGTGCAGTATCTTTACAAAGTTACTGTTAAGCGGTGCGAAAATAATTACAAAAGCTCGCAAAAATCACCAACTTTGCCCACAGGGAAAATGATAAAAGTAAAATGATTAGAATTTTCATTATCAGCATTATACTCGTAAATGTGTTTCTTACCACCTCCTGCCACAGGGAGCAAAACAGCTTTTTAACACAGGCCGACTCCAATGCATCGGCTGCTATAAGGGAAATAAATGAGCAAATACAAAAGGACCCGCAAAACCCGGAACTGTACTATAAAAAGGCTAAAACCTACTACTCCGAGAAACGATTGGATAAAGCCGAAGAAGCCATTCGGGCCGCTATTGTGCTCGACTCAACCAATGCCGTCTATCATTACCATAAAGGGGAAGTACTTTTTGCGCTGAATAAAACGATTGCAGCAGCGGCTGAGTTTGAAAAAGCCACACAGCTAAAACCTGAATTTTACGAAGCCTATATTAAACTGGGCGAATTGTATTTGTTTGTAAAAAAACACAAAGAATCGCTCGAGTGTTTTACAAAGGCACAGGAATTACAACCCAATGAGGCAAAAACCTATTTTATGAAAGGACTCAACTTTAAA
>Ga0268298_10001160_pt1 | contig 31684 bp, 30 predicted proteins | sample WWTPWeurt_MetaG_FD_194462 | JGI IMG/M metagenome (GOLD analysis project Ga0268298, IMG submission 194462) | Activated sludge microbial communities from WWTP in Nijmegen, Gelderland, Netherland - WWTP Weurt | ecosystem: Engineered > WWTP > Aerobic digester > Activated sludge | place... | reverse complement strand
CCGCGCCAGAGCACCAAGGGTGAAAAGGGCGACGAACTCGACCTGCGCCTGGAACTCAAGGTACTGGCCGACGTCGGCCTGCTCGGCCTGCCCAATGCCGGCAAGAGCACCTTCATCCGAGCCGTCTCGGCAGCGCGTCCCAAGGTGGCCGACTATCCGTTCACAACGCTGCATCCGAACCTCGGCGTCGTCCGCGTCGACGAGAACAAGAGCTTCGTCATCGCCGACGTGCCCGGCCTGATCGAGGGCGCCGCCGACGGCGCGGGCCTCGGCATCCGCTTCCTCAAGCACCTGTCGCGCACACGACTCCTGCTGCATATCGTTGACCTCGCTCCGCTCGATCCCGAGGCCGATCCGGTACACGATGCCCGGGCAATCGTCGCCGAACTCGAGAAATACAGCCCGGAACTCGCGGCCAAGCCGCGCTGGCTGATCCTGAACAAGCTCGACCTGATCCCCGAAGAGGAGCGGGACGCGCGTATCACCGACTTCCTGAAGGCCTACGGCCACGACGGCCCCTGGTTCGGCATCGCCGCCATCAGCGGCGATGGCTGCCGGCCGGTGGTATATGCCGTGCACGAAGCACTGCAGTCGTTGTCGAAGACCTCCGATACGATAGAATCCTTGTCCGACACTGAGGAGGCAACGGAGGAGGACGATGATCACGTTTGACATGCTGATTGCGAAGCGCGAGGAAATCATTGCGCTCGCGGCAAAGCATAAAGCCGAGCATGTGCGCGTTTTTGGCTCGGTTGCGCGCGGCGAATCCGGCGAGCACAGTGATCTTGACCTACTCGTTCACTTTCAGCCAGGCGCCTCTTTGTTTGATCTAATGGATCTTCAGGAGGCCTCGGAGTTACTGCTGCATGTTCCGGTAGATGTAGTGTCGGACCGCGGACTATCGCCGTACCTGAGAGATTCGATATTGCGCGACGCTGTCGATCTATGAAGCAGACGCGCCACCCCCCGATGGCCTACCTTGCGCACGCCATCGAATGCATCGACAAAGCAACCGAGTACACCGCTACCGGTGCAAACGCCTTCCTCGACAACGGCATGACGCGGGATGCTGTCCTGCGCAACCTGGAAGTTCTTGGGCAATGCCTAAAGGATGCAGGTATTGCTCCGCTAGAGGCTGCCCACCCCGGGATTCGCTGGCGCCGCATCGCAGACTTCCGCAATGTTCTGGCGCACGAGTATCTGGGTATCGACGACATACTGGTTTTATCAATCATCGAAAACCAACTACCGCCGGTGCGCGCAGCGCTAAGCGACTATCTATCCGCGCTCCGAAAATGACCCTCCTCGCCGCCTCCCGCCGCCTTGTCGTCAAGGTCGGCTCCGCCCTCATCACCAACAACGGTACCGGGCTGGACCTGGAAGCCATCAATGAATGGGCACGCCAGATTGCGGCGTTGCGCAAGCGCAACAAGGAAATCGTGCTGGTCTCTTCTGGCGCGATCGCCTGCGGCATGCAACGCCTCGGCTGGACGAAGCGTCCACACGCCGTGCACGAACTGCAGGCTGCAGCCGCCGTCGGGCAAATGGGCCTGGTTCAGATTTACGAGCGCGCCTTCGCCGAACATGGCCTCGCCACGGCGCAGGTGCTGCTGACCCATGAAGACCTGGCGGACCGCAAGCGCTACCTGAACGCGCGCTCGACCCTGACCACCCTGCTCGAACTCGGTGTCGTGCCGATCATCAATGAAAACGACACCGTCGTCACCGACGAGATCAAGTTTGGAGACAACGACACGCTGGGCGCGCTCGTCGCCAACCTCGTCGAAGCGGAAGCCCTGATCATCCTCACGGACCAGCCCGGCCTCTATACGGCGGACCCGCGCAAGGATCCGGGCGCCACGCTGATCAGCGAAGCGGCGGCCGGTGATGAAAAGCTGGAAGGCATGGCCGGCGGCGCCGGTACGTCGATCGGCAAGGGCGGCATGATCACCAAGGTGCTGGCAGCCAAGCGCGCGGCCCGCAGCGGCGCACACACGGCCATTGCTTGGGGGCGGGAAAAGGATGTGCTACAGCGCCTCGCCCAGGGCGAAGCGATCGGCACACTGCTCGTGGCGAGCACGCCGCCGGTCGCCGCACGCAAACAATGGCTCGCCGATCATCTGCAACTCGCCGGTCGCCTGATTCTCGATGCAGGCGCCATCAAGGCCCTGCACGAAGGCCGCAGCCTGCTGCCGGTGGGCGTCAAGGCGGTTGAAGGCGAATTCGAACGCGGCGCCGCCGTGGCCTGCGTTTCCGCAGACGGCATCGAACTCGCCCGCGGTCTGGCGAACTATGCCAGCAGCGAATCCCGCCTCATCGCCGGCAAGGCTTCCGGCGATATCGAATCCATTCTCGGCTACATCGACGAACCGGAACTGATCCATCGCGACAACCTGATCCTGCTGGGCTAAGCGGGCGAATACTTCACTGTTAGCAAAGCGGACTGACACTCAAAGCCACCAAAAAACAAGGCTCATTTCGCAATTGATGTTGCTGGCTCATCACCTGAGCCTGGAGGATCGGATACTGGCTTCATAGCGCGGTGGCGCAGATGCCAAGAGAGCGGGATGAGGCAACGGGAGATGAAGCGTTTCAGGTTGGCGTTATTCAGGATGACGCCAAGCCAGCGTAACGAACTGCGGGCGGAATTGGCGTCGCTGGAATTGTGGCCGGCGACGGCGACAGTAATTGAAGGGAGAATCGGCGACGCGCCGGCTTGCCCACACTGCACGGTCGGACGGGTCATCTAGCACGGCATGGCCCATGGGCTGCAACGCTATCGTTGCCGAGGTTCCGGCAAGACGCTCTGTGCCCTGACCGGCACCCCGCTGGCAGGATTGCACCAGCGTGGGAAGTGGCTTGATCACGTTGCAACTCTACGCGACGGGCTGATCTTGCGAGAGGGCGCCGAGCGTCTGCATATCGCCGTCCGCACCGCCCATCGTTGGCGTCATCGTTTCCTCGCTGCGCCGAAATCCTTACAGAGCCAGGCACTTGGCGGCATCGCCGAGGCTGACGAAACCTACTTCCTGCGCTCGCACAAGGGTCAGCGCAAGGGGCTAAATCGCCCGCCGCGCAAGCGGGGCGGCAGGGCCGGCAAGCGCGGCCTGTCTGCCGAACAGGTGCCGGTATTGGTGGTTCGGGATCGGGCGGGAGCCTCCGCCGACTTCATCCTTGCGCTGGCGGACAAGAAACATGTCTCGGCCGTCCTCAAGCCGCTGCTTGCTCAAGATACGGTGCTTTGCACTGGCGGAAGAGGTTCGCTGGCGGCTGCGGCTCGAGACATCGGCGTCGAGCATCACGCCCTCAACTTCACCGCCGGCATTCGCGTGATCGGCCCTTGGCACATCCAGAACGTCAATGCCTATCACGCCCGCCTCAAGGACTGGGTGCGCCGCTTCCGTGGCATCGCCACGCGCTACCTCGACAGCTATCTGGGGTGGTTCCGCGCCATCGAGCGGTCGCCAACATTCGGCTCCACACCCGCATCGTGGCTGGCAATGGCTCTTGGGCAGCCGAACTAACAACATGGCTCGGAAATGAGCCAAAAACAAAACGGGCGCCGAAGCGCCCGTTTTTCGCATCTAACTGACGGCTCGTCAGATTAGAAAGCGTGGTTGATACCAGCCGTGAAGGTGCTGTTGCGCTCGTCGCGGAAGGCGGTGTTGCCAACCGGGCCGGCAGCCTTGAGCACGTTGCGATCGTTGTCAGCGCTGGTGTAGGTGGTGTACAGCGTGGTGCGCTTCGACAGAGCGTGCGAGTAGCCCAGCGCCCAGATGTTGGAGTTGCCGGCACCATTCTTGTCCCAGTCAACACGAGCAAACGAACCGTGGATCTTGCCGTTGCCGAAGACCGGCATGGCAGCACCCAGCGACCAGACCTTGTTGCTGGCGCCGTCATGGTCGGTTGCGCTGTTGTTGTTGTCGTTCTGGTCCTGATAGGTAGCGAACAGCTTGACAACCTTGAAGTCGTACGAGCCGCCAACCATCCACTCGTTCACGTTATCCTGGCTGACAGCCGAAGCAGGAATAGCAGCCTGGCCGCCGGCGGCAGCGATACCGGCGGTAACCGCGGCCGTCTTCGACTGACGCTGCTGGTAAACAACATCAAGGTTCAGCGGGCCATTTGCATAGTTCAGGCCAGCGGCGAGAACGCCGTCGTTACCCTGGCTGACGCCGTTGTTGGTCGAAAGACCGCCCTCGGCCCAGGAATAGCCGCCGGCAACGGTGAAGCCGTTCCAGTTCGGGCTCGTGTAGAGGGCAGAGTTGCTCAGGCGAGCGGCGTTACCAGCAACGATGCTGTTCGCACCGGCACCGTTAGCGACAGCCAGAGCGCCGATCGAAGCGCCAGCGAAGGCATCGTTACGAACCTGGCTGTAGAAGCCCGGAGCGTATTGACGGCCAAAGGTCACGGTACCCAGCTTGTTGTGGCTCAGGCCAACGAAGGTCTGACGGCTGTTCGAACCCGAACCGCCAGCACCGGTGGTTTCCGGAGCAGCGCCAACGCCGGTGTTCTCGTCCGGAGCAATGTAGTATTCGAGCGTGAAGATAGTCTTCAGGCCGTTGCCCAGAGCCTCTTCACCCTTGAAGCCGATACGCGAGCCACCCCAAATGCCGGAGTCGATACCGTTGTAGTTGGCGTTCCCGGTGGTCGTACCATTGCGGTTGCTCGAGCTGGCGACATAGCCGAGGTCAGCAACACCGTAGATGGTGACGTTGGTTTGCGCGAAAGCAGCGGTCGAAGCCAGGCCGGCGACGGCCAGAGCGATCAGTTTCTTTTGCATCAGATTTCTCCTCTGTGATTAAGACGGGTCTTTCGTGTTGCCACTTGGACCGGGCTTGCCTCTCTGGAAATGAGAAGTTGCATGGATTGTGGCAAACAGCCGAAAGTGGAGCAACCTCGACAGCAGAATTTCACTTGGCCGCCCCCGAGTTTGTTGCACGAACGCAACAAACCCGCCGAATCAAACCGAGAACAAGGAAGCAAGGGCCTCGCCAGGTTCGGGAGCGCGCATGAATGCTTCCCCAACAAGAAAGGCATGAACCCCGTTTTGTCTCATTAAGGAGACGTCCGCTACCTCAAGAATGCCGCTCTCCGTGACCACCAGTCGATCGGCCGGAATGCGGGGCAGCAGATCCAGGGTGTTCTGCAGGCTGACCTCGAAGGTGCGCAGGTTGCGGTTGTTGATGCCGATGAGCGGCGTCTTCAGTTGCAGCGCGAGCTCCAGTTCGTTGCCGTCATGCACTTCGACCAGCACCGACATGCCCAGGCCGAAGGCGATGGCCTCGAATTCCTGCATCTCGGCAAGACTCAAGGCCGAGACGATGAGCAGGATGGCGTCCGCCCCCATCGCCCGGGCCTCGAACACCTGATACGGATCGACGAGAAAATCCTTGCGCAGCACCGGCAGGGCACAGGCCGCACGGGCCGCCTGCAGGTATTCCGGTGCGCCCTGGAAGTACTGGCGATCCGTCAGCACTGACAGGCAGGCAGCGCCATGCTGCTCGTAGCTCGCCGCAATCTCCGCCGGGCGGAAATCCGTGCGCAGCACGCCCTTGGAGGGGCTGGCCTTCTTGATTTCGGCGATCACGGCTGGCTTGCCGGCCGCGACCTTCGCCTGCAGGGCGCCGGCAAAATTGCGCGGTGAGGCCTGCGCTTCCGCCTCGGCACGAACTGCCGCCAGCGATTTGATGGCAGTCGCCGCCGCCACTTCCTCGGCCTTGGTGGCGAGGATTTTTTTCAGGATGTCGCTCATGCCGGCTGCTTCACATGCTTTTGGGTGAATGCCACGAAGGCATCGACCTTCGCCCGCGCCGCACCGGAGGCAATCGCCTCACGCGCCCTGGCGATGCCATCGCCGATGCTGTCGGCGGCATTGGCGACATAGAGCGCCGCACCCGCATTCAGGCAGACGACCTCGCGCGCCGCGCCCGGCTTGTTTTCCAGCACGCCGAGCAGCATCGCCTTCGATTCCTCGGCGCTGCCGACGCGCAGCTGCCGGACCGACTGCATCTGCAGCCCGAAATCTTCCGGATGCACCTCATATTCGGAGATTTCGCCGTTCTTCAACTCGCCGATCAGGGTCGCCGCCCCGAGCGAGATCTCGTCGAGATTATCCTTGCCATGCACCACCAGCACGCGCTCGGCGCCGAGGCGCTGCATGACGCGCACCTGGATGCCGACAAGGTCGGGATGGAACACGCCCATCAGCGTGTTCGGCGCACTGGCCGGATTGGTCAGCGGGCCGAGGATGTTGAAGATGGTGCGCACGCCCATCTCGCGGCGCACCGGGGCGACGTGCTTCATCGCACTGTGGTGGTTCGGGGCGAACATGAAACCGATGCCGGTCGCCTCGATGCACTCGGCGACCTGCTCCGGCGAGAGGTTGATGTTAGCGCCCAGCGCTTCGAGCACGTCGGCACTGCCGGAGCTCGACGAGACACTGCGGCCGCCGTGCTTGGCGACCTTGGCACCTGCCGCGGCAGCGACGAAGATCGAGGTCGTCGAGATGTTGAAGGTGTGCGCCGAGTCACCGCCGGTGCCGACGATGTCGACGAAATGGCGGTCGTACGGAATCTGCACCGGCGTCGACAGCTCGCGCATGACGCTGGCCGCCGCGGCGATCTCGCCAATCGTTTCCTTCTTGACGCGCAACCCGGTCAGGATGGCGGCGATCATCACCGGCGACACTTCGCCGCCCATGATCTGGCGCATCAGCGACACCATCTCGTCATGGAAGATCTCGCGGTGCTCGATGACACGCTGCAGGGCCTCCTGCGGCTTGAACGGCTGGTTCATCTGGCATGCTCCTTGAGGAAGTTGTTCAGCAGGTCGTGACCGCGCTCGGTCAGGATCGATTCGGGATGGAACTGCACCCCCTCGACGGCCAGCGTCTTGTGGCGCACGCCCATGATCTCTCCGTCGTCGGTCCACGCCGTGATGTCGAGACAATCCGGCAGCGACTCGCGCTCGATCGCCAGCGAGTGGTAGCGCGTGCAGGTGAGCGGGTTCGGCAGGCCCTTGAAGACGCCGACATCCTTGTGATGCACCGGCGACACCTTGCCGTGCATCAGCTGCTTGGCATGCACGATGCGCCCGCCGAAGGCCTCGCCGATCGACTGGTGGCCGAGGCAGACGCCGAGCAGCGGGATCTTGCCCGCGAACTCGCGGATCGCCGCCAGCGAAATGCCGGCCTGTGCCGGCGCACACGGCCCCGGCGAGATGACCAGGTACTGCGGCTTGAGGCGGGCGATCTCGGCCAGCGAGATGGCATCGTTGCGATACACCTGCACATCCTGCCCGAGCTCGCCGAAGTACTGGACGATGTTGTAGGTGAAGGAATCGTAGTTGTCGATCATCAGCAGCATGGTTGAAACCTCTCTCGACGCAGAGGGCACAGAGACGCAGAGAACGCAGAGAAAAACTTCTTCAAAAACCGTTCGCGACCCGCTTTACGCCCTCTTTCAGTGTCCTTTCGTTGAAATTTATCAGCAAGCCTAAACGTTTGTTCGCGAGCTTCAGATAGGTAAGCAGTTGAGCCTCATGAATCGGCTGCAAGCGCTCAACCGCCTTGACTTCTACTACCAGCGCATCATCAACGAGCAAATCAAGGCGAAATCCGTCACCAAGCTCGAGGCCTTTGTATTCCAGCGGAACAGCCACTTGTCGTTGTACCGGCACCTTGCGCAATCCCAACTCCCGCTCAAGCGCCAGTTCGTAGGCAGATTCAAGCAAACCTGGTCCGAGTACGCGATGAACCTCTATCGCCGCTCCAATCACCGCACCGGACAGTTCGCTCAAATCCATCTCCGCGCCCTCTGCGTCTCTGCGTCTCTGCGATCTCTGCGTTTGAAGCGGTTTTCACTCGACCCGAGAATCGAGGCCGTGCTCGGCCATTTCCGCAGCACGCAGGATCGCCCGCGCCTTGCTCTGCGTTTCCTGCCATTCGGCCGTCGGGTCGGAATCGGCGACGATGCCGGCGCCGGCCTGCACGTGCATCTGGCCGTCCTTGAGCACGGCCGTGCGGATGGCGATGGCCAGGTCCATGTCGCCGTTGAAACCGAGGTAACCGATGGCGCCACCGTAGATGCCGCGCTTCACCGGCTCGAGTTCGTCGATGATTTCCATTGCCCGCACCTTCGGCGCGCCGGAAAGCGTACCGGCAGGCATGGTCGCCTTGAGCACGTCGAGCGCATTGAGGCCGCGCTTAAGCTTGCCTTCGACGTTGGAGACGATGTGCATGACGTGCGAGTAGCGCTCGATGGTCATGTTTTCGGTGACCTTGACGCCGCCCACCTGTGCGACGCGACCGACGTCATTGCGGCCGAGATCAAGCAACTGCACGTGCTCGGCACGTTCCTTCTGGTCGGCCAGCAGCTCCTTCTCCAGCGCCAGATCCTCCTCGTGCGAGGCGCCACGCTTGCGTGTGCCGGCGATCGGACGAACGGTGACCAGCCCCTCGCCATCCTCGTGCTCAAGACGCACCAGAATCTCGGGCGAGGCGCCAACGATATGGAAGTCATCGCAGTCGAAGTAGTACATGTAGGGCGACGGATTGAGCGTCCGCAGCGCGCGGTAGAGCGCCATTGGGCTCGCCGAGAACGGCTTGGTCATGCGCTGCGAGAGCACGACCTGCATGATGTCGCCGTCCTTGATGTACTGCTTGGCCTTGGCCACGGCCGCCTTGAACGGCGCTTCGCCGAACACGGAAACGGCCGGTTGCGACGGCGTCGCGACATCCGGCGGGATCTGCACCGGCGCACGCAACTTGGCGAGCAGTTCCTTCAGGCGCGCCCGCGCCTTCTGGTAGGCGCCCGGCACGCCCGGCTCGGCGTAGACGACCAGCGTCAGCTTGCCGGAGAGGTTGTCGACCACCGCCAGTTCCTCGGAAAGGAAGAGCAGGATGTCCGGCGTGCCGAGATCACCCGGCTTCTGGGTTCGCGTGAGTTTCGTCTCGACGTAGCGCACCGTGTCGTAGCCGAAGGCGCCAACGAGGCCGCCGCAGAAGCGCGGCAGGTTCGACGACGGTGCGGCGCGGAAGCGCGTCAGGTACTTCTCGATGAACTCGAGCGGATTGGTGTCGTCCTCGCGCTCGGAGATGCGCTGGCCGGTGAGCACCAGCACCTGGTGGCCATAGACGGCGATGCGCGTCTGCGCCGAGATGCCGATGAAGGAATAGCGGCCGAAGCGTTCGCCGCCCTGCACGGATTCGAGCAGGTAGGAATACGGCTTGTCGGCCAGTTTGAGATAGACGGAGAGCGGCGTGTCGAGATCGGCGAAGGTCTCGAGCGTCACGGGGATACGGTTGTAGCCCTGCGCCGCCAGCGCGTTGAATTCGGTTTCGGTCATGATGCCCTCAAGCAGGTGAATCTTCGTTGTTTGGCCGGGTTGTCGTGTTCTTGTCCGCCCCGGCGACGGACGGATGTCATCAGTGTTGGCGCGAACGCCACCACTCGCAGCGCCAGGCGCCGGAGACAATTTCCGTCCAATTAACGAAGGGCTTGCGGGTCACGGTAGGGTCTGTGTCGTCTCGTTGATTTCGGCCACGCGCTGCGCGGCCTCAAGCAGGCTGCATACTAGCGCATCGCAGTTCGCGCTGTCCACAGGGCCTTCCTCGGTGTACCCATAGGGCACGGCCCACGCCAGGCAGCCGGCGGCGCGGGCGGCGAGCAGGTCGTTGTCGGAGTCGCCGATGTGCAGATTCGCCTGCGGCGGCACGCCGAGGATGGTGCAGGCATGCTGGATGGGCTCGGGATGCGGCTTCCGGTTGGCGGTGGTGTCGCCGGAGACGCTGACGACGAAGAAATCGGCGAGCCCGGTGCGCTCCAGCAGCGGGCCGGTAAAGGCCGCCGGCTTGTTGGTGACCACGCCGAGCGGCAGGCCGAGCGCGCGAAAGGTCTCCAGACCATCACGCACGCCGGGATACTCGACGGCCTCCCGACCATTGAAACCGCTGTAGTGATGCCGGAAGGCGGCTACGGCCGCGGCCTGCAGTACGGCATCGGGTGCCCGACCATCGACGGCCGTCAGGCAGCGTTCGACCAGCACCGCCATGCCCTTGCCGACGAAGCGGCGCACGCGCGCGACGCCGAGCGGCGGCCGTCCCAGTTGGACGAGCATCGCATCGCATGCCGCCGCGAGATCGGCGATGGTGTCGAGCAGGGTGCCGTCAAGGTCGAAGGTGACAGAGCAAATCACGGACAAACGAAACCTCTTTCAACGCAGAGGGCGCAGAGGCGCAGAGAACGCGGAGCAAAAGCCGAAAAATCTCTGCGAGCTCTGCGTCTGAAGCGGTTACACCTTGGCCAACTCGGCACGCAATGCGCCGATGACCGAGTCGTAGCGGTTCGGGTCGCTGTCCTTGCCGGCACCATAGACCGCCGAACCGGCAACGAAGGCGTCGGCGCCGGCGCGGGCTATGTCCGCAATGTTGTCGACCTTCACGCCGCCGTCGACCTCCAGCCGGATCGTGCGACCGGTTCGGGCGGTGTAGGCGTCGATCTTCGCCCGCGCCTGCTTGAGCTTGTCCAGCGTCGCGGGGATGAAGGACTGCCCGCCGAAACCGGGGTTAACGCTCATCAGCAGCACGACATCGAGTTTGTCCATCACCCAGTCCATGTAATCCAGCGGTGTCGCCGGATTGAAGACGAGGCCGGCCTTGCAGCCGCTGTCGCGGATCAGGCCGAGCGTGCGATCGGCATGCTCCGAACCTTCCGGGTGGAAGGTGATGATGTTGGCACCGGCCCTGGCGAAATCCGGCACGATGCGATCGACCGGCTTGACCATCAGGTGCACGTCGATGGGCGCCTGGGTCAGCGGGCGGATCGCCTCGCAGACCAGCGGGCCGATGGTCAGGTTCGGCACGTAGTGGTTGTCCATCACGTCGAAGTGGATCCAGTCGGCACCCGAGGCGATGACGTTCTGCACTTCTTCGCCGAGTTTTGCGAAGTTGGCCGAGAGGATGCTGGGAGCGATGACGTGCATGGCAATGACTCCGATGATGAAGCCCCGATTTTACCGCGAACCTTGCCCGGGCCGGCTTGTCTTATCGGCAGCTTTCGTGTGCAATGCCCCGACAACAAGCCCCCCTCCCGACATGAACGACAAGAAGAAATACGACATCGAAGTGCGGAGCACCCCGGAGTTCATCGCCGACCAGTCGGACGTCGAGAACGATCACTTCGTCTTCGCCTACACGATGACGATCCGCAACACCGGCACGGTCCCGGCGCAACTGATCGCCCGCCACTGGATCATCACCGACGCCGAGGACAAGGTGCAGGAAGTGCGCGGCCTCGGGGTCGTCGGTCATCAGCCGCTGCTGCAGCCAGGCGAGAGCTTTGAGTACACCAGCGGCTGCGCCCTGCCGACGCCGGTCGGCACGATGCGCGGCAGCTACCAGATGATCGCCGAGGACGGCACGCACTTCGATGCCGAGATCCCCGAGTTCACGCTGGCGATTCCGCGTATCCTGCATTGACGCTGAAGACTTCCTACACGCTGATCGCCCCGTTCTACGACCGGGCGATCGACCGTGCGACGCGGGCGGCACGCCGTGCCAGCCTGGCGCATCTGCCGCAGCACCCCGGGCGGGTGCTCATCGACGGCGTCGGGACCGGCCTCGATCTTCCGCTGCTGCCGGCACAACACCATTACGTCGGCCTTGATCTCACTGCAGCGATGCTCACCCGTGCCCGTCCTCGCTGCACGGGGCTCGATTTTGTTGCCGTCCAGGGAGATGCGCAGCGCCTGCCGTTCGCTACGGCGAGCTTCGATCACGCCGTGCTGCACCTGATTCTGGCCGTCGTACCGAACCCGAATGCCTGCCTTGCCGAGATCGCCCGCGTTGTCAGACCCGGTGGCACCGTCCTCATCTTCGACAAGTTCCTGAAACGCGGCCAGCCGGCACTGCTGCGGCGCCTCGCGAATCCGCTGGTGCGCCGCCTGGCAACACGACTGGACGTGATTTTCGAGGATCTGCTGGCGGAGACCGACGGGCTGCGCCTCGAACATGATCTGCCGGCACTGGCCGCGGGCTGGTTCCGTCTGATCCGGCTAAGCCGGGTCTGAATCCTCAGCCTCATCCTCCGCACCGAGTGCATCGGCGATCCATGCCTCAAGCAAGGTGTAGGTGACGGCAAGGACGACCGGACCGATGAAAAGCCCGATCAGTCCGAAGCCAAGCATGCCGCCGATGACGCCGGCGAAGATGAGCAGCAACGGCAAGTCCGCCCCCTGCTTGATCAGGAAAGGGCGCAGGAAGTTGTCGAGCGTCGTCACGAACAGGCTCCAGACGAGCAGTACGGTGGCCCAGGTCGAATCGCCGCTCCAGTAGAGCCAGCCGACCGCCGGGAACAGGATGAGTCCGGGCCCGAGCTGAGCGATACAGAACATCAGCATCAGCGCCGCGAGAAAACCGGCGAACGGCACGCCCGCAACGGCGAGGCCGACCCCGCCCAGCGTGGTCTGCACGATGGCCGTGACGCCAACGCCCATGGCGACGCCACGGATCGCCTGACCGGCGAGAATCACGGCGTTCTCGCCACGATCACCCGCCAGGCGACGCCCGAACCGGCGAATCTTGGCCGAGGCCACTTCGCCGTTCGCGTACATCACGGCCGACAAGGCGACCACCAGCAGGAACTGGACAAAAACGAAGCCGACGCTACCGGCCTCGGCAACCACCCACTTCCCCATCCCCGAGGCGTAGGGCGCAAGCCGGCCAACGAGGCTCTCCGGCCCTGCAGCAGCGAGCTCGCCCCACACGGAGGCCAGTTTTTCGCCAACGAACGGAATCCGCGCCACGAAATCCGGTGGCGTCGGCAAGCCCTGCTCCGCCAGCGCCTTCACCCAGCCCGCGATACGACCGCTGTTATCCGCCAGTGTATCGATCGCCACCCACATCGGGACAACCAGAAGCAGCAGCAACGCCAGCGTCATGACCGTCACCGCCAGGCCGCGCCGGTTGCCGAACGCTCGTTCAAGCCTGCCAAGCACCGGCCAAGTCGTCACGACCAGCATGGCCGCCCAGATCGCTGCCCCGAGGAATGGGCGCAACACCCAGAACGAGATGCCGACCAGCCCGGCGATGCAGGCGACCGCGAGAACGGTGCGTGTCAGGTCATGTTTGATTTGAGGCATTTCCGCATCTCTCAAGGATTTAATGAAGGCTTGAAATCAAGGTTATCCAAAATGCTCTTTTCAAACGCACGAACAACTGCCAAATCGTTATCAGCCCGATGAGCGGCTGCCCAACAGTTCTCACGAATTGCCAGTCGTTTTTCCGGCACCCGGCATGCCTCCGCCAAGGACAGGGCGATCCGGACATAAGCCTCTTCCGTATCTGCGACGGAATCAAGCAAACCCACCTTTTTCAATAGGCCAGCTGCAAGCCGTTGACGCATAAACGCACCTTCAAGCGTTACGATGGGGATGCCGCAGTGAAGTGCTTGCCACGCGGTGGTGTAACCAGAGAACGAGGGGCAATCCAGATAGACATCGCACAACGCCAACAGCCCGCTGAAACGCGCTGACGACAACCAGGGTAGCACCACAATTTGGCGATCCGGTTGTGCGCCTCGCTCGGAAAATGCGTTTCGGAGGCGATCGAGAACGACATCAGTCGCCCAAGGAGCCACAGGATCACGCAGCATCACAAACAGACTGTCAGGCACGCGCGAGGCAATTTCGGCGAAAACAAGATCATCGCTGGGGTCAAATTTGATCGCTCGCTGGGCAATCACGAACCGAGGCCCGGAATGGTGAATCAGCTCGGGCGACAGATCGCCGACCTCTCCCTCCTCCACCGCCAATGGCTCCGTGCAACATCCTGTGCCAGGCAGTAGCTGAATTCGCTCGCGGTAATGCGCCGATGCGCCCTCAGGCTCGATGAGCTCTCCGGAGAGAAACAGATCGATGGTGGGCAACCCCGAGGTGATCGGATGCCCCCAGCTGGCGATCTGCAAAGGCGCCAGACGGTGCGCGGCCAGCATGTAAGAAAGCGACGCCATTCCGAGTTCCGGATAGAAGATCACGTCGGGCCGATCTGAGCGGGCCGCCGCCAGCCACCCTTCTGCGCCAGCAACGGTGTGCCGATCACGCCAGAGGTCAGCACGACCCCGGGCCCATTGGGTCTCTTCATCCTCCTGACTACCAAGGTGATAGATAACCACTTCGAAGCGAACACGATCGAGATGCATCAAGAGCCCGCGCAGAATCACATTCCAGACGGAGTGCTTCCGAACATGGTGGGAAACCACGACCAGCCGAACCCGCCCACGGACTTCGGTTTCAACAGGGTGATCTCTCGTAAGGCAGTGGCAATAGAGATCGGCATACCGGGACAAGGCTTCCACATGGTTGCCCTGACGGTAGGCTAAAAAAAAGGGAAGGGGCAACTCAGCGAGTTCCTGGGCTGACAAAGAAAGGGAGGCGACGGCATCCAGCGACTTTTTGAGTTCGATTAGGGCTTTGTCAAAGCCCATGACTGTCGCTTCCGCCTGGTCTTGGTTCCGCACAACAACCGGCAGCGCAAGCAGCGCCTGCCCAAACAAGAGCTGGAGGTTTCCAGCATCTTGGCTCAACGCCGCACTCAAATAGGCGCGAGCTTCGCTGTCCTGCCCCAATTCATGCAGCACATTGCCTAGGCGCTCCAGGACCAACACGCTCCCAGGCATGGATCGAAGTGCTTCCCGATATGTCGCCGCAGCCTCACCAAAGCGACTCGACTCGCTGTAGAGCCGGCCAAGATTGAGAAGTGCGCTTCCATAGCCCGGCGATAACTTGAGCGCTTCACGATGGCTGCTTTCGGCTTCAGCCAGCATTCCTAATTCCTGGAGGACACAGCCAAGATTGTCATAAGTTTCTGGAACCCGCCCTCCCACACGGATTGTTTCGGCATAGCATGTCTTCGCCTCCCCCGTGCGGTTCATTTTTCGCAGGAGGTTGCCCAAGCAGAGATGAGCTGGCCAAAAACCCGGCGCGAATTCGATCGCTTTACGGCAAACGCGCTCAGCGTCCTCTAGCCGAAGCAACTCACCAAGCACATCCGCGTAAGAAACCATTGCGTCAACAAAAGCCGGGGGAGCATCAACAAACGGCCGAAGGACGCCCTCTGCCTTGACGTACTCTCCTAGCAATCGCAGCGTTTCGCCAAGATTTACTTGGGCCGTCGGATTCTCTGGTTGAGCGGCCGCGGCGCGGGCATAGGCTTCAAGAGCCTCGTTCAGACGCCCCCGGTTACGCAGCGCCATGCCCAAGCTCGTATTGGCATCGAAGTCCCCCGGATCGAGTGCTGTCGCACGGCACAATGCATCAACGCCGTCTTTTCCTTGTTCCTCCAGAACAGTTCCCAACAGCCCCCAGAGAAACGCCTCATTGGCATGCCGAAGAACAAGGGTGCGCAGGATCGCCTCCAGTTCCGCGAGCCGACCGTGCCTAAAGAGAAAAAGTAAACTATCCGGAGTGAAATGCGCGGCTTCCCTGTGTACGCCCCCTACGAGGGCCGATGCGACACTACCCCCTTGTGGTGGCAGGGAATTCGCGCAGCAGTGCTTGAACTTCCTACCACTTCCACACGGGCACGGATCGTTCCGGCCGACATTCATCAGCTGCGATAGTCCGCGTTGATCTTCACGTAATCGTACGAGAAATCACAGGTATACACGCTCGCAACTGCCGAACCGCGACCGAGATCGACGCGCACGGTGATCTCGGCAGCCTTCATGATGCGCGAACCGTCTTCCTCGCGATAGCTCGCGGCACGCCCGCCCTGCTCTGCAACGAGGATTTCCTCGCCGTTGCTGCCGAGCCAGACGCGCACGCCGTCGACGTTGAGGTCCGCAATTCCGGCATAGCCGATCGCGGCCAGGATGCGGCCGAGGTTGGGGTCGGAGGCGAAGAAGGCCGTCTTCACCAGCGGCGAATGGCCGATGGCGTAGCCGACCTTGCGGCATTCGTCGCGATCATTGCCGCCCTGAACGGCGACGGTGATGAACTTGGTTGCGCCCTCGCCGTCGCGGACGATGGCCTGCGCCAATTCACGGGCGACCCCGATCACGGCCTCGCGCAGTTGCGCGTAGCCGGCGGCCGATGCGTCGGCGAAAGTCGCGCCGGACTGTCCTGTAGCGATGAGGATGAAGGAGTCGTTGGTCGAGGTGTCGCCGTCGACGGTGATGCAGTTGAAGGATTCGTCGGCCGCCTCACGCACCAGCGCCTGCAGCAGCGGCTGGGCAATGCCGGCATCGGTGGCGAGGTAGCCGAGCATGGTCGCCATGTTCGGCTTGATCATGCCGGCGCCCTTGGAGATGCCGGTCAGGGTCACGGTTTTTCCGTTGATGTCGACGCGGCGCGAAACGGCCTTGGCGACGGTGTCGGTCGTCATGATGCCGTGTGCCGCAGCGTGCCAGTTGTCGCCCCTGAGGTCGGCCGCGGCCTTCGGCAGGCCGGCGACGAGACGCTCGACCGGGAGCGGTTCGAGGATCACGCCGGTCGAGAACGGCAGCACCTGCGCATCGGTGATACCGAGTTCCCTGGCGACGGCGGCGCAACTCGCTTCGGCCGCCTTGAGGCCGGACTCTCCGGTGCCGGCATTGGCGATGCCGGTGTTGATGACCAGTGCGCGAATCTCGCTGGCGACCGCGAGGTGACGGCGGCAAACCTGGACCGGGGCCGCGCAGAAGCGGTTCTCGGTGAACACGCCGGCGACGGTGGCGCCGGGATCGAGCGCAATCAGCGTCAGATCGCGGCGGTTGGCCTTGCGGATGCCCGCTTCGGCAATGCCGAGGCGCACACCGGCAACAGGGAAAAGGGCTTCGGGGGAGGGAGTGGCGTAATTTACGGGCATGAAATTCAACCTCTTTCGACGCTGAGATCGCAGAGACGCAGAGGGCGCAGAGATCAGGGAAACTGCTGCAGAAAAACGCTGCGTTCTCCGTGTCTCTGCGCCCTCTGCGTTGAATGCGCTTGGTGTTAGCTCAATTTTCCGTGGCAGTGTTTGTACTTCTTGCCGGAACCGCAGGGGCAGGCATCGTTGCGACCGACCTTGGGCGCAGCCTGGGCCGGCTGCTGTGCCGCTGCGCCGGCGGCATCGCGGCTGCCCAGAGCTTCGTCGTAGTCGGCGTGGTGGTACCGCACGTTCTGCACGTCGGCATGTGGCGCCGTTTCCTCGACATCCTCGGCCGAGCGGACCTGCACCGTGACAAGCAGGCGAGTGACATCGTTGCGTACCGCTTCGAGCAGGTTCTCGAACAGTTCGAAGGCCTCGCGCTTGTATTCCTGCTTCGGGTTCTTCTGCGCGTAGCCGCGCAGGTGAATGCCCTGACGCAGGTGGTCGAGTGCCGCCAGATGCTCACGCCAGTGAGTATCGAGGCTCTGCAGCATGACATTACGCTCGAACTGGTGGAAATTCTCGGCGCCGACGAGTTCGATCTTGGCCGCATAGGCTTCGTCCGACCGCGCGACGATGCGCTCGAGGATTTCATCGTCGGAGAGATTGGGCTCGTTCTTCGCCCATTCCTGCACCGGAACCGACAGCATCAGTTCGCCTTCGAGTGCGCGCTCGAGCGCCGCCAGGTCCCACTGTTCCTCGACCGAACCTTCCGGCACGTGCGTACGGTACAGCGAATGCACGACCCCTTGGCGCATGGCGGTGATCGTCTCCGAGATGTCCTCGGTTTCGAGCAGTTCGTTGCGCTGCGCGTAGATAACCTTGCGCTGGTCGTTGGCGACATCGTCGTATTCGAGCAGTTGCTTGCGGATATCGAAGTTGCGGCCCTCGACCTTGCGCTGGGCGGACTCAAGCGAACGCGACACGAGCGGATGCTCGATCGCCTCGCCTTCCGGCATCTTCAGGCGCTCCATGATCGCCTTCAGGCGTTCACCGGCGAAGATGCGCAGGAGCGGATCATCGAGCGACAGGTAGAAGCGCGAGGACCCCGGGTCGCCCTGGCGACCGGAACGGCCGCGCAGCTGGTTGTCGATGCGGCGTGATTCGTGGCGTTCGGAACCGATGATGTGCAGGCCACCGGCGGCGATGACGGTCTGGTGCAACTGCTTCCATTCCTCGCGCATCGCAGCGATCCGGGCCTCCTTCTGCTCGGCCGGCACGCTCTCGTCGTCCTTGAGGACGGCAATGCCCTTCTCGACGTTGCCGCCAAGCACGATGTCGGTACCGCGACCGGCCATGTTGGTGGCGATCGTGATCATGCCGGGACGACCCGCCTGCACGACGATCTCGGCTTCCCGGGCGTGCTGCTTGGCGTTGAGCACCTGATGCGGCAGCTTTTCCTTGTCGAGCAGCTGCGACAGGATTTCCGAGCTCTCGATCGAGGTCGTACCGACCAGCACCGGCTGGCCGCGCTTATGGCAGTCGCGGATGTCGGTGATGATCGCGTTGTATTTCTCCGGCGTCGTGCGGAAGATCTGGTCGTTGAAATCCTGACGCAAAACCGGCTTGTTGGTCGGAATGACCACCGTTTCCAGCCCGTAGATCTGCTGGAACTCATAGGCTTCGGTATCCGCCGTGCCGGTCATGCCGGACAGCTTGCCGTACATGCGGAAATAGTTCTGGAAGGTGATCGAGGCCAGCGTCTGGTTCTCGTTCTGGATGGCCACCCCCTCCTTGGCCTCGACAGCCTGGTGCAGGCCATCGGACCAGCGGCGGCCGGCCATCAGGCGTCCGGTGAATTCGTCGACGATGACGATCTCGCCGTTCTGCACCACGTACTGCTGGTCCTTGTGGAACAGGTTGTGCGCACGCAGCGCGGCATAGAGGTGATGAATGAGCAGGATGTTGGCGGCCTCGTAGAGGCTGCGGCCTTCCTCCAGGATGCCGAGTTGCGCCAGTACGGCTTCGGCGTGCTCGTAACCCTCCTCGGTCAGCAGCACCTGATGCGCCTTCTCATCGACCCAGTAATCACCGGGGCCGTTTTCCTCGGTGCAGCGCGTCAGCATCGGCGCGACCTGATTCATGCGCACGTAGAGGTCGGTGTGATCCTCGGCCTGGCCGGAAATGATCAGGGGCGTTCTTGCCTCGTCGATCAGGATCGAGTCGACCTCGTCCACGATCGCGAAGTTGAGGCTGCGTTGCACCCGCTCACCGAGGGTGTAGACCATGTTGTCGCGCAGGTAGTCGAACCCGAACTCGTTGTTGGTGCCGTAGGTGATGTCGGCGGCGTACGCGGCCTGCTTGGTCTCGTGATCCATCTGCGACAGGTTGCAGCCGACGGAAAGTCCGAGGAAGCGGTGCAGACGCCCCATCCATTCCGCGTCGCGGCTGGCCAGGTAGTCGTTCACCGTGATCACGTGCACGCCCTTGCCGGACAGCGCGTTGAGGTAGCAGGGCAGCGTCGCCACCAGCGTCTTGCCCTCGCCGGTCCGCATTTCGGCGATCTTGCCGTAATGCAGCACCATGCCGCCGATCATCTGGACATCGAAATGGCGCATGCCGAGGACACGCTTTCCCGCTTCACGGACGACGGCGAAGGCCTCGGGCAACAACTGGTCCAGCGACTCGCCCCTGGCAATTCGCTCCTTGAACTCGCCGGTCTTCGCCTGCAGCGCCTCGTCGGTGAGGGCGGACATCTGCGGCTCGAGGGCGTTGATGGCCTTGACGGTCTGCGAATACTGCTTGATCAGCCGGTCGTTGCGGCTGCCGAAAATCTTCTTGAGGAGGCCGGAAATCATTATGGGTGCGGCCGAGGCCGGCAATTCACGAAAGGGCGGATTCTAGCATGCCGGAGGCAGGGACCTGCGCCCGGCCCGGCATGCGCCGAATCAAGGGGAACGGAGCGGGAAGCGGATTACTTGCGCCGCGGCAACTGGGCAAATTGCTCGCCCTGCTGCAGGAAACGCGCCGGATTCTGGGCGACGCCCTTGAAACGAACCTCGAAATGCAGGTGCGGCCCGGTCGAACGGCCGGTATTGCCGGAAAGCCCCAGATTCTGCCCACGCTTGACGACCTGGCCATCACGTACCGAGATCTTCGAGAGATGGGCGTAACGGGTCGTGAAATCGTTGCCATGGTCGATCTCAACCAGATTGCCGTATTGCGGGTGCCTTTCCGCCGCAATGACGACCCCGCCGGCAGCAGCCACGACCTGCGTCCCGATATCCGCGACGAAATCGATGCCTTCGTGCAGGGAGCCCGCACCAACGAACGGGTCGACGCGCCAGCCGAAGCCGGAACCGACGTAGTTCGCATTGATCGGCGTCACCGTCGGCAGCAGCGCACGCTTGACCTGTTGGTCGAGCAGCAGCATTTCGACCGCGGTCAGCGAATCCGCCCTCGCATCGAGGTGCTGGCCGATGCGCGACAGCGCGTTGTCGAGTTCGTCAGCCGTGCGCGGCTGTGCCAGCAGCAGCGGGCCGCCCTGGGCACCCCGCAGGCTGGGCGGCTGTTCGCTCGGCTTGATGCCGGCAAGGCTGGAAACGCGTTCGCTCAGCGAGTCCAGGCGCAGCAACTGGGCCTGCATTTCACCCAGCTTGGTCGCCATGGCGTTGAGGTTGTCGCGCATGTAGGCGTCGCTGCGGGCCGTTTCGGATTTGTGTACCGAAAGGACCATGTGCTCGAGGAAGGGCAGGCGGAACTGCACCGACAGCCACGAGAACAGCGCGGAAAGTGAAAAAACCGCTGCGAAAGCGACCGCGATCGCCGCGAGGACGAAGCGGGGAGTGATGACGAACGTGCGGGCGGTTGCCAGCCGATTCGAGACAAGAATAATATGCACCTGCCAGACTCCTCCTGAACAATGGACAGAAGCGACCCGTCCCGTGCCCGGTAAATTCCCCAGTTTTCCCGATTCCCTCGACCATTTCCTGTCGCACTCAGAAGGTGCCGGCAGTTTGATGGCCCATGCAAAGCTGTTGCAGAAGCTGGCTCGCATCTATGGCCAGATGCTGCCGGATCATCTCGGCGCAGCCAGCCGGGTGGCCAATTTCAAGTCGGGGACGGTCGTTATCCACGCCGACAACGGCGCAGTCGCAGTCAAGCTGAGGCAGATGGCGCCCTCGCTGACGCGCGAGTTCTCTAGTAGGGGAATCGAGTGTACTGGCGTCACCGTAAAAGTGCAAGCCCTTGATATATCACACCAATCCAGAAGCCCGGAAGACCGGCCTCTGCCGGAGGGTGCACGCCGGAACTTGGGCCGACTGGCTGAAGGCATGCCCGCGTCGCCCCTGCGCGAAGCGATCGAGCAACTGTTGAAGCGCTCGCTCAGAGGGGAATGACGGCAACGCGCTCGAGCACCATCAGGGCAAAAACGAGCAGCGCAACGATCAGCGAATAACGGAAGACACGAAAGGAAAAGCGCAGGTATTTCTGGTTGCGGGTCAGCAGGTAGGCCACGACACCGCCCGCAACGGCGATCACGACAATGACCGCAAGCAGGCGGAGGATGAACACGGAAGCGCGCTCAGGCGGCGGCGTTGGCCGCCAGCCAGCGTGAAACGGCGAGCGGCGCCGTGTCCGCCTCGTCGAAGCTGACCAGTTCCCAGGCGTCCTTTGCATCCAGCAGGGCACGCGCCAGCTGGTTGTTCAGCGCATGGCCCGACTTGTGCGCCTCGAAATGCGCCAGCAGCGGATAGCCGAGCAGGTAGAGATCGCCGATTGCATCGAGCACCTTGTGCTTGACGAACTCGTCGCTGTAGCGCAGGCCATCGGCGTTCAGGACGCGGAATTCATCGAGGACGACTGCATTGTCGAGACCGCCGCCCTGGGCGAGCCCATTTTCACGCAGCCATTCGACTTCCTGCATGAAACCGAAGGTACGCGCCCGGGCCACTTCACGGACGTAGGAGTTCTCGGCGAAGTCAACGCTCACTTCCTGTCCGGTGCGGTCAATGGCGGGATGATTGAAGACAATGGAGAAGGTCAGGCGATAACCGTCGTAGGGGGAGAAGCGTGCCCACTTGTCACCGTCCGTCACTTCAACCGGCTTCTTCACCCGGATGAACTTCTTGGCGACCGGCTGCTCCTCGATCCCGGCGGACTGGATCAGGAAGACGAAGGGTGCCGCACTGCCGTCGAGGATGGGCACCTCGGCCGCGTCGAGATCGACCCAGGCGTTGTCGATGCCCAGCCCGGCGAAGGCCGACATCAGATGTTCGATCGTACCTACCTTGACGCCATCGCGTTCGAGGCAGGAGCACATGCGCGTATCGCCCACCATCAGCGCCGAAGCGGGCAGATCCACCGGCGTGTCGAGGTCGACGCGGCGGAAGACGATACCGGTATCGGGCGCAGCGGGCCGCAGCACCATGTTCACGCGTTCGCCGGAATGGAGGCCGACGCCGGTGGCGCGAATCAGGGACTTGAGCGTGCGTTGTTTGAGCATGTGTCTGAAAAATATGGGAAAGCGGCACATTTTAACATGCGCCGCCCTCCCTTTGCAGAGGCATTACATCTTCGTTAAAAACCCGCTCAATCCGCCTGTTTGCGCAGGAAGGCAGGAATGTCGTAGCGATCGACACCGCTGTTCGCCAGGGCTTCAACCGTCGTACCCGGGCGCTTGCGGATGATCGCCGGCGTATCCAGCGCATCGTAATTGACGGTCGGCGACGCCATCGCCGGGGTGGCATCGTGCGTACCCGTGGCCTGCAGCACCGGCGTATTGATCACCTCGAAGGTCTGGCGCTTGGCCTGCGCCTGGCCAAGGCCGGTAGCGACGACGGTGACGCGGATTTCCTCGCCCATGGCCTCGTCGTAAACCGCGCCGAAGATGATGTGGGCATCGTCGGCGGCGAATTCGCGGACGGTGTTCATCACCTCGTTCACTTCCTTCATCTTGAGGCCGCGCGTGGCCGTGATATTGACCAGCACGCCCTTGGCGCCGGAGAGGTTGATCCCCTCGAGCAGCGGCGAGGCGACGGCCTGTTCAGCGGCGATGCGGGCGCGATCGACGCCGGCGGCCGAGGCCGAACCCATCATCGCCATGCCCATCTCGCCCATGACCGTACGCACGTCCTCGAAGTCGACGTTCACCAGGCCGGGGAAGTTGATGATCTCGGCAATGCCGCCGACCGCGTTGCGCAGCACGTTGTCCGCGGCACGGAAGGCCTCGTCCATCGAGACATCGTCGCCGAGCACTTCCATCAGCTTGTCGTTGAGGATGACGATCAGCGAGTCGACCTGTTTCTGCAGTTCGGCGAGGCCGGCTTCCGCGACCTTCATGCGCTTGCCCTCGAAGCCGAACGGCTTGGTGACGACGGCGACGGTCAGGATGCCCAGCTCGCGCGCCACTTCGGCGACGATCGGCGCCGCACCGGTACCGGTGCCGCCGCCCATGCCGGCCGTGATGAAGGCCATATGGGCGCCCTTCAGCGCCTCGGCGATGCGCTCGCGCTCTTCGACGGCGGCGACGCGACCGGCTTCCGGCTTGGCGCCGGCACCGAGGCCGCTCTTGCCGAGCTGCAGCTTGATCGATGCGCCGCTGCGCTTGAGCGCCTGGGCATCGGTGTTGGCGGCGACGAAATCGACGCCGTTCACGCCCTCGCGGATCATGTGATCAACCGCATTGCCGCCGGCGCCGCCGACGCCGATGACCTTGATCACGGTGCCACAGTCGTTGCTCACTTCTTCGATATCGATGATTTCAAACATGGTGGGGCCTCCTCTGCAAAAAACCTGTTAAAAGTTGATCAATCAAAAATTCTTTTCGAACCACGACCGCATCCGTCCAAGCACATCCTTGAAACTGCGGGTCTCGTGCACCTTCATGCCACGACGGTGCTGCACCTGCGCTTCGAGCAGCAGGCCGTAGGCGGTCGCGAAACGCGGCGACTGGACGACATCGGCCAGCGCGCCGGAATACTTGGGAATGCCGAGTCGCACCGGCATGTGGAAGACTTCCTCGCCAAGCTCGATCATCCCCGGCATCACCGAGGTGCCGCCGGTCAGGACGATGCCCGACGACAGCACCTCCTCGAAGCCGGCTCGGCGCAGCTCGGCCTGGATCAGCTCAAACAGTTCCTCGACACGCGGCTGGATGACATCGGCCAGCGCGTGGCGCGACAGCTTGCGGCTTGGGCGGTCGTCGACGCCGGCGACATCGAAGACATCCTCGGCATCGGCCAGCTGCGACAGCGCGCACCCGTAGCGGCGCTTGATGTCCTCGGCCTCGCGCGTCGGCGTACGCAGCGCCATCGCAATGTCGTTGGTAATCTGGTCGCCGGCAATCGGAATCACCGAGGTGTGGCGGATCGCGCCCTGCGTCCAGACGGCAATATCGGTGGTGCCGCCACCGATATCGACCAGGCAGACACCGAGATCCTTCTCATCCTCGGAGAGCACCGCGTAGCTCGACGCCAGGGGCTGCAGGACCAGATCGTTCACCTCGATGCCGCAGCGGCGCACGCACTTGACGATGTTCTGTGCTGCCGAGACCGCGCCGGTGACGATGTGAACCTTCACTTCCAGACGGAAGCCGCTCATGCCGATCGGCTCGCGGATGCTGTCCTGATCGTCGATGATGAATTCCTGGGTCAGGATGTGCAGGATCTCCTGATCGGCCGGGATCGGCATCGCACGCGCCGTCTCGATGACGCGATCGACATCCATCGGCGAGACTTCCTTGTCCTTGATCGCCACCATGCCATTCGAGTTGAAGCTCCGGATGTGGCTACCGGCGATGCCGGTATAGACATCCTTGACCTTGCAGTCCGCCATCAGCTCGACTTCCTGCACGACGCGGGAAATCGCGGCAACGGTATCCTCGATATTGACGACGACGCCCTTCTTCAGGCCCTTCGACTCCTGCGAGCCGATGCCGATCACGTTGAGCCGCCCCTCGGGGCTGACCTCCGCCACCAGCGCGACGATCTTCGAGGTGCCGATATCGAGGCCGACGATCAGGTCCTTGGTGTCTCTGCTCATTGCTTCCCTTTACTCTCAGTTGCTTGCACTGCAGCCACCCGCAGCGCAAATCCGTTCGGATACCGCATATCCACCACCGACGGCCGCTGTTTCGCGACCGAAAGCACCGTCGGGTAATGCTCGACGAAGCGCTGCAAGCGCAGACGCACCGGCACCTTCGGCTGCTGGCGCCCAAGTTCGACGACCATGCCGTCGTCCAGCCGCAGCTGCACGGCAAGGCGAGGCGACACTGTCAGCACGCGCGGCAGCCGCCCCAGCGGCTGCAGGATATCCACCGCCTCGCGGTAGTAGCCGAGCATGTCCGGCGCCACGGCCAGCGGTCCGTGCAGGACCGGCAGCGGCACCGGTTGCGCCATCACCGCCGTGAACACTTCGCCGTGCGTGTTCAGCAACTGCCCGGCCCCCTCGCCCCATTGCGCCGCCGGTTCGTGCTCCTCGATGCGCAGCTCCAGGCTCGACGGCCAGCGACGACGCACCTCGGCATGCCGAATCCACGAAATCCGCTCCAGCGACTGGCGCACGGCCTCGACGTTGACGCTGAAGAAATTGCCGCGCAGCAGGCCGGCCAGCGCCCGCTCGACTTCCGCCCGGCGCACTTCCTTCAGCTCGTGCATCACCACCACTTCCGACAGGATGAAGTGCGGCCGTTTCGCGACCCAGACCGTACCGGCGACGAGCAAGGCCGCAGCCGCTGCAGCCAGCAGCAGGTCGGCGATCGCGGTCAGCAGTTGCGGTCGGTTCCACATTCTTCATCTCTCAACCCAGCGTTGCGCCGGCCAGCACCTGCAGCACCAGGTGGTCGTAGTCGATACCGGCGACGCGCGCCGCCATCGGCACCAGCGAGTGATCCGTCATCCCCGGCGACGTGTTCGCTTCCAGGAAATAGGCATTGCCTTCCTCATCCATCAGGAAATCGACACGCCCCCAGCCACGACCGCCAAGGACGCGGAAGGCCTCCAGTGCCTGCTTCTGGATCTGCGCCTCGCGCTCGGCCGGCAGGCCGCAGGGGCAGCGATACTGAGTGTCGTCCCGGTTGTACTTGGCCTCGTAGTCGTAGAACTCGGTTGCCGGTTCGATCTTGATGATGGGCAGTGCGCGCAGCTGGCCGCCCTGCTCGATGATGCCGACCGTGTACTCGCCACCGAGGATGCCCTGCTCGGCGAGCACCAGCGGATCGTGTTGCGCCGCCTCGGCGTAAGCCGCGGCGAGATCGCCGCGGCGCTTGACCTTGCTGATGCCGATTGACGACCCCTCGCAGGCCGGCTTGACGAAGATCGGCAAGCCCAGCGCCTCCTCGACCTCCGCGAAATCGCTGTCAGCAGTGAGCAGTGCATAGGCCGGCACCGGTAATCCGGCAGCCTGCCAGAGCAGCTTGGTACGCCACTTGTCCATGCCCAGCGCCGAAGCCATGACGCCGCTGCCGGTGAAGGGGATCTGCATCAGTTCTAGCACCCCCTGGATCGTACCGTCCTCGCCATGACGGCCATGCAGTGCGATGAAGGCCCGATCGAAGGCCCGCAGCGCGTCGAGCGGCATCTCGGCCGGATCGAAGGGGTGGGCGTTGACGCCCTGACGGCGCAGGGCCGCCAGCACGCGCGATCCGCTGTTCAGCGAAACCTCGCGCTCTGCTGACGTTCCGCCGAAGAGGACAGCGACCTTTCCGAATTCCATAGCGTTCATCTCAAGCACTCGCCAACTTGCCGGGGACGCCGCCGATCGAGCCGGCGCCCATCGTCAACACCACGTCGCCCTCGCGGACGACATCCAGAATCGCTTGCGGCATCGTCGCGATGTCCTCGACGAAGACCAATTCCACCTTGCCGGCAACGCGCACGGCACGTGCCAGCGAACGACCGTCGGCCGCCACGATGGGTGACTCACCGGCGGCGTAGACCTCACCGAGCAGCAGCGCATCGACGCTGTTCAGCACCTTTACGAAATCCTCGAAACAATCACGCGTACGGCTGTAGCGATGCGGCTGGAAGGCCAGCACCAGCCGGCGACCGGGGAAGGCTCCGCGCGCCGCGGCCAGCGTCGCCGCCATCTCGGCCGGGTGGTGGCCGTAGTCGTCGACCAACGTGAAACGGCCGCCGCCCGGGCAGGCCACCTCGCCGTAGCGCTGGAAGCGGCGCCCGACACCCTTGAACTCGGCCAACGCCTTCTGGATCGCCGCATCCGGCACCTGCACCTCGGTCGCAACGGCAATGGCCGCCAGCGCATTGAGCACGTTGTGCATGCCCGGCAGGTTGAGCGTCACCGGGAAGCGGCTGATGCTGCCGTTCACCCGCACGCAGTCGAACTTCATCTGACCGTTCTCGGCGCGGACGTTTTCAGCGTGCACGTTCGCCGCCGGGTCCAGCCCGTAGGTCACGATCTGCTTCGGTACACGCGGCAGGATCTCGCGCACGTTCGCGTCATCGGCACAGAGCACGGCCACGCCATAGAACGGCAGGCGCTGCAGGAAATCGACGAAAGCGGTCTTGAGGCGCTCGAAATCGTGGCCGTAGGTTTCCATGTGGTCGGCGTCGATATTGGTCACCACCGACACCACCGGATTCAGGAAGAGGAACGAGGCATCCGACTCGTCCGCCTCGGCCACGAGGAAATCGCCGCTACCGAGGCGCGCGTTGGCGCCGGCGGCATTGAGGCGGCCGCCGATGACGAAGGTCGGGTCGAGCCCCCCCTCGGCGAGGATCGAGGCGACCAGGCTGGTCGTCGTCGTCTTGCCGTGCGTGCCGGCAATCGCGATGCCCTGCTTCAGGCGCATCAGTTCGGCCAGCATCTGCGCACGCGGCACCACCGGCACCTTCTTCTCGCGCGCGGCAACGACTTCCGGGTTGTCCGCCTTGACGGCCGTCGAGACGACGACGGCATCGGCGCTCCCGATATTTCCACCGGCGTGACCGATGCAGACCGTTACCCCCGCACCGGCCAGCCGCCGGGTCGTCGCGCTTTCGGCGAGATCCGAGCCGGAAACCGTGAAGCCCAGGTTGGCCAGCACCTCGGCGATGCCGCTCATGCCGGAACCGCCGACGCCGACGAAATGGATGTGTTTGACCTTATGCTTCATAGCAGACCTCTTTCGACGCAGAGGGCGCAGAGGCCGCAGAGAAAATTCAGAACTCTGCGATCTCCGTATCTCTGCGCGCTCTGCGTCGAGTGTGTTTTCTCGTACTTCATTTTTCGACCAGCTCCATGCAGACCTGCGCGACGATCGCCGTGGCATCGGGTTTCGCCAGTTCGCGTGCACGTTCTGCCATCTGCAGCAGCTGTGCGCGGCTGTAGTTGCGGATCAGTGCGACGCTCTCCGGCGTCAGTTCGGATTGCGGCAACAGCACGGCAGCGCCGGTCTGCGCCAGGAATTTCGCGTTGCCGGTCTGGTGATCGTCGACCGCATGCGGGAAAGGCACCAGCACGCTGGCGACGCCGGCGGCCGCCAGTTCGGCAACGGTCAGCGCGCCAGCGCGGCAGATGACGAGATCCGCCCAGTCGTAGGCCCCGGCCATGTCCTCGATGAAGGCCACGCAATGGGCCTGCACACCGGCAGCGGAATAGTTGGCCTGCAGCGCGGCGAGGTGCTTTTCGCCGGATTGATGAACGACGAGCGGCCGCTCGTCCTCCGGAATCTGCGCCAACCCTTGCGGGATCATCAGATTCAGCGCCTGCGCGCCAAGGCTGCCGCCGAGCACGAGCAAGCGGATCGGACCGTCGTGTGCCGCATAGCGCTCAGCCGGTGCCGGCAGCGCGGCGATCTCGGGGCGGACCGGATTGCCGGCCCAGATGCTGCCCTTGAGCACCCCGGGAAAACCGGACAGGATGCGGTCAGCGACTCCAGCGAGCACGCGGTTGGCCAACCCGGCGACGGAATTCTGTTCGTGCAGGACCAGCGGCGTACGCAGCCAGCTGGCCATCATGCCGCCGGGGAAGCTGATGTAGCCGCCCATGCCGAGCACGACGTCCGGGCGCACCGCCTTGATCTGCCGACGCGCCTGCCAGAAGCCGGAGAGCAGCGCGAAGGGCAGCATCAGCTTTTTCATCAGACCCTTGCCGCGCAGCGCGCCGAAGCGCACCGGCACGAAATCGTCCGCACCGTAGCCACGGCTTGCCACCAGCTTGGCCTCCATGCCGTCCGGATTACCCATCCAGACGACGCGCCAGCCGCGAGTCTTCATCAGGTCGGCCACGGCCAGGCCGGGGAAGACATGGCCACCGGTACCGCCGGCCATGACCATGAGGGTGCGCGCTTCGTTCATTTTCGCGCTCACAGCTTGCCCCCCCGCATCAACTGCCGATTCTCCCAATCGACGCGCAGCAGGATCGCCAGCGCGACGCAATTGGCGAGGATGCCGGAACCGCCGAAGCTCATCAGCGGCAGGGTCAGCCCCTTGGTCGGCAGCAGGCCCATGTTGACGCCCATGTTGATGAAGCCCTGCACGCCAAGCCAGATGCCAATGCCCATTGCGACGAGTGCCGGGTACAGGCGATCGAGCGCGACCGACTGACGGCCGATGGCAAAGGCGCGATGCACGAGCAGGCCGAAGAGCACGATCACCGTGATCACGCCGACGAGGCCAAGCTCCTCGGCAATCACGGCGAGCAGGAAATCGGTATGTGCCTCGGGCAGGTAGAACAGCTTTTCGACCGACGCGCCGAGGCCGACGCCGAAGATCTCGCCCCGACCGAAGGCAATCAGCGCGTGCGAGAGCTGGTAGCCGCGGCCGAAAGCATCGGCCCACGGGTCCATGAAGCCGAAGATGCGGTCGCGCCGGTAGGGCGAGACGATGATCAGCACGGCAAAGGCAGCGAGCAGCAGCACGATCAGGATGGCGAAGAGCCGCGCACGCATGCCGCCGAGGAAGAGGATGCCCATGGCGATCGAGGTGATGACGACGAAGGCGCCGAAGTCCGGCTCCTTCAACAGCAGTACGCCGACGAAGGCCATCGCACCGAACATTGGCAGGAAGGCCTTCTTCAGGTCGTGCATCACCGCCATCTTGCGCACCGTGTAGTCGGCGGCATAGAGCGCTGCGAACAGCTTCATCAGTTCGGAGGGCTGCAGGTTGGCGACGCCGAGCGGCAACCAGCGGCGGGCACCATTGACGTCCTTGCCGACGCCGGGGATGAGCACGACGATCAGCAGCACGACGCCGGCGAAGAACAGCAACGGGGCGGCCTTCTGCCAGGCCGCCAGGGGAATCTGGAAGGCGACGGCGGCAGCGACGATACCGATGGTTAGGAAGATCGCGTGGCGAAGCAGGAAGTACGCCGGCTGGTGAGCGGTGAAACGCCCGGCCTCGGCGATCGCGATCGAGGCCGAATAGACCATCACCATGCCGAAGAAGAGCAGGAACAACGCGCTCCAGAGCAGCACGAAGTCGACTTCGGTCGGCATGCGGCGCGGCTGGTCGAGGGCCTGGATCAGCATGCAGCGGCCTCCAGCGATTTCACTGCGGCGATGAAGGCGTCGGCGCGATGCGCATAGTTGCGGTACATGTCGAGGCTGGCGCAGGCCGGCGACAGCAGGACGGCATCGCCCGCCACGGCCTGGTCGGCGCAGAAGCGGACCGCCGCACCCATGTCGGCGCAGCGCTGCAGCGGCACGCCACAGCCCTTCAGGATCTCTTCGATCGCGCCGGCATCGCGCCCGATCAGCGCGACGGCACGGCCATGCGTGGCAACAGCGGCGGCCAGCGGCGAAAAATCCTGCCCCTTGCCATCGCCGCCGAGGATCAGCGCCAGCTTGCGGCTCTGGTTGCCCATGCCGTTGATTGCCGCCAGCGTGGCGCCGACATTGGTGCCTTTCGAATCGTCGTAGAAATCGATGTCGCCGCGACGCGTCACGAACTCGACGCGGTGCGCCAGGCCACGGAATTCGCGCAGCGCAGGCAAGACAGACTGCGGCGCAATACCGGCTGCTTCGAGCAGCGCCAGCGCAGCCATGGCGTTGGCTGCATTGTGCAGCCCGGCCAGTTTCATCTCGGCCGCGGGCAGCAGACGCTCGGACCCGCGCATCAGCCAGCCGTCGACGAGACCATAGTCGGCAGCGCGCGGCGCGCGGTCGAGGCCGAAGGTCACCAGCCCCTTGCCGCAGCGCCCCATGCCAAGACTACGGTCATCATCACGGTTCAGCACCATGCGCCGGCATCCCTTGAAGATGCGTGCCTTGGCGGCTGCGTAGTCTTCGAGACCGGCATAGCGGTCGAGATGATCTTCCGAGATGTTGAGCACGGTCGCCGCGTCGGCGTTGAGCGTGTGCGTCGTTTCCAGCTGGAAGCTCGAGAGCTCGAGCACCCACAGCGCCGGCATCGCACCGGCATCGAGCGCGGCCATCAGCGCATCCAGCGCCGACGGCGAGATGTTGCCGCAGGCCACTGCCGGCACGCCGGCGGCGTTGGCGAGATGCGCCGTCAGCGCCGTGGTGGTCGTCTTGCCGTTGCTGCCGGTAATGGCAACGATCTTCGCCACCGGGCTACGCGCATGCACGGCCCAGGCAAAGAGCTCGATCTCGGACACCACCGGCACGCCACGGGCAAGCGCCGCGAGGACACTGGCTTCCTGGACGGGCAGGCCGGGGGAGATGGCGATGAAATCGACGTCAGCAAAGCTCGCTGCAGCAAACGGCCCGACGGCCAGTTCGGCATCTGGGGCGGCCGACTTCAGGGCATCGACGTTCGGTGGCATGGCACGGCTGTCGGCGACACGCACGCGCGCGCCTTCGCGCGCGAGCCAGGTCGCCATCGCCAGCCCCGTTTCACCGAGGCCGAGTACCAGTGCCAGTTTGCCCTTGACGTCCATTTTCCGTTTCTAGCGCAGCTT
>Ga0268298_10001158_pt1 | contig 31729 bp, 24 predicted proteins | sample WWTPWeurt_MetaG_FD_194462 | JGI IMG/M metagenome (GOLD analysis project Ga0268298, IMG submission 194462) | Activated sludge microbial communities from WWTP in Nijmegen, Gelderland, Netherland - WWTP Weurt | ecosystem: Engineered > WWTP > Aerobic digester > Activated sludge | place... | reverse complement strand
ATTCCTCTCTGCAAGGCTGCGCCATGGTAAACAGAGAATAATGTCGGGACAACTATAAATTAACCGCTTTTTGACTAATTCTTTCTATGAATAATTGTCTAATGGTCACTAAATGTGAAAATAAAACCAATGGAACTATTATAGATGGAAGCCAGTTAAATGGGAAATACAATACGGCAATGTTGGGTTGGTCGAAAGCAAATTTTTGAAAGGTAAATGGAGCGGACAGGATGGCATTCGTTACAATATTTAACAGAAGTCCAAGACAGATGAAATTCCAAATCAAAATTACTTTTCTACCTAATTGCTTTGTTTTAAAACCGAAATAAAAAATAAATGGCGCAGTCAATCCAGATAGAATATCAAAATTTCTACCCTCAAAGGTCATCAATTCTGGAACAGTCTTATATGCGAAAAGCCAGTACAAAACCATTTCAACCGGTATTCTGATTACATGCAAAATGCTTAAACTTTTTAGATCCAAATTATCCATGTAAAGTCTGCCTTGTGTCGTGTAAAATAGTCCGCCGATAAAAAGTATCGGCGGTAGCACTAATAACAGAAATCGTGGTGGTATGGTGTCTGTTACGATATAAAAGTCTGAAAGTCCGATAACAGTCTGGAATAGCAACCAAATGACTAAAATGAATAATGTAGTTTTGGAGTTATTAGCCGCTTTGTAAAAGAATCCTACTGTCCATATGGTAGTCAGTGCGAAAACTATGCTTACGTAAGATGGTAAATTTTCCATGTTCTGTAGGTCTAATTATAAATTCAATTCTTGTATTGTCGAGTAGATGTCAAAATAGTCCTAAATTTCATATAAATTTTTAATTTCTGGTTAATAAGATTTAGTGTTACGAAATGAAAAAAGCCTTGATTTTTTTGGTGCTTATTTGTACCAAGACAAAAAGAACAATGCAATATAATGGAATTTAAGACAACTTTAGTGAATAACGGGGTTCCCAAAACTGGTATCTTCCAAATTTTTTAGATGAATCCCAGATTTTGTCGAATAACAATCAGTCGTCATCATTTTTAAAAAAAGTTTACTTTATTACTCTTCAATAAATTTAAAAACTCAAAAACCAATAATAAATTAATTACTCAAAAGTAATAAATAAGTCTTGTATTGGTAATAATATTGCGGCTGAGCAATGACAAAATTATAATATAAGTAATGATGCCGATGGATTGCAAATCCAATTGGATATTGTACGTTTGCTCTTCAGCTTCTTTTAATTTTATTTCTGCCAATTACAACTGGCGGATATCTTCTGTAAAATTCATCTGGGTCGCCTGTTTAATTTTTGTGGCACTAAACAAACTGTCATTGGCTTTTCTGTAAATTTCAGAATATTCAAAGGGACTGTCACAGTTGTAGTCCTGTAAATATCCAAAAGCAATTTTGCAGACGATATAATATTGAGCCAGTGATGAGTAATACTGACTTTCTCTGGTTGTGGATTTTTTTCTTGATTGCTTCTTTAATGGTTAAATCAAAATAAGCTACGACAAGAGCTTTGTTTCCAAGTTTACCCTGAATTCTGACCAAAGACTCATATATCCAGTGGATATAATCAAAATATTTGATTCGGAAGCAGATGTCGTAAGCCGTTTAGGCATACATTAAAGTAAAATCTAGTTCGTTAAGTTCATTATACGAATCTCCCAACAACCAATAAGACCGGAGCTGCATAATTTCATTGTTGTCTTTAATGGGGCAATGTCATACCCTTAAAAGCTTAACGCTATCGTTCTCTCAAAGTCTCCTTGTTCGTAAAAATACAATCGAAGATGAAGCTTTAAATCCCTTAACATTTCCAGATTGTTTGCTTTTTCAGCAACCTCTATCGACTTCAATCTATACTCTAAGCCCTTTACAGTATTTCCAAATGAAATGTAATCCATTCCGATCTGAGACAATGCCAAATGCTTCGATGATTTTGTCCTTATTTTTTAGGAATAGTACCAATATTCGTTGGGCATGTTGGAGGTCCACCATAGAGCCTTTGGTTTCCGGGTCGCCAAGAAATAAGTTTAAGGATTTTAATCGTTTGCTTTCATCTATTTCTGCTGAAAATGTTTGATATACGGAATCAATATCTAAAGTTTGCCCAACCAATATTTGAACACTCAAACAAAAACTTAAGAGAATTATTATTTTTTCATATTTAGTTTTACGAATCGAATCTTTTTTCTATCCGTTTACATTACTTCCTTCAATTTGTTTTATGAGCCTTCATATCGATTTCAATAAGCTGTCCTGAAATGGCTAAACCTTTTACTTAGAGTCAGGTACCGGTCGGAAATTACTTTTTGTAAATGGAATTCCTAATGCCCGATACTTTGATGAAGTCAACCATGTTTATCGAATAGACGTTCTCAGCTACAACATCATCAAAAGTATAGCCATAATGTTTTAATATTTTTTCCAGTTCGCTGTAGCAATTTTTCATTTGCTACACCATATCACCGTGAACCACTATATCCCTTTTGTCGTCCATGATAACGGCGCCGGATATTTTTAAGTCATCCCCATTTCTCATTGCAAATGAATGACCGAAAGATTTTTCTAGTTTGGTCTTAATAGAAAATATTCCACTTCATCAGGCTTTTCCACAGGTTCCTGGACTTCGTTTGCGGATTCCTTACTGGCGGTCAACAGGGAGATAAAAATTGCATGTTTAGTACAGATAAAATTTTGTATTTGATTTTCATGGTCTGGTTTTTAATTGATTACTCTTATCGGTTTTTAGCTACACTTGTTTTATTTTTCTTAAATGAGCATTCAAAGTTCTAAGCAGTAATTGCAATTTGTGGATAGAGCCAGCGATCCTGACATATGAGCTGCATTGCTAAACCATTCCCTGTTAAAACTAAATATTTATTTAGTTTTAACAGAGAATTATTTATTTAGGTGTAAGTTTCATTTCTTTCAGTATTTCATGAACAATTTCCTTGCGTGACAAATCAAAATCAATTGCACGATTTACATCATTTAATTTTTCAGTCTCAACTTGAACACAGTTTGAAAAATAGTAAACCCTATCTTTTGTTTCAAGGTAGCCAACATACCACCCAATATCCTTATTGCCGTATCCTCCCCAGCCGGTTTTTCCTCTTATGATATAATCCATTGTGTCCTTGATGATCATTATGTTTTTCACAATGTCGCTCGAACGCTGAGAAAATGGAAGTTCATTATCGTGAAGTCGTTTTAGAAAATCAATCTGTTGCTCCGGCGAGATCCGTAGTCCACCTGTGAGCCAAAACTGGTCAATACCACCTGAGGTGTCTACATTGCCATAGTTTGCTTTCTCCAGCCAGTGAAGCATTTGTTGTCCACCAACCCTTCTAGCCAATTCCTGATAATACCAGACCGTAGAGTTTGCGAAAGCTGACTTCAGGTCGTGGTCTTTGTCCCACACAGGATTCCTAACCACACTGTCCCACGGAATTACGAAGTCCTTATCTTTTATAACGCCTGTTTCAAGCCCGATAAGCGAATTACAAATTTTAAAAGTCGAAGCAGGGGAAAATGTTTGTTTGAACTGGCCTTGGTTGTAATAAATATACTTGTCGTTCTGAGGGTCGTAAAGTACGAAAGAACCCTCCACATGGAAGCGCTCATATAATGTTTTAAAGTCTTCCCGAATTTCAGTCGTTCCTTTTTGCTTACAACCTGTCAGTCCGAAAAAAGCTAATGCCAAAAGCAGTGTCGTAAGTTTGATTGTCTCCATATATTTGCTGTTAAAGAAGGAAGGTGAAAATACCATTTTATTATTTCTAAATCCAACAATTACTGTGTTTTATTTGGCTCATTTTAAGCATTCGGATTTCGTGATTTTGGTAAAAGACCTATAAAAACAAGGACTCTGATGAATCAACACTTATTGGTTACCATCCAAGTATTGAAATTTGACTATCTGTGGCTAGCATAAAGATCTATCTAACTGTTCCCGGCAGGTAACCACGAATTGTTATATCCATAATTTAAGGTATTTGGAATTGGAGTTGACATTCAGAAACTTAAATAGGGTTTAAACAATTAATCACAAATAGAATAAAATTTCAATATTTGTGAGGTGAGATTGTTAACAGATTCCGTATACCTCTATTCGTAAAAGTAAATTCGTATACTTTTTCTAAATATTTCCGAATGTATCTACACAGTCAGTTTTTTTGCTTCATCCTCACTAACCATGCATGCAGGGTCATTGGTCCTAACATTCTTGAATTCCATTGTAAGGTGGCAAAGCATTTTATTTTTGCCGAACATCCCAATGCAAAACCAAATTAAACTGTATTGCGTGCGTCATAAAATGGTTGAAATGATATAATATGGAAATAGAATTTGTTCAACTCCTGGAAATTAATAGATCATTTTATGTCAGCTTTGTGGCAAAGAATGGCTAACATTATTTCGACATAGAAAATTTAACTATTGAGTTCTCTACTGGTTTTAAATTGTGTAGATATTCATAAATGGCCGCTAAGTCATCTGTTGTCATGCCAGTATACATTGTCCATGGCATTGGCGTTTGAAATTCGCCCGATTTCACAATTATATGTTTGTAAGAACTATCTGAATACATTTTAAATCGAGTTATAAATTGTTCCTTTGTCCAGTTTCCGATTCCTGTTGTCTTGTCGGGTGTTAGATTAGAAGATCTTACAATAGAACCGGAACCATCTGGTAACATAAATTCGAATCCTCCAGCAAATACTTCTCCAACAAATTTGCCTTTTTCTTGTTTGGTGTGGCAATCCATGCATCCTGCAGAAGTAACCATATACTTTCCATAGCTAACGACATCAGATTTTGATGGAATTTTTTTAAACTCCGATTTCTTTGGAAGGGTGTTTATAATGAAATTCATCGGAAAGTCTGAGCTTGATTTTTCAGGTTCATTTTTTATGGGTTCTATACTTCTGATATATGCAATTACAGCAGCGATATCATCCACATCCAATTGACCGAAATTATGATAGGGCATAATTGAAAATAAAGCTCTTCCATCTTTTGAAACACCTGTTGTTATAGCTCTGAAAATTTCTCCATCAGACCATTTACCTAGGTTGTAAGGGGTAATATTGCTTGAAATATATTTACCTGGAAACCCGGTTTTCTGATCAAAGACTTCCCCCCCTTGCCCTTCAGTCCCTGCAATAATTGGACCTGAAAATAATGTCCAATCCCTTTTTGAATGACAATCCATACACACCATAACATGATTTGCCAAATAGTATCCGCGTTCGATGTTTTCTGGACTCATTTCAACTTTTATTTCAGGAGGATTACCAACGGCAGGTAACATGTTTTTTACATAAATGAGTAGTAATGCAAACAGCAATAATATTACACAAAAAATATAAGCGAATATTTTCAAAAGTCTTTTCATAAGGTGATTTGTTTATTATAGTCTTTAAAAATGTAAATGCTCCAGAATACGCCAATTAATTGTATACCTGAATATGCCAATGTATTGGAAAGGTTATCATAGCTATAGGTTCCCTGAATTACATTTTTATACATAAAGAAAAACGGCACACAAACCAAAAGGGAACCAACACGCAACCATACTGGGAAAATTTTACAGAAACTTATTAGAAACAATGCAGGAACTAAGGGCAAGATAATTGTAGCCATTTTTTCTTCGTTAACGGCATTGATTGCACTGGATGCGAAGGATACACCATAAGCGATTCCAAACAGCGTAAAACCGGCCGCAGCAATATTTTGGCCCCTGCTTCCAATATACCTGTTTGCCAACACACTGGCCATTATGGCCATAGAGTCGCCAACTTGCCATAGAGTCATTTGGGGATAACTGTTTTGAGAAAAGAAGGAGCCTGTTAATCCAAAGAGAAAATTAATGCTATAGCCAACAGCCATAATCATTAACAGAAGTTTGGTTTCTTTTTGAATATTCATTTTACAAGATTATTTATAGGATATAAATATTTTTTTATTTAAAATCAAAAGGCCAATAATAATAGCCCAAAGGGGGGCAAGAACAAGATACAGGTTAAGGGCGGTATCAGATATGGATTTTATTTCCAGGATATTTCCTAAACCATCCAATAATGAAATTATACCTACCAACATCGTAAACCATCCCATATAGGAATTCTCTTTCTTGATTAAAATTCCTATACCTGTCATCCAAACACCACATACAATTGTATCAAACAGATTCCATATACCGTTTCCAACCATTACTGAAAAAGATTCAAATATCAATTTGATGGTCTCTTGTTGGTCGGTGGAAGAAATGTGGAACTTTGACAGTAATGAAGGCCATGTAGCAGCAAGAATCGATGCGCCAATGGCCCCTGCCAGTATATATGATGTTCCGCAAAAGGTAATCAGATTTCGCCATGGTGTTTTACCCGAAAGCCATTCATGAATAAAAAACAACACAGGCAATAGCAATAAATAATATCCGAAAATGTCTGCAATCATGCTCCATCTGAGCATTCCGATATCCACACCCGGTAGGGAAAAAATCAGGATAGGATTAGAAAAAAATTCAAAGTTGAAACCCACGGAACCAGCGACTAATAGGTAGCTGATAAATCCAACTACACCGGATACTATTGTAATCCAAGCCACTGAATTTTTGTAATAATGTTTATCTTCCATTTGCCAGAAGTATTTTATGGACGGTTAATAATTATAGCAAATATTGGAAAGAGATGCCTGTTAAAAATTGTATAATTCGGACATTTTTTAAATTATCTGATAATATGTCCTGGCAGTCCTTTAATGGATTTCTGATATTCTTTGGGTGTGAGGTCAGTATAAGATTTAAATTCTCTGATAAAATGAGATTGGTCATAATACCCCGCCTCCAGTCCAATTTGTGTAAGGGATAAATCTGAAGTGTGCAGTAAATGCAAAGAGAAAAGATATTTATTGTAGAGTAAAAATGTTTCCAAATTCATTCCCAACCACTCCGTTGACAGACGCCTTAATTGACGGTCTGAAATTGGTATACTGTGGCAGAATTCCTTTACTTTAAGTTCATTTAATTTTTGTTTATAAAACAAGTTGTGAAAATGATCTATACCTTTATAATGTTTTGATTTTGAAATTTTCTGGTGTAGCCAATTTCTTATAGTTTCCACTTGTTCTTTAAATGTTTTCATCAAACTCAATTGATGGAATAATGTATTGAGTGATTTGCAAACCTCCGAACTCTCCACAACGTTATTGTTGAATTCCTGCACTGTTACATTAAACAACCCTTTTAGCCCTATGGCATTTAATTGAATGCCTAAAAATAATTGTTGTCCGCTTTTAATTAGATTGAATGGCTTAAAATTGATGCCGTTAATAAAGCAGTAAGGCAATGTCTTCTTAATATCCAAGGCATGGTTAATGTAAGTGATACTGTCTGAAAGATTAAAGATTATTTCAACTGTCCCTTTAGGCAATATTGTTTCTTTCATTTCAAGAATATTATATTCCTGTAGTCTCCAAATGCTTTTGATAAAATACCTTTCCTTTTCATCAGAAGGAAAATATATGTACGCATGGTTGGTCATTTGTGACTGCCGTTATCGGTATTTTTTGCCTTTCGTATAACTTTTTAGTATAGTACCCGATAGTTTAGCCAATGAGCTTAAACTTCGGATACAGAGGTAAAGTTAAGTAAAAATCTGAATGATTTAAATAAGGAGAGTATACTTTTTTTATCCATTTCGTACTATGAAAAATGTAGGACAGGCTAGGTGTTTCTATTTAATGCAATTAACCTGGGTGTTCATTTTTATAATTTGAACGGTATAGATTTTAAAATTCTAACACTTTGTGAAAATATTTTGTATTTTGTTATGGTGGTCATTGGTAATTTTTATCTACAATGAGTTTATTCTCTTTTATTTCAGTTTAAATTATAATGGATTAAAAGGCTATTTCTCCTGGATGCGTGAGTACTTTACCAAGGATTTTGGAAACAACATATTCAAAGGATTAACCTCCATTTGGATTTTGATCCGTATACCCCTTTATGAATTGAAACATTAAGCTATATCGTTAAATTTCCGCATTACGTTTTTGTTGTCTTTATGTAATTTAAGTAGTTTAAAACATCCCATTTTCGTTTACGATGTCGGCAGGAACAGCTTGTCCGAAGTCCCAAAGTTCTGCGATTTTGTCTTGGTCAAATTTAAAAATATGAATAACCGCGATTTCTATATTGCCATGTTTCAATTGCACACGAGAATGAACAGCAACTAAATTTCCATCCTCCAAAGATCTTTGGATTTCAAAAATCTTGTTGGGATTTTTTAACGCATTTTCTTCCATGGCAGTCATTAAAGTAAGTCTGTCTCCTTTAAAGTATGCATTATGGTGTATAAAATTGTCGGCTACGAATAATTCAAAAGCTTTGTGTGATTCTCCTTTTGAAGCAAGCATCAGAAAGTTTTCTGCGATTTCTCTTTTTGACATAAGATCTTAATTCTTCTTCTTTTCTGTTGTTTTAGTCAGAAATTTTTCAATCATGGGAAAGACCAGATCGCTTTCTTTAAAGTCAGGAGTTATGGTTGTTACCTCTCCGATATATTGCCCGTGTGAACCTGGAATGATGGCTAATTCAGAATTGGCAATTTGTCTATGCAATTCTATGGCGTGTTCTGGTGTGATTATGTCTTTGTCAGCTATGATAATTAAAGTAGATGCTTGGATAGATTTAATTTGCTCGTCCGGAATGTTTTTGAAATTTACCATTCTTTTAGCATCTCTGTCATGCATAACTTTTAGTCCGTTCGGGTCTTTTGCCACTTTTTTGTAACTTTCTTTTAGTTGTTCAGGCATATTTTCCAATTTAGCTTGTGACATAAAATCCCAAAACCATTCCGGTACGCCATTTCTTTTGGCAAGTGCTGAAGCTAAAATCAGTTTATCCACTAAAGAAGGATGACGAATGGCAATTTGCATTGCAGTTGTTCCTCCATTGCTGAAACCGAGAAAATCAGATTGGTCAATATTTAAATTTTTGAGAAGGGCAGCCACATCGTCCGCATCTTGTTCAAATGTAAGGTCAGCGTTTCGGTCATTGGTTCTTCCATGAGCTTGTAATTCCATGGCAATTACCATTCTTTTTTGAGCAAGCAATGGAATGATTTTTTCAAAACTTGTCTGTATGGTTGAGCCACCCCCGTGGATTAATACAATGGGTTTGCCTTGTCCGTATATTTCATAATACATGCTCAATCCATTTACTTCGGAATAAGCTTTTTTTAAAATCAAACTGTCATTCGCGATCATCTCCATACCGTTTATTTTCTTTTCAATTTTGTTAGGACACAAGGTTAGATTCAATATGGTTAATGCTAAATAAGTAATAATATTATTCATGTTTTATGTGTATATATCAAATAGATCCTCCTTTTAGTGGTCCACTTTTGGGGCTGTTTGTTTTTATTTTCTTGTTAATTTATATCTCAGGTGAGTGGTATAATTGGATGGGATTACCTCTGCAATTTGAATATCATAAATGTCTTTTTTTATACAGTCAAAAAGACGAATACCGCTTCCAAGAAAAACGGGAGCGATGTGAATGAAAAACTCGTCCACAAGCCCGGCATTGAGGAATTGTTGAATAATATTTGCACCTCCCTGTATTCTTATAACTTTGCCATTGGCTGATTTTCTTGCTTTTTCCAATGCACTATATATACCATCATTAATGAAATAAAAGACTGTTGTTCCTTTTTGAATCCAGGGTTCCCGTTTTTCATGTGTCAACACATAAACATCGGCCTGATATAAATCTTCCGGCCAATGGACTTCCCCTTCTTCAAACATTCTTTTTCCCATAATGTAGGAACCTGTTCTTGCGAAAACATCTTCAATGAGCTTACTGTCTGCGCCATATTCTTCGCCACCTTCCATTTTAATGTGTTTCCAAAAAGCTTTTTGTTTAAACATCCATTTGTGAATTTCCCCTGAAACGCCCCCCATAGGATTGTCTGGACTTCTGTTGTCCCCTGCGAAAAATCCATCCAATGAAATTCCGCTGTCGAAGATAATTTTGCTCATGAGATTTTATTTATTGGGGTCAAAGTTAATATTCTATTATTGTACAAATAGGCTGAAGTAATATTTTTGTACCTGCTGAACTTACTATGTGCTCATTTATTGTCTCGCAGTTTTTCTTTTTTATTGAGTTTGTTCAGAGTTTCCAGGATTCTCGCGACTTTGGTGTCGTCTGTTTTAGCGGAATAAATCCAATCTATGAATTCTTTTCTTTGTCCGTCCGTATAAGTTAAGAAGGTTTCGTAAGCATTCTTTTCTTCCTTTAAGCAAGTTAAAAATTCTTCCGGTATTTCTGTTGGCGCATGATCTGCATATAAAATAACTTTAACCCGGTCGCCTGCTTTTTTTCCAATTAATTTCCTTATTTCAGCTTTGACAGGTAAAAAAAGGCTACCGTTACCCATTGGCATTAATTTGTAATTCTTGATCTCAAAGTGGTCAATTCGACCTTTTACTTTAACCCAACCAAAAGGGGAATGTTTGTTTTGCAGAATTTCCGGTATGACTGCATATGTCCAGCCTCCTTTTCCGGGAAACTTTTCCAGCGTGTATTCACGGTCTACCAAAGGCTTTTCTAATTCCATACAAGAGTCACTTGGTTATAAATAGTATAGACTGCTGGATGAATACACACATGCGAAATGAATCATTATGATGATCCGGAATAAAGAAAGTATCATTGTGTATACACAGATCAAGAAATGCATTTATCTTATTCAGAAAGAAAGGAAAGTCTGAATAACATATGGTGTAGTAGTTCATGTGGTTATCGATTCTGTATTCATGGACATTCATTTTCGAGATTATCTTTAGTACAAATTTAATAATTTCAGGTAAATGGAGAGAATTCTTAAGTATACTAAATGGTTATGCTTATTGAAAATTTTTAATAGGATATATTTTATGGATTTAGTTAAAGGAGCGCTTAACTTAAATGGATTCTAAATCCTTTGTTAACTTAGTAGAATAGCTGGAAAACAACCAGAGAAACCATTTGCAATTCTATAAAATATTCGTAATTTTATGTGGACTATATCCTACAATTTTACCTGGTTAAATTATTCGGATTTCAAGGAATATATGTTTTTAAGGATAGAATAAATGAAATAACTAAAATGGGCACTGATTCACATATGTCAGACAGCATGAGACTCAGTTTTACTTTGTAATTACTTGGTTTTATATTCTTGCATTTGAAGTAAGATTTTCCTTTTTCAGACTAAATATTTACTTTATAGTCAACTTAAATGCAATTTCTTTTAAATTCCCTTTGCTTGGTAAAATTTTAATGGTGACTGTATTGAATTAAAATGCCTCATTGCGATAGCACTACATTTTTACCAAGTGTTTTAAAGCGCGTACCATCCTTTTGTAAAACGGTTAATGTAATGTGTCCTGTCTTGCTGGTTCTTAAGTCTTGTATGATGCCTGACTTCCCTTATGTGTTCCGCCCACAACAATACATTGGTCACCATTTTTTAACACTTCAGATATTATTTTATTTTTGATTTAAAATGGTAGTTTGACCACTTAATAGTTTCCATCCAGCTTTCCGTTTGATCAAAACACCTGTTTCCACAAGTTGGAAGGTCATTATTTTTCCATTTGAGTCAGTCATCATTGAATGTTGTCGTCCCGTGTATGTTGCAATGTCATTACTCAATGGAACAATTCTTAAAGATTCAAAAGAATTATCAATGGATTTAAATTTGGGTGCATTCTCTTCTAAAACATGAACAACACTGTCGTAAGATATACAACTTGAATACCCTGGAGGAACCCAAAAGAAATCCGGTGAATGGTCGAGGTAATTAAATTCTGCAGTCAGTCCTGATTTTCTGATGTCGTCGTAATAATTACTTAATGTCTGGCGTACATCCAACTCAATTCTTGCTTTATCATCTTTGGTCATCGTTGTGTATTCTTGACACGAAAAGATGGCAATGAAGATAAAAAGAAGGATTGCTTGTCGGGTCAAAGATGCTCGCTTTTTAGTTTGTTTCATTATGTTGTTTTTAGGTATTTACAATGATATCATACATTTTATAATGCTATCTGGTTTTTGCCAAAGAGTTTATAATTCCGCTTTGGTGGTAAAAATAAGTAAAAATTGGATTTTATCAATATGGTGGTAACCGGTCTTACTAATGCAATTAGCTGGTAAACCTAATGGAGTCTAAAGAATTTGGAATTCTTGGATTAAATATTTGTGTCTTCTATTTAGTTGTAGTATGCCTGCTATATCTAATCTGATCACCTCCAACTAAAATTCAAGCTGATCTGAAGAAAGCATTTGTGTATATTTGTTTGGAGGAATATTTACAAACACAAGGAACCACCATCAAATATTGACATACAAGAAAAACTGATATCCAGAAATTTTACATAACAATTTGGAACCAAAAATGAATCAATAACTTGGAATGAGTTTGTATTCACAGGGGAACATCATTGGATATACTGGTTTATATAATTGCATCAACCAGGCGGGACCGAAAATCGAATTTCTTTGACTTGGAATAAAATCTAATATATGCATTGCAAATTATAGAATTATTTTAATTAAAAATGATTTTATGTACTATTTTCTTACTCCCGGAAACCATTTGAAGGATGAAAATTCCGCTACCGACGAAGGATTTATTAATGACAACTTCTTCATTAGACATAACAAATTTTTGATAAAGTAGCTGCCCGTTCATGTTGTATAATCTCAGCATCTGTGGATTCCCATCTGTGTCTCCCGAATTGATAATAGTAATCGATTCAGAAGAGGGGTTTGGATAAATGGTGATTCCTGATTGTTGCTGGCTATTTTCTGTTGAATTGATCAGGGAGACAGTTTTAAAAAATTCCCAAAACAATTCCGCTTCAATTGGTGGATTTGGCAATTGATTAAGGTAGTTGGTACCATTGAAGTATTCATGTTCTAAGCTATAAAAGATACTCCATCTGAAGAAGGCCTTTGTTTCACCCGGCAGGGGATCTGTAAAAGTATAGTGGATATAGTAGGCATTTGAGTCTTTGGAATAATTCCAGCTCAAACCCATGGCAATAAGGTGGCTGGAAAGGTTATTCGAATTTACTGCAACTGCCGTGTCGTTAAATGGACAGGGTCTTCCCAACCTATCTATAAAATTGTGATCATGAGTACCTCTTATAGCCCAAGTAGGAACTTTTGGGTTCATTGGTTTAATATCTCTTTCATCAAGATTACCACTTCCGCACCCAACTGCTGCAAATACACCTGGCATTTCAATAGTTAATTTCGGGACCATCGTGCCACCACCTGAAAACCCGGAAGCATATATTTTTTTTGTATTTATTGGTATGATAGCTGAAATCGTATCCAACATTTTATAAAAAAAAGGAATATCATCTCTTAGGGTATCACCTGGACAAAGTATAGAAAGGGTATTTCCATGACTCCATTTTGTTTGAACCCCTTCAGTGGTGCAATAGATCGAAGCAGTGGGAAAAACTACGAGAAATTTTTCTTTCTCGGCGACTTCCTTCCATCCTGATATATTATAGAATTGTGGTCCGCTCTGATTGCTACCATGGAGCATAAAAACCAATGGGTAACCTCCCGAAGGTATGTTACCGGAAGGCCTGAAGATTACAAATTCACGTAATTCTTCATTGATGAACGTTGTTGCATCGATCCTTTGTTGAGCATAAAAATTATAGGAGTGTACTAATAAGATAAAAGTCAAGATTATTTTTAAATGTTGTTTCATTTCTTTTAAATTATGTGAAATCAAATATTATTATTAAATAAATGCCAGTTAAATTGTGATTCAACGGAAGGCGATCTAACTACCTGATATTGGAAATATTTATTGGAAAATAATTTTTTGAGAAATTGTTTTATCCTTTATACTTGCTTGAAAAATATAAAGACCAACGCCTAAATCCGATTTCCGAAATTGTATCACCTGACCTTGTGTTTGATGTCCAGTCAAGCGCAGTCTGCCATAAGCATCAAATACACCCCATGGAAAGGTTACATAATGTTCAGGAATGGAAATTTCTATTAGATCATTTGAAGGATTTGGAAGGGCAAGAATTTTATTTGAAATGTTCCTGGGGTGTTCTGTGTTTACAGTTACTGAGTTCTTAAAAAATTCCCAAAAAATTCTTGGCGCACTCACAGGATAATTCTCACCATTAGGATATTCATGCGTCATACCTTTTAATAAGGTGAAAAAATAAGGTTTGGAAATTTCACCGGGTAAATTTTTTGTAAACCTATAGGTGTGGGAACTGTCCTTTTCAGTTTTAGTAAATTCATTACTTAGTCCCTGACAAACCAATGCTCTGTTCAGTGGGTATTTCAAATAACTCAAAATGGAATCACCACCGAAAGGAAGCTCAGTAAATGGAGGAACTATAAAACCATCATCCAGCGTACCCAGCATAAACCAAACAGGAATTCTGTTAACTGGCCAACTGGAATCTCCGGCAGCCAGTGGTGAACTCGTTCCTGCAACTGCCGCAAATACATCACCGGCATCAATTGCCAGTTTATGAATCATTGAGCAGCCATTGGAAAATCCTGAACTGAATATCATTTTTTGATTAACAGGAAAGGTATCTGCAATCCGCTTTGCAAGCACTTTTAAAAAATTAACATCGTCCACATATTCTTGTGGAGGACCGGAGCAAGGATGATCCAAAACAGTACCATTTACCCATCTCGTAAGATGCTTCTCTATTCCATCCTCTACAAAGCACCAACTTAAAGCGGAAGGAAAAACCGTAATAAAATTTTCTTCTTCTCCTAGTTCTTTCCATCCGGATATATTATAAAATTTCAATCCATCCCCGCTTGTGCCATGCAACATAAATACAACTGGATATCCTCCGGAAGGAGGTGCAGTACTGGGTAACACAATAATGCTCTCCCGCATTCTCCCATCTACCATAAATTGTACATCAAATCGTCTCTGACTGTTGGATTGTAGAATGGCAATAAGTAAAATTCCGATGGTAATTATTCCTTTCATATTTAATAATTTGTTGAACAAATTTATGAGCAAGCCATTACTTGTCTTTCACCCATAAGGGTGATTTCATTTATTCAATTTAAATTCACCCTAAAGGGTTATTGCTTTCCAACCGCCAAATCCTATCTTTGAACGCGTAAAAAATATGGAAACCATCTTGCGAGTCTTTCTAATCATTTATTGTCTATTCTCTCTTTCCCTGAAAGCTCAGGAACAATTTTCTCCGCTTGATCGGGACCGGTTAGTTATGGATTTGTCTGAGCTATTGGATAATAAGCCGGACAATGTACTGGATGTAATAGAAAACTGGAGATTCAATTATCATCAAAGTAAATTCGATACTCTTGCAAATTTATGCCAAGTGTATAAAGCACAGGCCATGATTGAATTGGGCAACACGGAAAAGGCTGCACAATTGCTGGACTCACTGGTCAAGAAATCGGATCCGTATACCGAAGCTCTGGCTTTGAAATTATTGGCCGGAATTGATTTTAAAAATGGACGATTTTTTAGTTCCACCACCAAGATCAGATCTGCCTTGGAACTGGCGAAATCTAATCATGAGGAAGAGTTGATGGCTGAATTGCAGGAAGATTTGGCCCAGGTTTTTGATAAAATCAGTAAACCTGAAAAGGCAATACACTTTTATCGGCGATCCCTCTCATTGTTCTCCAAATTGAACAAAATTTCTGCAATGCAGAAAAATACTTTGGCTCTTGGCAGAATTTACCTTTCTCTTGAACGATTGGACTCTGCTCTTTTTTTTATAAACCAAAGTATTGATTTGGCCCAAATGAAAAAAAATATTCCTGCCATATATGAAGCCAGACTTGAGCTGGCAAATTTCTATTACATATGTAAGGACTACGCCAATCTACAGAACATATTACAAGATGTGGAAAAGGCCGAGGACAAACCAAAGGAAGATTTTTTTAAAGTCCGCCTACACGTATTGAAAGGAAATTATGCCATGGCTGTAAAATCAGAAGAAGCTTCACTGGTGGAATATGAGAAGGCTGAAGCATTATCGCATCAAGGGTTTACTCCGTTCATAGATTATTACATAAAGTCAAATCTTGCAGAAGCTTATTACAGAAAGGGTAATGTGCACAAAGCTTATGAATTAACCAAATACTTGAATCATAACAGCAACAGTTATTCCAGTAAGGAGAATAAAAACCTGGCTCAAGCAATTGAATTAAATTCCGAAGTAAATATCCGGGATCGGGAAATAGATTATCTTAAATTACAGAATCAACTTAAAGAGGAACGAATCAGACGGGAATTGTTGCTACGGGATGGACTAAGAAGAGAGAATCAACTTAAAGACTATACCTTAAAACAAGAACATCAATTGCATGAAGCCGTAACTCGGGAGCAAGCGTTACAAAGTCAGCAACTTCAACAAGAAAGGGCATTGAGTCAATCTCTGGTTCGTGAGAATGATTTAAGGAAAGCAACCCTTGTGGATGAACGGAATTTTCAAACCATTTTATGGTTTGGTATCTTGCTTCTGGCGGGGTTGTCTTTGATGGTTTTATTTTTACTTAGAAAGCAAAAGGAAAAAAATGCCATAATCCTTCGACAAACCAAAGATTTGGAATTTGTAAATAAGGAAGTTCACCATCGGGTTAAAAACAATCTGCAAGTGATTTCAAGTTTGCTGGATTTGCAATCCAATTACGCACAGGATAACGGTTACCAGAATCTATTGATGGAAAGCAAACATCGCGTTCAATCCATGGCATTTATACATCAAAATTTATATGCATCTTCTGGTTTAAATATGGTAGACATGCCTAACTATATTCAAAATCTGGTGGATCATTTGAGAACAGCTTATCAAAAAGATGGTGAAGAGGTCAAAATTCATGTAGATGTGGATCCTATACAATTGCATATGGATACGGTAGTCTCGATAGGCATGATCATTAATGAATTGGTGACCAATGCTTTGAAATATGCATTTTATAATGTCGGAGGTGGTAACATTCAGGTTAGTTTGAAAGAATCACATGAAAAAATTCATCTGGGAATTTCTGACGATGGAATCGGCATTCCGGATGGAATAGATATAGCCAGCAACAGCAGTTTTGGATATAAAATGATCCGGGCATTTGTTCAAAAGTTAAAGGGAAAAATGGATTTGAATAGATTTCAGGGAACGCAAGTACAGATTCAATTTACCAGAAGATAGCAATGGAGGAAATCAATTATAAAGTACGCGTACTCATTGTAGAAGATGAACCCCTCATCGCGGAAAACCTCGCCATGTATCTGAACAACAACGATTACGAAGTGGCTGGAATCGCTTATGATTATGAGGAAGGATTGCTCAAATTGAATGTGGCCAAACCGGATATTGTTTTATTGGATATCAATCTCGATGGAAATCAGGATGGAATAGATTTGGCAGGGTACATTCATCAAAAATTGGGTATCCCTTTTGTATTCTTGAGCTCTTACTCAGATAAGAATACCCTTGATCGTGCCAAACAGGTTCAGCCTTCAGGATATCTGGTAAAACCGTTCCATGAGAAAACCTTACTGACAACACTTGAGATTTCCCTGGCTAATTTCGCGGGATTCAATAATCTAAAGAACGTGGATTTGAACCTGGATAGAATTAATTTGTCTATTCATAGCCCTCTTTCACAAAGAGAATTTGAGGTGCTGCAATTGATATATGGTGGAAAAACTAACCAACAAATTAGTCAGGAATTGTTTATTTCCATCAACACTTTGAAACGTCACATCAACAATGCCTATATGCGGTTGGATGTAAATACCAGAACAACTGCAATTAAGAAGCTCAGAGATTTGATGAAGCTTAAATAGAACTAGATTTTTTAGCTGATCTTATTAAATAAGTTGAAAGATCTGCCTGTTTTTTTTAAGCTAATATTTTATCTCAATGTAACCTGTAGAAGATTAGATTATTGAATTGCTTAATTTTATAGCAAAACATTGTAAAAGATTAGATTAGGTAATCGTATATATTTTTAGCAGTTTTGGATAAACTTGATCTACAGACTGGAGCTACCTTTGCATGTTTGAATGTACAATAAATCAAGATTCGTGGGGTATTATATATTGGTGGCTTCCTTATTCCTTGTAGGCTCGGATGATATGGAACCTGAGTCGATGTATCCCGAATATTTTTAAATCCTGCCGTTTCCAATCTTTAAATTTTAATTATGATATTTAAACTTAAAATTTGTTTAATTTTTTTACAGATAACTTCCTGTGCAATTTCGGCTCAAAACTCTTATTCCATCAGTGGGAAAATTGTGGATGCAGATTCCAAGTCCATAGACCTTGCATTGGTATCCCTATCCATCGAACAGAAGGATTCTTCAATCCTATCCGATTACACTGACCTGGATGGCAGTTTTGAATTAAGTTCAGTACCTTGAAGGAAGCTATGTTTTGCATGTCCGTATGATTGGCTTTAAACCCCATAGGCAAAATTTACAGGTCAATGGGAATCAAAGCCAAATTGAATTAAAGGACATTATATTAATTGCGGATTTTCATCCATTGGAAGAAGTTGCCGTTACCGCAAAAGTACCCTTCATTGAACGAAAAATCGACCGGATAGTAGTTAATGTAGATGGAATCTTATCCGCTACCGCTGGCAATGCGCTTGAACTACTGGAACTCACACCGGGGATTACCCTGGACCAAAATGGAGGCATCAGGTTAAAGGGGAAGTCCGGAGTTGCTGTTTTTATAGATAACAAACCTAGCTACCTCTCAGGTCAGGAGCTGGAAAATTATCTGAAATCACTACCCGCAAGCTCATTTAAGCAAATAGAAATCATGACCAACCCTCCTGCAAAATATGAAGCGGCCGGAAATTCCGGAGTAATCAATATCATTACCAAAAGAACCAAAATTTTAGGATTCCATGGCAATACAGTTTTGAGTGTACAGCAAGGCCAATACACCAGAAGCAATAACAGTCTTAATCTTAATTTTAATCAAAATAAAATCAGCGTTTTTGCAAATATCAATGCAGGAGTAAGAAATAGTTTTCAGGATTTGAACATCAACAGATATTACAGAAATGATTTGAACATGCATACCTCATCCTTTGCACAAAATTCATTTATTGTCAAAGATGGCCGGTCCGCCAATGCTAAAATTGGACTTGATTATTATGTAACCAATAATGCAACTTTAGGTATATCAGCAAGAGGTCTTTTCAATCCTACCGGTGATCAAACAAATAATGTGGCTTATGTAAGGGATGACCAATCCGCTTTAATCCAACGCGTTGTTGCGGAAAACACTACAGAGAGCAATTTTGACAATGCCACATTCAACATCTATTATAAACAACAGTTGGACACGTTTGGTACTTCCTTATCCATGGATGCAGATTATGTGACCTACCATTCCCTTAGCGAACAGCTTTTCAAAAACTATCTTTACAATTCATCTGGCATGCTGGATTATCAAGATCAAATCAATGGGAATATCCCTTCTGATATAAAAATCTATGCAGTTAAGTTTGATTTTAGTAAACCCATAAGTAAGTTATCTAAACTGGAACTTGGCGTAAAATCTGCCTTCACGGAAACCGACAACGAAGCCATATATTCAAATACCATAAAGAATGTTACTGTTCCGGACTACAATTTGAGCAACAGGTTCCTTTACAAGGAATGGATTCATGCTGCGTATCTTAATTACTCCAGAAATTTCAATCGTGTAGGGATGCAGTTTGGATTGCGGGCTGAAACAACCAGCTTAAAAGGGAATCAATTGGGGAATGTTGAAAAAACCGATACCAGTTTTACAAGAACTTATGCAAATCTTTTTCCCACTTTTTATGCTTCCTGGCAAGCTGATGCATCCGGGCATCATAATTGGGGATTTTCATTTGGCCGTAGAATTGACAGACCTTTTTTTCAAGACCTGAACCCATTTATCAGCCCCTTGGATAAGTTTACTTTTTACAGCGGAAACCCTAATCTTTTACCGACTTATTCAAGCAATTTTTCCTTGTCTTATTCTTATAAAAATTTCATAAACACCTCCCTCAATTATTCCATTACGACGGATGGGATCAACGAGACTCTTGAAATTAAAGACAGCATCTATTACAGTCGTCCGGGAAATATCTCCACCAATGATGCCATTTCATTGTCTATAGACGCCTCCAGATCACTTTACAAATGGTATCGGATAAATATGTATCTGGAGTTGGGACATCAGATTTTCAAGAGTGATTTGTATGCTCAACAACTGAGTGCAGAGGGGACTTATTATGTAGTTTCAATGAACAATAGTTTTCAATTCAACAAGGGTTGGAACGCCGACATCCGTGGTGATTATCAGAGTGACATTGTTTATGCACAACTGCTTATCAAAAGTTTTGGTACTTTGAACTTTTCCCTTCAGAAAAAGATATTAAAAGAGAAGGGTAGCCTTAAATTAGGGGTGAGTGATATTTTGTACACCAGAAGGGCTGATGGCATAATAAATAACCTTAGAAATACAACTGCGGATTGGAACAGTAGATTAGATACAAGATCTGTTTCTTTGTCTTTTTCTTATCGTTTTGGTAAATCCAGCACTGAAAAACCACAGCATAAAAGCACGGGGTCTGAAAGTGAACAGAATAGGGTCAAGAGTTAATGGGGTCCTGTATGGTTATAATGAGGAATTCGGTAGTATTCAGCGGAATTTATTTATCGGCTGTTTGGAAGAATTGGTCGAAAAATATTTACTTCTTGTTGACGAATTCTTACTTTTAGGCTTAATAATTTTATTATGTATGTTACTGTGGATGACAATGGCGTAAGGAGCAATGGCCAAAATCACGATGGCAATATTGTAATGTATTCTTCTTGCAAAAATTTTGAATCAAAACTGCCATTCAGGAATTTTTCTATCAAATACGTCATGCAGGGGGATGAACTGTATAGACTTAAGGAACGGGATTATCTGTTGCACCAGGGCGAATATCTATTATGCAATTACCATTGTGAAGGTAAAGTGAGCATTGACAGCAAAGCACATGTTAAAGGTATTTGTATCGACATTGCTCGCGATGTGCTTTCGGAAGTTGTTGCCATCCATAAAGCACCGGATTCTAACATGGCGGATTTGTCCTTGGACGATTTTTTTAATTCACCAGACTTTTTGGAACATCAATTTCAATCCAATCAAACCCACTTGGGAAAAGAATTATTAAATCTGGATGCAATCCTTCTAAGAAATCCAAATGGTGATTATCAATTTAATAAAGAATTTTTCTATAAGCTTTCTGAAAATATTCTTGCTGACTACATACCTGTAGTGAAACAATTACAATCTATAAGATGTGTTAAATCTGCAACGAAGAGAGATTTGTTGAAGAAGTTGGCAAAAGGCAAATCATATATTGACCAATATTTTACCACGGACATAGATATTTCGCAAATAGCATTGGAATCTAATTTATCTCAATACCATTTTTTTAGGTTGTTTAAAAATACTTATGGTCAAAGTCCATATCAATACATTAAACAAAAAAGAATGCAGAAGGCCAATGATCTTTTAAAAAGACAACCCATGCCTTTGGCAAATTTGGCTACTGAAGTTGGATACAGTGATATCCACTCCTTCAGCAAAGCATTTAAGCAATTTTTTGGTAAGTCACCATCTAAAATATTGTGGTAGTAAATTGGACTATTTTGTCACTTGCATGATTTGAGTGCTGGTTTTAATTAGATAAATCATTTATCCAGGATAACAATTTTTCTGGAAATTTCAGCACCGCCTGCTTTTTTAATACGTATGAAATAAATACCTGGCATCATATTTCCCGATGTATTTAGAATAAGGCTGATTTTTCCTTCCGGAGTATACGTGGGTTTTATTTTTTCTAAAGTGTAGTTTGTGAGATTTACAATTTCTATTTCAGATTCATTTAAGTTCTCACCATATACATCCACATATACAAGTGAATTGGATGGGTTGGGGTAGATATGAATGGAATTTTTATTTTCTTGATAAGATATGCCTGTAATGGATTCATCATTAATATTGATTTCATCTATAAAAATATTGTTTGAACCACTTGCTCTTGGATCACTTTTGAAATAAAATCTGAATTTAACGCTTGGCTGATTTTTAAATAAAGATTCAAAATTATTGGTTAGGTTTAGTTTACGCCAATCCTTTGATGTTTTAGGATAAAACGCAGATGCATTAATCCCCCCGGTTAAATTGGACATTATCTGTGTGCTGTGTATTCCCTGATATAGATTCCACGTTCTACCACAGTCCAAGGTATATTCTAACCTGAATGAATCGGCTTGATTGAGGTACTTTTTAGCATAGGCATAGTAAAAGGACATACTCGGTTTATTGTTTTGTGAAAGATCATAGTAAGGTGTTTCAAGATAGGATCTATGGTCTGAAAAATTCCCGCTGGCATGATTTAAAAAAACACATGCCTGCGAATTGGCTGCGCCTGCAGTCTTAATCACCTCCCATTGAATTCCTGATGCTTCTAGATTATAAGCACTAAATTCATTTGGCAAACTTCCATTCTCAAAAGAATACATTTGTGGAGTAGTCAAGCCCTTTTCTCCATCCGATACCTTAACGAATTTTGAAATGCTGTCCATTTTTTGTGTTCCTCTTAATAAAAGTTTTATTTCAAAAATTCCGGTATCCGGAAATCTTACATCAATGACTGGATCATTAGAAACTGAAGGGTTCCCGCCTTCTATGATCCATGTAATTTGAGCACTGTCTGCCCCTGTCTGACTTTGATTGGAAAAAGTAATCGTCTCACCCTTGCAGATTGCATTATAGGAAGCAGCAAATTCTGCTTTAATTATGCAGGGTTGATTGCCATTTACGCCAGTAAAATTTATGTTGGACATGCTCACCAATTGATTCCTGCCGTTTAAGCCCAATTCAATCGTCTCGTGCATATATTCGGACTGCCCAGTGGTAAACATCAGTTTACATGGTGCATAATCCATATAATTTTGAACATTTTCCTGTACGGTTGGATCACAAATTGTCGAATTGTTGACATTGCAGCTTACAAAGCCCTTGGTTATTGGCGTATCTTCCACATAGTCATCTCCACATGCCACTCCAGGGGCATTGCTTACACCCCAGATATGGGGCAAACCAAACCAATGTCCGACTTCATGGGTAAGAGCTCTTGAATTCGCCGTCGTTGCCGTCCCGATACTACCTACTAACCAGGATTCACTCACAATAGCATCGGCATAATTAGGGATGCCGATTCCGGGTAAAAAAGTATAGGCAGGTGCAATGTTTATAGATTTTACAATGTAAAAGTTTAAATATTTCTCCGGCGGCCAGGTATAAGTAAAATCTTGCAGGCTGTCGGCATTCCAGAAAGTTTTACTGGTAAAATGTCTGGTGATGCCATTGGTGCAATTTCCTTCAGGGTCTATACCCGCCAGCACAAATTTAAATCCAACGTTGGCTATTTTATCCTTGAATGCAGAAACAACCTGGGCAGTATCTGCATTAAGTTTCTGATAATCACGATTCAGTATTCTTACTTGATCATAAATTTGTTCGTCACTAATATTCTCAGGACCACCCAGATGTAGAATATGAAATACCACCGGAATGGTAATGGTTTCTGAGGTTGGTCCATCCTGATTTGTATTTATTTTTGAATTTACAGCTCTTTGAATGTTTTGAACGGCCCGTTCATAATTGCTTTTTAAATCCGGATTTATTTCAAACCATTTTGTGGTGGCTTCGTGCTGTCCACATAAATGCAAATCTTGTGACCTCAATGAAATAGAACTTATAAAAAAATAAAAAGACAGAATTATACTTTTGCACAATTTGGTTATCATAATTTTTACTTTGATGCAAAAGTATGGGTAAGGGTTTATTAAGCACTTGTCCAATCCTGCTAATTTGAATTAAATTGAATCCCAGGAATAATTTTAACTAAATATTTTTCTGAAGGATTGATTTTGAAACATTAATTTGCTATTCCTGAATCTAAGCATAAAGCAATTTTTGTCGTATAAGAAAATTAACATATTTGAGGTTTAAAATTCAATTTTATGATAATACCCATAGAATTAGTACTTGGTTAGAGGGATAGTACCATTTTTAGAATATAAAAAGGTGAATCCGAATAATGAGATGTGGACTAATTTAAAATAATAGTATTAACGAATCTACACAAGGTTATTGCCAAAACAATCGGGTAGAAGAAATTGCTTAATTTGTTAATCCATCAATATGAAAATTTGACCACCATAATTATGGAAGAACTATTAATAATTCTAAACTATATTGTTAAGCACCGCTTGCAGTGGGCAGGAAATTTCTAGACCAAAAAAAATAATATAGCGAATCACCGGATTAAAGATTTACCCTCGGAATATTAATTTACATTATACATGCCTATCAGTCAGTAATCAATATTTTTTTTGTAATGATTATTCTGTTGTTTTGTGCCAACCTAACAAAATATAACCCGCACGGAAGATTATCACGAGATAGAGTAACTGTGTGTCCCGAAATGTTTTTTATTTGTCTAACGGTCTCCCCAAAAACATTGTCCATGGTAAGCGTTACATTTTCTAAAAAATGTTCTGATTTTAAAACTGAATGTGTAGAAAATGGATTGGGAAAAATAGTCAATTTATTTTCAGCTTCCTGTTTGTCTATACCTGACGAACAAGAATTATAGGTAAGAATTTTTACACCCGTCCAGTTAGAGGAAAATGGAACAACTGCACAGATATAGGAAAGATAAATCTCATTTTGCCACATCCCAATTCCCCAAGTACCAATATTATTTGAAACACCTCCATAAAAATTACAGGAGTCGGGTAATGCAGGGTTGGAAACATCAATCACTTGCATATCACTTTTTCCACAAGACATAAAAATTAGTTTACAATTCTTTTCAAATTTTATTTCATTGCAATGGCTTGGACTGGTAAACCAGTTATTGTTCGGAGCATTATATGGATTCCACCAACCGAGCAATTGAATATTGCTGGTGTCGGAAATATCCAGAACTTCCATTCCTGCATAATCTACAGCGACATAAAGAAGCGAATCATCCAACACGCAATTGTTGTATGCTTTCGGATGGTCAAGTGGAGTGTACATGACGGGATTGCACCAGTGTCCCGTTTCTACTGGCGATAGTTTATTGGTGCAATTTATAATTCGGATTCCGCCTGCATCATAACATAAGTATACAATGCTGTTCCTTACTTCCATTCCTCTTGCATTGTATTTTTTAGGATCTGGATTTCTAATGGGAGGATAATTTAGGCTTGGTATAAACTGAGAGACCAGGCGGATATTATTTTTATTTGTTACATCCAAAATGACTAGTCCGTTATTCATTGCGCCTAAATATGCGTAGTTTCCTTCTACTTTGACAATGCCTGCACCGCCGACTGGAGATGAATTTAGTTTTTCAAAATCAGTTACCAATGGTGAACTTGGATTGCTAACATCCACAATGGCCATTCCCGATTTTTGGGGATTTGTAAAAGAATTACCTAATGCGAGGTATAGATAATTTCCGTTTTGAGAAACACTCATCACATCAAGCGCGTCGTATAGAGATGTAGGAACAGTGGCCACAAGAGATGGCGTTGCTATAACAGATATGTCATAAATTTTTAACCCCGCCTCTTTATTTGCTACATACAAATAGGGACGATTAAGTTCATCATGCATCATGGTCATGGTCATATTGGAACAAGTAGATGCAATTTCCGATTGCAATTGAATATTGAGGGTATTGCAATTCTGGGAATAAGCAGCAAACTGAAAGAACAATGTTAATATTGTCCAGCAGAATATTTTATTTATTTTTTTCATATATCCTGATTGATATTTTCATGGGAACTTTTAAAACTAGTTTTTAGGTAGCTTGAATTTATTCTTATGTTTTTTGTTTATTTCTGGCTACCTGCATACGGTGAAAATACCATCTTTTTTATTCATTATTCCAAAAAATACATTTTATGAGATTATGCCGGGCAGTTTTATGAGTAAGAGGGGCAACTTTTTTTTGTTTCCCATGTAAGTTCGAGAAAATAATTAAGTTCTGAAAGTCTTAAAAAAAGTCAATCTGGAAAGAAAAATGAATCTTTATAGTAAAGTGAATCCGAATTTATTAGTTTTTCTGTGACTCCTTGAGCCCCATTTATTAAAAAACAGAATTGGATACCTAAGCTTGCACAGGGATGATTTTCCCGAAGGAAAACAAAGTGAAGATGGCGAAAAGGTGCTCTGTTTAACTGAATTTTAGAAGATGTCAGCAGATCTTGGAGTGCCGCAGGTAAATGAAAGCAAGTAATAGAAAATCATTTGGTATCTCAGGATTTGGCAACGGCTGAATGTTAAGTTGGTAAAATCCAGTACGGAAATCAATTATATTCATCATAAAATCACTCTTAGCCTTGTTTAAAGAGCCATTGACTTTACTAATAACTAGAACTTATTAATGCCTGGCTAACCAGTTTTTTACTTCTTCTCGATATGCATAAAGTACTTCGTTACTTTGCTCTGTATCAACATATACGCGATTTTTAGCAGGGGGCGTTTTCATAACTTCATACAATTTTAGTACATTCGGTTTAAATACCTCTATGCTGCCATTGAATTGTTCCTCCAAAACTCGGAGCAAGGGCCCTACATCAAAGGCCCCATTATCGTATGGGTTCTTAATGCCTTCTTCCATATCCGCAATCATCACAGAAAAACTTTTAACTATTGGTTCAATAAACCGTTCAGGATGTTCTACTTTGTTCTCATCCAAAAAATCGAACACTCTATAAGGGCTACTGCGTTCCAATGTGCCTATCAATTCATCTTCCATATTTTTGTTGGCTTTTATTTTAGCCAATGCCGCATTACGTATTTGTTCATCGTAAGTTTTACTAATATAATATAAGAGCGACATTACGTCTTGATACTTTTCAATGTTACGCATTGCAGAATTGAATGCCAACTCTCGTTCATCTAATTTTTTATAAGATTTTGATATTAAATCTGACATTATTTTGGGTGTCAAAATCCATAAAAACCCTAATAGACAACCAATTGCCAAAGAGACTTTAAACAAAATTGGCGACCATGTTTCCCGCCATTCTGGTTTTAAAAAAATGAAATAAGGTATGAGTATCAATAATGGCAACCAAATGGCACCATAAGATATAAAGAAGGAAAACGAACGGGCGAAACCTGTTATATGATAATATTTATGGTATTCCGTTTTCCCAAGCGTACACATAGCAATTGACATCATGCCAAGCCATATTAATGCAACGATAACGTTTCGTTTTAATGTACTATCGGAAATCCAGTTAAAACCTCCATTTGCTGCAATTTTTATCGTTAACAACAGGCTAAATACAGCATAAGCTGAAATTAATACAAAAGCAGAATATGCACGGCCAAACTGATCTCCACCAGAAGATGTTGTCTGAGCGAATATGGCTATTAGGATATATGTCAGGAATGTTAGCCAAAATAGTAAAAAGCCGATCATAATTGAATGGTTTAATAAATTATTGAACTCTTTGGATTAATTCACAAATATTGCAACTTTTTCATGGTTTTGTATTTTATTTATTTTGGTCCAAAAGCGTTCATGTATGGGTCAAACTTTTTTCTTCCAAAAGATTTGTGCTTTAAAAGAGACAAGCTGTGTTAAGAAGATACCATGAAATAGTATTCATAGTTGTATTCTGTATTTATTGAGGTATAATGTTGCAGTTATGCTATATGTAGAATGATAACGTCCTCGTTCACTGTGTTGAATCACAAGTTAATTGTCTCAAGGTCAACTTGTATTGGAAAATCTAGTTTTTCGTGGTCAATTTTTATTTTTTTCTTGTCAACGATTATGTCTGAAAAAACGGGAGTTGTAAAGTCGTTGAGCGTAATTGAAAATTTATCAGAGGTGATATTTGCCTTAATAAACCAACTGTCGTGAAGCAGTCCTGAATACTTGTGGTAAAGTCCACGTCGTTGTTCATTTTCAGCAACCAATTTATTGTTCACTTCAAAAGTCGTTGCTTCAATTTCAATGTCCACATAATGGTCAGCTAACAAAGGTGCAATGTCTTAAATGTTTCTTATCATATTGTTGTTAGTCGTTGTCGTCATAGCCTTGCTGGTAAAGATTTATAGCTTGGGGCTGTTTGCTTTTGTTGAATTTACTTCAGGAAAGTTAATTAAAAAAGCAACAATTGAATAAAAAGATCATTCCATCCCTATTCCTCCATTTCGTTTTTTTAGCTTCCAGGGAATTTATTACTTAAGGGAACCGCACTCACGCCACGCGCTCAACGAAAGCAAATCGCGCCAAGCCCATGTTATAGGATGTGCTCCTTTCAAATCATTCCCTCTACAAAATACATATTAATCTCCCCCTTATTCTTCGCCTGAATTTTTCCGCGGTGCTCGCATTTGAATTTGTCTTTCACCAATTCATAGGTACTACCGCTAATGTTTATTTTTCCTACTTCTGAGCTTTGTTCCATACGGGCTGCAATGTTAACCGTATCACCCCAGATGTCGTAAGCATATTTCTTAACGCCTACCACACCCGCCACAACAGGACCTGTGTGAATACCTATTCTTAATTCAAAAGAAATTTCTCCTTTGGCTTCCTTTTCCTTTTTGCGCTGCAACATATAATTGCGAATTTCAAAAGCAGCATTCAACATATCCAAAGCATGAGTGTAATTGCTAACTGGCAAACCGCTTGCACAGAGGTAAGCATCGCCAATGGTTTTTATTTTTTCAATGTTGTATTTACTTAAGATAGTATCAAAGGCACTAAAGCAGGCATGTATTTCGTCCACTAACAGTTCAGCGCTTATTTTTTCGCTCACCTTGGTAAAATCCTTGAAGTCGGTGAACATGACGGTAACCATGGTAAATGCTTTTGCTTTGGCTGTGCCTGAGGTTTTAATTTCAACGGCCACTTCACTGGGAAGAATATTTAGCAATAAATCTTCGCTTCGCTTTTTCTCTTCTTCTGCTCTTTGCTTTTCTTTCTTTGTTTTATTACGCTGACGGAAAAAAACTCCTGCAAATAGCAGCACTATGATAAAACCTACCAAAAAAACATTGCGCAGTAGCTTTTGTCTTTTTAACTCAGAATCGGTGTGAGCTTTTGTTTCGGCTTCCTTTTTATCAAACTCAAACTGCATCTTTGTTTGAAGTGACTTCTTGATGGCTTCTTCATTATTTAAACTATCTCGGTATAGAATATATTTCTTATGATTTTCATAAGCGTCTTTAAAATTACCAAGTGCACTGTCAGCTAGAGCAAGTCCTTCATAGCTATCTCTTAATATCGGTAGAGCAGCAATTTCTTTTCCAAGTTTTAAGCCTTTTAACAACCAGGCCTTTCCTTCTCTTGCCTCTTGAATTTTAATTTTAATGCTTCCAATATTTATAAAGCTTGTTGCAATTGCCTCTTTGTCTCCGATCTCATCAAATAATTTCAAAGCAGCGAGGTGATATTTGATCGCTTCTTCGTAATTTCCTTGGTCCAGATAAGTTACTCCAATGTTGTTGTATGAAGTCGCAATGCCTTTTTTGTCCCCGACATCTTCCTTTATTTTTGAAGACGCAAAGTAATTCTTCAGGGCTTCTGAATAATTGCCCTGCTTCTTTAATATATTACCAATGTTATTAAAAGAAATCGCAATGCCTTTTTTATCACCGGTTTCTTCCTTTGTTTTTAACGAAGCAGAATAATGCTTCAGCGCTTCCGGGTAATTACCCTGTTCAAAATATATATTTCCGATGTTGTTATAAGACGCGGAAACACCTTTCTTATCTCCTATTTCTTCGCGAATTTTCAATGCAGCAAAATAGTTCTTAATTCCCTCTGGGAAATTGCCGAGTTTATTGTAGATAATTCCAATGGTGTTATAAGCATTGGCAATGCCCTTTTTAAAACCAATAAGCTGCGAAATAGCGAGCGCATCATCAGCATATTTTTTAGCATTTAAGTAGTCAGAAACCATTATGCATTCCCAACTGATTTTATTCAAAATGTCTACCTTTAATGTGTCGCTTTCATCAGGCAAAAGGTCATTGTGCAGTTCGAGTTTTTTTGCATCATAATTTTTTAATGCCTGCTGAAGGGAATCAATTGCCTGATTCTGTGCAAATGAAACAATTGCGCAAAGGGTTAAATAAAGAGTCATGATATTATTCATTCTGTTTGTTTCAATCAGTTTGTTTGGTAAAAGAAATTTCGCATAAGCATATCCGATAACGAATTTGGCATAAACGCTGCACCGCCAAACCTTTGCAGCCAAAAGTAAGGAATTAATTTTTCATTACCGTAAAAAATTAAAAGTGAATGATTTTTGATGCTTTGCTGTGTAGCGTTTATGCCATGTTATGGACTGTTTTTTATTTCAATTTTAACTTCTTTTAATTTAGTTTCATTAGACTCTCCTGGCATTCGCAGTTTGATTTCACTAAAGATTATGATATCACCATTTTTTATGGATTCTAATTTATCATAATTCTGTTTTTCAAAATTATCGCCAAAATTTATTAATTGTAGAAATAATTTGTTATTTCGTAAAACTTCTATTTTGTATGAATTTAATTTGATTCATCCTTGTATGTCATAAAACTCAATCAGTATGATAATTCCTCTTTGAGCTAGAAAAATTCCTCTTGTCATACTTCCTGATTCGATGTTTCCGATCATAGCTCTTTGTTCTGGCCATTTTTTGATTCTGTATTTTTGCTCGCCAATCTTAATGGTATCAAAATGTTTAACTTTATAGATAGTCAAAGTAGCAAGTCCAATTGAATCTGGGATAAATGTATATTGACAACGATTTCCTAAGTCATACGAATTCATTATCTTACCATTATCTGTTCTAAGAAATATGGATTCGCATTTTTCATTCTCTACAATAATCTTTAATTTATTTTCAATCTTTAGATATGCATAATTTAATCTCGTGTTTTCAATCGCAATAATTTACGGGTTTGTTTTGCTTGTTTTTATTATGCAAAGCAATATAATAATGTATCGCATATTCATTTGTCAATTTTTGAAATAGCCAATAACTCATATATAACGGCCATATCAAGGCACAAGTCTGTCTACCTGCATTGAGATTTGTTTAATAAGAGGTGTACATATCTATTCCAAAAATAATTAACTTTACTTACATAGTATGAAAGGATCGGTAATTATTTGTTTGTGCTTCGTGCCAATATTAGGAAAAATTTCAGCAGCCTTGCGGCTGCCGTTCCATTTTCTGCAGTTACTTTCCGATACAAAAAATAGTGAACCCTTATATATCAGGGCTTTCCGAAGATTGGGCAACAAATAGCCAACAACAACTGATTAAGCAAGGGAAAACGCTACACAAAGAAAAGAAAAATCTTTGTTGATGGTAGGGTGTGCTGTGCCTTATCATAGACAAAAGCAAAGATAAGATTTCTACTTACCTAAGTTGCTTTGCAACTGTTTCCGGTTGCAAGCCCATGTACTGGCAAAACTCATCAACAGTAACAACCTGGTGCTGCTGCTTCTTGAAGTGGTCTTTAATCTTCTTGATGAGGTTTCTTCCATACCTGTCGCTTCTGCCTGTGATTACCTGAATGTCCTTCGGATAAATGCACAGTCTATTCA
>Ga0268298_10001157_pt1 | contig 31733 bp, 16 predicted proteins | sample WWTPWeurt_MetaG_FD_194462 | JGI IMG/M metagenome (GOLD analysis project Ga0268298, IMG submission 194462) | Activated sludge microbial communities from WWTP in Nijmegen, Gelderland, Netherland - WWTP Weurt | ecosystem: Engineered > WWTP > Aerobic digester > Activated sludge | place... | reverse complement strand
GGAGGTCGGGCTCCTTTACGCCTGCGGGCGAAGCGCTCTCGCCGCCGGCCGACCGGAACAGGCCGAGGCTTTTTACCGGGAAGCGTTGGATCTAAAGGCCCGTCACCCCATCGCACGGGGCGGGCACTTGGGCCTTCCCTTTCGAATGACGGACGCCCTGGTGGCCCGGGCCCGTCGCGCCCACGACGCCGAGGAAAAGCGTCGGGTCCTCAAAGAAGCCGTCCGCTGGGAGCGCGCGGGTCGCCGGGAGACGACCATTTCCTCGATCAAACTGCTCTACACCTTGAGCCTGTCCACCCGGGCGAACCTCCTGAACGCCCTGGGCAACCACAGGGCGGCCGAAGCGCTCTGGGAACGTTGCCTGATGAAGGGGTTGGGCCGATTGAGCCCCAACGAGATGGCCATTATTTTCGGCGATTTCGGCGAGGCGCTGCTCCCCCGGGACCGGGAGCGCGCCGTCAACCTTTTGCGCGACGCCCTCCGCATCCACGAGAAAATCGGGAATCGGCTGGAAATGGAGCGAATCGCGCGGTTGTTGCCGGAACTGGCCGTGGCGCCTTCCACGGAATCCATCCGGCCCTCGCGGTCGGCGACGGGGTCGTCCTCCTCCTCCCACGGCCGGTTGGTGGAGGCGGAGCGCCTGGAAACCCTGGTGGAGGTTTCGGTTCAATTGACCGGGATCTTGGATTTGGACCAGTTGTTCCACCGCGTCGTCGATGACGCCGCGCGCATTTTCGGGGCCGAGCGGGCCATCCTTTTCTTGAATGAAAACTCCCCCGAAGGATTTCGCCAAAAGGCCGTGTCCCAAACGGAAGGGGCCAAATCCGAGGCCCGCCCCGTGCCGGGGGCCATCCTGGTCGAGGTGTTGAAAAAGGGCATCACCCTCCTCAGCGACGACGCCCAGATCGACGCGGCGATCAACGTCTCCGAAAGCGTCGTTTCGTCGGGGGTCCATTCGTTCATGGCCGTGCCCCTCAAATCCAAAGAGCGGATTCTGGGAGGCCTTTACCTGGACAACCGCCTCCTCAAGGGCTTGTTCTCCAAGCACGACCTCAAAATCCTCGCGGCCTTCGCCTCGCAGGTGTCCGTCGCCCTGGAAAACGCCCGGCTCTTTGCGGGACAGACCCGCGCCCAGGAGGAATTGCGTCAGCTTTATGACGCCAGCCGCGAGTTGATGGGCGTTCTGGACCGCCGACTGATTTACGCGTCTTTCTTGTCCCGGTCCCGGTCCCTCACCGGCGCCTCGGCGGTGGCCATGGTGTTTTGCGAGGAGGGCGGCCCCGCGGTGCGTCTGCAAAACGGTTTTGCCCCCGCCCATATCAAAGAAATCGAAGGGTTGGCGGCGGGGTGCCAGGTCCGCGACCCGATGGAAAAAATCTTAAACGACGGGACGGCTGTTTACTTGGTCCCCCTTTGGGTGGGGGACGCGCTGGAGGGAGGCGTGGTGGTCCGCGACGTGCGGGACGGACGCTCCCGCGATCTCTTGGCCCATCTGGCCACCCAATGCTCCCTGGCCCTGCACAACGCCCGGTTGTACGAGATGGCGATCACCGATGAAATGACGCAAGTCTATCAGCGCCGGTATTATGAAATGGTCACGAAAAACCTGGTCGACCGCCGAACACGTTTTGCGCTGATCCTCATGGACATGAACGATTTTAAAGCCATCAACGACTCCCTCGGACACGGCGTGGGCGACGCGGTGTTGAAGGCGGTCGGCCGCGCCCTGCGGCAGACGCTCCGGGTGAGCGACATCGCCGCCCGGATCGGCGGCGACGAGTTCGCCGTGGTCCTGACCGGGGAGAGCGAGGAGGCCACCCGCCAGGTGATGGAAAAACTCCGCGAGGCGGTCGCCGCCATCCGCGTGGACGTCCCCGGCGGCGCCCCGCCCCGGGTGTGGGCCAGTTTCGGGTACGCCATGTCCGAGGAGGGGGATTGGGCCGCCGTGTCGGCGGCGGCGGACCGGCGCCTTTACGAGGACAAGCGCCGCAGCAAAAAACCCCCGGGTTAAAAATAGCCTTGACGGACCCCCCCCATTTTTCTAAAATGAAAAGGATGAACCAAATCAATGTCGCGCTTGCCGTTGTCGTCTTGGTCCAGGGCCTCGTCCTGGGCCGGGAGGGCTTTGCGCTGTAAGCGGACATTGATCGGAAGAAACCCGCCGCCGGCGCAAAAGCCCCGGCGGCTTTTTTATTTTTAGGCTAAAATGTCGGTTAAAATCACTTCTTGAGGGGCGTACCGCTATGACGCACAAACCAACGACGCACACGCATTTTCTGTCCTGCCAGGTGGAAGACCGCCCGGGCGTTCTGGCACGGATCGCCGGGTTGATCTCCAGCCGGGGCTTCAACATCGACTCCTTGGCGGTGGGCGGCACCCACATCGCGGGCATCTCCCGGATTTCCCTGGTGTGCAACGGCGACGACCGCGTGGTGCGGCAAATCATCAGCCAGTTGAACAAGTTGGTGGACGTGATCCGCGTGTCCGACTTGAGCTGGGAAGACAACGTGGAAAGCGAATTGGTCCTTTTGAAGGTGAACACCGCCGATCGGGACGGGTTGAGCGCGGCCTGTCGTCCCTTCCACGCGCGGGTGCACGACAGCCCCGGCGGCTTCGTGATCGAGGACGCGGGGCGCGGCGAAGAGGTGGACGCCCTGCTCAAAGCTTTGGCGCCCTTCGGCATCCAGGAGGTGTCGCGGACGGGACGCATTCTCCTGCAAAGGGGAAAAAGTCTCGACATGTCGGCGGACCTGGAACTTCACGCCGACACGGCGGTTCCGTCGGACGGGGAGGCCATGACCGGCGCGGACCTGATCCCCCGCGTCCTGGCGAAGGAAGGCGTGACCACATTGTTCGGGTATTCGGGCGGCGCCATCCTGCCCGCGATCGACGCCTTGTTTCGGTACAACGAAAAACACGCCGGCGCGGCCAAGATCAAATACATCGTGCCCGCCAACGAACAGGGCGCCGGGTTTATGGCATCGGGTTACGCGCGGTCGACCGGGCGCGTGGGCGTGGCGTTGGTGACCTCCGGTCCCGGCGCCACGAACACGGTCACACCGATCCGCGACGCCATGGCCGATTCCGTGCCGATGGTGGTCTTGACCGGGCAGGTCCCCCGGCCCGCCATCGGGACCGACGCGTTCCAGGAAGCCCCGGTGTTCAACATCATGATGGCCTGCGCGAAACACGTGTTCCTGGTGGAGAACCCCGAGGAATTGGAAGCCACCCTGCGAACGGCTTTCTGGATCGCCCGCACCGGGCGCCCCGGGCCGGTGGTGATCGACATTCCCAAAGACGTGCAAAACGCCCCCGTGCGTTTCAAGGGCGCGGGACTCCTGCCGTTGCGCGGCTACCGCCGCCGGGCGGAGGCCCTGTCCCAGGCGCGGCTCTCCGACGAATCCGCGCGCGCCTTCTTCCAGCGTTTGGGCGAAGCGCACCGACCGCTCCTTTATGTCGGCGGCGGCGTGGTCAACGCCGACGCGTCGGCCGAGTTGCGCGAATTCGCCGAGACGTTCCAGATCCCCGTGGTGACGACCCTCTTGGGCATCGGCGCGTTGGACAAGGAACACCCCCTCAATCTGCACATGCTGGGGATGCACGGGACGGCCTACGCCAATTACGCCGTGGAGGACTGCGACTTCCTTTTCGCCGTGGGCGCTCGTTTCGACGACCGCGTGGCCGGCAAGGTGATGGAGTTCGCCCCCAAGGCGACGTTCATCGCCCACCTGGACATCGACCCCTCCGAAATCGGCAAGGTCAAGACGCCGACCTGGTCCCATGTGGCCGACGCCAAGCGGGGACTGCGGGATTTGATCGACGCGGGCAAAAAAAGCGGGTTCAACCGGGATTTCGCCGCCTGGCTGCGGCACGTGGCCGCGACCAAGAAGGCGCACCCGCTCGATTACAACCGCGCCTCCGATAAGATTCAGCCCTACGCCGTGTTGGAAAAGGTGGCCGCGTTGACGCAAGGGCGCGCCATCGTGTCCACGGGCGTGGGCCAGCACCAGATGTGGGCGGCGCAGTACGGCCGCACCGCGGTGCCCCGGCGGTGGCTGACCTCGGGGTCCATGGGCACCATGGGCTACGGCCTTCCGGCCGCCATCGGGGCGCAATTCGCCAACCCCGACGCCCTGGTGATCGACGTGGACGGCGACGGCAGCCTGCGCATGAACTTCAGCGAGTTGGAAACCGTCACGACGTACAACTTGCCGATCAAGGTGCTGTTGTTGAACAACGAAGGCGACGGGATGGTGCGCCAGTGGCAAACGCTGTACTTCAACCGCCGGTATTTCGCCATCGACAAAAACCTGCACACGTTGGACTTTGTGAAGGCCGCCTCGGCCATGGGGTTCCCCTTCGCCCAGCGGGTCGAAAAACCCGTCGATGTGGACGCGGTGCTGAAGGCTTTCCTGGAGGCCAAGGGGCCGGCTTTCCTGGACGTGCGCGTCGACCCCTTCGCCTTCGTCTACCCCATGGTGGGCCCGGGCATGAGCTACAAGGAGATGGTGACGGGGGACTGGATCAAATCGCGCCCGCAACAGGTGGCGCCCCACGAGATCCCGGCCGACGTGGTCCCGGACCTCTTCTAATGAGATATAATTCCGTTTTTCCAAAACCCAAGGAGATCGTATGTCGATAACCCTGAACGCCAAGACGTTTTACGACAAGGACGCCAACCTGGATTTATTGAAAGGCAAAAAAATCGTCGTGTTGGGCTACGGCTCCCAGGGCCACGCCCAGGCCCTCAATTTGAAGGATTCGGGCTGCAACGTGGTCGTCTCCGTCCGCAAGGGCGGCCGCGGCTTCACCCTGGCCGTGAAGCACGGCTGGGTGGAGGGGAAAAACCTCCTGACCGACAACGTCGCCGCCGTCAAAGACGCCGACTGGATCCATTTCCTTTTGCCCGATGAAGCCCAGGGGCCCGTTTGGCGCAACGAGTTGTCCGGTCACGTCAAAAAGGGCGTCGTCCTTTCGTGGTCCCACGGGTTCAACATCCGTTTCGGCCAGATCGTCCCGCCGAAAGAGGCGGACGTCGTTTTGATCGCTCCCAAGGGCCCCGGCCATTTGGTACGGCGCACCTACGAAGAGGGCAAAGGCACGCCCGCTTTGGTGGCCGTGGAGCAGGATTTTTCCGGGAAGGCCCTGGATTACGCCCTGGCCTTCTGCAAGGCCATTGGATCGGCCCGCGCGGGGGTCATTCAGACCACCTTCACCGAAGAGACGGAAACCGACCTGTTCGGGGAACAGAACGTGTTGTGCGGCGGTGTGGTGGACCTCATCAAGGCGGGGTTTGAAACCCTGGTCGAGGCGGGTTACCAGCCGGAAATCGCCTATTTCGAATGCCTCCACGAGCTGAAACTCATCACCGACCTCGTCCAAGAGGGCGGCATCGGGTGGATGAACTACTCCATTTCCGATACGGCCGAATACGGCGAATACAGCCGCGGCCCCCGCCTGGTGACGGCGGCCACAAAAGCGCAAATGAAAAAAAACCTGGAGGAAGTCCAGAACGGGATTTTCGCCCGGGAGTATTTGATGGAAAAGGCCATGGGCGGCACCGTCATGAACAGCCAGCGCCGCGCCAACGCGGCGCACCCCATCGAGCAGGTGGGCGAAAAGTTGCGGGCCATGATGCCGTGGCTGAAAAAGAAAGAATAGCGGCGTGAGCGCGAAACGCTGGATCCCCGTCGCCGGGGACGGCTGGAAATTCATCGGGGGGTTCCTGGTGGTCGGTCTCCTGGCCGGCCTCGGTGGGGTTTGGTTCGCCCGGGTTGTGGCCGTTGTCGGCGTCCTGGCCGCGGGGTTCGCCCTGTACTTTTTCCGCGATCCCGACCGGGACGTCCCCCGCACCGAGGACGTACTGTCGCCCGCGGACGGCCGCGTGATGGAAGTGGCCGCGATCGACGGCGAGGGGTACGGCGCGGGGCGCGTGATCCGCATTTTCCTCTCGGTCATGGACGTGCACGTTCAGCGATCGCCCGTGGGCGGGCGGGTGATCAAGGCCCGGTATCGGCCCGGAAAGTTTTTGGACGCCCGTGACCCGCGCGCGCCGTTCGTCAACGAAAGCAACGCCTTGGAAATTGAAACGCCCCGGGGCCGCGTGGTGGTCCGCCAGATCGCGGGCCTGATCGCCCGGCGCATCCTTTGCTGGGCGCGGCCGGAGGAAACCCTGGCGCCCGGCGAGCGGTTCGGTTTGATACGGTTCGGTTCGCAGGTCGACTTGTATTTGCCGGCCGATGTGGAGATTTTGGTGGGCGTCGGCCAACGGGTGGTCGGCGGCGTGACGGCGGTGGCCCGTTGGGGAGGACATCCATGAACGTTCGGGATTTGATCAGGGCGGTGTGGGATCGTGGGTCGGAAGCGCAGCTCAAGGTGCCGCCGGCATCGACGGCGCCGCGCCCCCCGGTGCGGCGGGGCATCTATTTGTTGCCGGCCCTGTTCACCATCGGGAACATGGCCTTCGGGTTCTTTTCCCTGGTGAAATCGGTTTCCTACGAATTCGGCGCGGCCGCCACCGCCATCCTTTTGGGCCACGTGCTCGACATCCTGGACGGCACCGTTGCCCGGTTGACCAAGACCACCAGCCGCTTCGGCGTCGAGCTGGATTCCCTGGCCGACTGGTTGACCTTTTCCATCGCGCCGTCGTTCTTGATGTATCAGTTGGTCCTCAAGGACAACAAGTCCTGGGGTTTCGCCATCGCCCTGCTGTTCGTCATCTGCGGGGCGTTGCGGTTGGCGCGGTTTAATTTGAAGGCCCAAATGGGGGAATCGACCCCGGGCTTTTTCCTCGGGTTGCCCACCCCGGCGGCCGGCGGCATGTTGGCCATTTTCGCCCTGCTTTACGACGTGATGGAGCTGGGCAAGCCCATCAAGAGCTTCCGCTTCGTGATGAATCAGGTGCCGATGTTCTACGAGGTGGTGCCGGCCGTGATGTTGCTCTTGTCGCTCCTCATGGTGTCGGACGTGCGCTACGCAAAGTTCAAGGCCTCGAACCTGTTGCGTCCCCGCAGCCTGCGGGCCTTGGTCTTGACGGTGCTGGCCGGGCTCATGATTTGGGTGTACCCCCAGAACGTGATCTTCATCCTCTACGCCTTCTACGTGGTGTGGGGGATTGTGAGCTACTTTTTCGGACGGACGCCGCGCGGGGAATCCGGGCGGGTGGCCAAGGACGACCCCTTGGACAGTTACGGGAAATGACCATGAAAAACAAAACCCAGGACCGCGTGATCGTCTTCGACACAACCCTGCGCGACGGGGAGCAATCCCCGGGCGCGAGCTTGAACATCGAGGAAAAGCGTCAAGCGGCCCGCGCGCTCGCGGATCTGGGCGTGGACGTGATCGAGGCCGGGTTCCCGGTGTCGAGCCCCGGGGATTTCGAGGCCGTCAAAACCGTCGCCAAGGACGTTCGCGGGCCCGAGGTCTGCGGGTTGGCGCGCGCCATCAAGGGGGACATCGACGCCTGTTGGAACGCGGTCAAGCACGCCAAAAAACCGCGCATCCACACTTTTATCGCCACCTCCGATCTCCACATCGAACAGAAATTGCGCATGACCCGCGCCCAGGTCCTCGATCGGGCGGTGGAGATGGTTCGCTACGCCAAAAAATTCACCGACAACGTGGAGTTCTCGGCGGAGGACGCCGTCCGCACGGATTTCGATTACCTGTGCCAGGTCGTCGAGGCCGTGATCGACGCCGGGGCCCGGACGGTCAACATCCCCGACACCGTCGGCTACTCCATTCCCTCGGAGTGGGGGGACAAGATCGGCCGATTGATCGCCCGGGTGCCCAACATCCGCAAGGCGGTCGTGAGCGTCCATTGCCACAACGATCTGGGCCTGGGCGTGGCCAACAGCTTGGCGGCCATTCAACACGGCGCCCGCCAAGTCGAGTGCACCATCAACGGCATCGGCGAGCGCGCCGGCAACGCCGCGCTCGAAGAGATCGTCATGGCCCTGCGCACCCGCAAGGACCTGTTTCATTTGACGACCGGGGTCAACACCCGGGAGATCGCCCGCGCGAGCCGCTTGCTGTCCAAATTGACGGGCATGGTGGTTCAGCCCAACAAGGCCGTGGTGGGGGCCAACGCCTTCGCCCATTCCTCGGGCATCCACCAAGACGGCGTCCTGAAATCCCGCACCACCTACGAAATCATGAACCCCGAGGACGTGGGGGTGGAGGAGAGCGCCCTTCTGCTGACGGCGCGTTCCGGCCGCAACGGGGTCGTGAGTCGTTTGAAACATTTGGGGCACACGCTCTCGGGCGAAAAATTGGAGATTCTGTTCGCCAAATTCAAAACCCTGGCGGACAAAAAGAAATACGTTTTTGACGACGATCTGCTGGCCCTGGTGGAGGAAGAGGGCCGGGAAAAAGCCGAGGACGTGTTTCACATGGATTACCTCAATACCACCTCCGGCACCGGCATCGTCCCGACGGCCACCTTGCGTTTGAAGAAGAAGGACAAGGTGTACCAGGAGGCGGCCTGCGGCGACGGGCCCGTGGACGCGGTCTACCGCGCCATGGACAAAATCGCGGGCGTCGTTCCCGCGCTCCAGGACTACCAACTGCGGTCCGTTTCGTCCGGAACCGACGCCCAGGGCGAGGTCGTGGTGCGCGTGGAGCACAAAGGCTTGGTGGTGACGGGCAAGGGCACGTCCACCGATATCGTCGAGGCCAGCGCGAAGGCCTATCTGAACGCCCTCAACAAAATCTTGACCGCACGGCCCCGGCGGGCCGTGGCCAAGAACCAAGGAATGTGACCATGGGAAAGACGCTGCTCGACAAAGTCTGGGATTTGCACACCGTCCGGGAACTGCCGAACGGCCAAACGCAGTTGTTTATCGGACTCCATTTGATCCACGAGGTCACGAGTCCTCAAGCTTTTCAAATGATCCGCGAAAAAGGCCTGCGGGTCGCCTGTCCCCAGCGGACGTTCGCGACCGTGGACCACATCGTCCCCACGGACAACCCCAACCGCCCCTACGCCGACGGGCTGGCCGAGGAAATGATGGTCGCCCTGGAAAGAAACTGCCGGGATTTCGGGGTCAAATTTTTTAATTTCGCCTCGGGCGAGCAAGGCATTGTGCACGTGGTCGGGCCCGAACAAGGGTTGACCCAACCCGGGCTGACCGTGGCTTGCGGGGACAGCCACACCTCCAGCCACGGCGCCTTCGGCGCCATCGCCTTCGGTGTCGGGACCACACAAATCCGAGACATCCTGGCCAGCCAAACCCTGGCGCTGACGCGCCCGAAGGTGCGGCGCATCCGGGTGAGCGGGGCCCTTCGCCCCGGGGTTTACGCCAAGGACGTGATCCTGGCGGTGATCCGTCGCCTCGGCGTCAACGGCGGCATCGGCTTCGCCTACGAATTCGCGGGGGAAACCATCGACCGAATGACGATGGAGGAACGGTTGACGATCTGCAACATGGCCATCGAAGGCGGCGCCCGGGTGGGCTATGTCAATCCGGACCGCACCACGGTCGAGTTCTTGCGCGGCCGGCCCTACGCCCCGCGCCCCGAAGAGTTCAAAGCGGCCGAGTCTTGGTGGCTCTCCATGGCTTCCGACCGTGACGCCGTCTTCGCCGACGCCTTTGATTTGGACGCCGGCGCGCTGGAGCCGCAAGTCGCCTGGGGCATCAACCCCGGTCAAACCGTCGGGGTGACGGAGATCCTCCCTCGTCCGGAGCAATCCAAAACCGACAAGGCCGGCCTGGAAGAGGCGTACAAATTCACGTCCTTCGTTCCCGGCGCGCCCGTGCAAGAGGTCAAAATCGATGTGGCGTTCATCGGCAGTTGCACCAACGGACGCATGTCGGACCTGCGCGAGGCCGCCCGCGTCGCCAAGGGGCGTCGCGTGGCCAAAGGGGTTCGGGCGATCGTGGTGCCCGGGTCCCAAAAAGTCCAGCGCGAAGCCGAAGCCGAGGGGTTGCCCGAGGTCTTCCGGGCGGCGGGGTTCGAGTGGCGCAACGCCGGCTGTTCCATGTGCCTGGCCATGAACCCCGACAAATTGAAGGGGCGCGAGATCTGTGCCTCCAGTTCCAACAGAAATTTCATCGGTCGTCAGGGGAGCCCCACCGGGCGAACGCTCCTGATGAGCCCGGCCATGGTGGCCGCCGCGGCCGTTCAGGGCCGCGTGACCGATGTGAGGGAAATGCTTTAGGAGTCAACCATGAGTGAAAACACTTCCATCATCAAATCGGTCTCGGGCCGCGGGATCGCGGTGCGCGGCGACGACATCGACACGGACCGGATCATGCCCGCGCGGTACCTCCGGTGCGTCACCTTTGCGGACATCGGCCAATACACGTTCCAAGACGAGCGTTTCGATCCCCAAGGAAACGCCAAGTCGCACCCCTTTAACGCGCCCGAACACCGGGGGGCCTCGATCCTGGCGGTGAACAAAAACTTTGGTTGCGGGTCCTCCCGGGAACACGCGCCCCAGGGCATCAAACGCTGGGGAATCCATTTGATCGTGGGGGAATCCTTCGCGGAAATTTTCGCCGGGAACTGCACGGCCATCGGCCTGCCGGTGGTCACGGCGGCCCCGGCCGACGTGGCGGCGCTTATGGAATTCATCGAAACCCGACCCGCCGAAACGGTGACGGTCGACCTCCAGGCGAAGCGCGCCACTTTCGGCGGTCGGGCGATCGCCCTTGAGATGCGGGATTCCTTCCGGGCGTTGTTCTTGGACGGCACGTGGGATTCGACGGCCACCCTGCTGGCGGCGCGGGATCAAATTCAAGAAACCGTGGAACGCGTTCCGTACCTGCATTGGGGGGCGGCCCGGGTCTCGTGACCGGGAACCTTGGCGACTTCCCGCACCGGCCGCGGGCGGCGGAACGCGCGGCCAGCGACATCCCTTTGGAAATTTACGACGCCGAAGGGCGGACCCTCCGGGGCGTTTCGCGCCTGTTGGATGTGTCGAAGAACGGGGCCTGCGTTGAATCGACCTGTGAGTTCAACGAAGGAGACGGGTTGGTGTTGCGGGGCTCCGTCGGAGACGGGGAAGTGGTGCCGTTCCGCGCGGTGGTGATTTGGCGGAGTTTTTCGTTTCGCCTTCACCGGTACGGGCTTCGGTTCGACGATTTGTCGCCGGCGGCGCGCGAATCCGTGGACCGCTTTGTGAGCTTGACCGCGGCCCGCTGGCGGAAGAAAAGGTAATTCGTTCGGGTCGGCGGGTCGCCGGGCAAATTTTCGCAGCGTCATTTCGCATCGAGAGGAAAAGGCCATGTCCAAGAAAATCCACAAAATCGCGGTGATGGGCGGCGACGGCACCGGGCCGGAAGTCGTCAACGAAGGCGTCAAAGTTTTGAAGGCGGTGGGTAAATCCTTGAACATCGCCTTTGACTGGATTCCCTACGATTTGGGCGGGGAGCGCTACAAACGGACCGGCGAGATTTTGCCGGATTCCGTCCTGGCCGAATTGCGGAAGGTGGACGCCATTTACCTGGGCGCCATCGGTCATCCGGACGTCAAGCCGGGAATCCTGGAAAAGGGCTTGTTGCTGCAATTGCGTTTCCAGCTCGATCAATACATCAACCTTCGCCCGGTGAAACTCTATCCCAACGTCGAAACCCCTCTGAAGGACAAGGGGCCGAAAGACATCGATTTCGTCGTCGTTCGCGAGAACACCGAAGGCCTCTACGCGGGCGCCGGCGGGGTGCTCAAGAAGGGGACGCCGGACGAAATCGCGGTGCAAGAGTCCATCAACACGCGCAAGGGCGTGGAGCGCTGCCTGCGCTACGCGTTCCAGTACACGCGTCGGCGCAACAAGAACAAGAAGCTCACGCTCGTCGGAAAAACGAACGTGCTGACCTACGCCTTCGACCTCTGGGAAAGGGCCTTTCATGAAATCGGCCAAAAAGATTTCGCCGACATCCAGCGCGATTACGCCCACGTGGACGCCACCTGCATGTGGATGGTGAAAAACCCCGATTGGTTCGACGTCCTCGTGACCGACAACATGTTCGGGGACATCATCACGGACTTGGGCGCCATGGTGCAGGGGGGAATGGGCATCGCGGCGGGGGGAAACATCAATCCGGAAGGGGTCTCCATGTTCGAACCCATCGGTGGTTCGGCCCCGAAATACACCGGCAAAAACGTGATCAATCCCTTGGCCGCCATTTGCGCGGGAGGCATGATGCTGGATGTCCTTGGCGAAACCGACGCCGCCCAACGGGTGGAAGGGGCCGTGGTCAAGCTGTTGAGCTCCGGAAAAATGAAGAGCCAGGCGGCCGGCAAAATGGGCATGAGCACCACCGAAATCGGGGATTGGCTCGCGGCCAACGTCTGAGTTTTCGCGTTCACACCCCCCGCTCCGCGTTCCGGGGCGGGGGGTTTTTATTGTTACAATACGGTTACAACAAATAAATGCGTTCTTAACCTATTCCGGGTATTCTTAGGGCGTGATGGACCTTTTCCCGATCCCGTGGTCCCGGACCCGTAAATTCCTGTCGGGCGCCGTGGCCGCCGTTTACCTCCTCACCAACGTGGCGGGAGCCCACGCCGCCGAGTCCGGTTTCTGGTCCGCCCGTCGCGACGCGATCCGTCAGCGTCAGCCTCCGGCGGCGAAGGAGACGGCCGCTCCCCTGGTCGTGGCCGCTCTTCCGGCGGGTTTTGACCTTCCGTCATACCAGCCCCGGGTGTTGGGGGCTCCTCCCTCGAGTGAAACCGATTCCGCCGCGGTGGCGGGGACGGCTTTTCGGCGGGTTTCGGAAATCGACCTTCCCCGGTGGTTGGCGGACGTCGTCGCCCCGCACGGCACCGTCCGCGACGTTTACCTCTCGAACCGCCCCGACGCGCCCCTGGTGATTCACCTGCAAGATCTGCACGATTCCGTCGAGGCCCAGCGGCACATCGCGGGTCTATTGTCGGACCTTCAGGACGCCCGGGGGGTGTCCCTGGTGGGCCTGGAGGGCGCGCAAGGGGAATTCGCTTTGGGGGCGTTCCGTTCCTACCCGGACGCCGGGCTTCTGCGCGCGGTGGCCGACCATCTCATGGTCGAGGGGTTCCTGGGCGGTCCCGAATTCGCCGGTCTCACCTTGGCCCAACCCCCGCTCCTCTGGGGCATTGAGGATTCCAAACTTTACGAGTCGAATTTGGCGGTGGTGAAGGAGTCGGCCCGACGGCGTCCGTCTTTCGAGGCTTTCACGGTGAAAGCGCGCGCGGTCCTCGAAAAAGTCAAAGACCGCCGCCTGCCCACGCGGTTGATGGAATTTGACCGTCGATGGTCGGGCTATCAAAGCGGGGCGGCGTCCTTGGGGGACACGGTGAAGTACCTCCTGCGGGTGGCCCCCACCCCGACCCTCCGTTACGGCAATCTGCATCTCCTGGCGGACGCGCTGGAATGGGAAGCTCTCCTCGACAAAAAGAAAATTGAATCGGAGCGGGCGCTGATTCTGGACCGTCTGGCGCGCGCCCTCCCGCGTTCCGAATTGGACCGGCTGGTGGCCCAGAGCGCCCTCCACCGACTTGGGCGGGTGACCTACGGGGAATTCCATCGGTTTTTCCGGGGGATGTGTTTGCGCAACGGTGTCGCGTTGGACGGTTACGAACATTTCAACAACTACATCCGGTATATCCTCTTGGCCGAGCGCATCAACCGCAACGACCTCTTCGTTGAACTCGAAGCCCTTCAATTGGAAGTGCAAAACCTCCTGGCTTTGACCACCGAGGAGCGCCGGGTGATGACGGCGGTGCGGCATTTGGCCTTGGTGGAACGATTGGCCCGTCACGCCTACACCCCGATGGATTGGCGGTACCACGAAACCCACGCCGCGGCGCTTCACGAGCTGGGGAAAGAAATCGCGACGCTCGCGGCGGAAGTCGGGTTGGACACCGATCTCGTGTCTCCGTCGGAGGACCTGTTCCGCCCCTTTGAGGCCTTTTGCGGGGACGCCGTCAACCGAAACACCGCCCTCGTCCGGGGGCTCTTGGATAAGATGCGCGCCGAAAAAAGAAAGGCCGCCGTGTTGGTCGCGGGGGGATTTCACACCGAGGGATTGACCCATTTGCTGCGGCAACAAGGCGTTTCCTACGCGGTGGTCACGCCCAAAATCACGGGCGCGCCCCCGGCGTCCAGCAAAACACTGGATCTCCTGGCGCGCGACCCCGCTCCTTTGGAAAAACTTTTTGCGGGGGAAACACTCAATATCCCGACGCCCCGCCTGACGGCTCTGTCGAACGCGAAAATGCCGATCGCCCGCCGCCTTGTCATTCTCAAAGCGGCCCTGTTGGCTTCCTTGACGATTTTCGCCACCAACGCCCCGCTGAGCGCGGCGGCCGCGGAATCCCTACAGTCCTGGCCGGTGATTGAAAAAGTGTCGGGTCGGGCCCGTTCGCCGACCGAAGCCGTTTTAACCATTCAAACCGAGGACGGGCAAAGGAAACGGTGGGTCGCGACGACCGCCCCCGCGGCGGACGCCGACCCCGACTACCACGGAACCGTGGGGGACACCGAGGTCTACCTCGAGTCCGCTCCCCCGGCGTCGTCTCTGGCGCGCCGGTTGCGGGAGAGGTGGGACAGCCTATTTTTAATCACGGCGATTTCTTCCCGACGGCGCGCGCCCCTCCCCACGGCCTCCCCGCCGCTAGACACCACGCCATTTCCCCAGGGCCGCGACCCTTGGGGCGCGCGCGACGCGGGCGACGTGGCCATTGGGGAGGCGATGGAAACCGGGAACCCCGATGTCCATGTGTTCTCGGGGGATTTCGATTTGAGCGCAAAAAACAACGCGTCCATCGGTAAAATCGCCGTGGGGTCGATCCAAGAATCCAATTCCCCGGATCTCATCGCGGCCCGAGGGCCCGCCCCTTTCTGGGAAATCCGAGCCGCTTTGGCGGCCGCCATGAAAGAGGCGGGGGCGGACATTTACGCCGGAGCCGGCGGGGATGAATTCCGCGGGGTCGCCCGGGGGAAGGACGCGCCCCGACGGTTGGTCGAGGTCGGACAGCGGTTGAACGCGCATTTCATCGGACGCTATCAATTCTTCCACATCACCCACCCCGACCCCGACAACCCCGCGGTTCAGGCCGACGTGGCCGAACGCGTGCGCCGTTGGGTCGAAGCCAGGACCCCGGACGGGCCCTATCGTTTGGTGCGGTTCGGAAACGGGTTCACCTTGGTGACGCTCCGCGCCGGTCGAGGTCTGAGGGCCTCCTCCGGATTGCGGCGCGCGTTGGGCTCCTCGGTGCGCGTTCGGGAACGCCTCGTGGAACGATTGGGGTTGGGGCCTTTCAGCGTGTCCATGGGGGTTGTGTCCGCCGGGGTGGCGAAAAGTCTGCTGATTTCCGTTGCGGGGACCGCTCTGGCCGACAACGCGCGCGCTTTGGCCGTGTGGATCCAACGCTTCGCCAACGACGCCTTGGGGGAAGCGAAAAACAGAGGTCGCAACCGGGTTTACGCTCCCGCCGATGTCGAAGAATTGACCGGTGTCCTGAAAAAGGGGTCCGTGACGGTGGAGCACGTTCGTGGGTTGCGCGAGGAACTTCGCACCGGCAAAAAAACGGCGGGCTCGGCGGCTCTGGCCGCCGATGGGGAAACGCCGGTTCGGTCGCTTTCGGAATTCTGGTCGGCCGTAAAGGACCGTCGCGGGGAGGACCTGGATCTCCTGGTTTTTACCGTGGTCCGTTACACCCCCACGCACCGGGGGGCGGTCGTCCGCCGGGTCAACGACACCCTGCGGCGGGTTCCCGCCCGTTTTCGCCGGTGGGTCCCGGGGGCCCTGTTGCGGCGGGTGGATTCTTTCATTCAAAAACGCGCCTTTCACGCATACCAGGGATCGGATTATGAAAAAGGCAATCGGGCCATTGCGGCCTTTGTGAAACACGTGACCGAAACGGTCACCAACGGGTCGGCTGGCCGGTCTCCGATTTTTGGTCGGAGCGTTGACACCGTTTTCGCGGCCGTGCCCTCCGGGGGGCCGACCAACCATAATCTTCCGCTGGGACAGATGATGGAGGCGTTCCGCAAAAGTTTGAACGTGGCCGAAGGGCGTGTCATGGCCCAGCCCCGGGCGATCGTCTATCGCGTGAGGGGCCGGAATTTCAAAGAGTTGGCGAGCTCAACCGGGGGGATGCTCGACACCATGGCCCATGTGGAGGAATTGCTGGAAACCTATTCGCGGGAAGCCACCGCTTATTTGGGAAGCGACTTGGTGCGCGGCGCCCTCCAGGAAAATTTAAAAGCGGTGTTCGATGTTCGAGCGGGGGCCAACTTCATTGAGTTGACTTACGATCCCGACAAAGCGGGCCGAATGATGGTCCTTTACCGCCAATCCCAAATGGAGGACGCTGAAAGGGCCGAATCGGTTTTGTTTGCCCGGGCGCCCGAGGAATTGGGAAGTCTGTTGTACCGCGCCTACGCGCGTTTGCTGGAGCGCGTGGGCGTTTCCGAGCACCGGGTGCGTTTGTGGTTGGGGAGTCGGTACGCACAGGCCTTTATCATTCCCGCAGTGGAACTGTTCGGCTTGCCGGGCGTGGCGTGGCTGTTGTCTCCCTTGATGGGGTGGGGCTTGGCGGTGGTGGCCGGTTCCGCGTTGTTCACCTTGATTCACGGGTTGCCCGGCCTCACCCGGGGACCCCCGGCGTTGCGACAGGATGGGGGACAGTTTTTGGCACGTCTTTTCATCTCCCTCTTGATCAACGCGGCCGCCCTGTCCGTGGGTTCTGTAGATCCCGCCCAATCGATTCACCCTGTTTTTGAAATCGCGGGGATTCCCTTCGCTTCCTTAGTGATGGCGTACGCCTCCCACGCGGGATGGAATTTCCTGGTCCCCGAAAAATACCGCTTAAGCTTGATCCCAGGTAACAAATACAAAGTTCCGCCCGTTGCTCCCGCGGCCGCCACGGGAAACGCCTTGCGTTCGCCCAAACAACCGCTGAACCCCGACCCGGCGACCGGAAAAGGGGGGGAAACAGATCTTCAAGGCACCGTGCGCGTGGGGTTGGTGGAGCTCAACAATTTTTTGGATGAAACGGAGAACTCATTCCGCCAACGACGCCTGCCCTTTTCTCCCGCGGACCGGGAGGCGTTGCATTTCGCCATTCGACTGGCCGCCCCCGTTTACGCCCGGGGACCGCGCACCGACCCCTACGCCCCCTCCACCCCTTACGAAGCGGTTCGGCGGGCGGTGGGGGCGGTTTCTTCCGCCGACGGATTGATCGCCGCTGTTTCACCGATCCAAGGGCCCTTGGCCGATGGGCTGTTTGGCACGGGCAAAGCCGCGGCGTTTCTTCAAGGCAAAGTTCTGCCGCGGGACGCCAACACGTTTGTGGATTTGATCCGCGCCGGCGCCGCCCTTGAGCAGGACCGAGCGCTGCTATGGGAAATGACGGACGGCGGGGCTCTCACGTCTCTGGAATTGCGGGACACCTACTTAATTCGGGGACCCCCCTTGACGGACCGCTTGGCGGGTGCGCTGCGGGCACTTCGATTGGATGGCAATCCTTCCTCCGATCAAATTCTCGCCGAGATCGATGCGCTTTACGCGCGCTACTCATTGACTTGGGCCGAAAGAGGCGTTCTCTATTTAATCGCGCTCACGCGCGGGGAGGGCGCTGGGAGTGTCCGTGGGCCTCCGGGTTTCAACGCGGTGGAGAGATTGCATCAACTTCTGCGATCCGCGCGCGCCGGGGGAGGCGTGGCGGACAACAAATGGTCGGAAACCCAACGTTCCCTCACCCACGCCGCCCACCTTTTGGCCGACTTCAGCGCGGAATTCCCCGAACACCAATCCGCCGTCCGATTCGGCCTCGACGTGACTCAAAATATCGCCCGCTTTGGGGGCAACGAGCGGGCCCTGGTGGCCGGGATGATCGCCGGCGTCGGCATCGAATCCCCCGCCGCGGGAGAGGCGTTTTGGAAATACATCGAAAAGAAAGGCTTCGGGGTTCAGCGGGTGGAAAGCCTTCGGTGGATCCGCGAGCTGGCCGCGCCCTGGGCGGCGGCGCATTTGGTGCGTTATCGCCCCGCCGAGCGGTCCCTGGGCGCCATTCGCAACCAAATGGGGGTCATCATTCAGCGGTTGGGGACGGAGGACCCGGACCTCGTGGCGCAATTGCTGTGGGCGGGCAAATTGGCCGAATTGAAGGCGCGCACGGGAGACGGGACCCGCTCCGCGGACGCGGAAATTCGCCGTCTCGCCCAGGAGATCAGCGATGTGCACGCCCGTTTTGCCGAACGGTTCGGGCAAACGGGCGCGGGCACCCAAATATTGGATGAGGTTTTCCGCCTGGCCCAGCCCGCCCGGTATTTTCGCTTGAAAAAAGATTTTCAACGGGTGACCGGGTTGTCCTATGAGGAAGCCCGGGAGCGGTTCCAAAAGTTGATTCCGGAGTTTGAAACGCTGTTGGCCGCGGAGGGGGTGAACAACGCGGAAGTCCACGGGCGGGTCAAAGGGCTGTGGTCCATTTCGCAAAAGTTGGCCAACAAACGGGCGTCCTTAGAGGATGTCAAAGATTTGTTCGGTTTTTACGTGGCCTATGAAAACGCCAGCGGTCAGCCGGGAGCCGTCCGCGCGGCATTGCAAAAATTAAACGCTGGGCAATTCTTGGAAGACAACGTCGAAACCCACATCGGGGCCGATTACAGCATCCATAAATTCGTCAGCGTATTGTCCGCGGTGGACGGTTTCGCCAACGCCCGTCTTGAAGTCCAAGTGTTTGATTCCGATGATTTCCTTCGATCGAAAGAAGGGGTGGCGGCCCGTTGGGTTTACGGACTCGGCAAAGAAATCAAACCAAGCGGTTGGGTGCAAATCGACCGTTTTGAATACACCGGTAACCTTCGGGACGACCTCAAACACTTCCAGCGACGGGCCCGTGAAAACGGTTTTGTTTATGTCAACGTGGAAACCCCCGATGGACAAAGCGTTCCGATCCGAATGATCGATTTGCCCCGCGGCGGGCTCTTCCCCGGCGACGCCGCGTCCCACTGGCGGGTCAACGCTTTGAACGGGGAATACCAGGGGTTTGAGGAGATCTCCCTCGGGAGGGACGGCCGGCCGGCGCGTTTTCCCTTGAACGAGGGTCATCCTTTGTCTCCGGGCTCCATCCTGGCTTTGTTGCCCCCGGACGCGGCGCGCCCGGGGACGAACGAAGCCGCCATGGAGGAGATCCTCGCCCTTTCTCAGCGCCCCCGGACCCTGGTGATGGCCACCCTGTCCAAAGGAGAGCTCACTCTCAAACAACTGGCGGATCAGGGGCGACGCACCGCGGTTGCCGCCTTTTTTAACGACGCCCCCTTCAGTCGTTTCCCGGATATCACCGATTTCGAGATTCGTCAGTTGACCCGGTTGGCAAAAAGCATGGGGTTCGGCGGGAACGTCATGGAACTCTACGCCTACCTGGGCCTTCTGACCGGAGCGGCCCGCGAGGGTCTGTCCCGCGAAGTGGCCGAATACCTCACGATCGATACCGTGAAAGCCCGCCGGGGTCCGGCGGCGGGGATGACGGCGACGGTCAATGGGGAAAAAGTCGATTTGTATCGCGAGGGGTATGAGATCGTCGAAATCACGGGGCGCCACGACCGCCCCGCCGCCCTTTTGGACGTGGTGAAGATTCTCAAGAGTTACCGCATTAAGGTCAACGATTTCATTTATTTACCGCAGACCAACGGGGGAAGCCAGGAATCCTACGTCATTCAATTGGCGGTCAAAACCCGGTCGGCCCTGTTGGATAGAGCCCTGGCCGATATACAGATGCAAATCGCCGATGTTCCCCGGACGATTGAAGATCCCCTTTTTCTCAACGTGGAAGTGATCGCTCCGCGAAGCGGCGCGCGGCCGGGCGCCCCCGAGCCGGACGTGGAATTCTTGGAAGCGTTGCGGGAAACAAACATCGAAACCAACATCGCGGTGAACACCTTGGCCAACGGGGATGTCCAAATGCAAACGGTGGTGGCGTGCCCCCGCGGATTCCTTCCCTTCTTGGAAAGCGACCTGCGCAACCGTTTTGGGTCAGAAGCCTATGTGAGCGTGCGGAAAAAGAACGGGTTGACACCCTCCACCGTCCTCCCTGTTCTCCTGGCGCCGGTGTTGACCGGCCTGGTGGGCTTGCTGAGCGCCACCCCCGCCTACAGCGCGGTTGAAACCGCGTCACCGGCTGCGCTCGGATTTTCCACCTATTTAATTTTGGGGGTGGTCGTCGCTGCCGCGATCGCATGGGTCTGGCGGGCAAGTCCGGACCGGTTTCGACAGTACTTTTCCGCGTCATCGCCCGAAGCCGTTCGTTCGCGGGCCCCCACAAGCCCTGGGGCGACCGAGATTCCCGGGGGGGGGGCCGCGACCACGGCGTCCCCCACAGATGAAGAAGCCCATGAGAAATGGTTGCGGGAGTTCGTTCCCCGGGCCCAAAACCGGGTGGACGAAAATTCGAAATTGTCACCTCAAGATCGGGAAAACGCCCGGGGTTTTATCGACGATGTTTTTCATGTTTTGACGATTCACGGGGACCAATCTCCTCCCAAAGTGGAAAACGCCGAAATCGAAAAGGCCGGGGATTCTTTCGTTGTCCTGTTGGGGGAAACTTCTTACGACCGGATATCCCGCAACGCCCTGTCGCTCATGGAAACGGTGTTGAACATGGACCACGCGTCCCTTGCGAGAACAAAACCTGCGAGGGACTCCGCGCCCGGTTCCGGAAAGAGTCCTGGCGAAACGGGCCAATTTTTCCTTCGGTTGGAGGAGTCGATTCGCCGGTTGAATCCCGGTTCGGATTTGAAGACCTTTACGATCACGCATGGAGGGCAATCTTACCCAGTCGTTCTGTCGAGCGACATGCCTGTGAGCTATCTTCGGGTCGGCGCTTTGTTGGCCGTCCGGCCGGAGGAGACCCCCGGGGAGGGCCTCGCGATGGAAGAGGATCTTCAAAAGGAATTACGCGACAACAACCTCGGGTTCCTCGTCCCGCGCGGAGTCGATTTCGGCCCCTATGTTGTTCCTTTCCTGGTGGCCATGCAGGCCAACGCTTCCCAATTCGTTAACGCCGTGGTCGAAGACGACGGCGCGGGCAACGGGATTTTGACCTGGGCGGCCCTGCGGTTGGGTGCTCGACGGGTGGTGGCCATTGAGAAGGACCCCAGGGCCGTCGAAGAACTTAACGGGATTTTTTCGGAAACAGAATACGCGGGGTTGGAGACGCTGAAGGCCGATGATTTCAATCGCGCGAAAACCATCGATCCTTCCGCGCGTGTCGTCGTCTTTGAGGGAACATTCGATGAATGGAATGGCATCTCCATTCAAGCAAAAGAGACATTGCTGGGGCCACTGCCGACCCTGCGCTTGGCCGACGTCGGACCCTTTTATCCCGACGCGAATGAGCCCTTGTTGTTAAACCCTCTAAACGGGATTAATATTTTCGGCGGATACCTGCGGACCAAAGAAAAGGTTTTGGCGGGGTTGTTTTTTGAAACCGACCCCCGCCCTTACCAGGATTATTTGAACCGACAAGAAAGGGCCTCCCGCAAAGGGGCGGTGAAACCCAGACCGGTGAGCCGGGTCGACCATGCGGACGGGAACTTGGTCTTTTCGGCCATCGTTCTTGGGGGCGGTGAAACCGAGCTTTCGGTTGAAACGGATGAAAAAGACACCGGTGGAACGGGGGGGATGCTCTCCGCGCTGTTGGCGCCATTGGCCGGTTTTCTTGTGTTGTGGGGCTTTACGAACGACGTTCAAGCCGCGGCTTTTATAGGGGACGGGCGCGTTCTTGATCGTTCCATTTTTGAGGCCGGGTTGGCGGGGCTGACTCCGGACGCCCAGACTGTTATCGCTTGGTTGGGGGAGGGGCGCTGGGGGAACGCGGTTTTGGTTTCAGCGGTCGTTGCGGGCCTGGCTTTCCTGGCGGCGATGGGGTACTGGGGGGGCCGTCTTAAGAGGGAGTTTTTCATTTGGTTGGAATACCGCTGGCCCGTGGTGCGTGAAGATTTTGAACGCAAGGCGCTCCGGTTCTTCGGATCCTTTCAATGGCCCGCTTTTCCCGCCCCCCCGAACGTTCGTCGCCCGGCCTCGAGCCCGATCGATCTGTCGATGCTGAGCCCGGAGTCGATTCTCCCCGGGAGACTGGTTGAGGAAATGCGCGCTCTTTGGGGCCCGGGTCCCAACGCGGCCGCGCCGGCGCCCCGCCCCCTTTGGCGCTCCGCCCTGCGGTGGGTCGCGACGGGGGCTTTGTTCTCGCTTCTCTTGGCGGGGTCGTCCCCGGTGTCCGCGGCGGATATTGCGGCGATGCTTGATCTTCCCATTGTTCCCGGCGACTCCTGGGGCGGGACGCTGCTCGCCGCCACGCTCGGCGGAACCGCCGCGTCGGCCGTTGTCTTGCCGCGCGTTTTTGAATTGATTGATGACCTGCGCGGGCCTTTTGAAAACGATGCCGCTTTCGGTGATCGTTTGAATCGATTCCTTTTTTCCATTCGACGGAATCCGGCCGCCCTGGAGGCTTTTTCCGGATCGTTGCGCTACCTGATCAACGACACCCCCGGCCCCCGTCAAATGGCCCTGTTCCGGATTCTTCAACGGGTCGAGGTGTTGCGGGCTTTGGAATTGGCCCAAACCCACACCGCGCGGGTTCGGAGGGCCATGCAATCGGGGAATCGGCGGGCGGTGACGGCGGCGATGGCCACGGCCGGTCTGGAACTGGGGCGATTGCGTGCCGAATGGCGCGGGTTTCCGGACAACGCCCAGGATGTTTTGGTACCGGTGGAACACATGGCGGGGTATTTCTTCGAGGAAATCGCCTCGGATCTGGTGGGCGAGAGCGTGGCGCGATCAAAACGGTTCGAAGGTCTGCGCGCCGTCGCCGAAAGGGCGTTGGCCAAGACCGAGCGGATGATCGTGGACATTCGCTTGGCGGTGGTGAACGTCCCCGCCGTGGACTTTTTGCCGGTCATGGCGGACACCGAAACCATCGATATGTACGAACTGGCGGAACGGGGGGCCCTGGCCTACCTGGTTCGTCATGAAACGGTGCGGTCCCGGTGGCAACTGACGCGTGAAATGAGGGCCGATGTGAAGGCGGTGGCGGAGCGTCTGCTTGAACCCATTCACAGTGACGAAAAAAAACGGCGGGAAATCTGGGGGACGCTTTCCGACCGGGTGGATCTGTACGCCGACACCCCCCGCTTGTTGATGGCGCTTCGCACGGAAGCCTTCCGGTTGATGAGCGGCGGCCAAATGGACGGGGAGGCTTTCGAACAAAACCGAGCGCTGGCCAAATTACTGTTGCGGCGCATTGACGCGAAAACCCCGAGGTCCGTTGGGGGTAAAGGAATTATTGGGGGCCTGTGGGTCGCCTTGGCCTTCGGGGTGGTTGCCGGTCTCGGTGGACTGAATCTTGAGACGATCACCACCGCCGCGGCGACCGGTTGGAACACCTTGGGGAATGATTTGGGGGCCGGGGTCGTTCTTGTGGGGACCCTGTCGGCCGGATTCGCCGGCGGTGTCGTTAAGGGCAAAGCGGTGCCCTACCACGATCCGGAAACCGACCTTCAGTTGTATTGGTTGAAACTGACGAGCCGTTTGCCCCTGGACAAAGACGTAATCGAACAATTGAATCAAGTGGCGGTGTCCTTGTTGGTGGAAATTGAAATGGAAGGGCGTCGGTGGCCCTTGGCTTTGTGGTTCTACAGCAACCGTCTTCGGGAGCACGGTGTCTTTAAAGAGGTTAATAGAGTGTTGAAGGCCGACGGGCAATCCCCGGATGTGTGGTTAAAAAATGTGGGGCGCGAATTCCGGGATCGGTTGGTGATCGCGAACGCGCGTGAATTGGGGGTTTTCGCCTCCCGGTTGAAAGTCTATGTCGACGAACGCATGGCCGAAGCGGCCGCCGCCGCGCAACGGTTCCGCGACCAAGTGCCCCCTAAACAAATGCAGGAGGCGGCGCGAAAGGCCCGAGCGGCCGAGGCGGAACGCTCCCGGACCATGGAGGAATTTATCACCCAAACTCTGCCGGACGATTTGGCGGAGATCGCCCGCGCGGAGTTCCATCGCGTGGTGGGATTGTCTTCGGCCGTCTCTTCCGATGAATACACCCGCGTCATGCCCGGCACCTTGGAAGTGTTTGACGCGTCCCTGAAGAGCTTGGCGGGGGAAATCACACGCCGGCTGATGGAAATCGAGCACGCTTTGGCCATTCGTCCGTCCGGGGTCCCCTTGGACAGATTGGCGGGTTCGGACGCTTTGGACGTGACCGCTCTTCTCGAGAGATCCCGTCGAGACCAGAAAGCGATGGGATGGTTGATGGATCAAGCCCGTGGTTTTTACGGGCGTTTCCCCATGGGCGAATTGCTTGGTCGGGCGTTGCGGGCCTGGACCCCCGCTTCCCCCGCCGATGGAAAAAGTCGATTTATGTTGAACGCCGCGCAGGGTCGAAATATCGTGGCGTGGATGTTGGCGTCTCCCCAGGGGCCAGGTCCGGTGACGCGGGGGGCGCGTCCCTACGGCCTGCCCCATTGGACGAGATGGATGTTGAACGCGGTTCTTCAAGCCGCGGGGTACGCGGTGGCGCCCGTCGACCGAAAATTGCAGGGGCGCGTCAATCGCGTCGTTCGCCGGTTGGCCGATCCGCGCCTTCAGGTCCGGGATGTCACGGTGGTGTCCGGCGCGGCTTTCTCGTCGAATGAAAACCGGTTCGTGTTGACCGTTCGCGACCACTCTTCGGGGCGTGTTCAAGTCCGAATTCACCAGGACACTTTGAATCGTTGGGTGGCGTCTGAATCCGTCTACCCGGGGTATTTCGAGACCCTTTTGGAGGCCGCGCTCCGCCACGCTTTGGCGCGGGCCGAAGGTGTGCCGGCCGGGGTGTTGGAGGAGTTCGGACTCTCCGCCGAAGGGGTCGAAGGGATGCAGGACGCGGCGATTTTTAAAGACTCTGTGGGTGGTGCGGTCGCGCGCGCCCACGGTTTGGCGGCGGCGGCGCGCCTTGGAACGAAAACGGAGCTCGGTCTTCCGACGGTAGGCCCCGCCCGAGGTCCCGTTGCGGAGGCCTTGAAAATCCTGGCTCCCGAGGGCCGTATTCAGCCGCTTTCCCGGGTGATCACTCTTGAAACCGTGCGGGACGATGTGGATGAGGCGGGGCGATCCCGGCGGGAAAAATTGGCCCTCTGGGTTAACGGTCTGTCGGGAGAAACGGCGAAAACCGAAGGTCGGTCGAACACGGGGCCGGAGTGGGAGGCGGTCTTTGAGGCCTCGACCGACGCGTCCTGGATCGAGCGTCGGGACTCCTTCGAAACGAACCTCCTCAAGTTGATCGAGCGGGAAGGGGGGGATGACCCCCGGCGATCGCTCCGGGCCCGCCTGACGCGGGACGTGTTAAAAATACTAACCGAAGCGAACAGCGGAGTCCCGGCGGGACGGAACGCCGCCGAGACGCTGGATCGCGTCTTCGGGTTGGTCGGCCGGTTGCACGCGTTGGGGGGAGCCTTGACTCTGGCCGACGATGGTCGATCGAAGAAAAAGGCCGAGTGGGCGGATCCCCTTCTTCCGGCTTTTCAAGATTTGGACATCCGGTTGCTCGGGGAGATGGGGGTTTCCTGGTTGGGGCGGCGGAATTTGGCGGCGGCGTTGAACCGTTCGGCCCGGTTCTACAGCCATGCGATTTTGCAGGGGGTTCGGCTCCGAGACTCCAAGATTGTCTTTGACGAGGCGATCCTCCGGGACGGGGATGTTTTGATTCATGTGTCCCCGGGGATGGTCGATCCCGAACGGGATATGACGGCCTCCGAAACGACCCAATTGGAACAAATAGCCCGTTTGAACTCCGGACTGAATGTATTGGGGGACGAATTGAAGCCGAGGGGGCGTTTTGTCTTCCTCACCGAGACCGGGGTGAATGGTTCCCTTCCGGAGGTCATTGAGGCCCTGGGCCGAAAAGCCCAGCGCGCCGGCTTGGCGACGGATTTCGATTCATTGGCGATCCACGCCCGAACCCGGGGACAAAAAGTGTTCGCCCGTTCCCTGGAAGGATTCACGACCCACAGCGAAACACAAACGCGCGTGGACGCGGAGCGCCTTTTCAATACCATTCCGGAATTGTCGAACCCCTTCCTGTTCCGCCTTGATCAACCGGGCGTGTCGTGGCATTTGGGGTCCTGGGCCGACCGGTTGGCCGCCGAGTTGGTGGCGGTCATGGGCGGTTTGGTGCGGGATCAAGCGCGGCGGGTGTCCGAAGAGCTTCGAAAGGAAGGGGTTTTGCGCTACCAGGCGTAAAAAGCCTTCTACTCCGTCGTAAGAACAACTTTCCCAAAGGATTTATTTTGTTGAAGGTGGGACTGGGCGGCCGCGGCCTGGGCCAGCGGGAACACCCGATCGACAACGGGTTTGAATTGTCCTGATTTAAAGAGCGCGAAAACATCCTCCAAGGCGCGCCGCGGGCCCAAACGGGTTCCAAAAACCGTGATGTTTTTCCCAAAAAGGGAACGAAGATCGAACGACGCTTCCCGGCCGGATGTCGACCCGCAGGCCACCAAACGGCCGCCTCTCCGAAGGCATTGCAGGTCGGTGGCGAAAGTCGTTTGCCCGACCGTGTCGAGCACCACGTCCACCCCGCGCCCTTCCGTCCATCGCGCCGCCGCCGTCGCCCAATCCTCCTCCGTCCGCACCACCGCCTCTTCGGCCCCCAGGGCGATGGCCCGATCCTTTTTCCAGGGGGCCCCCACCGTGGTCATGACCCGCGCGCCCCGCTCCCGGGCGATTTGAATCGCGGCGGTGCCCACCCCGCTGCCGCCGGCGTGGATCAACGCCGTTTCGCCCCGGGTCAAACCCGCCAATGAAACCAGCGCGTGCCAGGCGGTCATGAAGACGAGGGGAAAGGCGGCGGCCGCTTCGAAAGGGATCGTGTCCGGCAAGGGGAGGAGATTTCGATCGGGCACCACCACGAATTGGGCGTACCCGCCGTTGGTGTTTTGACCCAGGATGTCGAATCGGTCGCAGAGGTGGTCTCGGTCGGTGGCGCAGGCCGGGCAGGCGCCGCAGGAGAGCCCGGGCGCAACCATCACGCGGCGGCCGTCGTCGGTTGTTCCCGCCACATCGGCTCCCAACACGTGCGGCAAAGGCACGGGGAGCCCCGGCGTTCCCTGGCGCAGCAGCAGGTCCAGGCGGTTCAACCCGCAGGCTTTGACCCGCACCCGGGTTTCGCCGGACCCCGGAACGGGGGTGGGAAAATCCCCCCAGGTCAATTTATCGATTCCGCCGTGTTCGGCGAAAAAGACCGCCTTCATCCGGCGACGAGGTTCAGGGTTTCTTCAAGGGACCGCCGCACGCCGGTGAAGAGCGGGGTGTCCCGCAGGGTGTGGCGGCTGGCCTGGGTTTCACGCAGGGCCATGACGAGATCGAGAAAATCCCCGGGGTGATCGGACTCGAAGGCGACCACGAAATCCTGGTCGTCGAGTCCGAAAGAATAGGTGGTGTTGAGCTTCACGGAAGGGAAGCGGTTCCCGACCATGATGTGCTCGTCCATCATTTTCTGGCGGTCCTCCTTCGACAACAGATACCACTCGCGGGTTTTCACGAAAGGATAGACGAAGATGTATTTGTAACGCCCCGGCTGGATTTTCGTGCGTTGGCCCTCGTGCTCCGGGTTGAGTTTGTCGACGTAAGTCGACCGTTTCGATTGGGAGAGAAAGGCGTGGGGTGTGAGCAAATACCCGCCGAGTCTCGTACGGTGCAGGGCCGCGGACATCTCTTCGAAATCCTCGAGCCGGTAGGAAATGCGCCAGAGGAAAAAGTCCGTCTCCGGGCGGAAACCGAAGGTGGAATAGGCCAGGGTGATGACGGAGGAGGAAAACGGCGCGAGGGCTTCGACGGCTTCTTTGCGCCCGGTGGCGCGCTCTGTTTCCGAGAGGCGGCGCCAGGCCGGGTCGATTTTGAAAAACGTGAAATTGACGAACTGGCGCGCCGCGGGCGCCGCGCCGGCGGTCTCCGGTCGAGCGGCGGGTTGGGACGTGGGGTGACTCATGGATTGCCTCCTGTGGGAAAAAAGAAATATTACCAAATTGGGCGGGTAACCCGGGAATCGTCCTCTTTTGCTAAAATCCCAAGCCTCAAATCCTTTTCGGAGATCCTATGAACAAGCTCAAGCTCGGCATGCCCAAGGGCAGCCTTCAAGAATCGACCATCGAACTTTTCAAAAAAGCCGGCATTCGGGTACACGCCAGCGATCGCTCCTATTTTCCGACCTCCGACGACGACGAATTGGAAATCATGCTGGTCCGCAGCCAGGAGATGGCAACCTACGTCGAAGACGGCGTCTTCGACGCCGGGTTGACGGGGAAGGATTGGATCATGGAATCCGGCGCGCAGGTCAAGGAAGTGTGCGAATTGCTTTACGCCAAGTCGGGGTTCCGGCCCGTCCGCTGGGTGCTGTGCGTGCCGGAGGCGTCGCCGATCAAGTCCGTGAAGGACCTGCAGGGCAAACGCATCGCCACCGAAGTCGTCAATATCGTCAAGAAATACCTGGCGGACAACAAGGTGGAAGCGAAAGTCGAATTCTCCTGGGGCGCGACGGAGGCCAAGGCCGGCCGTTTCGTCGACGCCATTGTGGAGCTCACCGAGACCGGTTCGTCCCTGCGGGCGAACCGCCTGCGCATCGTGGACGAATTGTTGACGTCCTCCACACGCTTTATTTGCAACGCGAAGGCCTGGGAAGACCCCTGGAAGCGTCAAAAAATTGAAAACATGGCGATCCTGCTGCAAGGCGCGCTGGCCGCCGAGGGCCTGGTGGGGATCAAAATGAACCTCCGCGAAAAAAGCTTGGCCGACATCACGGCGTTGTTGCCGGCGCTGCGCAAACCGACCATCTCGAAGTTGACCGAAGAGGGCTGGGTCGCCCTTGAGGTCATCATGCCCGAGAAGGAAGTCAAAAAACAGATTCCCGCCTTGAAGCGTGCTGGCGCGGAAGGCATTATCGAATACCCCCTCAACAAGATCATCTACTAAAATGACGGTTCGCGTTCGTTTTGCGCCTTCTCCCACGGGGTTCCTCCACATCGGGGGCGCTCGGACGGCCCTCTTTAATTGGCTCCACGCCCGCCACACCGGGGGAGCGTTTTTGCTCCGGATCGAGGACACCGACGAAGTCCGATCGACCCAATCTTCGGTCGAGGCGATTTTCAACGGTCTGAAGTGGCTCGGTCTCGATTGGGACGAGGGCCCGTTGTCGGCCTCCGACCCGGCCGCCGCGAAGGGCGCCCACGGCCCTTATTTCCAGATGCAGCGGCTGACCCATTACAAACGCGCCGCGGACGAACTGGTCGCCGCCGGGAAAGCTTTCCTTTGCTTCGCCACGCCGGAAGAGGTGGAAAAGCAAAAGGAGCGCAACCAATTACTCAAACGCCCTCCCAAATTTGTCAGCCCCTACCGCGATCAAACCCCCGCCCAACGCGAAGCGCTGTTAAAAGAGGGCAAACCGTTCACCGTGCGTTTCAAAACACCGCAAGAGGGCTGGGTTCATTTCGAGGATATTATTCGCGGCCCGATGAAATGGGAAAACAATCTCATTGAAGACTTTGTGATGGTGAAAACTTCCGGTGTGCCGACCTACAATTTTGCCTGCGTGGTGGACGACCACCTCATGGACATCACCCATGTGATCCGCGGGGACGACCACCTGTCCAACACACCCCGGCAAGTCTTGTGCGACGAGGCGCTGGGTTGGAAGCCCCCGGTGTTCGCGCACCTGTCGATGATTTTGGGGTCCGACGGTCAACGCCTCTCCAAGCGCCACGGGGCGACGGCGGTGGAGGAGTACCGGGACGCGGGCTATCTGCCGGAGGCCACGCGCAACTACTTGGCCCTTTTGGGATGGTCCACAGAGGACAGCCAAGATTTGTTCACACAGGACGAACTTGTCCAAAAATTCACCGTGGAGCGGTGCGGCAAGAGCCCCGCCATTTTCGACCCCAACAAGTTGATTTGGATGAACGGCGAGTACATTCGAAAAATGCCCGTGCGGGAGTTGGTGGAGCGCGCCATGCCTTTCATCCAGAAAGCCGGGTTCATGAACGGGCAAGAGGAATCCCGGCGGGGGGAAATCGAGGCCGCGGTGGCTTTGGAGCACGAAAAGGTGAAATTGTTGACCGACGTGCCCCGCTTGATCGATTTTTTCTTTAAGTCAAACGTGGAATACGATCCGGTTTCCGTTGAGAAGGTCTTGAAAAAACCCGACGTCTCGGAAGTCCTCAAAGGCGCGATTGAAACCTACGCGTCCTTGCAGGATTTTACAGCGCTATCCACGGAAGAAGGGGCAAAGGCCTTGGCCCTCCGCCGGGGGATCAAGAACGCCGCGGTCTTTCACCCGGTTCGGGTTTCCGTTTCCGGTCGAACCCAGGGGCCCAGCCTGTTTCATATGTTGGAGGTGCTCGGTCGGGATCGATCCCTGGAGCGGATGAAGTCGACCTTGGATAAATTGAACGCTGGTGCGTTATAGTGGATATACCGGACAAAATTTGTCATAATAAGACCTTACATCAATTCCAAGGAGACTAAATATGAGCGTTGAACGCGCGGGTGGGACCACTTTTAAAGGCAATCCTTTAACTCTGCAGGGAGCCGCGGTTCGCGTGGGACAAAAGGCCCCGGAATTCAAAGTGTTGGCCGGCGATTTGAGCGCGGTGACTCTTGAATCCTCCAAGGGCAAAACTCGGCTTTTTGTGGCCGTCCCCAGCCTCGACACCCCCGTTTGCGATCAGGAAACCCGCAAATTTAACGAAGCCGTGGCGGGACTTGCCGGGGTCCAAACCTACGTCATCAGCATGGATCTTCCCTTTGCGCAAGGGCGTTTTTGCCAAACCGCAGGGATCAAGAATTTACAGGCGGTGTCCGATCACCGGGACGGGTCTTTTGGTCAGGCCTACGGCGTTTTGATCAAAGAACTTCGGTTGCTTTCCCGGGCGATTTTTGTGGTGAACGCCCAGGACGTTGTGACCTATGTTGAATACGTTCCCGAAATGACCAGCCATCCCAACTACGAAGCGGCTTTGAACGTTTTAAAGTCACCGGTGGCGGTTTAACGCCCCGTTCCTAAGTTCGGCGGTTTTTGCTAAAATCGGCCGCGCGTTAAATCGCGCGGCCGATTTTGTTTGCCCACCGCACCCAATTATTGCCGGATGAGGTAACGGTAGCCTGCCAGGCTCTGAACCTGGTCGTCTAGGTTCGAATCCTAGTCCGGCAGAATTTATTTTTGCCCTCTGGGCCAAAAATAAATTCTGATGGTTCTTGGGCGGGAACCTCGGCGCGGCGAGGTTCCCTTGGCCGCAATCGGTTGTGGGGATTTTGCCGTTAAAGTGTTATAATCACGTCCCTGTTGCTGGGATAGCTCAGTTGGTAGAGCACACCCTTGGTAAGGGTGAGGTCGTCGGTTCAATCCCGATTCCCAGCTGATTTTGTTGGAGGTTTTCATGAACGCGACGGCCAAACGCCTTTATCGTTCCCCCAAAGAACGCATGATCGGCGGCGTCTGCGGCGGTTTGGCGGAGTATTTCACCGTCGACCCGGCCCTGGTTCGTCTGGCCGCTGTCGCCCTGTTGCTTTGTTTCGGCACCGGGGTCCTGGCCTATCTGGTCGCGTGGGTCGTCGTTCCGCTTCGCCCCGAAGGGGCGGCGGTTTAACATCATCCGGAGGAAACACCATGTCGAAGCCCAAATTTGAGCGCAAGAAACCGCACGTGAACGTGGGGACGATCGGCCACGTGGACCACGGGAAAACGACCTTGACGGCGTCGCTGCTGCAGGTGTTGTCGAAGCAGGG
>Ga0268298_10001154_pt1 | contig 31814 bp, 32 predicted proteins | sample WWTPWeurt_MetaG_FD_194462 | JGI IMG/M metagenome (GOLD analysis project Ga0268298, IMG submission 194462) | Activated sludge microbial communities from WWTP in Nijmegen, Gelderland, Netherland - WWTP Weurt | ecosystem: Engineered > WWTP > Aerobic digester > Activated sludge | place... | reverse complement strand
CGACAGCCGGAGAGATGCTGAGGCCCGTGCCGTCGAACGTAAGCAAGAGCTTGGGTGTCTCGGAGGACCTCGCCAGCCACTGGCCGTTTTTCTCGACTACGGCGGCGACGTCGACACACTCTCCGTCCGAAGCTCGTGGCGGTCATCGACGCGCACGACCAGGTCGCGCGTCTCCGCTTGGACGCGTTTCATCTCCGTCGCCGGCACGCGCATCCCTGTCGTAGCGAACGGCATTGAAGACGAGCTGCCGATCACGCCACGCGCGTTGCCATCCGGGAGGCGTGGGGACGGGCTCTGCGGCCGAAAGAGCGCGGTGCTCGACGATGTCCGCGCGCCGCGTTCACGGTCTCGTAGCTGCACGTTGTAGCGGGCTCGATCTGCTTGATCTCGTCCCTCTCCGGCAGCGCAGCTTCAAGGGCGCGCGCGGTGATCGTCACCGCGATGTTGCGTTCATGCGTGAGCATTTCGAGCGCGCGCTCTCCAAGTCGGCCGCTCGTGAAGTGGCTGCCCGCGCGTTTGCGCAGGCTCATCGCTTTCCCGGTGTACAGCACGTCCCGTTCGCACAGGAAGCGGTACACGCCGAGCGCATCTGCTAACGAGAGCTTTCGTTCGCGCGGCAAGGGAAGCGCGACGTCCGCTCCCGCGCTGCGGCGGCGCAAGGAGCCACGCCTTGAGCTCACCGAATGTCGGGACTCCGCGCGCTGCGCGCTCGGTGAGGACACGACGCTGCACGAAGGCCGTCACTTCGACATGGGCATCCGAACGGCGCCCGAGATCCACGCCGCGGCCGAAGTCGTCGGCGAGCGCGCGCAGACCGCGGCGAGGCAGCTCGGGCAAAAGGCGCCGCGCGATCTCGTGCATGCGCACGACGTCGAAGGGATGGGGACCGAGGGCTCGAAGCGCTCGTGGAGGCCGTGCAGGAAGGCGAGCTCCGAACCGGGCGGTGTGGATCATGGTGGGCGTCGACGTCGGCGCGACCTCCGTCGCGGCGGCGCGGAGGAGACGCCAAGCGTCGTCGGCGGGGATCGCGTCGATGAGGCTCTCGTCCACGAAGCCCGTGAGGCGGCGCACCACGCGAGGGATCCTGCGGCCCTCCGGCAACGCGATGCGGTGCGCGTGGATCGGCTCCGCCGGCCCGCTTGTGCGAGTGATCGTCCAGCCGATCTCCAGCACGTCACCGTGATGCAGCGTGACGCCGGTCGTCTGACACTCGACGATGAGCACGTGGAGATCGGCGAGGAGCACGTCGAGATCGACGAGGCTCACGAGGGACGGTCAAACGTGAGCGCATTGTCGGTCAAGCGAGACGCTTCTTCGTGTTGCTCATCGCGAAGCGCGCGGGCGCGAAAGCGCCGTCCGCGTACCGCGCTTCTCCGCCCGTATGCTTGTGTCTCCACCACCAGCAGGGAAACCGCGGCGCGTCGGCGGTTCGCGTGAGGTCCATCCCGAACGACGGGCAAGCGAAGGCGACAAGCAGTTCACGGCGTCCTTCTACAGGCGCGCGGCAGTCGCACCAGAACGATCATCCGGCGCGCTCGTTCGTATGGCCGGAGCGCGCCGTCTTCAGCAAGAGCGCGCACAGCTTGGCGATGCGATCGTCTTGACGAGGTCCGCCTGCGAGCACAGCGAGCGCCGCGCGCGGGGCAGGGGAGGCGAGAGCTTCGGTTTCATCCTCATCGCGAAGCGCGCGGGCTACGAAGCGCCTTCCGCGTGCTCGGCGGCTGCACCGGTTCCGTCCCGCGAACTTGCTTCCACGAGCATTTCACAAAGGTCGACGAGTCGGTGGTCCGCGTGCGGGCCGTCGCGAAGGACGGCAAGAGCCAGGGCAACCTCCCGCCGACCCAACGTCTCGGCGAGGACGTGCAGGGCCAGCGCTTGTCCCCCCGCCTTGGCCTCGGCGCCCTTCCCCTTGGCGAGCGCACAGAGCACGCGGACGGGGTCCGGATCACCTGTTGCAGAACGTTGCGATACCTTCCCCGCGATGTGGATCAGATCATTGAAAACGGCGCCCAAGTCCGCGGGTTCGCGGGCGTTTTTGATCTGGTCTGTGGTGCAGACCGACGCACCAACACGGCCTCCGGAGCCGAAGGTCGCAGGTTCGAATCTTGCGTGGCGCGCCTGGTTTTCCGCGGTTAGGAAGAGCTCAATGAGCTGGTAGAGGCTCGTGCACAGCCCTCACCGCTTCGGAACCAGCTCGCACTCCCACTTCTTGCCTGCGTCCAGCTCAAAGACCAGCCTGTCGCCCTGACGGCTGTATTTGAAGCGCTCCTCGGGCGCGGGTCGCGGTGGCGTGCGATCCCCCTGTTCCATGTTGTCTACGCGGAAGGCGCGCGCGAGGATCTCCGAGCCGGGCAGATAGGTCACTTCATGATAGGCCGTCTCGTAGGGTACATTGCGCCCCATGGCGGCCATGGCCGCCGAGACGTGGATGAGGGTCCAAGTCGTCGGGCGAAACCTCATCTGGACGAAACCGTTGTCGCAGCGCCAGGTCGTGCCGGAGAGCGCGCTCGCCAGGTCGGCGCTCTGCGCGGGCGCGAAGGGCTCCGAGAACCTGAGCGAGTCGAAGGCGCGCATCCATTCGTCTTCGAGGGCGCTCGTGTGCTCGTCGTAGAGGGCCATGAACATCGCGCTGCTCTTGCCCTCGCGGTGGATCAAGACCGCCACACCCTGCTTGTAGCTCGCAAAGGCAGGATCGACGTCGAAGCCCGCGACGCCGCCCCAGTGCGCGGAGAGCTCGTCGCGCACCGCATCGAGGGGAAACGGGCTCACCTTCCTCGCGCGGCCGTCGCGGGCGAGGAATCGCACCGCACCTGCGAGGATCGATCTCAGCGCCTCGTCCGAAGGCACGGCCGGGCACTTCCCTCCACCGCACGCCGTGTGGAGCATCTCGTCGACCTCCTTCGGCGCGGCACCGTAACGGACCTCCAGCTTGAATTTCGGCGAACGCAGGGCGTGCTCGTGGCGCCAGCGCTCGCTCGGCGCGACGTCGACGGCCTCGTATCCGGCAGGCGCCTCGAAGGTCAGCCCGCCTTGCTGAAGGAAGGTGGAGAAGCCGGCCGTGCCCGCACCGCTGCTTCCCGCGCCCTTGCCACAGGAGAGCGCCGCCCCCGCGAGCGCGGTCAGCACCACGAGCGCCAGAACGGGCCGGCAGGTGAATGTCCCTCCGCGCGACCGGCGCCGTACACTCATTGGAGGAACGTATCGGCGAGGCGGCATCTCGACAAGAAGAGCGAGGAGCGGACTGGCGAGCAGGCTCTGTATGACCTTCTCGCGACCACCTACGATGCCGGGCGAAGCATGAGCGAGCGCGCCAGACTCGTAGGGATCGTGGGCTTGATCGTGGCGACCGGGTGCGGCTCGGGCTCGACATCCGAGAGCAGCGCGACAGGCGGCGGCACGTCCAGCAGCAGCTCCAGCGGTTCCGGGGGTGGCTCCGCGTGCCCGCCGGAAGACTCTGCGCAGCTCTTCGTCGACGGCTCGGAGGTGCTTCCGCTGAACATCATCGGCGGCGGGGGAACAGGCTCGCCGCCCACGGAGACCCAAGGGGATGAAGCGTCTCTGATTCTGTCCAACGTCTCGGCGAGCGGAGAAGAGCGTGAGGCGTTCGTCTATCTCCGCGGGCTGGTGGTCGGGACCGGCATCTCTCTCGCACAGTCATCCATCGAATACCGGGTCTATCCGCCGAGCGATGGTGGTCCGCAGACACCGACAACCGACGTCCTCTATTCGGGGGCGAGTCTGACTGGCACCCTCGATGTCGGCCAGATTGCTACCCAGCCGGGCGATATCCTCTGCGGCAGCTTCGATCTCACCGGGGAGGGTGAGCCGCAGGTCCGGATCACAGGCGGATTTCACCACGTGCTCGCGGCGCCTTCTCCTGGCGGTTGAGCGCGGGGTGCGGCTCGGACAGGATCCGCCATGACCTAAACTACGGCTTGTCCCCACGAACGGCGTGCCGGTTGTCGGGATCCGCATAGGCGCCCTCCAGTGCATCGCGGCGGGTCACCTCGATGAATCCCAGCTCGGTCCCGAGGTGGTGGGCGGACGCATCGTTTTGCTGGGGGGACGCCGCGCCATCGTGACGCCGTCGGGGGACGTGCTGCCGAGAAGACATGTTGTCCGGAAGCGCTGAGCAGGATTCTCCCGGCCACGACGAGGGCTGGAAAGTCCGTCTTCTCCGTTCAGATCGTGGGGAGCCGGCGGGGCGGCTTGCCTCTCGGAAAAGCCTGCTCGATCTTCGCGATCTCCTCCTCCGACAAGGTGACCTCGGCAGCGCGTGCGTTCTCCACGGCTCGCGCACGGCTCGTGGTCTTCGGGATCGCGAATACATTGTGATCTCGAATCAGGAACGCGAGCGCTACCTGATGAGGCGTGGCCCCACGGGATCGGGCGATCGAGGCGAGCACGCGCCCACCTTCGCTCTCCTCCGCAGGGAAGTCGCCAGAGCCGAAGGGGCTATAAGCCTGAATGGCGACCTCGTGTCGCGCGCACCAGGGCAACACGGCGTGCTCGACGGCGCGCTCGTTCAGATGATAAAGCACCTGATCGGCCACAATGCGGCGATCCCCAGCGATGGACAGCGCCTCTTCAAGCCCGTCCACGTCGAAGTTCGAGAGACCCCATGAGCCGATCTTGCCCTTCTGTCGCAGCTCCTCGAACGCCGCGATGGTCTCCGCGAGCGGGTGCGGGCCGGGCCAGTGCAACAGGTAGAGATCGATCCGATCCGTGCCGAGGCGCGCGAGGCTCCGATCGCAGGCGGCGATCGTCCCCTTCCGCGAGGCGTTCGAGGGCAGCACCTTGGAGACCAGAAAGACCTCCTCGCGGCGTCCCGCAATGGCTTCGCCGACGATGCGTTCCACCTCGCCGGAGCCGTACATCTCGGCGGTGTCGATGTGGCCCATTCCAGCGTCGAGCCCGGCGCGAAGCGCGTCGATGGCCTGGCGTCGAGGTGCTTGTTCCAGGTTCCAGGTCCCCTGACCGATGACCGAAACGGGCGCTCGCGAGGGGCCGAAGGGACGTGATCGCATGCCGCACCGTACCACGCCGGCGGAGCCAGCGAATCGGCTCGACTTCGGCGATACGTGGATGACAAGCGCGGCGTGTGCGGCAGCTTTCATGGTCCTTTCGACATCTTCACCGATGAGCCGCGCGGTCATCTCGCCGCCGCGTTGGCTGCGCGCCACGAGGCCGCGGGCGAGGCCCTCCAAGCGCTCCTGCCTCGCTTGCGCGGGGCCACGCTGCCGCCGACGTGCGTCGCCGATATCGCGTTCACACAGGACAGAGGGCCTGTTGTCCTGGAGCTCAACCCCAGAATTCTCGGGTGCAGCCGAAGAAGGGAGCGTGAGCGTGGCGATGGTCGACGGTGCGCGCGTCTCCCGTACAGCGGCACGACGCTTCAGATCCGGTATCTGGCCTTCGTGTTTCGGAACGTCTCGGTGACGATGTCCTGGAGGCGCTCGTTGCTCTCGCTTGCCGTCGACAGCATCACGCTTCTCCGCGGTGCTCAGCCGAGCGTTTCGATGTTGTCGGCAACATCCGGGTGTAGAGTGCGAGCGATGTCCGGGCGCACATGGTTCTCTGGTATGGAACGATGGTCGATCGAAATCGCTGGCCATCTCGATCCCTCCCGCGCGCGTGCTCTGGCGCCGCAGGGTGTGGCCGTGCGCGAGGACCCGGATGGGGCCGAGATCGAAATGCTCGTCTTCCGCATGAGCGGGCTCGCGCCGAACGGACTGCCCTGGATCGGCACGGATTACGGCGAGGTGCTCTTTCGCCTCGGTGTCGAGTGGAACGGCGAACGGGCGTGGTTCGTGACCTGTTGCGCGCTCGATCGGGCCGGAGTCGCCGCGGCGGCCGCGACGCTGATGCGGTATCCCGTTCGGCGAGTAGATCGCATCCACATCGATGCCAGTCCCATCCAGTGGCGCTTTTCGGCGAGCGAGCGCGGTGGTGAGCTGCTGCGCGGGGTGCTCGTCCCGAAGGAGGAGCTTTCACCGGAGGCCCGGTCCGTGCGGCCGGTGCTCGTACGAGCGGGAAACAAGCTCTTTCGCGTCCCCTGGGGAGAGGTCCCCGCGCCGCAGCGGTGGCGGGCTGAGGCGACGATCGAACCCGGCGCTCTCGAAAAGGAAGCGCTCGGTGAGTGCGTCCGCTGGAAGTCCGCCGTGCTGCACGAGGGGCGGCTGCACCGTTGCGGGGTCGCGGGCGAACCGTAGTTTCTCCCCCGCCCCGGCGACAGCGCATTCCTCGGGCAACATGAGATTGGCTTCCAAGAGGTGCGGGACGCGTCGAGCGTCAGGACATCGGCTCGATCGAGAAGACGATCCTCGTCGAGCATGCGAATACCCCGCCCCGTGATTCATGACGTGATCAGAAATACGGCTGGAGCGAAGGGCTCGTGGTGGAGCTGGAGCCCGCGGATCGGGCAGCAGCGAAGAGTTGACCATCCAGCAGCGCGAGCGCGGCCCGCTTCTCGGCCTCGGAGCCCTTGCCTTGAATGCGTCCCTTGGCCTTCTCGGCTCGGCCGGGGGAGAGCTTCCCGATCCAGTGCTCGTCCGCAAGATCGAAGATGGCGAGCGCCTTGGGCTTGGCTGTGGGCAACCGACCGTCGTGACACTCGCCGCAATAGCGCGAGAAAGCGGCGTGTCCGAGCGCGATGTCGGCTTCGGTGATCCCCGGCGGCGGGGACGCGTCCTCCTTTGATGTCTGCGTGCCGCGGGGGCTCGCTACGCCGGCAGAGCCCGCGATCGAGGACACAGATGCCGCGACCAACGACGGTGTCTCCCCGAGGCGATCGTCGGGCCGAGCGCAAGCCGCGGCGAAGACTGCCACGAAGAAGATGGCGGATGCCGCGCGCGCACGCCTTGCCATGGTATCGAGAGGTTGTTCCGGGATCGCCATCAGGCCATGATGCCACACTTCGGGAATGGCCATGAGCGTCACATGAACCCGGTTGCGGGATCGCCGACTGGCGTGCTTCAGTGCGGAGCGAAGGAGTCTGATGAATCACACCGTCGTTGTCTCCTCACGCCTCGGCGCCGCACCCGCGGAGGTGTGGGCTCACGCCAGCACGATGGAGGGTGTGAACCGGGAGCTCGCGCCGTGGCTGCGGATGAGCTTTCCTCGCGAGGCATCCGGGCGGAGGCTCTCGTCCGAAGACGTGGGGCGTGTGCTGTTCACCAGCACGCTCTCGATCCTCGGGGTCGTGCCCTACGACAGGCACGCGCTTCAGCTCGTGCGCGTCGTCCCCGAGCAGGGGTTTACGGAGGAGTCGACGTCGTGGACGATGCGAAAGTGGCGCCACGAGAGGGCGATTTCGTTCGAAGAAGGTGGATGCGTCATCACGGATCGCGTGACGTTCGAGCCACGGTTCCTCGGCGTGGGGCCGCTCGTGAAGCGGATCGTGGATCGGGTGTTCCAGCACCGGCATGCGGTGCTGCGACGGCTCTTCGGGGACGCTGCGCGCGAGAACAGGGAGCCTGGTTGAATACGGCATTGCGGCCGGAATGCGGCTTCTCTTCAAGGCGCATAGGCGCCCTCCAGTGCGGAAGTTCACAGCGGCCGTGGCGGCGAGAGGAGAAGGCTCTACGTGGTCGGACTGGACAATCACGTTGGCTTTCTCATCGTGCGGAGCGGCAAGGTGATCCCTCACGCTCGGAGATATGCTAGACTACCGCTCATCAAGCGATTCCACCGCCGCGATGCGCTCCTCCTCGCAGCGACCACCCTCGCGGGCCTGGCCGCTGCTTCGTGTCGGACTCGGAGGCAGCGCGCCCCGTGGGAGTCCGGGCCTCGTCTCCCGAACGGGCACCCGATCCTGCGCGTGCCGTTTCCGGCGGGCGCGGTGGTGCTCTGTCAGCAAGGGAACCTCTCCCCTCCAGGACGCACCCATTTCAAGGAGAACAACCGCTACGCGCTCGATCTCTCGAACACGACTTCCTCGCCGTTGATCGTCGTGAGCGCTGCGCCAGGTCGGGCGATCTCCGTCTATTCAGACGCGGACCCCGCCGACAAAGACGCCGGTCTCGGATACGGCAATCAGTTGAAGATCGAGCACGGGGACGGATATTTCACGATGTACGCGCACCTCGACAAGGTGAGCGTTCGCGACGGCGACGTGGTGGAGAGCGGTGCGCCGCTCGGGACGGTGGGGTTTACAGGGGCGGCTGGGAACAGGCACCTTCACTTCAGCCTTCATCAGGGGCCACCGGGGAAGCTCGGCGTGCACGAATCGAGCGCCATGGACGCGCTCGTGACAGTCGACGTGGCGGAGTCGGCCGAGTTCCGGGCGATGAGCAGCACGGATCTGCGGGACGGGAGGACGGCCCTCTGGGACGGGGTCATCTACGGCTCCGAGAACACCCCCAGCAGCAAACCGCTCTTCGGGGCGGCACCAGCCGAGTTGGCAGCCGAGCTCGCTTCTGGGCGCGTCGCCTTGGAGAAGGCTCTTGCGGATCGCCGGGCGCTCGACACGGTGTCACGCGAGTGGTCGCGCAGGGATTCCGAGTGGGCGCTGGGCGTGTTGACACCCATTCTGGCCCGAGTCCCACGCCATGCCGTAGCTCGCTACTGGCTCGCGACTGCCATCCTTCGCCCGCAGCAGCGCGTGCCCGAGGCGGAGGTGGTCTACGCAGACCTGCTCACGTCTGGAGCGATCGAGCCCACCTGGGAAACTTGGCTTGTCGCATGGTGCCACAACCGCATCGGCACCATCGCTCTGGAGAAGGGGCTCTTGGTCGAGGCGCGGGCGCACTTCGCCGAGGCCGCGCGACGGGCTACCGCGGAGCCAGAGCGATCCTTCGCCGAGGCGGCCCTCGGGCGGCTCGATGCACGACCGGATGGCGGTTGAGCGCTGGAGTGCCAGCGGGAGACGACTCGGGCCAACGCGGAGAACACCGCTCGATTGCTGAAGGAGCGCGGCATCGAGACGACGGTGCTCGTCACCAGCGCGCTCCACATGCGGCGCGCGGCCGCGGAGTTTGAGAGGGCCGGAGTGCACGTGATCTGGGCGCCTGTCGATCACACGGTGCGTCCCCTCGGCGGCCTCGACACGCTGTTTCCAGACGCGGCCTCGCTGTCGCGACTGGACGAGATCCTCCACGAGCTGGTGGGGCGCTTCACGCCTTGAGCGCCGGTCGACAGAGAGGGCCAGTCGGCGAGCATGCAAACCGCCCTTGTGCCGGACGCGTCGGTGGGGACATCATGGTGCATGGCAGAGTCCTTTCTGTACCTCACCACGAAGGGCCGAAAGACGGCGTTGCCGCGGCGGATCGAAATCTGGTTCGTGGAGCGGGAAGGACGTCATTACATCGTCTCGGAGCGGCGCGGCGAGTCGGGGTGGGTCAAGAACCTCACGCAGGATCCGCAGGTCTCGTTCAGCGTCGGACCGCGCCACGCGCCGGACTCCGTGGTCCCGGAGCTGCCCGCACGGGCCCGGACCGTCGATGCCGCCGGTGAGCCGGCCCTGGCAGCAGCGGTGAGCGCGCTGATGGATCAGAAATACGGCTGGAGCGAAGGGCTCGTGGTGGAGCTGGAGCCCGTGGCCCGGGCAGCAGCGAAGAGCTGACCATCCAAAAGCGCGAGCGCGGCCCGCTTCTCGGCCTCCGAGCCCTTGCCTTGAATACGCCCCTTGGCGTGGAGCGCCGTCCGCGGAGAGCGAACCGTCGTCCGGACGCGGCCTCAGAACGCCACGAAGTCGCTTGGCCGCTGGCGCTGAGTGACGACGACCCGCGCGGACGTCCAGGCCCCCCGCGACGGGGAGAGGACGCCAGTGCAGGTGATGGGCGTGCTCGATGCGCGGCGGTACTCGTCTTCGAGGTAGATCCAGGCGGAGAAGCGGCCTCCGGAGCGATCTTCCCGCTCGTGGACGTCGGCGCCGAGGAGGCCAGTCTCGATCTTTCTCGGGGTGCCGTCGGAGCAGCGGATGGTGCCTTTCACGTTGAAGACGCCGCCGTCTGTCTGGCCCTCGTCGACGACCAGCCAGAGGATGTTGAACGCGTAGTTGAGGCCGTCCCAGCGGTAGGTGATGGTGAAGGGCGTGTGCGGCGCGACAGGCACGCTGACCACCTCGGGCTCCGGGACATGGATTCCGCGCATCTCCTCCTCGTAGTAGATCATGCAGCCAGCGCTTGGCAGGAGGAGAGCGCCGAGGAGCGCGCTCCGAAGGACGAGGCCGACGTGGGGACTTGCGCCCGCAAACACGGCCTCTCGGGGCGAGCGCATCGCAGGAGTCCGCGCGGGCGGGATGGTGGCTGTCGAAGGGTTCTCGTTCATCGTCGAGGATGGCTGCACGATCCGAAGGGATGGGGCGAGCCGCTTCGACCGTGCCGCGCACCGATCCTTGGGCAGCCCGTGCTCGGGCGCTGGGAGGGGGCGCCATTTTACCGCGTGCTCGGCGCCTTCGCCAGGCGGTGGAGGCGCACGCATCGAAGGGTGTCTGGCCTGGGGAGCGCGTGTAGAATGGTCCGTCATCAGCGTCGACGACAAGTCTCCAGAGGGTGTATATGCGCTGACAGGATGGCGGACGATGCCAGTGCCAGCGAGCTTGTTCGGCCGACTTCAGCGTGCCCCCGGAGAGAGCGCGCCGGACCCCCGAATCCGCGGGATCTTGCTTCGATCCAGGGTCCTTATGCCCGCGGAGATGGCCCTCTCCGCCTCCTTCCGGAAGCCCTCGATTTCGCTCCGCAGAGCGACCAGATCGACGCCCCGATGAGCCGGCCCCAGATTGGCAGTCTTCTCCAGCGCTCTGTCCAGCAAGCGCAAGGCCCCCTTCGGCTCCACGTCGTGAAGCAGCTTGTGGGCGGCGCTCGTCATCTGGATCAGCGCCTGGAGAAACAGCCTCTCTTCCTCTTCCTCTTCCTCGTTCCAGAGCTCCTCCCAGCGCTCGTGCGCCTCGTAGTACTCCCCGGTCTCATAGGTGGAGACGCCTTCCTGGAAGAGCTCGTCTTTGGCTGCCTGGTTCACTCCGCCGCTCCGTTCGAGGCGCAGTATGCCGGAAAACGAAGTGAGACGGTGCGCGTGTATCTGGATGACCAGGAGCCAGGTGCTCATGACCGCGACGGAGCTCGCGGGCGATCACACCCACCGGAGCACACGCGCGAGCGATTCGCCCCGAAGCTCGTGGCGTCCATCGACGCGCACGACCATGTCGCCCGTCTCCGCATGCACGCGCTTCATCTCCGTCGCCAGCACGCGCATCCTGTCGTAGCGAACGGCGTCGAAGGCGAGCTGCCGATCACGCCACGCGCGCCGTCCTCCGGGAGGCGTCGGGACGCGCTCGCCTGTGGCGAGGTCGCGTCGCTCGACGATGTCCGCGCTGGAGAGGGTCAACAAGCGGCGCGCCTCCGCCTCGGGCTCGCGCCACGCGATCGACGACTCGCTCAGCAAGCACAACCAGCGAGATCGCCGCAGGAGCTGGCCGTCACGAACGACGCTCTGCTCGATCTGCCGGCGCACGCGCTCCGGGGTCCACGCGCGCGGCGTTCCCGTTTCGACCGCCTCCTCGTCGTCGAGGGAGCCCTCTCCCCACAGCCGAAAAAGAGCCTTGCTGGCTTTGAGAAGCGCACCCCAGACCGTGCGTGAGCGCTGCGGAGCAAGGTGGCGCAGGACGAACGCTCTCCAGCCATGGGCGAAGCTCGCCTCGTCGGGCGCGAAGGCCACAGGCACGCCGACGGCTCGTGCGCGCAAGGCGATCGACGCGACCTCGCCGGACGCGAGCGCGCGGATCGCGGCGAGCGACGACAGCGAATGACGCGACGGAAGAGGACCGATCGAACCGTGCGCTTCGGGTCGCGCGGTGGCCTCCCGAAGATCGGGAGTCGCGAACCACGCGCCGCGCTCACGGTCTCGTAGCTGCACGTTGTAGGGCGGCTCGATCCGCTTGATCTCGTCGCTCTCCAGCAGCGCAGCTTCAAGGGCGCTCGCGGTGATCGTCACCGCGATTTCGCGGGCCTGCGTGAGCATTTCGAGCGCGCGCTCGCCAGGTCGGCCGCTCGTGAAGTGGCTGCTCACGCGCTTGCGCAGGCTCATCGCTTTCCCGACGTACAGCACGTCCCCGTTCGAGCGCAGGAAGCGGTACACGCCCGGCGCATCCGGCAAGGAGAGCCTTCGCTCGCGTGGCAAAGGGAAAGCGCGACGTCCGCTCCCGCGCTGTGGCGGCGCCTGGAGCCACGTCTTGAGCTCACCGAACGTGCCGACTCCGCGCGCTGCGAGCTCCGCGAGGACACGACGCCACACGAAGGCGGTCGCTTCGACGTGGCCGTGCGAACGACGCGCGAGGTCCACCCCGTGGCCGAAATACCCTGCGAGCGCGCGCAGACCGCGGCGAGGCAGATCGGGGAGGAGGCGCCGCGCGATCTCGTGCAAGCACACCACGTCGAAGGGAAAGGAGACCGAAGGATCGAACCGCTCGTGGAGGTCGTGCAGGAATGCGAGCTCGAAGCGTGCGAAGTGGATCACGGTGGGCACCGGCGTCGGCGCGACCTTCATGGCGGCGGCACGGAGGAGACGCCAGGCGTCGTCGGCGGCGATCGCGTCGGTGAGGCTCTCGTCCACGAGGCCCGTGAGGCGGCTCACCATGCGAGGGATTTTGCGGCCCTCCGGCAGCGCGACGCGGTGCGCGTGGATCGGCTCCGCTGGCCCGCCAGTGCGCGTGATCGTCCAGCCGATCTCCAGCACGTCACCGTGGTGCGGCGTGGCGCCGGTCGTCTGACAGTCGACGATGAGCACGTCGAGATCGGCGAGGGTCACGAAGGACGGCTAGACGCGCGCACATCCTCGGTCAAGCGAGACGCTTCTTCGTGTTGCTCATCGCGAAGCGCGCGGGCGAGCAAGGCAAGTCTACCGAAGAGATCGTGGCGGGGGTTCTGGGGGCGCTTAGTAGGGCTCGTCGCCGTCGTAGGCGGAATCATCGAGAGTGTTCGGCTCGTCCCAGCCCAGCGGATCCGTCAGGTCAAGGTCTTCCAACCACTCTGGAACAAGGTCCTCCAGGCTCTCGAAGTCCGTGGGATCATGCTCACGAATGTAATTCAGTAGCCAACTGGCGATATGCTTGTACGGATCTTGAACGACGCTGCTTGACGAAGACAAGTTCGAATGCGTGTGGCAGTGACGGTGTGCAAAGGCAAGCGCCTGGGTGTACTTTCGGCGCGACTTGGCGTCCTCCGGTAGTACGTCGAAGTAGAACAGCCCAGTAGAACTGGCCATGATCCGAAGATATAATCTCGCGACGCGCCCATTCCCGTCGTGAAACGGATGGATCATGAAGAATTCTTCCAGGAATTGACCACAGACGCGGGCGAGGCGGGCTGCGGTCACCTCCGTGTTGACAAAGCGTTCTATGACCGCAGAATAGAGGCTCACCAGCTCTGCGAAAATTACCGGCAAACCGCAGGCCCGTGCCCTTGAAAATTTGGCTGTGGAGGTCAGCGATCGTCTTCTGGAACTCTTCGGATGATCGGGAGATGCCGATCTCGTGATTGTTTACGAGGTGAAGCGCCCTTTGCTGCCCTTCCTGCACCGCAATCGTGAGATCTCGATGACGCTCCATGGGGAGCGGCGCTGGCCCGTTCTCCTGACAGTAGAGCTCCGCAAGGCGCAGATCGGTCAGTGAACAGAGCTTGCCGCTCTTCTTGCAACTATAATCCTTACCACCGATAAGGTATCGGCAGCGTCGAAAGTAGCACGCCGCGCAGGTCTGCATGCGGCGTGCTATTTCCCGGTTACGGCCCGATATACGGAGTCGGCGAGGTTCTCGATTGACGAATAGGTGTGTACCGGGAGCCCGTCGATACGAAAGGATCCAGGGTCAAGAACCCATTCCGGACATGCCAGCACCTGGCGTCGGTACTTTTGCACGAAGTGATCCCGGATGGCCGCAAACTCGATGATACTCTTCTTGGCCTCATATGCGTCCTTCCAGGGAGTCTCCAGGTGCGTTTGACAGCGAAGTGACCAGGCGCTCAAAGAACCGTAGATTTTGAGTACACACATGAGCGTCTTGTCGATCGCGGCACCATACGTGATTCGACCCTCCGTCACGTGAAGGGCTACGCAAAAATCGGCGTGTGCGGGGAGCGGCTTGGCCCCGAATCTGCGGAAATACCGCCACACTTCCCTGTTGACCGGACCATGCTCCCACGGCTCAAACGGCACATCCCCGAGGTCATGGTCAAACGCCGATGCTACTCCGGCGCAGTAGAACATGAGCTTCTGGAGCTTGAGGTGGGTCAATCGCTCCTGGTATGGACTGTGCGATTCGATCCACGTTGCTAGGCGTCGCGAGGGAGTCATGGGCTTGTAGGCGCTCGGGGCGGTTCGCGTAGGTTGGGGGCTTCCGGTGGCGGTTTGGGCGGGGCAGCGAACGGCAAACTTTGTATGTTCAGTATCGCCAGATACGTTTCGCCACGCAAGGGGATGTTACGGGTTCCCGCGCGGCGCGTTCCCCTTCGAGCCAGCGCACCGCGGGCCGCGTGCTCGGCGGCACCCTGGCGGAACGCCACCGGCGGTGGTGCAAGCACGGAGAGAGCGCCGCGCGCTCGGCGCTTCGTGGCTTTCCGATGCCACCGGGAGGCCGTGTCGTGCGTGCGACACGGACCGTGGGTGTTGACCGCCGAGCGGCCTCGCGTACGTGGAGCAGGGGTCAGGCCTGCCCGTCGACATCGTGACTGTCACTCCGCCGACACGACAATCGCGTGGCGCGCTGAGAGATTCTGGATGAGATAGCGGGGCGAGCCGCACGCTGCGGACGTGTCGCGTGCGGCTCGCGGATGGGGGAGTCAGGCGTGTTGAAAGGAGATCACCCGTTCGCGGGGGCGGCCGGCGCGGGCGACTCCGGGGTGGGCGCGGGCGACTCCGGGGTGGAGGAGCGCGCGGACCCGACGCGGGCGCCGAGGGGCGGAATCCGAGCGTCGAGATCGCGCAGCCCGAACAACACCCCACCGGCCTGACGGGCCAGCTCGTATCGATCGATGAGCATCGCGCCGAGCTGATCGCGCAGGATCGCGGCCGGATCTCGCTCGGTCGGGGCGACCTTGGCGGAGACAGGGCGGAGCGCCGGAACGAGCCAGTCGGCGTCGTCACGGAGCTTGTCGAGCTGGGCCTTGGTGAACGGGTGTTTGCCGGCGAAGTCCGCCGCGTGCTCGGTGAGCACCCCCACGATTTGCTGGCCGTCCCGGGCCGCGTCGAGAGGCCCAGTCCCCTTGCGAATGGCGACCGGAACAGCCTTGTCGAGCAGACCGAGCTCCGCGAAGATCTCCAGTTGCAGCAGGGTGAGCTCGCGCATCGGCCGGAGCGACGACAGCCGGTCTTCGATCTCGCGCTGACTCACTGCGACGACCACCTTCCCGGCGGCGAACATCAACGCGAGGGACAGCTCATGAATCTCCAGCAGATCGGCGACAGGGCACTCGGGCAGCTTTCGCCGGAGCGTCTCGACGTGCGGCCGGAGGGCCTCCACGGCCCAGCTCGCGTTGGCGCGGGCGATCTCGACGCTGATCTTGAAGGTCTCCAGTCCATCGATGGGGACGGCCTTCGCGATCGGGGCAAAGTGCTCATAACATGTCTGCGCGCTGGAGCAGACGAACGGCTCGCGGAGCGCGGAAGACGCGACCACGGGTTGGGGATACTTCTTCGACTTCGACCTGGGCTTGCTCATGGATTCCTGCCTGTGTGTGGGGGAAGAGGATGTTCGGGATTGATTCGGGATTCGGGAGAGGGTCGGTGCTGGCCGCCTTGCGCGACGGCGAATGTCTCCCTCCTTTCGTTCTCGGGCCTGCGAACCGCGGCCTTGGCTATCCGACGCCGGCCGTGGGGATCGCATTCCGGACCATCCATCGCGCGCCGGTCGATTTTTTTTGACAGCGGGAGATAATTTCGACAGCGCGAGACGATCGGGGAGGGGTGCGGGGGGGGACGGCGGACGGTGGGGGTCGTGGGCGGAATGGCTCCAAACGAGACCGATGCTGGTCTCGGCGGATGGGGTGGAGCCATGCCGGGAGACCAGATCTGGTCTCGGCGGATGGGGTGGAGCCATGCCGGGAGACCAGATCTGGTCTCGGGGGATGGGGTGGAGCCATGCCGGGAGACCAGATCTGGTCTCGGGGGATGGGGTGGAGCCATCAGGCGAGACCGGAGGTGGTCACGACCGACGGGCGTGGCCGCCACCGCTTCCAGAAGGCTCCAGCACCACGTCGTCCGCCTCCTCATATCCTCGCTGACCTTGTGCTGCGCGATGACCTGAACGGACCGGTTCAGCGTGGGAGCAGCCACTTCTCCGAGAGGATGCGGACATCTTCAAAGCGCACCACGACGGCCATCCCCGGCCTCTCCCGTCCCTGTCGCATTCCCTGTGGTCACCTTCTCACCGGGCCGTCGCGGGCGCACAACACCGCTTGTACTTCTTGCCCGAGCCACACGGGCGGTCCGCTTCGCGATGGCCCCGAGGAGGTCGCGTGCGTGCCAGCCGCGAGGCGCTGGACGGCAGCGCGGACCTCTTCTCGGCGACGGAGAAGCTCGTCGCCGTGACGCTGCCACACCCGTGGCTCAGATCGGCGATCAGCGCTCCTGAATCGCTGCAATCGTCGGGGTTCTGTGGTTCACGCTGCAAGCGCACCGCGGAGCATCCATTCGGGCGTGAGCTCGGGGAAAGAACACACATCTCCGACCGATTCCACCTGGACCGCGACGCGGGTAGTCTTCCCTCGTGTCGCCCGCTCCCCGAACCGATCGCTTCCCCGTCCCGCTCGGCATCCACGGCGCGGCCTGGCCGGCGTGGGACCCGACGGGCACGCGCCTCGCCGTGATCCCCGAGAGAGGGCTCGCCATCATCGACCTGCGCACCGAGTCCGTTCGAGCTCTCGGCGATGGGCGGCGCGCGGTCCGCTCTATGGCCTGGTCCCCCGACGGACACAGCATTGCCGTGGCCCTCGAAGATCGCGATGTCCAGCAGCTCCTCCGCGTGGACGACGGCGTCGAGCTCTGGCGGTCGGCCGTCGGAGAGACAGCCATTGACGACGTCGTCTGGTCGCCGGACGGGCAGCGCATTGCCTACGTCGGCGACGCGCTCGTGGTGTGCGCCGCCGAGTCGGGAGACGTCCTGTGGCGCCGCGAATCGCGCCGCAACCTGCTTGTCCCCGGCGTCTCGATGCGACGCGATGCCGAGCGCGTCCGTGTCGTCGAGCACGTGACGGCCCAGGAAGAGCTGATCCCCTGCAACGAGGCTCGCTGGTCTTCCGATGGAGCGCTGATCCGGGGCCGCTGGGGCGAGGTGCGGTGTGTGCTCGCGGCGCGCGACGGGGAGCCGACACCGGAGGGTCAGGAGTTTCGAGATGTCCTGTGGACGGGGGCGGGAGGTGCCTTGTCCCGGGACAGCGCCGATCGGGTCTCGGGGGAGCGCCTGCGCGCGGCCGACAGGCGGCTGGGGAGTGTCACTCTGTCTCCGGACGGGCGCTTCGCCGCGGCGGAGGGCGACGAGCACCGACTCTGGGTGGAAGATGCGAATTGCGTTCGCGGGCTCCACGGCCATCCGCGGACGATCACGGCTCTCGCGTGGTCCTCGACAGGCGTGCTCGCCACGGCTTGTCGCGACGGCGTGGTGCGGAGGCTCGGCCGCGTTGACGGCGAGGTGGAAGTGTGGGCGCGCCTCGACGACGTGCTGCCCGAAGGGCTCGCCTGGTCGCCGGACGGCTCGCTCCTCGCCGTGTGTCGCGAAGGTGAGGTCGTGTTCCTGCCGCTCGCCTCGACCTCATGAAGGTGCTCGACGTGGGCCCTTCGTGGGGGCGCGACCTGGAGCGCGACGAGGGTGCTGGACGCGACGCAACACCCCGAGCTCCGCTCGGCGCTCGATAGACCCGGGCGCGCACCTTGATCATGGGGTGACGAGGTCGAAGGCCATGTCGAAGGTGTCCAGCGCGGTCAGGATCCAGCCGAGCGCGGGCTCGCTCCCCGCCAGCACCTTGATCCGGCCTGTCTTCACGGCTTCGGTGTAGGTGAGGGCGCCGGACACGATCTTCCCCAGCGTGGGCTGGTCGGTCTTCAGGCCGGCGGTGAGCGCCTTGTCGGGCCACCCGCCGCGATAGGTGAGCGCGGCGTTTCGAATGCGAAGAGTGTATACTCCCACTGCTTCCGCGGGCGCCGTGATCTCGATGCCGAAGACGAGCGGTCCCGCGAGGCCGTGGTCCTTCATCACCACCTCGAGCTTCTCCGGGTTCAGGCGCACACCCCAGTAGTCGAACATGTTCGTCACGGACATGGACTCGATCGCGTCGCTGTTGGCCGTCCCGGAGCCCATCTGTTTCAAGTGGCCGTGGCGTAGCTCGAAGGCGCCCGAGAGGTACCAGTTGCGCCAGATACCAGACTCTGCCTGATAGCCTAGCTGCTCCAGCGCCCTGGCCTCGAGGTCCTTGGCCTCCGTGTTGTCGGGATCGGCGAACACGACCTGGCTCATCACCTGAGCCACCCATCGGTAGTCGCCTCGATCGAAATCGGCCTTCGCTTGCTCCAGGACGGCGGCGGCGCCGCCCATGTAGCGGACCAGCCTCGTCGCCGTCTCCACGGGCGGCAGCGGGTGCAGGTTCGCCGGATTGCCGTCGTACCAGCCGAGGTAACGCTGGTAGATCGCCTTCACGTTGTGGCTCAAGGTCCCGTAGTAGTCCCGGCAATACCATTGTCGCGACAGCCCGGGCGGCAGGAAGAAGTCTTCGGCGATCTCGACGCCGGTCTCTCCATGGTTCATCCTGCGCAGCGTCTGATCGTGCAGGAGCTCGTAAAGATCGCGCTGGTCTTCGAGCAGCGCCTGCGCGCGGTCCGACCCGATTCGTGGCCAGTTGTGCTGGGCCAGGAGGTAGTCCGTCCGGTTGCCGTGGTCGTTCGCGAGCACGTAGCGGCTGAGCAGATCGTCCAGCATCATCGCCCATTTCTTGGCGTCGCGGACCTGCGCGCCGCGCAGCGTGAGGACGTTGTGGAGGAGCGGACAGGCGATCTCGGCGCTGTTCAGCACGTGCAGATCCGGGAAATAGAGGGTCATCTCGCTCGGCGCCTCGGTGCCGGAGACGAGCTTGTATTCGATGGTGACGCCGTGGACCTGTTTGCGGAGGTAGTCCTGCGAGATCGTCACATTCGGGGTGATCAACGTGGGCTCGCCGCGCGAGTAGTTGACGCCGAGGCCGTTGCTCACCTCGCCTGTCTCGCCCGGGGCGACGAACAGGCCATATTGGTACGTGGCGCGACGGGACATCGCCGTCCCGGCGAAGACGTTCTCGCTGGCGACCGCGTCCATGAAGCCCTGCGGCGCGATCACGTCGGCGTGCGGACAAGGGATCGAGGAGTCTTCGAGGACCCCGCGGACGCCGCCGTAGTGATCGACGTGGCTGTGCGTATAGATGACAGCCTTGACCTCCGCCTTCCGGACGTGCTGGCGGTAGAGATCGATCGCCGCCGCGGCCGTCTCGCGGCTCGACAGCGGATCGATGACGATGACGCCGTCCACGCACTCGATGATCGTCATGTTGGAGACATCGTATCCGCGGACCTGATAGACGCCGTCGCAGACCTTGAAGAGGCCGTAATTGAAGTTCAGCTTGGCGATCCGCCAGAGGCTCGGATTGACGCTCGGAGGGTAGGGCGGATCGCCTTCGAGGAAGCCGTAGGGCTCGAGGTCCCAGGCCGGGAAGGGCTTGCCGTCGCGGCGCTTGATCAGGAATTGCTTCCGGGGCACACAGGCGATGAAGCCGTGACGCGCTTCCTCCGCGTCGTGGGGATCCTCGGGCGGGAGCCCCTCTGCGAACCGGGCGTTCCGATCGGTCGTGATGTCGGTGGCCGGCTCGCGCAGGTTGTCTTCCTTGGGGTCTGTTCGGCCGAGAGAAGAAGAGAGCGCATCGGTTGAATTCAGCATGAGTGCCTCCTTGAAGCGCAGGATGCTCGGTCCTCCCGCCGGGAGACGCGCTCGCCGAAGGTTCGAGCCGATCCGACCACTTCGCTCCGAACAGTCGTGGACCGGCACTCAAAGCAGCTCGCGTGCCATCCGGCGTTGGTTCAAGAGTCGGGAATACGCGTGCTCGAGCTGCGGGAATCGCGCCGCTCGTGCGCCCTCGCGCCCCATGTGCGGTCGGGGCGATCAGCTCGTGTTCGCTTGGAGTGGATTTGGAGGCGCCCGGATCTGATCTAGGGTGCTGCTCGTGATCGAGCCCGTGCTGCCCGCGCGCCGAGAGGTGCATCAGACCGACGCGATCCCCTGGCTCGAGGCGCAGCAGCGGCTCGTCGGGGCCAGCGTGGTGACGTCGCTGCCGGACCTGTCGGAGCTGCCCGGGCTCGGCTTCGAGGGGTGGCGGCGCTGGTTCGAGGACGCCGCCGCTCTCGTCGCGAGCCGCGTCCCCGACGACGGCGTGGCCGTCTTCTTCCAGAGCGACATCAAGCACGGCGGCGCCTGGATCGACAAGGGCACGCTCGTCGCGCGCGGGGCCGAGCGCGCCGGGATGAGGCTCGACTTCCACACGATCGTGTGCCGGCTGCCCCCGGGGACGCCCACCTTCGGGCGCGCGAGCTACGCGCACCTGCTCGGCTATTCGTGGCCCGCGCGACCGCCGGGCCCCGCGCGCGCGATGGCCCACGTGATCCCGGACGGCGGCTTCAAGCCGGGGTCCAAGGCGATGGGCGTGAACGCCTGTCTCGAGGCCTGCCGCTTCATCCTGGCGGAGACGCCGACGCGCACGGTGGTCGATCCGTTCTGCGGCTGGGGCACCGTGCTGGCGGTCGCCAACGCGCTCGGGCTGGGCGCCGTCGGGGTCGATCTGTCGGGGAAGAGGTGCCGCAGCGCGCGGAAGCTCACGATCGATCTGTGACCGTGATGTCGCAGGAGTGCGGCACCGGCCACCAGGATCTGACCGTGACGGGCCCCCCCAACTCGGCGCATCCTGACGGCTCCACTTCACGTCAGATCGGCGTGGAAAAACGGTCGATCGGGATGCCCCAGCATCCGGAGCGTGCGCTTGACATGCGGCTCGCACGCCCTTTCGATGTGCTCCCGAAACGCGCGGCCGAGGCGCGTCTCCTGACCTTCGGCGTCCAGCTCGACGAGATCGAAGAGGGCGTAAGGGCGGTAACCAAAGACGATCCACGGGCGCTCGGCGAACCTGCGCAAGAGAGCGTCCCGCGTCTCGATGTCGGGCTGCGCGACGATGAAGGACAAAAGGAGCGACACCCGCTCTTCGTCCGGCATCTGGGGCAGCGGCCGGAGCGTTCGATCGCCCCGGTGGTAGCGCGTGAGAAGGCGGTCGAGCGCGGGGGAGATGACCGTGTTGGGCTCGTCGATCGTCAGGTAGGTCCGGCTCGTGAGGTAGAAGAAGCTGCGCCGGCGAACATCGAAGATCGGCGTGTACCAGTTCGAATTCGGATGCAAGTACGCCCCGAGGACCCAGGCGCGCGCTCCTTCGGTGTCGAGCGGTGTTCGTCGCATGCGGAGCCGACACACTGGCGTGTCCGGCGCCGCGCGTCCACCCTCGGATCTCACGATGCGGACCGCGCCATCGACGCCGTGGATCGCCTCGCGGAGCTTGTCGCGAGATCCGCCTTTCGACGCCGGCGTGCTCAGGCTTCGCAACGGGCTTCCGCGTGCTCCTCATCGGTCATCTCGCGCTCGCCGCAAGTGCACATGACGATCGATCCGGGCCTGCTCCTGTGGAGCTCTGTCATCGCATCGCCAGTCCCCTCTACGTCACGCGCACACTCATCGTAATCTACCGGGATGAGCGAGCCGACGAACATGTATGCGCCGCCGACGAATGGCGCGGTGCCTTCGCCGGCTGGGCGCGATCGAGGACCCGCGAAGGCGAAGACGGTTGCGCGGCACGGCCGCGCCGTGGCACGCTGCCTTCATGGTTGCGACAGCGCCCCTGGGTTTCTGGCCTCCGGATCCTCCGGCGGTCGACCAGATCGTCACGGAGGACGACGCGCCGGTGGACAACTTCCCCTCGGAGAAGCAGCAGCGGTTGCTCGTGGAGACCTTGTACGCCTCGTGGGAGGGCCCCCCCGTCGAACAAGAGGGGTCATCGCGCGACGAGGGGCAACGCCCACGCACGTTCCTCGCTGCCTCGAACGTGGGACTGTTCCCGACGCCGAAGAGCGACCCTCTTGTCCCCGACGTGCTCGTCAGTCTCGACGTCGCGCTGCATCCGGACATCTGGGCGAAGGAGCACCGCAGCTACTTTTTCTGGGAGATCGGGAAGGCGCCGGACGTGGTGATCGAGATCGTCTCGAACCGCGAGGGCGGCGAGCTCGACCGCAAGCGGCGAGGCTACGCGAAGATGGGAGTCCCGTACTACGTCGTCTACGATCCGGCGCGACAGCTCGGGGTGAGCCCGCTGTATGTCTGGGAGCTTCGCGGCCATGTCTACGTGCCTGTCGAGCCCTGGTTCGAGATGCTCGGCTTGGGTCTCGTGGAGTGGCCGGGCCAGTACGAGGACATGAGCGCTGTCTGGCTCCGGTGGAGACGCCGCGACGGCTCGCTGGTGCCGACGGGCGCCGAGCGCGCCGAGACCGAGAAGCGGCGCGCCGAGACCGAGAAGCGGCGCGCCGAGACCGAGAAGCAGCGCGCGGATCGGATGGCGGAGAAGCTCCGAGCGCTCGGGCTCGATCCCGATTCCCTGTAACGCGAACAGAAGGCCAGTCCGGCTGGCTGCCGGCTCACTTCGCGAGGAAGTCGCGCGTGATGGCCTTGCGCGAGGTCGATGTCGCGGTGGGCGCAGGCTCGGCGCTGTCCGCTGGCGCGGCGCTCGCGGCGGAGGGAGCCTTGGGGCTCTTGAGGACAGCCATCGATCCGTAGCCCACTGAGTGGTCGTAATAGGCATTGGCATTCGCAGCCGGCGTGTCGCGCTCCGTGCGACTGCCGCTCTCCACGGCCTTCACAAACGAGGCGACGGCCCCTGCGTCGACCGCGCCTCCCGCGGGCGCCCCGCTCGCCGCCGCCGTGATGGACTCCAGCGCCGCCGTGTTCGCGAGGACATCCACGTAGGAGCGGAAGATGCGGTGGCTCATGAACGTCCGCACGCCGCGCACCTTGCCGGACACCCCGTATGCCAACCCGACGACGTCCGTCGGCTGCGGCGCGGCGCGCAGGTGAGCCACCACCTTCGCCGCGAGCGCCGCCCGCTTCTTCTGCACCTCGGGCCCGGCACGTCGTGATCGGGAGTCATGTGGGGATTTTCGGGTGACAGGCCGCGGGCTGTGAGAGTCCCGCGGTGGACATGCCCGTTGTGGGCGAGCCTGCCCGGCGCCTCGCGGAGCGCACAGCCTCCTTCGAGCCAACGCTCCTGTCCACCTCGTGGACAACTCTCGCCCACGCGGTGGCCCTCGGCCCGCGATACCCTCCCTCTCTCCCGCGAAATCGATACGACTTCCCCTTTGCCCTCCTGGCACCGCCCTTGCGATGCGGCCGCCCCGGAGGCAATCGAATGGATCCCCTGCAAGACATGCCGGCAGTCGCCGCTTCGTCGTCGTTCCTCGTGCCCGTCTATGCGACGTACGCGATCATCGCTGTCGCACTGACCATCTGGATCGCGCGCACCCTGTTCAAGAACGGCGCGGTGTTCCTGGAAGAGGTGTTTCCCGATGCGCCGAAGATGGCGGACGCGGTCAATCGCCTGCTCGTCGTCGGCTTCTACCTCGTGAACCTCGGGTACGCGTCGCTCATCCTCAAGGCGCAACAGCCGCGCTCCGTCTCGGACGCCATCGAGGCGCTCGCGCAGAAGCTCGGGCTCCTGCTCCTGTCGCTCGGCGCCATGCACTTCGCCAACCTCTATGTGTTTCACCGCATCCGCCGCCGTGCGAAGCTGAACCACCTCCCGCCCCCCGTCGCGCCGCAGATGCACTTGCCGCCTGCGCCGCCTTCGATCCGCGGCGATCGCGTCCGTGAGGCCGTCGGCGCTCCGGTCCCCGCGTGAACCAACCCTGGAGGCGTCATGATCACCCACCTCACGGTCCTCTACGACGAACGCTGCGTGCTCTGCATGCGGTGCCGCGACTGGATGTCTCGCCAGGACATGCTGGTCCCCATCGAATTCGTCGGGGCCCACTCGCTCCGCGCCGCGCAGCTCTACGGCGCGATCCCCTGGCTCGGCGAGGAGCTCGTCGTCGTCGGCGACGGCGGGGAGGTCTGGGCCGGGCCGGCGGCGTTCCTTGTGTGTCTGTGGGCCCTCGCCGATTATCGGGAGTGGTCGTATCGGCTCGCGGGCGACACGTTCTCGAAGGTCGCTGTGAAGTTCTTCGCGACGCTCTCGAAGAAGCGAAGATGGATCGCCGAATGGCTCGATCACCCGGGTTGCACGGACGATCGGTGTCGCGTCACGCACGCCCGGCCCATCTATCGGTGAGCGGCCGCCGCCTCGCTGAGACAGGCACGCTGCGGCGCCGATGGACAGCGCCGCAGCGATTTGCTTCATCCCTTGGGAGCTTGCCAGTGCGGCCGCGGTCAGCGGGCTCGATGGCCGCGCTCACGGAGCGACCGTCGTCTATCGATGATCACTGGCAGGCCATCCCGATCGGGGCGGGCGCGGCGACCTCGCCGATGAGGGCTTGCTTCATCTTGAATCCAAGGCCCATCGAGATGCCGTCGCACTCCTTGTTGGGATCCTGCGTGCCGTCGACGAGGATGTCCGAGGCCTGCCGCACCGTATTCAAGAGGTCGTTGAACAGCGTGGTGTCGCAGAGCCCGAGCAGGTAGCCGACCTTCTTGATCTCGGCCACGAACTCCTCGGTGTTCAGGACGCCGCCGATCGTGCCGTCGGTCGCGCTCTTCCGATCCGCAGCGAGCGTCATCGTCGTCCGGGCCGCGTACAACGTCAGCTTGATCGACGTCGTGTCCGTCATCGTCTTGAGCGGGACCGTGAGGATGAACGTCTCGCCCGTCCCCGAGTCGTACTTCTGCCCGAGCACGGAGCTGTTCTCGAAGACCACCGTCGACGAGTTGGGATCCATCGGATCGCTGAGGAGCTCGGGCGAGATCGGCCACATGTCCGTCCCGTCCCACTTCGGGTTCATCGGGAGCTCGGTCGCGCCGAAGAGCCTGGACGTGAAGAGCGGGACGTCGCCCTCCGGAGGCAGGCACTCCATCTTCAGGAGCGACGTGAAGTAGCCCCCCGTGATGCCGTTGTTGATGTCGCTCACCCAGTTCGGATAGAGCGAGAGGATGAGCGGCAACAGGTTCTTTCCGAACGAGTTGTCGATGCCATTGTCGCCGTCGGGGTAGGGCGTGGTCGGGACGGCGCCCGCGATCGGCTTGCACACGTCCTTCGAGACGCCTGTCGACACGAGGCCGTCGATGTTGAAGCCGACCGACTTCCACTCTCCGCTGGGGCCATCGCCGAAGATGAGCTCCGACACAGCGAGCGTCGTGGCCTCCCCGTCCATGCACGTCAGCGAGCCGCCGACGCTGCTCGTCGATGAGCTGCTGCTCGTCGTGCCGCCGGCGCCCCCGGTGGCCGAAGAGGTGGTCCCTCCTCCCTCGCCGCCGGTGCTCTCGGAGGTCACGCCGCCGCCGCAGCCCACCGCCGCGGCGGTCAGGAGGGCGAGGGCAAAAAGGGATCGATCACTTCCAAGCATGTTGTCTGACTCCTTTAAGGCGATGTCTACTTCGAGCTCGCGCGGGTCTGGGGCCCCGTCGCGACGGCTTGAACAAGGTGAGTGTGACTAGTTGATCTGCGATTTGCAGCCGAAGAGCACGTCTACCTTCGCGTTCGCGTCCGCTTGCACGGTGGCGCACGACGCGGGGCAGAGGATGATCTTGGTGGGGATGCCGTTGTTGTCGTAGTACCAACCAGGCTTGTCGTTGCAGTCCACGAGGTCGTCCGCGCGGAGCAAGACCTTTGGCATGCCGACGCCGTGGGGCGTGTACGAGAAATTGACCTTGTCGGGGTCGAGATCCATCCCGTTCGGCGGCGGCGGGATCACGAACTCGCAGCCGAGGGCCGCGCCTCGAATCTCCTCGATCTTCGCGGTGAACTGGTCGATGTCGCTCGTGATGTCATAGGCGGTCACCGTCCCGCCGGCCGCCGCGATCTGGTTCACGTTGATGATGTCCGAGCCCTCCACGGCGACGACGTACGTGAGCACGCCGTTGTAGTTGCGCGCGGCCTTCGCCAGGTTGGCGATGTCCGTGATCGTCACTGCCCCGCACGAGTTGGGGTCGCCGTCGGTGGCGAGGACAACGATGGTCTTGCGCTTCGGGTGCGCCTCCTGGTAGGCGGTCGCCACGTGGAGCGCGCCCTTGAGCGCACCATACGTGGGCGTGCTCCCGCCGGTCGCGTCCGCGGGCATCGCGTTCGTCAATGCGAACGCATTGCCTGGCAGCGTGCCGATCGGCACGTCCAGGTTCTCGTATTCCTCGGGGATGCACGGGGACGCGTTGTTGTTGTTCGGGAAGAAGACGAGTCCCGCGCCGATCTTGCTGGACGCCGGATCGTTGAAGAACGTGGTCAGCGCGTTCTTCGTCCCGATCCACTTCGTCCCTGTCATGCTCTGCGACCGGTCGATGACGAAGATCATGTCGAGCTGCACGCGCTCGGCCTCGGCGCTCGTGGACGTGCAGACGCCGGCGTCGTCGACGAAGCCCCCCGTTCCGCCTGTCTCGCCTCCGGTCCCGCCGGTGCCGCCGGAGGGCGTCGTGGTGGTCCCGCCGGTGCCGCCGGTCCCCCCGTTGCTCTGTGGATTGGGTCCCGCGCTGCACCCCCATCCGACGGCGGTGACGCAGGCCAGGGTGATCGTCGTGAAGACAAGCCGATGAATGCTTCCGGGGCGGCTCATGGGATGCTCCTCAGTTCACAAGGATATCGTCAATGTAGACGCCGGGGAACGTCCCGGACGAATCGCTCTGGAAAGCGAAGCGCAGGCGAATGGTCTGGCCCGCATAGCCCGAGAGATCGACCTCCACGGGCTGCCAGTCGAGCGCGGACTGGTTGCCGCCCCACGCAGGCTTGCCGGAGATGACAAGCGGGTAGGAGGGCATGACGTTGTTGATGACCGAGTAGGTCACTCCGGCGTCGGTGCTCACCTGGAGATTGAACCCGTCATAGGTCATTCCCTCGGTGTAGACCCACATCCGGAACGTGAGCTTCGGGTTCACCGCGCCGACGAGGTTGATGTCGGGGGAGGTGGCGGTCGTCGTGGCCCAGGCTTGGAGATCGCTGTAAACGTCGTCGATCTGCGTGGCGAGGCACTGCGTCCCCACATAGGCTGTCGGCGGGCCCACGTTGGTGGGGGCGCCGCACTCCCAATCACCGGTGAGGATCCACCCATCCGGGCATGCCCCCTCGAAGCTCGTGTAGTACTTCGCCTGGTTCACGGTGAACGTGAATGTCTCATCGTCGAAGTTCGAGGACAGCGTGGGCTCCTCGACGTGCACGGTGACGCTCACGGGCCCGACGTTCGCCTGGGGGGGTGTGCCGCCGAGCTCGCCTGTCATCGGGTTGATCGTGAGCCAATCCGCGTTCACGCCGCCGGGGAGGATGCTCCAGACAGCGCCGGGCGTGCCCCCTGTCTTCTCGATCTGCGCGGAGTAGGCCTTCCCCACGTACGTGTCCATGAGCGGCGACGTCGTGGTGATGTAGAGCGGGCTCTGGAGAGGCTCGGCGACGACGACATCATCGATGTAGACGCCGGGGAACACCGTCGCTCCGTCGCTGCGGAACGCGAAGCGCAGGATGACGAGGTGCCCGGCGTAGGCCGTCAGATCCGCCGAGTAAGGCTGCCAGCCCTCCGCCGAGTGATCGCCGCCCCACGCGGCCTGGCCGAGCACCGTCTGGCTGTAGGCCGGGGTGACCGTCGGCACCGTCGTGAAGACCTGTCCGCCGTCGGTGCTGATCTTCAGGTTCCAGCCGTCGTAGGTGGCGCCTTCGGTGTAGTCCCACGCCCAGAACGAGACCACCGGGTTCGTCGCCTGGTTGAGGTTGATGGGCGGAGAGTCAGCCACCGCCGTGCTGAAGCTCTGGCTCACGTGGTAGACGCCGCCGATCTGCGTGGCGATGCAGTTCTTGCCCGTGTGGGCCTCGCTCGGGCCGACGGTCTCGGGCTTGCCACACTGCCAATCACCGCCGAGCGTCCAGCCCGCCGGGCACGTCTCGAAGCTCTCCTGGAGGTAGAGCACACAGCCCGGGATCGCGACGCCCCCGCAGACGCCGACCTGGCACTTGTCCACGTCGGAGCAGGCGTTGTGATCGTTGCACGCGATTCCATTGGGAGCCGGCGAGGCGAGGCACGACCCCTTGACATCGCAGGCGCCGACGTCGCACTCGTGAATGCCCTCCGTGCAGACGGTGCCGATGGGCGCGGGCACCGGGTCGCACGCGCCCGAGTCCACGTTGCACTGACCGACGTGGCACCCGGAGTCGATCGCCGAGCAATCCTTGGGGGTGCCGCCCTGGCACTGGCCGGCTTTGCACGTCTTGTTGACGGCGCAGAGGTCGCCGGTGAGCACGCACGGCTGGTCGTCCTTCTTGGGGTCCGGGACGCCCGTGCACTTTCCCGTCGCCGCGTCGCAGCCGAGCGTGTTGCACTCGCTGAGCGGCGAGAACGAGCAGTCCTTGGGCTCGCCCACGCACTCGCCGATCTGGCAGAAGCCGTTGACCTGGCAGAGGTCCGTCGGGGTGCACTCGGAGCCGTCGTTCACGGGCGTGCCGTCGCAGGACTTGGTGTCCTCGTAGCAGATGACGGCGACGCACGGCGAGTCGTCCAGGCCGCACGTGTTCTGCTTCCCGCCGACGCACGTGCCGTTGTCGCAGATGTCATCGATCGTGCAGAACTGACCGTCGTCGCACGAGCTGCCCTGCGGCAGCGGCACCACGACGCACGTGTTGAGCGGGCCGATCTCCTGCCCCGTGTTGCAGACCGCCACCGTGCACGCCGGTGTGTTGATCGTCGAGCAGTCCATGCCGCACGGCCCGAGATCGTCCCCGCCCGCGCCGCCGGTGCCACCGCTGCTGGTGGTGGTGAACGGCTCGGGGGGCGTGCCTGAAACGCAGGAGAACGCGACGCCGCACACCACCAGGAGCAAGAGCCAAACGCGAACAAAGTCTCTTAAGCGACCGACCATAACGCCTCACCGTCTGGGTATCACACCTTGAGCCGGAAGAGGCACGCCCGTGCATCCCTTCGCTGCGGCTCCCCCCTCGCGGAGCGGCGACGCGAAGGCGAGCCCGGCCGCCTCCGGTTTGCCTCTTGCGTGGCGCGCGAGGTTGTGGGGGGATTGCGGGGGGAGATGCATCCAGGTCGCGGGCGGAGCCTCCCGGCCGGGAGCCGCATCGTGGGCTAGCACGCGCAGCGAGGGGTCGTCGAATCAGCGCGGGGCGGCATCGTGCTCGCGGTCTCGAGGTGTCCAGACAGTGTCCGACCGGTCCGGACAGCGAGACCCGGCGCGCGGCCCGCCGTCCGAACCGGGCGCTCGCCACGAATCTGCACGAGAAAGCCCGATCCGGAGACGACGGAGGATCTCGCGGGGGCGCGGAGGCCCCGTGGCACACGGGGTGCAGTTGTGCGCTCGCTCGAAAAAGAGCCGTCCAGAGGAGCCTCCATGCGCGCGGTCCATCTTCGACAATGCCAAAGGGTCCTCCTCGCGCTCGGCCTCTCCGTCCTGGCGCTCACGGGGTGCAAGGCGCAGGGCGAAGCCGACGATCCGCTGGAGGACGGGGCCTCGAACGAAGAGGGCTTGACGGGGGCCATGCCCGCCGGGTCGACCCTCCGCGTGCTGGCCGATCTCAACTTGAGGGATCAACCATCGACCTCTGGCAAGGTGCTGCTCGTGATGCCGGCCGGGGCGACTGTCACTCTCCAGGCCTCCGAGCCGAAGAGTGGCTTTTATCAGATCGCCTATCAGGGCACGCTCGGGTGGAGCTCCGGAAAGTACCTGGAGCCGTCCAGCGACGGCGAGACAGGCGCGGTGACGACCACGCTCACCACCACCGGAGCCGTCAACTTGCGGAGCGGGCCCGGCACATCGTACAGCGTGCTCACCGTGGTCCCGATGGGCGCCGAGGTCGCCGCCGTGGAGCCCGATCCGGTGGATGGCTTTTACCACGTGAAGTACCAGGACCTCACAGGCTATTGCTCCGGCAAGTACCTCACCGCCGGGGGCGCCGCGAGCGTGCCTTTCTCCAACGGGCAAGTCTGGAAATTCCGCGCGAAGACGCTGGCCGTCGACGTGGCCGTGTTCGTGCCGGAGGCCGCCGCGCAGGCCCCGGAGGTGGAGGTCCTCTTTTATGTGCACGGGCTCAACGTGTGCTCGCCCGTGGCCAAGAACCCGCCCGTGAGCTTCGTCACCGAGGAGCCCTTTCACCTGGGGAAGCTGGTTGACGCCTCGAAGCGCCCCGTCGTGCTCGCCGTGCCGTTCATGGACTGGGAGCACCTCGCCGCGAACGGGATGGCGACAGGCGGATCCAATCACAAACTGGGGATCCCGCAGAACTTGAACGGGGTCGTCGCCGAGGTCCTGGAGCAGGTGGGCAAGCAGCGGAGCACGCCGACTCCGGGCCTGACAGCCCTCTTCCTCGCCGGCCACTCGCGCGCGTACAGCTTCTTGAACCCGCTGGCCGCGGCGAACGGAGATCCGCAGATGTCGTCGGGCGCGCTCTCCAAGCTGACGCAGGTGTGGGGGCTCGACTCGGGCTATGCATGCTCGCCGATGTCGAGCTGGAAGAGCTGGATGAAGTCGAAGCCGTCGCTGTTCGTGACGCAGGACTACCGCGCTGGAACAGGCACCGCGGACTGCGGGCAGGCGTTCGCGGGCCTCGTGGCCGCGAGCGGGGGGCAGCTCTCGGTTCACGCCGTGCCGGAGGGGCACTGCGATGTTCCGGCGACGGAGCTCCCTGTCCTTCTCGACGCCCTGCCTTGAGGGCCGCCGCTCGACGCCCGCGGCTTGACAGCGGGTCCCTTTCTTTCGTCTGCTGACGGCGCTCCATGCCGTCCCCTCCGATGACAGCGAAGTCCCCGGCGCGCTCGGGTCCTTCGCCGAGCGACAAAGCGTCGCCCGGAGCCCCCGCCTTCGCCATCCTCGACGAGGCGACGGCGGACACACAGATCGCCCCTGCGCGCGATCCTTCGCCCGCGCGCCCTTCTCCGCGCGTGCACGTCGTCGCGCCGATCGATCGCGAGGCCGCCACGCTCGACGCGCCCGCCGCGCCGCCGCCCACGTCGTCGCGCCACGGCCTCTCCCTCTCGCTGACCGACGTCGATCGCTACGACGTCTCGGGCGAGATCGCTCGCGGCGGCCTCGGTCGCATCCTCAAGGCGACGGACAAGCGCCTGCGCCGCCCCGTCGCGCTGAAGGAGCTGCTCGCGCCGGGCCCTGGATCCGAGGCCCGCTTCCTCCGCGAGGCGCACATCACCGCGCGCCTCCAGCACCCCTCGATCATCCCGCTCTACGACGCGGGGCACTCGAAGAGCGGCGACCTCTTCTACTCGATGAAGCTCGTCTTCGGCAGCTCGCTCGAAGAGGCGATCTTCGCCAAGAAGACGCTCGCCGATCGCCTCGCGCTCCTGCCCCACGTGATCGACGTCGCGGAGGCGATCGCCTACGCGCACTCGAAGCGCATCATCCACCGCGATCTCAAGCCTCAGAACGTGCTCGTCGGCGAGTTCGGCGAGACCGTCGTCATCGACTGGGGCATCGCCAAGGACCTCGCGCAGGGCGGCGCCGACTCCGGCGATCTCACCGCCGCGACCAGCGCGCTCCACGCGGCGGGCTCCGCGGATCTCACGATCGACGGCGCCATCATGGGCACGCCCGCGTACATGCCTCCCGAGCAGGCGCGGGGCGAGGCCGTCGACGAGCGCGCGGACGTGTA
>Ga0268298_10001153_pt1 | contig 31821 bp, 25 predicted proteins | sample WWTPWeurt_MetaG_FD_194462 | JGI IMG/M metagenome (GOLD analysis project Ga0268298, IMG submission 194462) | Activated sludge microbial communities from WWTP in Nijmegen, Gelderland, Netherland - WWTP Weurt | ecosystem: Engineered > WWTP > Aerobic digester > Activated sludge | place... | reverse complement strand
AACCTGGGCAGGAGCGGCAAGCCTTCGCAGGTCCTGCTCTCGTCGCTGGTCAGCATCCGCAATACCGATCCGGGACGCCCGCTGCGCATTCTCTCGGCGCGCTACTACGACACCAACGGCAAGTTGCTTGGCGAGCGTGTGCCGACCCCGGTGGTCCTGGCACCGCTGGGCACCCACGAACTGTTCGTCGAACTTAACGATGCCTCGGGCGGCTCCGGCGCCAACTTCATCATCAGATGGGCCGCCGATTCGCCGATCAGCCCGCCGCTGGTCGAATCACTGCACATCAACATGGATGGTGGCAAGGCAGTCGTCTTCATGACCCAGTCGGTGCCGATCAGCGATACCGGGACCCAGCCGGCGCGGCAATGAAGCAGATCCACACCGGCTACGTCATCCGGCTGCTCTATGTCGCACTGGGCGGGCTGGTTGTCATCCATGCGCTGGGCACCTACGGTTACCACTGGCTGACCGACGGCGCGTATTCGTGGTTCGACTGCTTCTACATGACCTTCATCACGGTCGCCACCATCGGCTTTGGCGAGATCATCGACATGTCGAGCAACCAGCCGGCGCGCATTCTGACGGTCGCCCTCGGAACTCTCGGCGCCGGCAACCTGTCGCTGCTGTTTTCGGTCGTCACGGTGTTCGTCCTTGAAACAGATCTCAACGGAACATTACAGAGAAAACGCATGGAAAAGACTATCAGAAAGCTCAAGGGCCATTACGTCTTGTGCGGCTTCGGTCGCGTCGGCCGCAACATCGCCCGCGAACTGGAGGCCACCAAGCACCGCTACGTCGCCATCGACGAGGAAGTCGCCCGGCTCGAGGAATACAAGGAGAAGGTCCCCGGATTCCTCTACCTGAATGGCGACGCCAGCGATGACGATGTGCTGCTGCTGGCCGACCTCGAGGAGGCCAAGGGACTCTTCGCCGTGACCGGCGACGACTCGCGCAACCTGATGATCGTCATTACCGCCAAGCAGTTGAAGCCAGCGCTGCGCGTCGTCGCCCGCTGCTCGGAAGAGCGCAACATCGAGAAGATGCGCAAGGCCGGCGCCGATTCCATCGTCTCGCCCGACCTGACCGGCGGCTTGCGCATCGCGTCGGCGATGATCCGCCCTCACGTCGCCTCCTTCCTCGAGGAAATGCGCAGGTCGGTGTCGAACCTGCGGGTCGAGGAAATTCCGGTACCCGGCGGTTTCATTCCCAAGCCGATGGGTTCCCTGCAGGTGCGCGGCGAGAATTACATCCTGCTCGCCGCCCGCGAACGCAATGGCAACTGGCACTTCAACCCCGACGCCGAATACGTGCTCAAGCCCGGCTTCACCCTGATCACGATGGCGACGCCGGAGGGACGGCGGGAACTTGAAACCCTGCTGATCGACATGCGCGCCTAAGTCCGCCAAGGACTCGTCCCCAGGAATCCTTTACGACATCTTTACGCCGGCATCGCCACAATCGTCAGCATTTTTACACCCGGCGGCTTAGGCTACGTCCATCAGGTTTCTGGACATGAACGATGCAAATCGAAGGCTCTCCGGCTGTTCAATTCACGGAACGCTTCAAGCCCTGGCAGCGGGTCGGGCTGACCATTCTGGCTTGTTGCAGCACGACGCTGCTGGCCACCCCGCTGCTCGGCCATCTCGATCTGGCGAATATCGTGATGCTCTTTCTGCTCACGGTCCTGCTTATCGCGGTCATCCTCGGGCGCACTGCCGCGGTGCTGGCGGCTGTCCTGAGCGTCCTGCTGTTCGACATCTTCTTCGTGCCGCCGCGTTTTTCGCTGGCCGTCGAAAACCTCCAGTACCTGGTGACTTTTGCCGTGATGCTCGTGACCGGCCTGATTGCCGGGCAACTGGCCGCCAGCCTCAAGCAGAAGGCGCGGGAAGCACAGATCCGTGAGCAACGAACCCGGGCCCTCTACGAAGTCGCACGCCAGCTTGCCGGGGCGCTGACAGTGGAGCAGGCGATCGATACTGCCCGGCAATTCGTCCACGACCAGTTGAATGCCGAGGGCGTCGTGCTCCTGCCGGACGACCCGTCGCCCGGTGCGGCCGGCGGCCCGGAAAAGGCGGCTTGCCGGACCGAAGCGCATCTGGTCAAGGTGGTCTTGAACAGCGGCCAGTTCGTGCGCGTCGACGAGTTGCCCGGCAGCGGCGACGCCTCGCTCTACCTTCCGCTGCGAGCCTCCATGCGCGTTCGCGGCGTTCTCGCGGTAGCCTTCCCGGACAATCCGCAGGAATTGGCGCCGGAAAACCAGGCGTACCTCGAAGCCCTGGCATCGCTGATCGCGATTGCCGTCGAGCGCCTGCATTACGTCGAGGTGGCCCATGCGTCGCAACTCGACACGGTTTCCGAACGCCTGCGCAGCTCGATCCTTTCGGCGCTCTCGCATGACTTGCGGACGCCCCTGACGGCCCTCGTCGGTCTGGCCGACTCGCTTTTCCTGATCAAGCCGGGCCTGCCGCCCGCCGGGCTCGAAACTGCCCAGGCGATGCACGAACAGGCAGCCCGCCTGGCCGGGCTGGTCGGCAATCTGCTCGACATGGCCCGCCTCAACGCCGGCAATGTCACCCTGCGCCGCGAATGGCAACCGCTGGAAGAGGTCATCGGGGCCAGCATCAAGCTGCTCGGCAGTGCGCTGAGTACCCATCCGGTCCGTGTCGCGCTGCCGGCCGATCTGCCGCTGCTGGAGTTCGACGCGGTCCTGCTCGAACGTGTCTTCTGCAACCTGTTGGAGAATGCCGCCAAGTATTCGCCGGACGGGGCGAAGATCGAGATTGCCGCGCGGCCACTGGGAACTCTCGTCGAGATCAGCGTCTGCGACCATGGCACCGGCTTTCCAGGTGGAAGCAAGGACAAACTGTTCGCCATGTTCGTGCGCGGGGAAGCCGAATCGGCCAAGCCCGGCACCGGTCTCGGCCTGGCGATCTGCCGTGCCATTGTCGAAGCGCATGGCGGGACAATCATGGCGGAAAACCGTGATGAGGGTGGCGCCTGTGTCCGCTTCACCCTGCCGATGGGTGCGCCGCCCGTACTGGAGGAGGAAGGCGCATGACCACTCCCGCGCCGAATGTCTTGCTGATCGAGGACGAGAAACAGATTCGTCGTTTCGTCAGAGTCGCCATCGAAGAGGAAGGCTGCCAGGTCACCGAAGCTGAAACCATGGCGCAGGGTCTGATCGAGGCCGGACTGCGCAAGCCGGATCTGCTGATTCTCGACCTGGGCCTGCCGGACGGCAACGGCATCGACCTGATCCGCGACCTGCGCGGCTGGTCCGATGTGCCCGTGCTCATCCTTTCTGCGCGCTCGCAGGAAAACGACAAGATCGACGCCCTGGATGCCGGCGCCGACGACTACCTGACCAAGCCGTTCAGCGTCGGCGAACTGCGCGCCCGGGTCCGCGCACTGTTGCGCCGGCGTGCACGCAGCGGGGAATCGGCGTCCCCGGTCGTCGAATTCGGGGATGTTGCGGTCGACCTCTCCCGGCGCCTGGTTTTCAGGGCGGGCGAGGAGGTCCACCTGACGCCCATCGAATACCGACTGCTGTCCACCTTGCTCGGACATCCAGGCAAGGTGATGACCCAGCGCAACCTGCTGCGCGAAATCTGGGGACCGTCCTACGTCGAAAGCAGCCACTACCTGCGCGTCTATGTCGGCCATCTGCGCCAGAAGCTGGAAGTCGACCCGACCCAGCCCAGGCATTTTCTGACGGAAACCGGCGTCGGTTACCGTTTTCAGCCGTAAAGGAAGTTCCATGCAAGCCCAAGGCAACAAACGTCTCGCCACGCTCACCCTGGCCGCCCTCGGCGTGGTCTATGGCGACATCGGCACCAGCCCGCTCTACTCGATCAAGGAAGTGTTCGGTGGCGCCCATCATCCGGTGCCGATCAACCCCGACAACGTGCTCGGCATTCTTTCGCTCTTCTTCTGGTCGCTGATCATCGTCGTCACGCTGAAGTACGTGGCCTTCATCATGCGCGCCAACAACAAGGGCGAGGGCGGCATCATCGCCCTGATGACCCTGGCGCTGCACAACGGCAATCCGGCCTCCTGGCAGCAGAAGCTGCTGATCGTGCTGGGCCTGTTCGGGGCGGCGCTGTTCTATGGTGACGGCGTCATCACCCCGGCGATTTCCGTCCTCTCCGCCGTCGAAGGCCTGGAACTGATCACCCCCACATTCAAGCCCTACATCCTGCCGATCACGCTGGCCATCGTGGTCGGTCTCTTCCTCTTCCAGCGCAAGGGAACGGCCAGCGTCGGCGCCCTGTTCGGGCCGGTGATGGTGTTGTGGTTCGCGGTCCTCGCCTTGCTCGGCGTGACCGGCATCATGCAGAACCCGGCGGTGCTGGCTGCGGTCAACCCGCTGCACGGCTTCAATTTCCTGCTCGGCAATTCCCTGCTCGGCTTCTTCGCCATGGGGGCGGTGGTCTTATGCATTACCGGCGCGGAAGCGCTGTATGCGGATATGGGCCATTTCGGTGCACGCCCCATCCAGTACGCCTGGCTGGGTTACGTGCTGCCGGCACTGACCATCAACTACTTTGGTCAGGGTGCCCTGTTGCTGGCCGATCCGGCTGCCATCGAAAATCCCTTCTACCTGCTGGCCCCGGACTGGGCGCTCTATCCGCTGGTGATCCTGGCCACCATCGCGACCATCATCGCCTCGCAAGCGGTGATCTCCGGCGCCTTTTCGATCACCCAGCAGGCCATTCAGCTCGGCTACACCCCGCGTCTCGAGGTGCAGCACACCTCGGACCAGGAAATCGGGCAGATTTACCTCCCGGCCCTGAACTGGCTGCTGCTCATCTCGATCATCGCGGTGGTGATCGGTTTCGGCACTTCGTCCAATCTTGCCGCAGCGTACGGGATCGCGGTGACCGGGACAATGTTGATTACCAATATTTTGGCCGTTGCCGTTGCCATCCGCTTGTGGGCGTGGAGCCCGTGGCGCGCCGTGCTGGGCGCCCTGCCTTTCTTCTGTATCGACCTCGGCTTCTTCCTTGCCAATTCGGTCAAGATTCTAGATGGCGGCTGGTTCCCGCTGGCCTTCGGCGTGGCGATTTTCATCCTGCTGACGACCTGGAAGCGCGGGCGCGAACTGCTGCATGAGCGTCTTGCCGCGGATGCGCTGCAACTCAAGCCCTTTATTGCGGACATCGAGAGCAGCGGAACCGGCCGCGTTCCCGGCACGGCGATCTTCATGACCCCGGACCCGGATTCCGTACCGCATGCCATGCTGCACAGCCTCAAGCATTACAAGGCTTTGCACGAACAGGTCATCATCCTTAGCGTGAAGGTCTTCGATGTTCCCTATGTCCCCGACGTTGAGCGGGTGGACATGCATCGCCTGCCAGGCAACTTCGTGCAGATGGTCGTGCAGTACGGCTTCAAGGACGAGCCGGACATTCCCGCAGCCCTTGCCCTGTGTGCTGATGCCGGACTCGACATCGACATGATGGATACCTCGTTCTTCCTCGGACGTGAAACCCTGATTCCCAAGCTCGGCTCGCAAATGGCTTACTGGCGCGCCGTGCTTTTCGTCGCCATGTTCCGCAATGCCAGCAGCGCGACCACCTTCTTCAAGATTCCCTCCAACCGGGTAGTCGAGCTGGGGTCGCAGATCGTCCTCTGACCGATCCGCCGTTTCCCGGCGCTCGCTGTGCTGCCGGCATTGGCTGCCGGAGCCCGGACAATGCCAGAGGAAGGATTTTGGGGATGAGCATCGCGTGAAATCCGCTGCAGCGACTTTGCATTGGTTTTCCGCAGGTGACCCGGGTTACGGGCAGATGCTAGAATTCAGCGCTCGCGTCGAATCAACGCCAACCACAGGAGGTATGAGATGCTGACCGCACTGGTCGTTGTATTCGTCATCGCCTATACCGCCATCGCGCTCGAGCACCCGCTCAAGATCAACAAGTCGGCCTCGGCCCTGATCGGCGCCGGGTTGCTGTGGACGATCTACGCGATGGCCACCGCCGATCACGATGTGGTCACGCACCAGCTTGGCGAGTCGCTGATGGGCACGGCGCAGATTACGTTCTTCCTGATGGGCGCGATGACCATCGTCGAGGTCGTCGATGCGCACAATGGCTTCGAGGTGATCACCAAGCGGATCAGGACGCAACAACTCTCCACCCTGATGTGGCTCGTCGGCTTCGTAACCTTCTTCCTGAGCGCGCTGCTCGACAACCTGACGACGACCATCGTCATGATCTCGCTGATGCGGAAGCTGCTGTCGAATCATGCCGACCGCCTGTTCTTTGCCGGCATCATCGTTATCGCCGCCAATTCCGGCGGCGCCTGGTCGCCGATCGGCGACGTGACGACGACGATGCTCTGGATCGGCGGCCAGATCACCTCGATGAACATCATCACTTCGGTATTCCCCGCGGCTGCAGTCAGCCTGCTGGTGCCGCTGACCATCACCGCCTACGTGCTGCGCGGCCGGCCGGTGATTTCGCCAGAGCACCTCGACATGGACCACGGCCTGAGGACCAGCGAGTTCGAGCGCAAGACGATGTTCTTCCTCGGCCTCGGCATCCTCGTTGCCGTGCCGGCATTCAAGACCATCACCCACCTGCCGCCCTTCCTCGGCATCCTGTTCGGCCTCGGCATCCTCTGGCTGGTCGGCGACCTGATCCACCGCAACAAGGAGGCCGAGTACAGGAACCACCTGACGCTGGCCCATGCGCTGTCCAAGATCGACATGAGTTCGCTGGTCTTCTTCATCGGCATCCTGCTCGCCGTCGCCACGCTCGAGCACACGCACATCCTGACCTCGCTCGCGCAGTGGCTCGACCAGAGCATCGGCCGGCTGGACGTCATCGTGCTGGTCATCGGCCTGGTCAGCGCGATCGTCGACAACGTGCCACTGGTCGCCGCATCGATGGGCATGTATGACCTCGCCAAGTATCCGACCGATCATTTCCTCTGGGAATTCCTTGCCTTTTGCGCCGGCACCGGCGGCTCGATCCTGATCATCGGCTCCGCCGCCGGCGTCGCGGCCATGGGCCTGGAGAAGATCGACTTCTTCTGGTACGTCAGGAAGATCAGCGGTCTCGCGCTGGTCGGCTATCTCGCCGGCGCCGGCGTCTATGTCCTGCAGTACCAGTTGATGCACTGACCGCAACAAACGACCGAACGATGCCCAAGATCATGCGCCGCCTGCTCCCCCTCGCCCTGCTCGCCGCCGCCTGGCCGGTCTTCGCCGCCGGCTCCGGAGTGGTCGGCGAGAACCTGCTCTGGCTGGCCCTCATCATTCTCGCCGCCCGCCTGTTCGCGCCGGTGGCACAGCGCGTCGGCTTCCCGGCGGTGCTCGGCGAACTGCTGCTCGGCGTCGTCCTCGGCAATCTCGGACTCATCGGCTTCCACTATTTCGACACCATCGCCAGGGATCCGATCATCATGTTCATGGCGGAACTGGGAGTCATCATCCTGCTCCTGCAGATCGGCCTCGAAACCCGGCTTGGCGATCTGGTCAGTGTCGGCGTCCGCGCCTCGATGGTCGGCGCGGTCGGCATCATCGTTCCCTTCATGCTCGGCGCTTTCGTCGCCGGTCCCCTGCTGCTCAAGGGGCTGGATTTCAACGCCTACCTCTTTCTCGGCGCGACGCTGGCGGCCACCTCGGTCGGGATCACCGGCCGCGTCTTCCGCGACCTCGGCAAACTGAAGATGCCGGAAGCGCAGATCGTCCTCGGTGCCGCCGTCATCGACGACGTCCTCGGACTGGTCATCCTGGCCGTCGTTTCCAGCCTGGTGCAGGCCGGCACGGTAAGTCTCGTCGATGTCCTGCTGATCATCGCTAAGGCGGTGCTCTTCCTCGGCGGCTCGATCGCCATCGGCCGTGCGATGGCGCCGCATCTGCTGCGCCAGGCCTCGCGTCTCGACAGCAGCCATTCGATGCTCTTCTCGCTGGTGCTGGTCGCCGGCCTGTTCATGGCGTGGCTGGCCCACAAGATGGGCCTGGCGCCGATCATCGGCGCTTTCGCCGCCGGTCTGCTGTTCGAGCCGGTCTTCCTCAAGGAGTTCGAGACACCCAAGCTGGTGCAGGACATCGAACCGCTGCTGGCCGGCGACCCGCTGCACAAGCAGGAAGAAGTCCGTGCCGTCCTTAGACGCCACACCAGGCACCAGCATGAGCAGATGATCGAGCCGATCGGCTATTTCTTCGTCCCGGTCTTCTTCGTGCTGACCGGCATGCAGGTCGACCTGACCGCGCTGGCCGATCCCAAGGTCGTCATGATCGCGCTCGGCATCACGGTCGCTGCGGTTGTCGGCAAACTGGTCGCCGGTTTCGCCGCCGGCAAGGGCAAGAATCCGTGGCTGGTCGGCTGGGGCATGGTGCCGCGCGGCGAGGTCGGGCTGATCTTCGCGATGGTCGGCAAGAACCTCGGCGTGATGAGCGAGGCGATGTTCTCGGTCATCGTCATCATGGTCATCCTGACCACGTTGCTGACACCGCCTATCCTGACCGTGCTGCTGCGCCGCCAGGAAACCTGAAGCGGTGCTCGACCTGACCGCCGAACAGAAGCGCCGGCGCTGGCTGGCGCTGGGTATCGTCGCGCTGGCCTACGTGCTGTCCTTCTTCCAGCGCTTCGCGCCCGCCGGCATCGCCCAGGATCTGGCAGTATCCTTCTCGACCTCGGCGGCTTCGCTCGGCGCCCTGGCGGCGACCTATTTCTACGTCTACACGCTGATGCAGATCCCCACCGGGATTCTCGCCGACACGCTCGGGCCGCGCCGGATCCTGGCGCTCGGCGGCGTCATCGGCGGCCTCGGCAGCTTCATGTTCGGGTTCGCCCCGTCGCTCGACTGGGCGCTGGCCGGGCGCACGCTGATCGGCCTCGGCGTTTCGGTGACCTTCATCGCCATGCTCAAGCTGGTCGCCGTCTGGTTCGAGGAAAGCCGCTTCGCCACCATGGTCGGCATCTGCATGCTGGTCGGCAACATGGGTTCGGTCCTTGCCGGCGCGCCGCTCTCGGGGTTGGCCCAGGCGACCGGCTGGCGCGGCGTGTTCATCGGCATCGGCGTCGTGTCGCTGGTGCTGGCGGTGGCCTGCTGGATCATCGTGCGCGACCGCCCGGATACCGGCAGTGCCGCGGCCGCCCCACGCTTCGACCGCACCGTCGTCCTTACCGGCTTGCTGGCCGTGCTGAAGAATCGCGCGACGTGGCCGGCGATCGTCGTCAATACCGGCATGGCCGGTGCCTTTTTCACCTTCGGCGGGCTATGGGCGACGCCCTATCTGGTGCAGGTGCACGGCATGGCGCGCGCGGTGGCGACAGCGCATCTCTCGCTGTGGTTCGGCGGCTTCGCCGTCGGCTGCTTTTTCATCGGCACGCTGTCCGACCGCATCGGCCGGCGCAAACCGGTGCTGATCGCCACCTCGCACGTCTATGCGGCGATCTGGCTGTCCTGGCTGTCCGGGGCGTCGATGCCGCCCTGGCTTTCGTATGCGCTGTTCGCCGTGATGGGGCTGGTCACCGCCGGCTTCAGCCTGACCTGGGCGTGCGCGAAGGAGGTGAATCCGCCGCTGCTGTCCGGCATGTCGACCAGCATCGCCAACATCGGCGGCTTCCTCGCCGGTGCGCTGCTGCAACCGCTGGTCGGCTGGGTGATGGATCTCGGCTGGAAGGGTCAGATGCTCAACGGCAGTCGCTTCTATGACCTCGACACCTGGCGCAACGGTGTCCTGGTCGTCGCGCTGTGCGCGCTGATGGGCGCCATCGGCTCCTGGTGGATCCACGAAACGCGCTGCCGCAACGTCTGGAAGCCCGCCTGACCCGGGCTTCGCATCATTTCTCGACGAAGGCGCGCTCGATCACGTAGTCGCCCAACTCCCCGGTGTAATGGCGGGCCACCTTGAAGCCACGGGCATCGAGCAGCGCCGCGGTGTCGGCCAGCATCGCCGGGCCGCCGCAGATCATCGCGCGATCGCTGGCCGGATCGAGCGGCGCTTCGCCGATGTCGGCGAACAGCTTGCCTGATTCGAGAAGCTCGGTCAGGCGCCCTTCGTTCTCGAAAGGCTCGCGCGTCACGGTCGGATAATAGACCAGCTTCTCGCGCGCCCATTCGCCAAAGAACTCGTGGTTGGTGATCTCGTGCTCGATGTACTCGCGGTAGGCAAGTTCGCTGGTCCAGCGCACACCATGGACCAGGATGACCTTGGCGAAGCGCTCGTAGGTTTCCGGATCGTGGATCAGGCTCATGAACGGCGCCAGTCCGGTGCCGGTTGCGAACATGAACAGCCGCGTGCCGGGCTTGAGGTCGCGCAGGACCAGCGTCCCCGTCGGCTTGCGGCTGACGATGACCTGATCGCCTGGCTGCAGGTGCTGCAAACGCGAGGTCAGCGGGCCGTTTGCGACCTTGATGCTGAAGAATTCCAGATGGTCCTCGTGATTGGCGCTGGCGATGCTGTAGGCGCGGGTCAGCGGGCGGCCGTTGACTTCGAGACCGACCATCAGGAACTGGCCGTTGGCAAAGCGCAGGCCCCTGTCGCGCGTCGTGCGGAACGAGAACAGGGTGTCGTTCCAGTGATGGACGGAAAGGACGGTTTCAGTGGCTAAAGTGGTCATGTGTGGCTCCGGTTTGGGCTCGGACCCGAACAGGCGACACAAGTTGCACAACGCGAGCAAAAATACTCACGACTTGCCTGCGTCCGGGTCGGCAGCCAAAGGGACTTGCACTGGCAGATTAAATTAGCGTATCCTTATAAACATGAAGACAAAGCTTGTATTTGCCCTTTTCTGGGCGTTGACCCTGGGGCCGGCGGTTGCTTCCAGGATCGCAAATGCGTACGCCGAAGGCCTGCCGACGGTCGTCGCCAAGCCGCACACGGTTGACCTGACTTTCTCGGCTGAAGCACTGGTCGAGGCCGTGCAGCAGACCACCGTCGGCGCCCAGATCGCCGGCCGCGTCCTCGACGTCAGAGCCGATGCCGGCCAGCCGGTCAGAAAGGGCGAGGTGTTGATGCGCATCGACGCCCGCGAGGCCGAAGAAGCGGCGCGCGCGGCTGAAGCGTTGTACACCAACGCCAAGGTCAATTACGAACGCACGCGGAGCCTCGTCGCGCAGAAGTTCATGAGTTCTGCCGCTCTCGACAAGGCGAAAGCCGATTTCGACGCCGCCGCCGCCAATCGCGCCGCCGCTGGCGCCAGCCAGAGCCACGCCATCATCGTCTCGCCGATGACCGGTATCGTTGCCCGCCGCCTTGCCGAACTCGGCGACATGACCACGCCGGGCAAGCCGCTTTTCGTCATCTACGAGCCCGGGAGCCTGCGCGTCACCGCCAGCGTCCCGCAATACCGCCTGAAGACCATGCGCAGCATCAAAGTAGCGCGCGTCGAGTTCCCTGAACTGGGCAAGTGGGTCGACGCGACGGCGGTGACCCTGCTGCCGACTGCTGATTCATCCACCCATGTCTCGCAGGTCCGTGTCGCCTTGCCACCGGTGGCGGAAGCAACGCCGGGCATGTTTGCGCGCGTCCACTTCGTCACCGGTCAGGCCGAGAGACTGACCGTGCCGGCGGGTGCCGTGCTGCGCCGCGGCGAGGTCGCCGCGGTCTACGTCATGGCCGTCGACAATCGCCTCAGCCTGCGCCAGTTGCGTCTCGGTGAGGTGGTTGGCCAGGGAGAAATCGAGGTGCTGGCCGGCCTGAGTGCCGGCGACAGGGTCGTCAGCGACCCGGTGAAGGCCGGGATTCAACTCAAGACGGGCCACTGAGCAAATGACCCGCGCAACCGGTTCGCTCGGTATCTCCGGGCGCATTGCCGCCGCCTTCCAGGCTTCGCGGATGACACCGCTGCTGGCGCTGGTTGCCTTCCTGATGGGGCTGTTCGCCGCACTTGTGACGCCGCGCGAGGAAGAGCCGCAGATCGACGTGACGATGGCCGATGTGCTGGTCGCCTTTCCTGGCGCTTCAGCCAAGGATGTCGAGAACCTCGTCGCCCGCCCGGCCGAGCAAGTGCTGTCGCGCATGCACGGTGTCGAGCACGTCTTTTCGATGTCACGGCCCGGCATGGCGGTCATCACGGTGCAGTTTGCGGTCGGCGTCAAGTACAACGACGCCGTCGTCCGCCTCTACGACACCGTGCATTCGCACCGCGACTGGCTGCCGCCCAACCTCGGCGTCCAGGAGCCGGTGGTCAAGCCGCGCGGCATCGACGACGTGCCGATCGTCGCCCTGACCTTGTGGACAAAGGATCCCGGGCGCTCGGCCTTCGATCTGCAGCAGGTGGCGCGCGCCGTCGAGATCGAACTCAAGCGCATCAAGGGCACGCGCGACGTATCGACCATCGGCGGCCCCGACCACGCCATCCGCGTGCTGATGGACGCCGAGCGGATGAATGCCTACGGCGTAACGCCGCAGGAACTCGCCGGCGCGCTGAAGGTGTCGAACGCGCTGCAATCTTCCGGCAGCCTGACCGCAGGCAACCGCGAAGTGCTGGTGCAGACCGGCACCTACCTCGAGTCGGCCAGCGATGTGAAACAACTGGTGGTTGCCGTGCGTGAGGGCAAACCGGTCTTCATGAACGATGTGGCGACGGTCGAGGACGGTCCGGACCAGCCCAGGACGTATGCCTGGTTCGGCAGCAAGGAGGGCGAATTACCGGCCGTCACCATGCAGATTTCCAAGCAGCCGGGCGTCAATGCTGCCGATGTGGCGACGGCTGCGGTCGACCGCATCGCCAGCCTGAAAAACGCGGTGATCCCGGAAGGCGTCGAAGTCACCGTCACCCGCAACTATGGCGAGAGCGCCACCGAAAAGGCGCAGAAGCTGATCGGCAAGCTGATCTTCGCCACCGCCTTCGTCGTGCTGCTCGTTTTCTTCGCCCTCGGCAAGCGGGAAGCGGTCATCGTCGGCGTCGCCGTGACCTTGACCCTCGCCGCCACGCTGTTCGCTTCCTGGGCCTGGGGCTTCACGCTGAACCGTGTGTCGCTGTTCGCGCTGATCTTCTCGATCGGTATCCTGGTCGATGATGCGATCGTCGTCGTCGAGAACATTCACCGCTGGCAGGGCCTGCATCCGGAAAAAAGCCTCCTCGAAATCATTCCGGGCGCGGTCGACGAAGTCGGCGGTCCGACGATCCTTGCCACGCTCACCGTCATCGCCGCGCTGCTGCCGATGGCCTTCGTTTCCGGCCTGATGGGGCCGTACATGAGCCCGATCCCGATCAACTCGTCGATGGGCATGGCGATTTCGCTGGCCGTCGCCTTTGTGGTAACACCGTGGCTGGCGGCGAAGCTGATAAAACCACATGACAGCGCCCAGGGCGCACTGCAAGCGTCGAAGCTGGACGCCACACTCGACACCACCTTCCGCAAGCTGCTGACGCCTTTCCTCGATCCGCTGAAGGGCGGCGCGGCACGGGTAAAGCTCGCCATCGCCGTCGTGCTGCTGATCCTCGGCTCGGTGTCGCTGGCTTATTTTCAGCTTGTCGTGCTGAAGATGCTGCCCTTCGACAACAAGAGCGAGTTCCAGGTAATCCTCGACATGCCGATCGGCACCCCGCTTGAGGAAACCGCCCGCGTCCTGCGCGAAATCGGCGGCGAACTGGCGCAGGTCGATGATGTGGTGAATTACCAGGCCTACGCCGGCACGGCGAGCCCGATCAACTTCAATGGGCTGGTCCGCCAGTACTACCTGCGCGCTGCGCCGGAAAAGGGCGACATCCAGGTCAACCTGGCCGACAAGCATCACCGTTCGCGTCAGAGCCACGAAATCGCCGTCTCGTTGCGCGAGCGCATCGCGGCCATCGGCAGGAAGAACGGCGGGGTGGCCAAGGTCGTCGAGGTGCCACCGGGGCCGCCGGTCATTTCACCGATCGTCGCCGAAATTTACGGGCCGGACATGCCGGGCCAGATGGCGGTCGGCAAGCAGGTCCGCAGCGCTTTCGAGGCCACGAAGGACATTGTCGCGGTCGACGACACTATCGAGGCCGATTCCAGAAAGTTCGTGTTGCATGTCCTGCAAAGCAAGGCCGCCCTCCTCGGCGTGGCCCAGAGCGACATCGTCGAAGTCGTTGGCATGGGACTCGCCGGACAGGACGTGACACCGGCACGCAATACCGACTCGAAGTTCGAGATCCCGGTGCGCGTGACCCTGCCGGCCGAGAAGCAGTCCAACCTGGATGCCCTGCTCAAGCTCCGCGTGCGTTCACGCGACGGCAATCTGGTGCCCGTTTCCGAGCTGGTCGAGGTGCGCGACGTGGCTCGTGAGAAGGCCATCTATCACAAGGATCTGTTGCCGGTGGTCTATGTCGTCGGCGACATGGGCGGCAAGCTCGACTCGCCGCTCTATGGCATGTTCGACATCCGCTCGCAGATCAGCGGCATGCCGCTCCGGGAAGGCGGCACGCTGGGCGAATGGTTCATCCGCCAGCCACCCGACCCCTACGCCGGTTACAGCGTCAAATGGGATGGCGAATGGCAGATCACCTATGAAACCTTTCGCGACATGGGCATCGCCTACGCGGTCGGGCTGATCCTGATCTACCTGCTGGTCGTCGCCCACTTCGGCAGCTATCTCGTGCCACTGATCATCATGGCACCGATCCCGCTGACCATCATCGGCGTCATGCCCGGCCACGCACTGTTCGGCGCGCAATACACCGCAACGTCGATGATCGGCATGATCGCGCTGGCCGGCATCATCGTCCGCAACTCGATCCTGCTCGTCGACTTCATCAGGCAGCAGGCGGCTGGAGGCATGCCCTTCCACGACGCGGTGATTCAATCGGCGGCGGTGCGCGCCAAGCCGATCGCCCTCACCGCGCTGGCTGCCATGCTCGGCGCGCTGTTCATCCTCGACGACCCGATCTTCAACGGGCTGGCCATCAGCCTGATCTTCGGCATCCTGGTCTCCACCCTGCTGACGCTGGTGGTGATCCCGGTGCTCTACTTCTCCGCTTTCAGAAAGGAACACCAGCAATGACCATCGAACGCATCATCCGCATCATGGCCGGCTTTTTCGTCCTGCTGTCCCTCGCCCTCGGCATTCCCGAGAGCCCTGTCTTCGTCTCGAAGTGGTTCCTCGCCTTCACCGCCTTCGTCGGCCTCAACCTGCTGCAAAGCGGTTTTACCGGCTTCTGCCCGCCGGAAAAGTTGCTGGCGAAGATGGGATTCAAGCGCGGCGATGGAGCCAGTTGCGGCACTTGAGCATCCGTCCCGGGGCGGTGCGTCCGGCGGCGAGCAGGGAAAGGCGGGTAGCCGCCTTTCCCTCTATTTGCGCCAGAAAGCCGGTGTGATGACCACCAGCAGGGTGAAGATCTCGAGGCGGCCAAGGAGCATGGCAATGGTGCACACCCAGGTCTGGAAGTCAGTCAGCCCGCCGAAGTTGTTCGCCGGCCCGACCTGACCCAGGCCAGGTCCGGTATTGTTGATGCTGGCGACCACAGCAGAAAAGGAAGTGATGATCTCGAGCCCGGAGAATGAAAGGGCCAGCGTCATCGAGACAATGCACACCATGTATACGAAGCCGAAGGCAAGTACCGCAAAGAGAATGTTGGGCGGTATGACTTCGTTGCCAATCTTCACCAAGTGCACCGCGTTCGGGTGCATGGCGCGCGTCAACTCCCTGTAGACCTGCTTGTAGAGCACAATCGCGCGGATCATCTTGATGCCGCCGCCGGTCGAACCGGCACTGGTTGCAAAGCTCGACAGAAACAGCATCCATAGGGGCGCGAACATTGGCCAGAGCGCGTAATCGGTATTGGCATAACCCGTGGTTGTGGCGATCGAGACGACGTTGAATGCCGAATAGCGCAGCGCCTCCGAGAAGGCCGGATAGACCTCATGGACATCGAGAAAGATGGCGATTCCGACAACGCTGCCAAGTGTCACCAGGAGGAAGGCCCCGGCTTCCGGATCGGTCACGTAGGGGCGTAGCGAGCGACCGGACAGGACCAGGTAATGGGTCGCGAAATTGCAGCCGGCTATCAGCATGAAGCCAATGCTGACCAGTTCGATCGCCGGTGAATCGAAGAACCCAAAGCTCGCGTCGTGGCTGGAGAAACCGCCGAGTCCCATGGTGCTGAACATGTGCATGATGGCATCGAGCCAAGTCATCCCGGCCCACCGGTAGCCAAGCATGCAGCAGATCGAGATCAGCGTATAGACCACCCACAGCCCCTTCGCAGCTTCGGCCATGCGCGGCGTCATCTTCGAATCCTTCATCGGTCCAGGCGCCTCGGCCTTGAACATCTGCCGGCCACCGATTCCCAGCAAGGGGAGAATCGCCACCGCCAGCACGATCAAGCCCATGCCGCCCAGCCAGACGAGTTGGCAACGCCAGAAATTGATCGAAACCGGGAGGTTGTCCAGTCCTTCGAAAACCGTCGCGCCTGTCGTGGTCAGTCCGGAAACCGCTTCAAAGTAGGCGTCGGTGAAGCTGGCATCGAGCTGGATCATCAGCGGCAATCCGGCATAGACCGGCAGCACCGTCCACACCAGCGCGACCATCAGGAAGCCGTCGCGTATCGTCAGGTCGCGCTTTTCCTTGCGCGTCGCGTACCACAGACCCAGGCCTGTACCGACCGTCAGCAGGAGCGCTTCGTCAAAAGCACTCTCGGCGCCATCATGCGTGGCCCAGGACAGCCCCCAGGGAACCAGCATGGTCAGGCCAAACATCAAGATCACCAAGGAGAGAACCCGAATTACCGGGTAATAGCGTCGCATGGCAATCTCTCAGAAAAAATGGAATCCGACCGCAAACATTTTCTCAACCTGCTTGACGACTCTCTTGTCGAGACAGAAGACAATCACGTGGTCTTCGGGCTGAATGACCACGTCCTTGTGGGCGATCACCACCCGGCCGGACTGTTTCTGCTTGGCCAGCCCAAGCAAGCCGACATCCTGGCTCTTGTCGAGATCACGCACGATTGCAGCAACGAAGGCGCCTGGTATCACCGGCAGTTCACCCACCCGACGGCCAACGACCTTCGAACTGTTGGCGTCACCGTGGGCAACGACCTCGAGCGCTTCGGCGGCGCCGCGGCGCAGACTATGGACCTGCGCCACGTCACCTCGACGGACATAGGTAAGGAGCCGACCGATCGAGATCTGCGCCGGGGAAATCGCGATGTCGATCGGCCCGCCCTGAACCAGCTCGGCGTAGGCGCGGCGATTGATAAGCGCCACCACCCGCTTGCAGCCCATACGCTTGGCGAGCGATCCTGCCATGATGTTGTCTTCGTCATCATTGGTCAGCGCCAGAAAGAGGTCCATCTCGTCGATCGCCTCCTGCTGCAACAACTCCTCGTCAGTGGCATCGCCCGACAGGATCAATGCTGACTTGAGGTTTGTGGCCACGAACTCGGCACGGCGTCGTTCGACCTCGATGACCTTGACCTGGCATTTGCTCTCGAGAGCCTGGGCAACGCGCAGGCCGATATTGCCGCCACCGGCAATCATTACCCGGCGAACGGGCTCGAGAGAGCGTCGCAACTCGCGCATCACGGCCCGGATGTGTTCCTCGGCCGCCAGCAGGAAGACTTCGTCGCCGTCTTCGATGACCGTCTCGCCGGTCGGCGTGATCGCGCCATCGCGGCGATAGATGGCGGCAATTCGCCCGTCGATCTCCGGTGGCAAGTGACTGCGCATTTCCTTGATCGGGCTGCCGACCAGCGGGCCGCCAGCATAGGCATGCACGCCGACCAGCACCAGGCGACCGCCAGCAAAATTCAGCACCTGCAAGGCTTCTGGGAAATCGACTAGACGCGCGATGTACTCGGTGATGACTTGTTCGGGACACAAGGCATAATCGACGGCAAAATTCTCCGTTGACAGCAGCTTTTCGCTGTCCAGGAAGTCGCGGGCGCGCAACCTGGCAATGCGCGCCGGAACGTTGAAGACGCTGTGCGCAACCTTGCACGCAACAAGATTGGTCTGATCGCTCTGGGTCACGGCAATCAACAGATCGGCATCGTCGAGACCGGCACTTGCCAATACCGACGGGTAGGCCGCGTTGCCGACCACCGTCTGCAGGTCGAGTCGATCGTGCAGCTGCGCCAAGCGTTCATGGTCGCTATCGACCACCGTAATGTCGTTGTTTTCGGAGACCAGGCTCTCAGCAACGCTGGCGCCGACCTGGCCAGCGCCAAGAATGACTATTCGCATTTTTCTTGTTCTCCCCTAGAAGCTGCCAGCCAAGCCTTATTCGCGTTCGGCGCCGCGCTTCGAAAGGCGACCAGACACACCGCAAGAAGGCACGAATTCGTTGTTATTACTGGCGGAAGCGGTGAGATTCGAACTCACGAAAGGTTTCCCTTTGCCGGTTTTCAAGACCGGTGCAATCGACCACTCTGCCACGCTTCCAACAAACAGCCCACTATCGATTTCTGGGCCAACGCATTCCACCATGCGCCGCAGCCAAAAAAAGCGGAGCAAAATCATAGCATGGCGCCGGGCAAAGCACTTGAAAAGCCAACGTGACGATCCACGATCTATTGAAACTTTTGGCCGGGTCCGTTAGTCTTAGCCCCTGTATCTATCCATGAAAGCGAGATTCTGAATGCAAACTGACTTCCAAGTCGCCGGTCAAGGTTCCGCGGAACTTGCCACCCAGCAGAACCGTGTCCTGCGCAATACCTACATGCTGCTCGGTTTGTCGATGGTGCCAACAGTCATCGGCGCCCTGGTCGGCATCCAGATGCAGTTCAGCTTCCTGGCGGGTAGCCCGTTCCTCGCCTTCATGCTGTTCCTCGGTATCGCCTGGGGCTTCATGTGGGGTATCGAGAAGAACAAGGAGAGCGGCCTCGGCGTTGCCTTGCTCCTCGGATTTACCTTCTTCATGGGCCTGATGCTGTCGCGCATCCTGCAGGTCGCTCTCGGGTTTTCCAACGGCGGGTCGATGATTGCGCTGGCGGCAGGCGGAACTGGCGCGATCTTCGCGACGATGGCGACCATCGCATCGGTCAGCAAGCGCGACTTCAGCGGGATGGGCAAGTTCCTGTTCGTCGGGATGATCGTCGTTTTGCTCGCCGCAGTCGCCAACATCTTCTTCCAGATTCCGGCGCTGTCGCTGACCATCGCCGCTGTCGTCGTGGTCCTGTTCTCGGCTTATATCCTCTACGACATCAGCCGCATCATCCAGGGCGGCGAAACCAATTACATTTCGGCGACGCTCGCGGTCTACCTCGACGTCTACAACGTTTTCGTCAGCCTGCTGCAGTTGATCATGGCCTTCACCGGCGACCGCGACTGAACTTCGTCTCTTACTAAAAAGGGCGGCCGCAGCCGCCCTTTTTTATGTCACCGGCCCCGCCGGTGACGGTATCCCCCGTGGACATTCCTTGTCAAAAACCGCGATCGACTCCACATGGCAGGTATGGGGAAACATGTTGACGACCCCGGCGGCCGTGAGGGAGTAACCCTTGACCTGAACCAGCACCGCAGCGTCGCGCGCCAGCGTCGCCGGATTGCAGGAAACATAGACGATGCGCCGCGGTTCCTTGCCTGAGAGCGCCTTGACCACCTCGATCGCACCCTCTCGCGGCGGGTCGATCAGCATCCTGTCGAAGTGCCCGAGCGCTGCCAGCGACTCGGGCGCTCTCGCGAACAGGTTTGCGGCCGCGAATTCGACACGACCGGCAAGCGCGTTGGCGACGGCATTTTCACGCCCGCGCTCGACCAGCGCCTGACTGCCTTCCAGGCCAACCACAGAAGCGCCCGAACAGGCAAGCGGCAGCGAGAAATTGCCCGAGCCGCAGAACAGATCAGCGATCCGCTCACCCGGCTGCGGGTCGAGCAGGCGCAGCGCCCGGCGCACCAGAACACGGTTGACCGCGTGGTTGACCTGGGTGAAATCGGTTGGCCGGAATTCGAATTCGAGGCCGAGTTCCGGCAGCAGATACGATAGACGGGGCCCGGGAACGGGGTAGAAACGATAGACGGAATCCGGGCCCTTGGGCTGCAGGTAAAAGACGACGCCATGCCGGTCGGCAAACCCTCGCAGGAGATCCTCATCTTTGCCTGTCAGCGGTTCGAGGATGCGGAGGAGCAGCGCGGTGCAATACTCACCTACAGCCACATCGATCTTCGGCAATCGTTCGGCAACAGACAGGGCAGCGACCAGTTCGCGCAGCGGCAGGAGCAGGTCGGAGACATGCGGCGGCAGCACGGCGCAGGAGCGCATATCGGCAATGTAGCTGCTGCGGCACTCGTGGAAGCCCACCAGCACGCCCCCCTTCGTCGGCACGTTGCGTACGCCAAGGCGAGCGCGGTGACGATAACCCCAGGGTGCGCCGTGAATCGGGGACAGGATCTGCCCGGCTCGAACACGGCCGAGCTGCGCCAGACTGTCTTCGAGGACGCGCTGCTTGGCCGCAATCTGTGCCGACTGCTCAAGGTGCTGCATGGCGCATCCGCCGCAGATCCCGAAGTAGTCGCAGCGTGGCTTGACACGGAACGGCGAACTGGAGCGCACGCCGACCAGATGCGCAATTTCAAAGTTGGGCTTTCTCCGGAAGCTGGCGTATTCTACAATTTCACCGGGAAGAGCGCCGTCGACGAAAACCTTCTTGCCCTCTGCGTAAGTGATTCCACGGGCTTCGTGGTCAAGGGACTCGATAACGCCGACCGGCATGAATACCTCCGGAAAAAGCAGAAATTTTACCAATGGTCTAAACTTCGAACCATGTCTCGCGAACTAATTACTTCCTGGAACGACTACCAGTCTGCGATCGATCGCATCCTGGCCCTCGCCTGCAAACAGGTATGGATCTATGACGAAGACCTCGGCATTCTGCACTTTGAGACCACTGAACGCATCGAAGCGCTCAAGAGGCCGCTCGTTTTGCTGCACCCGGATTGTCTGCGTATCGCCTTGCGCAATGCAGCGTCGCTACACCAACGGCAACCATTGATGCAGCGCTTGTTGACTACCTACAGTCACAACAGCGCGGCGCAGCAGACGCCAGAACATCTAGGGCACCTGCGCGATTCAATGATTCTTGTCGACGATGCCCATGCGCTGATCCGCTTTGATTGGGAACACCCCCGCAGCAAACTGCTGATCGACGAACCGGGTGAGGTCATGCCCTACCGACGTCGCTTTGCCCAGATCTGGGCCGAGGGCGGCATCCCGGCCAGTCCGACCACGCTCGGCCTTTGAATCACAAGAATGCGCGGTTGCGCGGCAGTTCGCGCGAAGATTCCAAAACTTGTTATAATTGTCGATGATCGCTTGAGCGACCATCTCTATTGTGCTTCACTTTTTCTTCTTGTCGATAAGGAAACCCCATGAATAAGTCCATTCTCGTTGCTGCCCTGCTTGCCGTTGCCCTCACCGCCTGTGGCAAGAAGGAAGAGCCGAAGGCTGCTGCGCCGGCTCCCGCCCCTGCTGCTGCCGCGCCGGCACCGGCTGCCGCTCCCGCTGCTGCTCCGCAGGCTGGCATGGCTGGTGCTGCCGCTCCTGCTCCGCAGGCTGGCATGGAAGCTCCCAAGGGCGACGCCGGCCAGGCTGGCGTTGCTGCTGCCCCGCAAGCCGGCATGGCAGCTCCGCAAGCTGGCATGGAAGCCAAGAAGTAATTCTCCGGTTTTCCGAAATGGCGGGGCTACGGCCCCGCTTTTTTGTTGACCGTCAGCTCAATTGCCGCCAGTCAAAACCAGCTTCCTGGCTGGCCACACTGACCCGCTCGGCAACATCGCCGAGTACTCCCGCAAGAGCACCGATTGCCAGCTCAGGAAGGTTGTTGCGTTCACTCAGATGTGCCGCAACGACATGTTGCAGCCTGCCACGATCGATATCCCGCAGCAGTCCGGCGGCCGCGTTGTTCTCCAGATGACCTAGGCGGCCCGCGATCCGACGTTGCAATGACAGCGGATAGTTCGACGCTGCCAGCAGCGCTGCATCATGATTACATTCGAGGATCAACCCGTCGACTCCTGACAACACGTCGCGCATGTGCTGGGTGACATCGCCAGCATCGGTCAGCAGCCCTAGTCGCCGGGCGCCGTCCGAGAATACATACTGGACCGGCTCCCTGGCATCATGCGGAACGGGATAGGGGTGGATCGCCAGCGCCTCGACCGCGAACGCCACATGGCTGTCGATGATCCGCACATCGGCGCCTGCACTCATCGAGGCACATGCAGCAAGTGTCCCGTGACTCAACCAGACAGGAAGCCGATGGCGCCGGGCAAACGGGAACACCCCGCAGATGTGGTCGCCATGTTCATGGGTGACCAGGATTCCAGCAAGCTGTGCCGGATCTCGATTCAAACGAGCAAGACGCCTGAGCGTCTCGCGTTGCCCGAAACCGCAATCAACCATCAGGCAGGTTGCGCCGCTTTCGACCAGCAGCGCATTGCCCGCGCTGCCGCTCCCCAGCGACGCGTAGCGGATCACTGCAACTGCTGGTAGAGCAGGCTCAGGATCTTTTTCGCGGTGTCCGACTTGTCGGTACCGCCCTCGCTCGAAAGAACCTGGACGACGCTGTTCTGTCCCGATTCGCTGACATGGATACGGTATTGCGGCTTGTTGCTGACCACCGGGTCGGAACTCTTCCAGAAGCTCAGTTTGTCGAGCCAGCCCGTGCTCTTCTTCAGGTTGGCATCCGGATCGACATAGCGGACGTAATAGAGACCTTTGGAGCGATCCCGGTCTTCCACCGTGAAACCGACCCGGTCAAGTGCCAACCCAACCCGCCGCCAGGCTCGGTCGAAGCGTTCGTAGACTTCCAGAGTGCCACCACCGTCGTTGCTGCTCGCCAGCTTGGCGCGCGGTTCGGCCTTGGCTGCGGCAACGCTGGCCTGGGCGCGCTCGTTGTCCGCTCCCAGACTGACCATCAGGCGCCGCAGCATTTCTGCTTCAAGCTCCGGATCCGCCGGGCGCGGCTGCCAACGGGTATCGTCCTTGGCAGAAGAGGTGTAGACCTCCTCCATACCGCGATGGCTGATGAAAAGGTCAGTGGTTCCCGGCTCTGCGCCTGGTTCGAAACGAGTACGGAATTTGTCCCTCTCACCCGTCGAGTAGAGCGAGTCGAGGAATTTCCCGAGCGTGTTGCGGATGAAGTCGTCGCCGATCTTGGCACGATTTTCGGCCCAATCGGTTTCCATCACACCCGCATCCGGGCGCTCGATAACGATGATGAAGCCGTTTTCCTGCCAGAAATCCTTGACCGGCCCCCACAGCTTGTCGGCTGGCGCAGTGGCGACAAGCCAGCGCTGGTTGCCCGAACGCTCGACGCGAAGCTTTTCGACCTGCGGCAGAACCACCGAATTTTTCGCTTGGGCCGCCGGGGTGCGGTCGGCGGTATAGGCCGAGAAAGTCGCACTGCCCTTGCCTGCCCCATCGGGAACCGCATAGCGACTATCAGGCGACACCTGCGAGAGATCGGGCGGGACCTCAAGCGATGGCACCTTGCCTGCTGATTTGTACTCGATTTTCTTTGAGTCCGGAAGGACACTGCATCCGGCAGCGGCAACACCCAGCAACGCCAGAGCAAGCCAGGAAAGTCGATAGTTCATGTTTGCTCCGTCAGGCGATCAGGCCGGCATGGCGCATGGCGGCCAGAACCCGGGCATGGTTTGCTTCGGACAAGGGGGTCAGCGGCAGGCGGATGCCCCCCGGCATCAAGCCCAGTTGCTGGACAGCCCACTTCACCGGTATCGGATTGGCTTCACAGAACAGGTCGCGATGCAACCCAAGCAGTCGGAAGTGGATCTCGCGTGCCAGCCCGACATCACCAGCGGCCACCGCAGCACACATCTCGTGCATCAGGCGCGGCGCGACGTTGGCGGTGACCGAGATGTTGCCATGGTAGCCGAGCATGATCGACGCGACACAGGTCATGTCATCGCCACTGTAAAGGGCAAAGTCCTTGGGCGCGCGGGCGATCAGGTCACAGGCGCGGTCAAGGTTGCCGGTCGCGTCCTTGACACCGACGATGCCCGGCACCTGCGCCAGGCGCAGGACGGTGTCGTTGGCCATGTCCGCCACGGTACGGCCCGGAACGTTGTAGAGCAGGATCGGCAACTCGACAGCCTCGGCGATTGCCTTGAAATGGCGGTAAAGTCCTTCCTGCGTCGGCTTGTTGTAGTAGGGGACGACCGACAGCGCCATTGCGGCACCGGCCCTCTTGGCATACTCGGTCAACTCGATCGCTTCGTCGGTCGAGTTGGCGCCCGTACCTGCGATCACGGGAATCCGCCCGGCGGCGTGGTTGACCGTGACCCGGATCAATTCGCAGTGCTCCGCGACATCGACGGTCGGCGACTCGCCTGTGGTACCGACGACAACTATGGCGTCAGTGCCCTCACGCACATGCATATCGACCAGATTGCACAGGGAATTCAAATCGAGGCTGCCATCCTCGTGCATGGGCGTGACGATGGCGACAAGGGATCCGGTAATCATGGTCTGCAATTCAGCAAAAAGATAAGCTCACGATTGTAACTGAAGGGTCCCCATGGCGGAAAGACGCTTGGTAACAGATTGTTACTCCCGGGCGACCCAGCACAGCCGGCCGCGCCCGGCGATCATGCTGCCCTCGGCAAGATCCAGCGCCGGATGGCGATCCGTGCCAGCGGTCTGGAGTTGTCGTGCAAACTCGTCGAGGCGGACGGCAGCGGGCGCTTGCCAGCCCAGCTGACGCAAGCGGTAGCGCAGTAGATTCTTCAGGCGCGGCAGCGAAACCTCCCGCAAGCTCGACAACTTGAGGACATCGCCATCGGCAGCCGCAGCCCAGTCGAGGCGGGCCAGTTCACCCAGCAGGATATCTGCTTCGGCAAAATGAGCAGTTGCCTGCGCCAGATTCTTTTCGGCGGCCGGAAAACGTCCGGCAAGCGCGGTCAACACGTCGTGACGCAGGAAATTGCGCGCATGCAGTGTGTCCGTGTTGCTTTCATCGTCAATCCACACCAGCCGGCAGTCCCGGGCGTAAGTCTCGATTTCCCGACGCGCGACGTCAAGCAGCGGGCGCAGGATGCGCATTCGCCCCTGGAGCCTGTCGACCGGGATCGCTGCGGCACCGGCGACCCCGGTTCCACGCAAAAGGTTGAAGAGCAGCGTCTCCGCCTGATCTCCCTGATGATGTCCAAGCAGCAGCAGGTCGCCAGCCAACCGCGAGAAGACGCCATAGCGCACCGCCCGGGCAGCTGCCTCGAGCCCAAGATTACTCCGGCGGTCGACGTCAACGCGCTCGACCAAGAGTTCGACACCCAGACTTCGGCAAAGGTCAGCGCAGAAATCGGCCCAGCGATCGGCATTCGCCGACAGGCCGTGATGGACGTGCACGGCCCGCAGATGCCCACACGGATCAAGTGCAGCAAGAACATGCAGGAGGACGACCGAATCACAACCGCCCGAGAGTCCTACGCAAATGTTCTCGCCCGGCGTCGTGCGGGTTGCAAGAAACGCGGCAACCCTGGTCGGGAGGCTACTTTGCAGGCTGTTCCTTGAAGCGGCCATAGCTCATCAGGCGCTCATAGCGGGTCGCCAGCAATTCGGCAATGGACAGTGCGGAAACCTGCTTCAACGCATCCTGCAACGCCCTCTTGAGATTCTGCGCCATTGCGGCGTGGTCGCGATGCGCGCCACCCAGCGGCTCGTTGATGATCCTGTCGACCAACCCCAGCGTCTTCAGGCGCGGTGCGGTAATCCCCATCGTTTCAGCCGCCTCGGGCGCCTTGTCGGCACTCTTCCAGAGAATCGATGCGCAGCCCTCGGGAGAAATCACCGAGTAAGTCGAGTATTGCAGCATTTGCAGAACATCGCCGACCGCGATCGCCAGTGCACCGCCGGAGCCACCTTCACCGATAATGGTGACGATAACCGGCACCTTCAGTTCGGCCATGGCATAGAGGTTGCGGCCGATCGCCTCGGACTGGCCACGCTCCTCGGCATCGATACCTGGGTAGGCGCCCGGAGTGTCGATGAAGGTCAGCACCGGCAGGCCGAATTTCTCGGCCAGCTTCATCAGGCGTAGCGCCTTGCGATAGCCTTCGGGACGCGGCATGCCGAAATTGCGAAAGATCTTTTCCTTGGTATCGCGCCCCTTCTGGTGGCCGATCACCATGACCGGCTGACCGTTGAAACGTGCCAGGCCGCCGACCATTGCATGGTCGTCGGCAAAGGCGCGGTCACCGTGCAGCTCCTCGAAGTCGGTGAAGATCAGCGACACGTAATCCAGTGTGTAGGGGCGTTGCGGGTGACGCGCGACCTGGGAAATCTGCCACGGGGAAAGCTTGGCGTAAACGTCCTTGGTCAGTTGCTCGCTCTTCTTTTCCAGGCGCTCGATTTCCTCGGCAATATCGACGGCGGAATCGTCCTGGACAAAGCGTAATTCCTCGATCTTGGATTCGAGGTCGGCAATCAACTGTTCGAAGTCGAGGAAGGTTGTTTTCATGAACTGCCCGCTTTCTGAATTGGCGCGTATTTTACCCCAAAGCCCGAAACGCCCGGCTCAATACTCGACCGGCAGCGGATCCAGGCTGCGCCACAAGTGCCAGGTCGCGACCGAGCGCCAGGGCCGCCAGCGCTCGCCAAATTCGGCGAGCGCCTGACGTGGCTGCTTCTCGCCGGCAAAGTAGCGCTCGAAGACCGCCCGCTGCAGGCCGAGATCGTCAAGCGGGAAGACATCCGGACGCAGCTGGTTGAAGATCAGGAACATTTCGGCGGTCCATCGGCCGATGCCGCGCACGTCGGTGAGTGCGCCAATCAGCGCCTCGTCATCGAGCGCAGCCCAAGCGGATGGATCGAGCCTCCCGGCGACAAAATGCGCCGCCAGATCACGCACGTACTCACTCTTGCGCCGTGACAGGCCGCAACCGGCGAGACCTTCCTCGCCGGCGGCGAGAACAGCCCGTGGTGAAACGTCGGCAAGCGCTGCGACAAAGCGCCCCCACACCGCATCCGCCGCCTTCACCGAGATCTGCTGCCCGACAATCGATCGCGCCAGCGTGGCGAACGGGTCGCCGCGCGAAACGAGACCGAAGCCGGCATAGCGTTCGACCAGTTCGCCCATGCGCTCGTCACTCGCCGCCAGCTCGCGCGCGGCCTGCTGCCAGTACGGAGGAATCATCGCGGCCTCCGCGAAAATCGGCCGGAAAAAGGCGTCGACCGCGACAGCATCTCCTGTGATCCGATCAGCCGTATCGCCCGCTCAGGAAGGGGTTATGGCGCCGCTCTTCACCGAGGGTGGACATCGGGCCATGCCCGCAGATGAATTCAACATCGTCGCCGAGCGGGAACAGGCGCTCCTTGATCGAGCGGATCAGCGTGTCATAGTCGCCGCGCGGGAAGTCGGTACGGCCGATTGACCCCTGGAACAGCACGTCGCCAACCTGCGCCAGCCGGCTCGGCTCATGGTAGAAAACCACATGACCCGGCGTATGGCCGGGGCAATGCAGGACCTCGAGCTCGACATCGCCGAAACTCACCTTGTCGCCTGCGTGCAGCCAGCGGTCCGGTTCGAAGCTTTGCGCGCTCGACACACCGAACATCTTGCTTTGCTGCGGCATGCTCTGGATCCAGAATCGGTCTTCCTCCTGCGGCCCCTCGATCAGCACGCCGGTGCGCGCCGCCAGCGCGGCCACGCCGCCGGCATGGTCGATGTGGCCGTGGGTGACGAGTATTTTCGCCAGCGTCAGCTTCTCCTGATCGAGAAACTTGAGGACGCGCTCGATGTCGCCGCCCGGGTCGATGACCGCCGCCTGGCGGGTCTTTTCGCACCAGAAGATGGTGCAGTTCTGCTCGAAGGGAGTGACGGGAATGATGGCGTAGCGCATGGCGGCATTGAAATGATGGAGCAGCCGGCATTATCGCACGCTGGTCGTGCCGGCAAGTGCGGTCACCCGCATTAGCGGATATTGTCCCATCGATGAGGAGTTCAGGCGTCCGGTGGGCCATGAACACAAGGCGTCAAGCACCGACAGGCGGATGGCGATTCACCGGGCAATGTTGTTGGGCCGGTTTCATCGAAAACCCGCCCGCCCAGCCAGATGCCGAGAAAGCCTCCCAGCTGGTGGCCGAGAAAAACGACACCGATCCGCATCGACATGTAGCGCAGGCCGAAGATCTGCGCGATCAGGCCGTTGGTCAGCGGCACCGTGCCCAGCCACTGGAAGCCCATCGCGGCGGCGGAGACCCAGGTTGTTACGGTCGACAACGGCAGCAGCAGGAAAAACGGGATCGCCCCGGCACCCGGTGGTGTTGACCGGAACCGAGGCGGTCGGCGCGCGCCGGCCGGAGGACCGGGCGCTGGCGCTCCAGTGGCTGCGGCGGGCAGATCAGTCGCGACTTCCTGTGCGCTGAGCGGGATGGTGCGGCCGCGCCCGGTCGCCGGCACTACCTGCCTTCCCAGACTGGCTGGCCGAAGCGCCGGCGCATGTCGTCGGGGATCGGAACGATCTTCAGGCGGCTGTATTCGTCGACAATCCGCTGGTACGTCCCATCTGCCCTGACCGCCGCGAATGCCTGCTCCCACTTCTGCGCTTCAGCGTCGGGCAGGTCCTTCGAGGCGGCGAGGAAGATCTCGCTGCGGCGGACAATCTCGCCGAAGTTCAGCGCTTCGAGGTTGCCGCCGATTTCGTGCATGGCGTAGATGACCATCAACCGCGGCGCCAGCCAGGCGTCGATGCGGCGCTGCTGGATCAGGCGGGCGTTCATCCATTCCTCGGGCTGTGCCTTGATGCGCGTGAAGCCACGTTCCTTGAGCAGGGCCTCGGCACCGGAGCGGCCGAGCACGCCGACCGGGCGCTCCCTGGCGTTGCCGAGGCTCGACACGTCGATCCCCTGGCTGCCGACGAGGATCAGGTCATCGGTGACGATGTTGACCAGCCAGCGGTAGCGGTTTTCCCGCTCGGGGGTTCGCGTCAGCGCGAGGATGCCGACATTCGGCTGCGTCTGGGCGATGCGCTGCGCTTCTCCCCAGAGCATGAACTCGACCCGGCCGCTGTGGCCGACGCGCCTGGCCATCTCGCTCACCACCTCGAGGACGAGGCCGTAGTCGACGCCGGGCGTCTCGCTGACGTTGGCGGGCGGGATCTGGAAAGTGTAGGGCGGCAGTTCGGCAGCGAGCAGCCGCAACTCACTGGCCCGTCCCTGCGCCGTGGCAGGCGGTGTCCAGCCAAGGATTGCCGCGAGCAATACGATGAGGATTCGCACGGGCCCCTCCTCAGAAAGTACCGAACATGCCGTTGAGGACGATCACGACCACCATTGCCATCAGCGGGAATGCAACCGCCACCATGAAGATGTCGAAGTAGGACTGCTTGTGGTTCAGCCCGCAGATGGCGAGCAACGTGATCACCGCACCGTTCTGCGGCAGCGCATCGAGGCCGCCCGAGGCGAGTGCCGCGACGCGGTGCAGGATCTGCGGGCTGAGGCCGGCAGCCTGCGCCATTTCCAGGTACTGCTGGCCGACCGCCTGCAGCGCGATGCTCATGCCGCCCGAGGCCGAGCCGGTGATGCCGGCGAGCACATTGACGATAATCGCCAGGCCGATGACCGGGTTGTCCGTGATCGACATCAGCCAGACCTTGATGATCGCGAAGGCGGCCAGGCTGGCGATGACACCGCCATAGGCGACCTCCGAACCGACGTTGAGGATCGGCAGCATCGAGCCGAGCGCGCCCTCGTTCAGTGATTGCCGAACATTCTTGAAGCGCTTCCAGGTGAGTGCGATCAGGACGACGCAGGCGGTCAGCGTCGCCACGATGATCGCCCAGGTACCGCCGACGGCAGCCGCCGACGTCTTGCCGTACTTGGCCGTGGCCAGATAGGAAGTGTCGAAATCGACGATGAGGTACTTGCTGAAGATGAAGTTGATCGCGAGCACCAGCAGAACCGGAGTGATCGCCACGGCGAAGGAGGGCAACTCGCCCAGAGGCTCGGTCGCCGGTGCCGCGGCCGTCGTTGGACTGTCCACACCGAAACCTTCGCCGGCGCTACGCGCGCTGCGCGCCCGCATCATCAGCCAGAGGCTGCCGCAGGCGAACATGATCACCCCGGCGATGACGCCGAGGCCCGGCGCCGCAAAGGCGTCGGTGTGGAAATACGGCATCGGGATGGCGTTCTGGATCGCCGGCGAACCCGGCAGCGCCGACATCGTAAAGGTGAATGAGCCGAGGGCAATGGTGGCCGGGATCAGCCGCTTTGGCAGGTTGCCCTCGCGGAACATCTGGATGGCGACCGGGAACACCGCGAAAGCCACCACGAACAGTGAGACGCCGCCGTAGGTGAGGACGCCGCAGGCGAGGATGATGGCGATGATCGCGCGTTCCTTGCCGGTCCACTCGACGATCTTGTGGGCGATGGCCCGGGCGCAACCGGAGTCGTCCATCAGCTTCCCGAACACCGCGCCGAGGAGGAACAGCGGAAAGAACTTGATCAGGTAGTTGCCCAGCGCAGGCATGAAGACCTGGGTGTAGGTGGCGAGAATCGGCGCATCGAAGCCGCCGAAAAGCAGGCCGACCAGCGCGCAGAGCGGCGCGATCAGGATGACGTTCCAGCCGCGATAGGCCAGGACGATGAGCAGCAGAAGCGAGACCAGAATTCCCAGAATGCCCGAGCATGGCTACTCCCCCACACAAGACACTTCACGAGCCGTCCTTCGACCCGTAACGGGTATGTTCGAGGTTTTGGTGCCGGATCAATAGGTTTCGCGAGCCGGCGACCGCCAAGTTCCGCCGCATCCGGCGGTCCGCGCGCCGTCTTCGCGGTGCCTCTCGCACCTTCGGCCCGACCAGTGATATTGTCTCGCCACAGTCATCAATCGATCCGAACAGGAGTCTCCCATGCCCCAATCCGCTCACCCCATGGCCGCCTCGCTGCGCGCCTCCGACACTGGCAAGGTCGTCACTGCCCGTGACGCGGTGCGCCTGATCCGCGATGGCGATACCGTGGCGACCGGTGGTTTTGTCGGGATCGGCTTCGCCGAGAACATCGCCGTCGCCCTCGAAGAACTCTTCCTCGAACGCCAGCAGGAAGACCCGCACGGCCTCGGCAGCCCGCGCAACCTCAGTCTGTTCTATGCCGCCGGCCAGGGTGACGGCAAGGACCGCGGGCTCAACCACCTCGGCCATGACGGCCTCGTCGGCCGCGTCATCGGCGGCCACTGGGGACTGGTCCCCAAGCTGCAGCAGCTTGCCGTCGCCAACCGCATCGAAGCCTGGAACCTGCCGCAAGGCGTCATCACCCACATGTTCCGCGACATCGCCGCCGGCAAGCCGGGCACCATCACCCGGGTCGGCCTCGGCACCTTCGTCGACCCCCGCTTCGGCGGTGGCAAGTTGAACGAGAAGACGACCAGGGACATCGTCCGCCTGATGGAGATCGACGGCGAGGAATACCTCTTCTACAAGACCTTCCCGGTCAACGTCGGCATCATCCGCGGCACCACCGCCGATCCCGACGGCAACATCACCATGGAGAAGGAGGCGCTGACCCTCGAGGCCCAGGCGATCGCCATGGCGGCGCGCAATTCCGGCGGCACGGTCATCGTTCAGGTCGAACGCATTGCCGAGCGCGGCACGCTGAACCCGCGGCAGGTCAAGATACCCGGTGTTCTGGTCGACTGCGTGGTGGTCGCCGAGAAGCCCGAATACCACATGCAGACCTTCAGCGAGCCCTACAGCGCCGCCTTCGCCGGCGAAATCAAGGTGCCGATGTCGGCGATCGCCGCGATGCCGATGAGCGAACGCAAGATCATCGCGCGCCGCGCGGCTCTGGAGTTCAAGGCCAATTCGGTGGTCAACCTCGGCATCGGCATGCCGGAAGGCGTCGCCAACATCGCTGCCGAGGAACAGGTCATCGACCTCATGACGCTGACCGCCGAACCCGGCGTCATCGGCGGCTTCATCGACATCTCGCAGAAC
>Ga0268298_10001152_pt1 | contig 31838 bp, 32 predicted proteins | sample WWTPWeurt_MetaG_FD_194462 | JGI IMG/M metagenome (GOLD analysis project Ga0268298, IMG submission 194462) | Activated sludge microbial communities from WWTP in Nijmegen, Gelderland, Netherland - WWTP Weurt | ecosystem: Engineered > WWTP > Aerobic digester > Activated sludge | place... | reverse complement strand
AAAGTGCTGCGGAACCGTTGAAGCACTTAATCAGGTCGAAGCAGCTTCCGTATTGCAACAAAAGGGACTTGTTCCGGTCCAGGTTGTTACGTATATATCCGGAACGCGTTCCTTTGATGAATTGAAGCGTGTATGGGAAGGTGCAAATCAAAAGGATCTTGTGATTTTATTTCGTCAAATGGCGGCTCTTATTTCGGCGAAGGTGCCGGTATTGAACTCTTTGCGCACTATTCAATACCAGACGGACAATCATTATCTCAGATCCGTTTTGAAAAATATTGCCGATAGTGTGGAAGATGGAACGCCTCTGTCTGAAGGAATGTCTAAGTATCCGCTCGTGTTTTCTCCGCTTGTTGTAAGTATGATTCGTTCCGGAGAGGTATCCGGAAATTTGCAGAATGCCATTAACCATGTCGCGGATACTATAGAAAAAAATTACGATCTTACATCAAAGATCCGCGGAGCGTTATTTTATCCGTCCTTTGTCATAGCAGCAGCTTTTATCATAGGGTTTATTGTGATTACGTTTATACTTCCAAAAATTACTACTATGATAAAGGAGCTGAATGTTGAAGCGCCATGGTATACGAAGGTAGTTATGAGTGTCGGAGATTTTATGGCAAGTTATTGGTGGGCGGTGCTTATTGTGCTTATCGCGGCAGCGGCTTCTTTTTGGTATTATGTGCAAAGCGAAGCGGGGAGAAAAGAGTGGGATATTTGGAAGTTAAAACTCCCGATTATTGGGAGTATGTTTCGTTCAATTTACATTGCCCGCTTTTCCGACAATCTTTCAATTTTGCTAACAAGTGGCATACCGCTTGTTCGCTCACTCATTATTGTGAGTAACGTAGTGAATAACTTTGTAATGCAGGGAGTGATTTTGCGCGCCGCTGATGAAGTGAAAAAAGGTGGATCAATCAGTTCTGTTTTCAGAAAAAGTCCGGAAATTCCCCCGATAGTTTCGCAAATGGTTGAGATCGGCGAGGAATCGGGGCAGTTAAGTGAAACGCTCAAAAGCACATCCGATTTTTATACGCGAGAAGTGGATAATAAAGCGAGAAATTTGACGACAATGATTGAACCGGTGCTCATAGTGATTCTCGGTATAGGCGTAGCAATATTGGTGTTTGCCGTTTTGCTTCCGATATACAGTATCGTAAATCAATTGTAGGGAGATGCGGGTGTTTTCGGAAGATATTTTTTTGTGTTAGCATGACACTATATGAAAGGAGGTGAAACAAAATGAAAAAAGCTTTTACACTTATTGAATTATTGATTGTTATTGCGATTATTGGTATTTTGGCCTCTATTGTTTTGGTAAGTTTGAATACCGCCAGAACGAGAGCTCAGATTGCCGGTTTCAAATCTGCGGCAGCAAGCATTGTTCCTGCTGGTATTATTGAATGTGAGGATGGTGCGGGAAATGTTACAGATAATGCAGAAGTTCCTCCAACTGGTGTTTCGATTGCTTCTGGTGGGGCGTGTCAGTCTGACGGCTCATTTACTACTATTACGGTTAATGCTGTAGCGCCTTACGCTGCCGCTTCAGCTGTATGTAATGGTTCAACCCTTGATCCAACTGGAGCGACATTTGATACTGCTGGAGGTTGCTAGGGTTTATTTATGTGTTTGAAACAAAGACAGGGTTAAATCCTGTTTTTGTTTGCTCGAACGTGGGATTTCCGGTAATCTGAATATATGTAGTAACAATATTTTGGGCGCATAATTCTTGAGACATACGCTATGGAAATCGTGTTTATATTTTTAGTTTTTCTTATTCTTCTTTCTGGTTTTCGTGTTGTTCAGCAATACCAGAAAGGTGTTGTGTTTCAGTTTGGGAAAATTCGAGCTGTCAAAGAGCCTGGTCTTCGGTGGATTATCCCCTACGTTGAGTATATGAAAAAGACAGATATGAGGACATTTACACTTCCGGTTCCTTCGCAAAAAATAATAACCAAAGATAATGTTTCCATTGATGTGTCTGCTGTGGCGTATTACCAGATTACAGATCCTGTGAAAAGTATTGTTGCGATTGAAAATGTGAGCAATGCCATTGATCAGATTGCCCAGACAACGATACGAAACATTATAGGTAGATTTCAATTGGATGAAATACTTTCGGAGCGCGATACAATTAATAAGGACATACAAACTATTCTTGATCAGAATACGGAAGGTTGGGGTGTATTTGTTTCCATTGTTGAAATTAAGGATATTGAACTTCCGGAGAATATGCAGAGGGCAATGGCGAGGCAGGCAGAAGCGGAACGCGAAAAGCGCGCTAAAATTATAGCTGCGGAAGGCGAGCTTATGGCGAGTGAAAAATTAGCACAGACAGCGGATGTTATGATGCAACATCCCATAGCGCTTCAATTGCGGAATTTGCAAACCATGTCTGAAATCAGTGTAGAAAAAAATTCAACCATTATCTTTCCGGCGCAATTTATGTCTACAGTGAAAGATATGCAGAAATTTATCCGTGAAGAAAGTGTGAAATAATCCTTGTCTATGCCTAAAGGGATATTTATAGTTATTGATGGCATAGATGGTTCTGGAAAAGCAACGCAAACAAAACTGCTTGCTGATCGTTTTCGTCGGGAAAAAAGAAAAGTAAAAACGATAGATTTTCCGAGATATGGGGAAAATTTTTTCGGCAGTTTGATCGGGAAATGTCTGTCTGGAAAGTGCGGCGATTTTCTTTCTATCGATCCGCACATCGTTTCAGTATTGTATGCGTGCGACCGGTTCGAGTCAAACAAAAAAATTGCCACGTGGATGAAGAAAGGCTATGTGGTTATTGCTGATCGATATGTAAGCGCGAATCAAATTCATCAGGGGGCAAAAATATCCAATGCGAAAATACGGTCAAAATTTTTATTGTGGCTTGATGCTTTGGAACATAAAGTTTTAGGAATCGCAAAACCGGACATGGTGGTGTATCTCGATGTTGATCCGTTTGTAGCGCGAAAACTCCTTGAGCACAGCGATCTTTCCAAAAAGAAACAGTATCTGTTAAAATCAGAAAATGATGTAGCAGAAAAAAATTTTGAACATCAGATTCGTGCTCGATCAAGTGCGCTGTTTCTCAGTCGCCATTTTTCTAGCTGGATACGTGTTTCATGTATGCGTAAAGATGAAATACTTCCGGTGCAGGAAGTTTCCGATCGGGTTTGGAAAGCTGTAAGAGACCGGATAATTTTTAAAAACAGGAAACGCTATGATACTTAAGGTAAAAAAACTTCACCAAGAGGCAATAGTTCCAAAATTTGCTCTGCACGGGGATGCGGGAATGGATATTTTTTCTATAGAAAATGTTTCCATACATCCTATGGGCCGTATTTCTTGTTCGACAGGAATTGCGCTCAAAATTCCAAACGGGCACGCAGGACTTATTTGGGATAAAAGTGGCATATCGCATGGAAGCGGAGTAAAGACATTGGGTGGTGTCATTGATGAAAATTATACGGGGGAAATTAAAGTTGGTCTTATAAACTTGAGTAATGAAGTATATACCATTTCCAAGGGGCAGAAGATAGCACAGATATTAATTCAGAAGGTAGAACAGCCTGATGTTGAAGAAACAGGTGAACTTGAAGAAACAAATCGCGGTGAAAATGGCTTTGGAAGTACCGGTTTGAAATAATATTTCAGGAGAAACGCGGGGATTTTTTGTTAATTGTGTATATGATGTATTTTTTTTCTGATACTCCTGAACTTTTAGTTGTGATGTCTGAGCGAAAAGATGGATCAATGAAAGTATTCGAGAAGCGTAGTGTGAATGAAAAAAACAGACAAAGTTTTTTTTGCGGAATAGATGTGAGTTCTCAGAATGTTTTTTCGGCGGAAATTGTACATGGGAACTGTGTTGTAACGGTCTCAAATTCTGATCAAAGATTTGTTCGAGATGCAGATGGAATCATCACGAAGGAAAAAAATATTTTTCTTTCTGTTACTGTAGCTGATTGTATTCCCGTATATTTGTATGACCCAAGAAAGAGTATTGTCGGTATTATGCATTGCGGATGGCGCAGTATCGTTGGTGGCATAGTAGAAAACGGACTGAATGAAGTGAAGCGTATCGGCGGAAAAATAGGGAATGTAAGAATTATTTTTGGTCCCGGAATATGCTCTCAACACTTTACCGTAAAAGAGGATGTTTTGGAAAATTTCTTAGCGTATCATAGAAATATGTTCTTTGCTCACAGAAGTATTTCAATAGACCTGAAAGGGATTATGCGTGAGCAATTGATTGATCTTGGAGTTCGTTCTGAAAATATTGAAGATTGCGGTATATGTACTGTAGAAAGTGAGAAATTTTTTTCGTACAGACGCGATAAGCCCTCCGTTATTGAGGCGATGATTGCAGGTATCGGTTTTCGTTAATAAGTATTTTTTGGTAATTATGTCGACAATTTCTCTTGTGGCTGCAATTGGAAGAAGAGGCGAACTTGGAAAAGGAAACCAGCTTTTATGGCACATTCCTGAAGATATGAAACGTTTTCGTTTTTTAACTTCTGGACATAGTGTGATTATGGGACAAAAAACATACGAATCCATAGGTCGCGCGTTGCCCAATCGCACAAATATTATTATGACGAAGGACGCATCATTTCATGCTAAAGGATGTATTGTTATGCACAGCCTCGAAGATGTTATGAAGTTTATTTATGAAAATAATCCGGAAACGGAAGTGTTTGTGATCGGTGGAGGAATGATATATACTCTTTTTCTTCCTTTCGCGAAGAAACTGTACATTACTTTGGTGGATGCAGAATTCGATGCGGACGTGTTTTTTCCTGAATATGAGTCCATGTTCATCTTATCTCATGATGAACCGCATTCTGACGAAAATTTTTCCTATCGGTTTACCGAGTGGAAACGAAAAATAAGTGATAATGCTTGAACTATTTTATGCACAAACAAATCATTATTGGACTTGCCGGAGAAATGGGATCGGGAAAGGGAACAATTGCGCAATATCTTTCGCATAAATATGGAGCTGTCTCATTTCGTTTTTCTGATGTGTTGCGTGATGTTTTGGAGAGAGTTCGTATAGAAAAAAGCAGAGAAAACATTGCTGCTACATCCAGAATGCTTCGCGAAACGTTTGGACAGGATATATTGTCCCAAGTGGTATTTCAGGATATCCAAAGGAGCCGGCACAAAGTGATTATGGTGGATGGTATACGCCGGGAATCGGATATGCGGTATTTTCGCGGTTTAGATACATTTATCTTGCTCTATATTGAGGTAAACCTGGAAAAACGATATGAGCGCATAAAACGCCGGGCAGAAAATGCCGGAGATCAGGCGAAAACATTCGAGGATTTCAAAAAAGAGCAGGAACTTGAAACGGAATCGACGATCGTTTCGCTTCGTTCAGACGCGGATTATATAATACAGAATAATGGAACTATAGAGGAGTTGTACATTAAGGTAGACGGGTTCTTCGATCATCTGGAATTGTGATTTTTCTTGTTTGTTTATGTTCGCTGGGGTACAATAGAAAGGTAATAGGCATGACTTTGTGCTTTTATGAGGGAAGATATTGTGAGTGCGCGTCTTGAGAAGTTAGAGTTTCTGAAACAATCTGGAATGGATCCATATCCGGTAACAGCTCATCGCGATAGGACAAATGCAGATGCTTTGGAACATTTTGATAGTCTGTCTTCATCCGAAAAAAGTGTTTCGCTTGCCGGACGCGTCCGTTCTTTCCGCGTTATGGGAGGGATTCTTTTTTGCCATATTGAGGATGAAACAGCAAGACTGCAGATTTTTTGCAAAAAGGATGCTTTGGGATCAGAACAGTTTATGCTGTTCAAAAATACCGTTGATATCGGAGATTTTGTGGAAGTTTGCGGTACATTTTTTACAACAAAACAAGGTGAAAAAACGCTTGCTGCTGTTTCTTGGCGGATGCTTTCCAAGTCCATAAGGCCGATTCCAACAGAACATTTTGGTATGAAAGATACGGAAGAATTGCTACGAAAGCGATACTTGGATCTGATTGTAAATTCGGAAACGCGCCAGTTGTTTCGGAAAAAAAATATTTTTTGGCAAACCGTACGATCATTTCTTTCTGACAGGGGATTTTTGGAAGTACAGACACCCGTTCTGGAAAATATACCTGGTGGCGCTGACGCCGAGCCGTTTATCACACATCATAATGCGCTCGATAGGGATTTTTATTTGCGTATATCTTTGGAATTAGCTCTCAAGAGATTGTTGGTGGGAGGATATGAAAAAGTATTTGAAATCGGCAGACTATTTCGAAATGAGGGTGTTGATCGGGAACATTTACAGGAGTATGACGATGTCGAATTTTATTGGGCATATGCGGATCATGAAATGGGTATGCGTATGATCGAGGATCTTTTCAAAGAGATCGTTTTTCGCGTGACTGGCGGATATGAGACGGAATGGGGAAAAAATCGAATACGTTGGGACGGTGCATGGCCACGTGTGGATTATTTTGATGTATTCAAAACCGAAACAGGGATTGATCTTTCAGAATCGGTGCATGTTGAGACGCTTATGAAAAAAGCGGATACACTTGGAATTAAGTATGAAAAAACATATGGAAAAGGGCGAATGATTGATGTTTTGTATAAAAAGACAGTGAGGAAAAAAATGATGCAGCCGTGTTTTTTAACCGGTCATCCCGTTGAAATCTCACCTCTTTCCAAAACCGATCCGGACAATCCGAAAAGAGTGTTGCGCGTGCAAGTGGTTGCTGCCGGAAGCGAGTTGTGCAATGCGTTTTCGGAACTGAATGATCCGATTGATCAACGGAAACGGTTTGAGGAACAGATGAAGTTGCGTGAAGGCGGAGATGCCGAAGCGCAGATGTTAGATGAGGATTTTGTAGAGTCAATGGAATATGGAATGCCTCCGGCGTTTGGTTTTGGGATGAGCGAGAGATTTTTTTCTCTGCTTATGAACCGTTCGATCCGGGAAACGGTGATCTTTCCTCCAGTTCGGGAGAAAAATTAAATTTTTATATACAATTTTATGGAAAGCACGGAGTTACAAGGCGAGGCTTTTGCTGGTCCTAGTAAAGAACACCGAGATTTGCAAATAAAGACTGCTATCGAAAAGCATCCTCACAGCGAGTCGCGCTATGGCGAAAATGAATCGCAAGATACAGTAGAATATGATGAACAAAAGGCGAAAGAACAGGCTACTGTTATTGATAAAATCAAAAGATCCTATAAGATCTTTCAGGTCAATACATTTAATGCGGACGTGCAAAAGTATGTTTCGGCGCGCGATCAGTATCAGAAAGAAAATGCCGGTCTTTCGGGTGTATGGAATCGCCTAAAAAAGTTTTTTGGCGGAAAAAAGCCGGAGTCGGAAATAAATATGAAAATGGCAGATCGAAATCTTCGCGTTTCTGCAAATACCTATTTTGAAACATGGAAGGAATTTTACGTGAAAAATACAAGTAGTAGACTTGAACTTGAGAAAAAGTTTTCATCAGTTTTGAGAAGTTTGCCAAATGCAGATATTGAAGATCGTCTCAAATCTATTTTTGATTATCAACTCAGCCAGGGACTTGCTGGAAACCTGAATAAAGGGTTTGAGAATATGTTTTTCACTGCTGGTGAATACAGGGAAAAAATTTTTGATACACTTCACTTTTCCGGTGAAAGGGGCAGATTGAAAAACATTACCTATAAAACGTACAAGGAAAGCGGGTTCTATGACGGAGATTTTGATTCGAGTGTTCAGCAAATTCTTTCTGAGTTGGAGGATCACTTCGGTGTAGCTGTACCGATGAAGTTGCAGTTGCATGATGACGACGTAATCGTCGTATGGGTGAATAAAGTAGCAAATTTTTTGGCGGAAAAAAATCGGGCAGGGTTGTTATCTTAATTACAAGATGAATTGTATGCCGTATAACGAAATACGAAAAACAGATCCAGAATTGCATCACCTTCTTTGTCTTGAAGCAGAACGACAGGAAGATGGTTTGGAATTGATTCCATCCGAAAATATAGTTTCAAAAGCGGTACTCGAGGCAAACGGATCTATTCTGACGAATAAATACAGTGAAGGGTATCCGGGAGCGCGATATTACGGCGGAAATGTATTTATTGATGAGATTGAAAGCTTAGCTCGAAACAGAGCAAAAAAAATTTTTCATGTTCCGTATGCAAATGTTCAGCCGTATTCAGGAAGTCCTGCAAATTTGGCTGTGTATGTCGCGACATGCGAAACCGGGAACACGGTCATGGGGCAGTATCTTTTTGACGGCGGACACTTAACACATGGGTGGAAGTACAATGCTTCCAGCAAATTTTTTCATACAATTGGATATCATGTAAAGGAGGATGGCTACTTGGATGTAGATGAGGTAGAGCAGCTTGCCAGAACACATAAGCCAAAGTTGATATGGATTGGAGCAACAGCGTATCCGCGCGCATTGCCGTTTCGTGAATTTTCTCAAATCGCGGAAAGCGTGGGAGCGTATTTGGCAGCAGATATATCACATGTGGCAGGTCTTATTGTAGCGGGTGTTCATGAAAGTCCCGAACAATATGTGCATATTATTACTACGACTACGCATAAGACGCTTCGCGGACCCCGCGGTGGCATTATTATGGTAACAGAAAAGGGTGTTCGCAAAGACCAGGATCTTCCCAAAAAAATTGATAAAGCCATCATACCCGGTCTTCAGGGCGGACCGCATAATCATCAAACTGCGGCTATTGCGGTGGCTCTTCAAGAAGCCATGCAGCCGGGCTTTAGAAATTACGGGAAGCAAATTGTGAAAAACGCCCAAGCGCTGGCAAAGTTTATGATTCAATCCGGACTGGATATTGTAAGCGGCGGAACAGACAATCACCTGCTGCTGGTGCGATGCGGAAAATCGCGCGGTATTCTTATGGAAAAGGCATTGGATCATATCGGCATTACAGTGAATAAAAATACCGTTCCAAAAGATCCGTCGAGCGCATTTTATCCGAGCGGAATAAGAGTGGGAACACCTTCTGTAACGACGCGCGGCATGAAAGTACCTGAAATGCGAAAAATAGCCAAATGGATTGCTCTTGTTTTATCGGAGATATCGCCGTGGCATCTTCCGGAACGAGTGTCGGAAATTCCGAAATATATACAAAGGTTTGAAGAAGAGATTTCCAAAAACCAGCGTATGGAAACCTTGCGCAAAGAGGTGCGATTGCTTTGTAGGCAATTCCCATCATATAAAAACAAAAAATAATGATAGGTCTAATGAATAAGCTTTCGTTTCAAATTTCACTGCATGAGCGAATGAGACTTAAGTAGCACTGATTAAATGCAAAGTTTCTTTTTATAAAGTAAAAGATTTGTCAGGGTATGTATTGGTGTATATCAATTGCTTCGCGCTTCTTTCTGAGTTTTTTGTTCAAAGTCTTCATATTTCATTTCAATAAGAGGCTTAAGACAGATGCTAAAGACTAAAAAAATATGCAGAAAGTACGGAATATTTGTTTTGGGTTAAGCACAGTTTTTCTTTTTCATTTTGTTTGGGAAATGGCGCATGCCGGATTATATGCGCCACATTTTTTCGGACAGACGGATTTTGTTCTTGTGCATCTTCGTGCGGCTTTGGGAGATGTTGCACTTACAGGTCTCTTGTATATAGTTGGCGTTGCGGTATTTCGCGATATGCGGTGGTTCCTTGCAAAAGGTTTTCAACCGCATGTTTTCGTAGTATGTTCCAGTCTTTTTATAAGTATTGTTATTGAACAGTTTGCTTTACTGTCGAAAAGATGGGTATATTCTCCGCTTATGCCACAGATACCTTTTGTGCACGTCGGCATTTCTCCTGTTGCACAGCTTACGGTTATTTCTTTTTGCGCGCTGCTTTTATTTCGCCTGATCTTCAAACAAACAAATAAAAATCGTTTTTAGGGTGAATAGAGCGTGTAGGATAAAATCAGAAATTGGTTTTGTGTGGGGAGTGTAGCGTTAAAAACAAAAGAAAACGTTGTTTGTTTTTGTTGTATTCTGCTTGCTTCATCAAACAAAAAAAATTATACTGAAATTGTTTCAAAGAATTTACAGATCACTTTTGTCTATGGTTTTTGTGTTTAAATTTTTGGCAGTGTTTTTTGCGCTTGTCTTTTTGGGCGGTGGGACCGGATACGGACTGTATACATATGCCACGTCTCTTTTTGTAGTTCCTGAAATACAGAATAGCAGTACTGTCGGACTCAAAGACCCGGTTATTATTCGATTTAAAAGCCCGGTTATCACTTCAAATTATCGGGAGGGGATAGATATCACACCCAAAAGGCCGGCATATGTGAAGTGGAATAGTAACTTTACCGAGTTATCCGTTGAACCGAGAGATTTTTGGGTTCCTGGAACGCAATACACACTCTCCCTTCCGGAAGGTCAAACGCGCATGTTTCATCGCGTTCCGAGTGTGCAACTTTCTTTTCATTCAATTGATGTTCCGCATGTTTTGGAAATATCGCTTGCTGATGATGCTCGGGATGTTTTATTGGATATGGAGAGTCCTCTTACTGTTTCATTTGATCGTTCCACAGAAGGTTTTTTCGTGGATTTTCGGCTGAGTCCGGATGCAAATGTTGTATATGAAAATAATGCGGAAAAAACAGTATTTAAAATTCTTCCGCAAGATATGTTGCAGAACGGAATGAAATATATTCTGGATGTTTTTGTATGGTACTCGGAGGATACTGATAAAAATTCTGTTCGTGTTGGCGGAGTGCAATTTACCACATTACCGCCTCCGCCGAGCCAGTGGTCGAAAAACATTGATGAACGTGTGTTTCAGGCGAAAAAATTTACACGACCGAAGATGGGAACGGGGAAATATATTGACATAAATATTTCAGCGCAGGTACTTTCCACTTTTGAAAATGGGGAACTTTTGGATTCCTTTCCAATATCTTCCGGCAGGCGCGGTATGGATACGGCTAAAGGACAGTTTGCCATTCATAACAAAGCAATGCGCCCATGGTCTAAGCAGTATTCTTTATATATGCCGTACTGGATGGCTCTGGTTCCAGACGGAAAAGTTGGAATTCATGAACTACCGGAGTGGCCGGGCGGATACAAAGAAGGGGTGAACCACCTTGGAATACCAGTCTCGCACGGCTGTGTTCGGCTCGGCGTTGGTTCTGCGAAAAAGGTATTTGAGTGGGCTGAGATCGGAACGCCAGTTATTATTTACTAATGTATTTTAGCGGGGATATTTGTATTTTTGTTGTAATATGGGAAAAGAAAAAAAACAGAAGGTAGCGTTCGTGATGAAAATCGGAGGAAGTGTTATTACCTATAAAAATAGGGAAAAAGTGGTTGTGCGTCGAAAGGTGATCGAGTCCCTTGCCCGTGATCTGTTTTCGTATCTCGAACTCCATCCACAGGATCGCTGCATTCTCGTTCATGGAGGGGGTTCTGCTGGACACGGAATTGCAAGTCAGTACGGTCTTATGTCAGGCATCCGGAATGATGATCGGAAATGGAAGGGCGCAATGTTAGCGCATTTGGCAGTGCAGCGTCTTAATGGAATTATTTCGGATATTTTGGTACAAAACGGGTTGCGTATCGTTTCGGTTCGAGCGAGCTCCATGGTAATTCAAAAGAATGGAAAAATAGTGCTGAGTTTTTTGGAAGCGATTCGTCTGGTACTTCGAAATCGCTGTATCCCGCTGCTTCACGGCGACATGGTTTTCGATGAAGATCTGAATATGTCTGTCTGTTCGGGGGATAATCTCGCCGCGTTACTTTCGGATCGTTTTTGCGCTTCTTCGCTTTTGTTCGCTTCTGATGTAGATGGAATATATGATAAAGATCCGCATAGATGCAAGGATGCAAAAAAAATTCATGCTATCGCGCTGAATGATATTTTGAAGAACAAAAATATACAGCTTGAGGGATCGCATCATGTGGACGTAACTGGGGGACTGTACGGCAAGATCGCATCGCTTTCCGGCGAATATGCTTTTTCTGAAACGGAACGGGTAGTAATATTTAACGGGCTGAAACGACACGCGCTTTTGGATGTGCTGAACAAAAAATCGGCTGGAACGACAATACGAATAAAATAAGAAACCGCCGGCTTTGCCGACGGTTTGGTGAAGTTTGGTTTGCGCACTTATTTTCCATGCCTTCCATAATCGGTATGAAAGAAAAAGCTCGTCATTCTATCTTTGTGGTTTTGGTTAAACCATTCTAATATTTCTTTCATTCCCGGTCTTAGAAGCACAGTTCCGGATAGTAGCTCATCCAATTTTTTCCATCCGTAGGGACTCACTTCATGTGTGTCTTCCAGATGAAACGCATATTCTGCGTTGGATACTGCAGAAAACACACATACGTCCGCATCAATTTCCCGAACAAGTAGCATTCCCAGCTTTTTATACGGAGGTTGAAATACCTCCGACTCACCCTCGATTTGTCCAACCTCCTGTGTTAGAGCTCTCTTATAGGCGTTTCTCCATGATTCTCGTTGCAGATTTTTTTCTCCCTGTTTTCTATACTCTAAGGTTTCCGCTGGAAGACTGAATGTCCCTCTCTCCTTTATTCCGGGTTTAGCCTGGTTTTCTCTTACCAGGTACACTGAAGATATGGGGGAGACTATAATAACCGCTACCCCAGTGAGTCTCTCGATTTTCATGGCTTCTCTCCTCTTGTTTTGACGCCATTGACTATACCGTTTTTGGATTTTTTTTGCAAGAGGGGCGTGAAATGCCTGTAGAGCGTGTTTGCGGTATGGGCGATCTGAGCAGTACAATACAAGGAGTAAACGGTATGTTCGAAAAAAGAGTATGCAAATTCCGGACTGGGAAAGGGAGGAATATTTATGGGCGCAGGGCACCCGGTTTGTTGTTGGTATAGATGAAGCAGGGCGCGGTCCGCTGTGCGGTCCGGTAGTAGCATGCGCTGCTGTGCGAAAACGTGATGTTCCGATAGAAGAGAAGTATGACCGCTTGATACGGGATTCAAAGACACTTTCTGAAAAACAGCGCGAGGCCGTTTTTTCTGTTATTCAGGATGCTTTTTACATTGGTATAGGTGATATAAGTTCGGAAACGATTGATCGAATCAATATTCTTGAAGCGACATTTCTTGCGATGAAGAAAGCGGTTACAAACCTTCGAGTGTCTCTCGGATCCGAATTTTCGAAGGAAATGCTTGTCATACTCACAGACGGAGACAAGAAAATTCCAAACCTTTCTGCAGTTCAGGAAGCGATTCCGCAAGGGGATGGAAAAGTGAAGTCTATAGCGGCGGCATCTATTGTTGCTAAAGTAGAAAGAGACCGGATGATGATGCGGTACCATGCAATGTATCCCCAATACGGTTTTGATCGGCACAAGGGATATGGGACGCGTGATCACTTTGAGGCGCTTCGCCGTTACGGACCGTCGCCTATTCACCGTCTTTCCTTCGCTCCGGTGCGTGATGCTTCTGAAAACAGATCGATAAACCGTGAATTGCAGGCGATAGCGCAGGGTATGCTATAATTTTTTCATATGGAAAATGTCCGATACAAAGTATTACGAGGTATTCTGGTGGTTGGGACGGTCGCTCTTTCTTTTGGGGCGTGGTATTCTGTGTATCGCGCTACGCATATTTCTTCGGCGAGCGACTGGATAATTCCCGGTGTGTGGTTCGCTCTCCTGCTCGGATTTCTTGGGACAATGATACTGAGTGTTCGCAATCGAGTGATAATATTTGCAACACTTGGAGCATGCTTGGGATCAAGTTTTTTGATCGCGTTTCCGTTTTTTTTGCATGGAGCAATTATTCTGTTTGGATGGGCGCTTTCCGTTCGGGGCGTAAAGCGTATATGGGAAGACATTGATTCCCGTTTGCATTTTCAGGCTATTCGATCGCTTGCTGTGGGTTTCTCTGGCATTGCGTTTTCTTTTGTCTTGGTATTGTCGAGTCTGTATTTTTCGCAAATACGAAATTTTTCATATGATCAAATCATGCCAAAATTAGATGTAAACAAAGAGATTGGAAGTGTGATAAGAAACACGATTATTGCGATGTATCCGGATATGAAAAAACTTTCCGATGAACATGTAACGGTAGATGAATTTTTGCTTTCTTTTGAACAACCGACTTTTTCCGGTGTTCTCAATGTAGGACCGGAAGATGTAATGTCGAAGAATGCACTGCAATTGAAACAGCAGGCGCTTTTTATGACCAGAAAGCAATTTTCAGACGCGGTCGGTATTTCCCTGAGTGGAAGCGAGAGAGTTGACGCGGTGTTTTTGGAAGCAATAAACCGAAAAATATATTCAATGTTGTCTGTGTATCAGGCGCACACTTCATCTTCAGTGCTTGCTTTTATAACATCAGCGGTACTGTTTTTCACGGTTATATCTTTGACGTCTCTTTTTAAGTGGGTGTGGTATTTTGTTTCATATGTTCTGTTCAATATATTCGTGCGCTTGCGTTGCATTCGTGTTGTGAAAATGGTGAAAGAAGCGGATATAGTTGTTTTTGATCAAGATTCAAATGGATCATCACAAAGCGAACCTTCTTTGAAGCCGGGAATTCCTTTTTAGAAGTTTTTTCCGATGTTCGTTTTTATTTGCGCTGTTTTTAAAACTTGTATGTATGGTGGAACCTGTTAGTACAGACCGATTTCAACTGAGTGATTCTTTTCATCCTTCTGGAGATCAGCCGGAGGCAATACGAAACCTTGCAGAAGGTGTCCGTTCTGGTTGTCCGTTTCAAACACTTCTTGGTGTAACGGGTTCCGGAAAAACATTTACCATAGCCAATGTGATTGCTGAAGTTCAGCGGCCGGCACTTGTTATTGCCCATAACAAAACGCTTGCTGCACAGCTGGTGCAAGAGTTTCGTTTTTTCTTTCCAAAAAATGCCGTTGAGTATTTCGTTTCTTATTATGACTATTATCAGCCAGAGGCATATGTTGCCTCTACCGATACGTATATTGAAAAAGAAACCCAAATAAACGAAGAAATAGACCGCCTCCGACACAGTGCAACGGCATCCGTTTTGTCTCGAAGAGATGTGATTATAGTGGCGAGCGTGTCCTGTATTTACGGACTGGGAAGTCCCGAATACTACAAGGAAATAACACTTCCGTTATCCACGGGTGACGTTGTGGACAGAAAAAGAATTTCCAAACGCTTGGTGGAAATGTATTACCAGCGAAGCGAAGTTCTTGCCAGAGGGCGATTCCGTATGCGCGGGAATGCTATTGAAATTATGTCTCCAGCGAAAGAAAGAGTAACTCGCATAGAAACGGAAAACGGAATCATATCGCGTATTGTAGAGTATGATTTTGTGACGGGGGAAATGTTTGGAGAAAGAAATGGAACGATTCTCTATCCGGCAAAACATTTTGTTGTTCCGGAGCCGATTATGCAAAAGGCTCTGGTTGAAATAGAAAAAGAAATGCGCGAAAGAATGGCGCATTTTCGATCAGCTGGAAAGTTGCTGGAGGCGGAGCGGATAGAACTGCGCACGAAACAGGATTTGGAGATGATGCGGGAAATCGGATACTGCAACGGGATAGAAAATTATTCCAGACATCTTACCGGAAGAAAGGCGGGGGAAGCTCCCTCTACGCTTCTCGATTATTTTCCGAAGGATTTTTTGCTTATTATTGATGAGTCGCATGTGGCGATTCCACAGATATCGGGAATGTATAACGGAGACAGATCCAGAAAAGCCGCTTTGGTGGAAAACGGTTTTCGCCTTCCAAGCGCTATGGACAATCGGCCACTACGATTTGAGGAATTTGAATCCCGTATAGGACAAACAATTTTCACAAGTGCGACACCGGGAAATTATGAAGCGGTTCACTCTAAACGCATTGCGGAACAAATCATACGTCCGACCGGGCTTGTGGATCCGGAAATTTCGGTACGACCCGTTTCCGGACAAGTTGCCGATCTGTTGGGAGAAATCCGTTCATGTATTGAAAAAAATGATCGCATACTAGTCACAACGCTTACCAAAAAAATGGCGGAAGATCTTTCGGATTATTTCAAGGAACAGGGTGTAAAAGCGGAATATTTGCATTCAAGCGTGGATACTTTGGACAGGGTAAAAATTCTTGAAAATCTCAGACGCGGAAAATTCGATGTATTGGTAGGAGTGAATATGTTGAGAGAAGGATTGGATCTCCCTGAGGTGGCGCTGGTTGCTGTTCTTGATGCTGATAAGGAGGGATTTTTGCGAAGCGAAACATCATTGATTCAGACAATAGGGAGAGCCGCGAGAAATGTTCGCGGAAAAGTTATACTCTATGGGGACGCGATTACCGGATCAATGAAACGCGCGATTGAAGAAACTGAACGGCGCAGAACTATACAGCTGTTGTATAATCGCAAACATCATATTACGCCGAAAACTATTCAGAAAAATATTGCTTCAATCGTGGATCATGAGGTAAATCCTGCTTTTCCGAAAGAAGCAGTTCAGCTTGAGTCTCTCGAAGACATTGGAGCCTATATCAAACTGCGCGAAAAAGCGATGAGGGATGCAGCGAAACAGATGAAGTTTGAAGAAGCGGCTGTTATTCGAGACGAAATACAATCTCTCAAGCGCATCGTCAGATAATAGTATTGTATTGAAAAGATGATCAGTGCTAACGACGCAGTTATAGATAGCATTTTTTTATCGGACTGAATTATATATGATTGAAAACCTTTGTGTTTTTCCGGTAGCGACTGATTTTGTCTAAACTATTTCAGTATATATAATTTTCTGTTATGTTTTTTCAATATTTTATTTTTGATTATAATTCAATGTTTATTTCTGTTTCCTCTATAAATAAGTGTGGATATATTTTTCAACCTTGTTTGAGGGATTACTTCGTCTATTTTTTCAAATGTACACTACGTAAAAATAGCTCTATTAAGTATCTTTAGGTTGATAAATGTTGTACGGGGAAGCTTGCTATTCGCATCCGAGACGCTGTGAATCATAGCTAATAAATAGTCACAAAAACAAGATCATTCATTTGTGCACTGACCTTTTCGAGGTGGTGCGCTTTTTCTTATGTATCGCACGTCATTTTTCAAACAGAATCCCGAAGGAGAAATTTTTTCGAAATCTTCTTTGCTGTATACTGTGAATAAGAGTATACGTTTAATAATTATGTTACGCTTATGCATATCGGTATTCTCTCGGATATTCATGATCATAGGGAAAATCTGCTGTGGGCGCTTGGTTCTCTTCAGGATCGCGCTGTTGATTTAATTTTCTGTCTTGGAGACGTGGTTAGTCCGTTTACTGTAAAAAATTTCGTACAATACCCTATACCAACTTTTCTCGTTTTCGGAAACAACGATGGGGACCGGGCTCTATTTGCGAAAATATCTCAGGAGGAAGGAAGTAAATTGTCCTTAGCATACAGGGAGTTCGCAGAATATGAGGCGGACGGAAAAAAGTTTTTTCTTTCGCATTATCCGGAACTTGCCGAAGTGGCCGCACTAAGCGGAAGATATGCCGCCGCATTTCACGGGCATACGCATCATATGCGCGGTGAGCTTTTAGGAAGTGTTCCTGTCGTGTGCCCGGGAGAAATATGTGCGTTGGCGACTGGTCGTGCTAGTTTCGCTCTTTTTCGTACGGAGGACATGTCGTTTGAACATGTAGAGAAGGAGTAAATTTTACCGAGAGGGAGAAGCAAGACAACGAGGTAAATTTTTTTGATATAAGTACTTTAAGAGCGATATAATAGGATAAAAAAACATCGTATATTTTAACATGCTTCTTAATAGAATGAGTGACATGTTTTTTGTGTTTTAAGTGTAAATTTGAGTCCTTGCAAGAAATGAAGCGCCAAATCGGTAATACATATAAGGGTTGAGTTTTTCGATATTTCGCGTGTATGTATGAGTATCCGTTAAAATGTGCTTTGGCGCGGAGATGGGTAGTGTCGGTGTCTCTCTTTTTTGTTTTGTGTTTCTCGTGGTTTTTGTATAAGCACTTTTCAGCAAAAAACTCTGACAGCCAGATTTCCGATCAATCCCTACAAAATGCATTGGATATCTCGGCTGGTTTGCGTCCCCCTGTTTCTATAGATCGTGTGAAGTTGGAAGGTTGTGTTGCGGATGGTTTATTGACAGAATATCATCCAAATGTTGATGATTTTATTGATCTCATTAATCGTTCGAATTGCTATTATTTGCATCGTGCGATTGAGACGTGGAGACAACCTCCTGATTTTGAGAAGATTCAAAAAAACATCGAAAAAATAACGAAAAAAGACGTTGTGTACGGTATGTTTATTGCAGAAGCAATTGATACTAAGGCTGAATATTCTTTCGAAGAAGAGGGAAGAGATTTTGATTTTTCAGAAATGTGCCGAAAGGGAACAAAAAATGATTGGGGAGAACACACGTGCAAGCCGGTTTTTTCGGATCGCGAATATCGGGCGTATATTCGCCAGATAACGAGAAAGGCAATGGATGTAGGTGTGCAGAGTTTTATGTTCGGGCAAATCTTCATGCAGGAGGGGGTGAATCAGATATATGCCGAAAGAATCCTGATCGATATGCGAGACTATGCTCGAGAAAAAAATCTTGACATTATTATTGGCGCCCAAACTGGGAATATACGCGATGAGAAATACTTGAAGCTTTTCGATTATATTGAAGGCGGTGTCGGTATCGGTATTGATGGTGCGATTGAGGACGGACCGTGTCTTTCCAGAAGAGGTGGTTGCTGGGCGCTTTTGTGGAACGATGTATATGCGAAAAAGGCGAACAATGTTTTGTTGCATTTGGACTGGACTGGCATTATGGATGATGACCTGGATATATTCGCTCGCATGACACGAGAGGAACGCGCAAAAACCTTGAGAAAACTGTACGAATTTTTTTCTTCGAAAAACATGGGATTTCTTATGCCGTATTTTGGAGTGCTTCATAGAGAGAATGGCGGATGCTATGGACCAAAAAAAAGATTTTATTCTCCAGATAAGCGTTATACGTGTAACGATGAAGATGTGATAAGTGAGATACTTTCCGGTGGTGCGAAAATTGGCTCAGCAATAAACCGTTTTGACAGAGGAAAAAACACACATGAATAATTGTCTGAACGGTGGCACTTTCTTGACAAATGCAACTTAGTTGCGTTAAAATTGGTTTAAGAAGTCGTATACTAGGATACGATAATCCATTTATGTCTATGGAGAAGCAAAAAAATGAAAGGAGGATATCCCGGTCTCGGGTTGCGATTTTACGTGTTTTATCAAAATCTTTGCGACCGCTTTCTGCTGTTGAAATAGGGGAAAGGATACATGCTTTTGGACAAAGTTTCAACAAGACTACCATTTACAGGGAAATGGAGAAATTGAAGTTAGATGGAGAGGTAAAGGAGTTTTTTTTGAGAAACGACTGTGCACTTTATGAACGAAATCGCGCGCATCACCATCATATTGTATGTGTTTCCTGCAATGTTGTTCGAGACATATATGCATGCACAGTAAGCAATGAAGAGAAACGCATTGCAGAGCAAGAGCATTTCGACATAATAGATCATTCATTTGAAATTTTCGGACTCTGTAAAAAGTGTCGGTAGTGTAATGTATTATATGAAAAAGATTGTTTTTTTGATTTTGTTGCTTTGTTTTTTTTCCGTGTTTTTTTACGGAATCATCTACTATAGCGCAAAAAAAGAATTATCGGATGAAAAAGCGCTTTCGATAGTGACTACAATTTTTCCGTTGTATGATATTGCCAAATCGGTTGGCGGCGAGTACGCGGATGTCTCCTTGTTACTTCCACCTGGAGTAGAACCACACTCATTTGAGCCGAAACCGAGTGACATTTTCAATATAAGTAATGCCGATATATTTATCTATATGGGGGAAGTGATGGAGCCGTGGGCTGAAGATGTTCGTAAGAATATTCAAACGTCAGTTTCGATTGTGAATACTGGAAGCGAAGCAAACTTTGCTTTTCGAAGTGCGCCTACAGGGTATATTGAGCCGTCCGCCCAGCGAGATCACAATAACGATGGAAAAAGCGGAGTTGATCCTCATGTTTGGCTCGACTTCAGTAATGCATCGAAAATTGTTTCCGCTGTTGAAAAAGCGTTTGTTGAACGCGATGCTGCACATGCCTATGTATATAGAAACAATGCATTAGAATACCAAAAAAAATTAGAGATGCTCGACGACGAATATCGCCGAGTGCTCGCATTGTGCAAAACAAAGCGTATTGTGTACGGCGGACATTATGCATTTGGCTATCTCGCTAATCGGTATAATCTTACGTATTCGGCGGCTCAAGGCATTGCTCCTGATGCTGAACCGAGCATAAAGGATATAGTTGATTTAACGAATCAGATTCGGCAAGAAAAAATTGGAGCAATTTTTTATGAGGAACTGTCCTCTCCAAAAATAGCTGAAATAATAGCTGAAGAAACCAATGTTCGCATGTATCTTCTTAATGCGGCGCATAATGTTTCGAAGGAAGATATCGAACGAAATGTGTCATTTTTTTCTATCATGCGCGAGAATTTAAATAATTTACAGGCAGGGCTTGAGTGTTCTGCGTGAATATGTGTGCACATACTATGAAAGCAATTTTAGCGCACAATATATCTGTTCACCTCGGGGGAAAGTGTATTGTTGAAAATGTTTCTTTCTCGGTAAATCAGGGGGAGTTCGTTTGTATTACGGGACCTAACGGTGCTGGAAAGACAACCATGCTCAAAGCTCTGCTTGACCTTGTTTCTTATTCATCCGGGGAGATATTTTTCTTTGGAGACAGCTTGGCATCAGCTGTTCATGAGCATAAAATTGGATATTTGCCACAGAAAAATGCGACAATCAACCAGCTGTTTCCGGCAACAGCTGAAGAGGTTATTATTTCCAGTCTTGTTTCGGCGAAAGATTTTCCAAAGCAGGTAACCAAGAAAGAACGTCAGTTATCGGATCGTGCTTTTCAAATGCTGGAGATTGAGCGGTTAAAGCAGATACTTTTTTCAGAGTTGTCGGGAGGACAACAACAAAAAGTTTTGTTGGCGCGAGCGTTGGCACATGATCCCAAACTTCTCATTATGGATGAACCGTCAACAGCTTTGGATCCTGAATCTCGCGAAGAATTTTTTTCTTTAGTCAAAACACTCAATATACAAAAGGGGACGGCAGTTCTTATCGTTACTCATGATATGGATTATGTTGGGCGGTATGCGAATACGTTATTGGTGTTAGACAGAACGGTACGATATTTTGGAAATGCGGAAGCATACCTGGTTAAGCATAATATGACACATCACCATGATTATGAATGATCTCACAAATTTTTTCGGATATGTTTTTGTGCAACGAGCGTTTTTTGCAGGGTCTTTTATTGCTATTGCTTGCTCAGTTTTAGGTGTTTTCTTGGTGCTTCGAAAAATGTCTTTTATTGGGGATGGGTTGTCTCATGTAAGTTTTGGATCTATCGCAATCGGACTTTTTTTGGGTATATATCCTCTTTTTGTTGCTATTCCATTAGTTATGTTGGCTTCTATTCTTATAGTGAAAATTTCACAGAAAGCTCGTTTGTACGGGGATGCGGCGATAGCGGTAGTTTCTTCTTTGGGCATTGCTTTTGGCGTGCTATTTGCCAGTTTGTCAGGTGGATTTACAGTAGATTTGTTTAGCTATCTTTTTGGAAGTATTTTGGCAATTAGCGCATCAGAAGTGTGGATTTCTGTGATACTCTCTCTGCTTGTTATCGGAGCAGTCATTGCTTTATACTGGGATTTATTTTTGACAACATTTGATGAAGAATATGCGCTGGTAAATGGCGTTAAAGTGTCCGGAATAAATATATTTCTTGCTCTTCTAACCGGAATAACGGTAGTCCTTTCAGTGAAAGTGGTGGGTATTCTTCTGGTTTCCGCACTCCTTATTTTCCCCGCTGTTTCTTCGCTGCAAATTTCAAAAACATTTTCAAAAACACTTGTTTTTTCAGCGGTGTTTTCGGTTTTGTCTGTATGCTTAGGTATCGCACTTTCATTCTTATTTGATCTGCCTTCTGGTGCAGTGATTGTGATATTGCTTGCCCTTTGCTTTTTTCTCGCGTTTCTGTATAAGCGAATGCGAAATAGTGTATAGCCTAAAATTGCAAAAAAAATAGTTTATGATAGGCTTGAAATAGCCCTATTTTTTGTTTTCTTCTATGGAAAAGAAATATTTTTACATAACAACAACACTTCCGTATGTAAATGCCGAACCGCACGTGGGCTTTGCTTCCGAAATTGTGCTTGCGGATGCGCGCGCGCGGTTCGCGCGCCTTTCCGGTTATGAGGTAATATTCAATACCGGAACGGATGAGCATGGACAGAAGATTTATCAGAAGGCTCTCGAACAAAAAAAAGATCCGAAAGAATATGTAGATGAATATGCTGCCAAATTTAGCGATCTCAAGGATATGCTAAACTTGACGTATACTCATTTTATACGAACAACAGATGAGCATCATATGCGCGCAGCGCAGGAATTGTGGCGCCGGGTGGATGCAAATGGTTTTTTGTATAAAAAACAGTATAGTGTAAAGTATTGTGTTGGATGCGAATTGGAAAAAACCGATTCGGATTTGGATCATGGAGAATGCCCGTTTCATAAAGGAAAGACTCTTGAAAATCGAAACGAAGAAAATTATTTTTTTCGGTTCAGTTCGTTTCGTGAGACACTTCTCAAAATATATACGACACATCCCGATTTTGTAGTTCCGGAAAAAAAAATGAATGAAATCCGCAGTTTTCTGGAAAAAGGAGCGGATGATTTTTCAGTTTCTCGGCTGAAGGAAAAGATGCCATGGGGTATTCCTGTTCCCGGCGATGATGCGCATGTGATGTATGTTTGGTTTGATGCGTTGACGAACTATATTTCCACGCTTTACTGGCCTGATAACAAAAAACGGTTCGAAGATTTTTGGGGAACGTTGGAATATCCGAATGCTGTTCAAATTGCCGGAAAGGACAATCTTCGTCAGCAAAGCGCTATGTGGCAAGCTATGTTGCTTGCCGCTGGATTGCCAACGAGTCGGCAAATATTTATCAATGGTTTTATTACGGTGGACGGACAAAAAATGAGCAAGTCGCTCGGTAATGTTATACATCCAACTGATATGGCACAAAGATTTGGTGTGGACGGAACGCGCTACCTGCTTCTTTCAAAAGGAGCCTTCGGTGAAGATAGCGATATTTCGTGGGATCGAATGAAAGAAAAATATAATAGCGACTTAGCAAATGGACTTGGTAACCTTGTTTCCCGGACAATGAAACTTTTGGAAGGTGTTTCTGAAGAGCAACTACGTATTCCGCGTGAACACCAATTTCCAGAGGAATTTTCTGAATATGTGCACCGGTTTCAAATGGACGCCGCAATGGAACATATCATGGATATTGTCCGAAAGAACAACAAACGCATTGATCAGGAAAAACCGTGGGAACTAAAAAAATCAGGAGACAAAAAGTTTTTCACTGTTATGTGCGATGTTTTTTCCGATCTGTCTTTTATCGCTTTTCTTCTCACTCCTTTTCTTCCAGATACTGCTGAGAAAATGGGAGATCTGTTATCTCGAAGAAAAACGGATATTTTATTTCGGCGATTAGTGTAAACACGTATGTATAGCGGATATATAGATGCGCATGCACATCTTCATGATGGCGCTTTTGATGCTGACCGGAACGATATGTTTCAACGCGCCCTTTCTTCAGGTGTGAAAAGTATGATTTTTGTCGGAACGGATGTAGAAGAAAGTCGAAAAGCTGTTACTTGCGCCGAACAATATAGTATGTTTTCTGCTGTTGGTATGCATCCGCATGTGTTTAACGATATTTCTAGTGAGCAGGAAATGCAAAATGGAATAAAGGAAATCGGATCATTGCTGAAACATAAAAAAGTTGTAGCTATCGGAGAAATAGGACTGGATTATCATAGTCATACCAATGCTCCAATAACGGATATACAGAAGCGTTTTCAAACCGCTGGTTTTAACAGGCAGATGGAATTAGCGCGACGTTACGGTATGCCGGTAATCATACATTGTCGGGACGCATATGAGGACATGTCAGAGATACTTGCTTCCATGTATTCGGATATGGGCATAGTTCTTCATTGTTATCAGGGAAACGCGGATATAACCCGGAAATTTTTGAGTTTCCCAAACACTTTCTTTTCCTTTGCCGGAAACATTACGTATCCCGTAAGGCAATCTGATCGGGGAACGAAAAATGATATTCGGGAAGTGGTGCGTCTTGTGCCGCTTGAACGAATTTTGTCAGAAACGGATTGCCCGTATCTTGCCCCTCAGCCAGTTCGCGGATCGAGAAATGAACCGTCATACGTACGATATGTTACGGAAGAAATAGCTGAAATTCACGGAGTTGCTGTGGATGACGCAATAAAAACAATTGAAGAAAATTTCCAAAAAGTGTTTTTCACCATGTATAAAAATCTTCAAGTGTAAGTTTTGGAATGAAGATGACTGAGAGTGTTTTTCTCATTATTCTAAAATGGCCGAAAGTTACTATTTTGAAGGAGGGTCTTCAGTAATACAGGCGAAACGTGACTGTGCTGATATTGTGTATTCTAAAAATTTTCGAAAGAAATAGTCCATACAAAAACCGCGCCTATGTGAGGCGCGGCCTTTTGTATATATCCTTGCTATCCTTTAATCGCCTCAATAATCTTGGCGAATACTTCTGGATCGCTGACAGCTACTTGGGATAATACCTTTCGGTCAAGCTCTATGTTTTTCGTCTTCTGAGTTTGGATAAGCTCTCTATACGTCATGCCGTGCAATCGAACAGCATTATTCAGTCTTGTAATCCAGAGCAAACGGTTTGTTCGTTTTTTCGCTCTTCTGTCGCGGTAGGCATATTTTCCCGCCTTCAGCAATGCTTCTTTTGCAGCTCGATAGTGTGATTTTCTTCGCCATCGAAATCCTTTTGTAAGTTTCAAAACGTTCTTTCTTCTTTTCGATGCCATTACTCCTCGTTTAATTCGCGTCATATCCTTGATGTTATTATAAGTCAGTGCGGGTTATTTATTTGGCGTAAGGAATTGCCCGTTTCATATTTTTTTCATCCTTTTTGGCAAATGTTTGACTTCTTCGTTTTTTTCTTTTAAATGCACCTGTTTCTTTGGCATTCAAATGATTTTGTCCGCTATGCCGGCGAAGCAACTTTTTCTTTTTTGTTACTTTTACCTTTTTGGAAACAGCCTTTCTGGTTTTGAGTTTCATAACGTTTGGTTTCGGAGTTAAAATTTATTGTGCAGTGATGATGATGCTGAAACCGCTTGGGGATCCCTTTATTTCTTCTTCAATTTTATAGGGAATACCTATAAGTTGAATGAATTGTCCAAGCGCCTCTCTTCCCCGATCTCTGTAAGCCTTTTCTCTCCCTCGCAGAAAGACCTCAATCTTTACCTTATGTCCTTTGTTGAGAAACTTTTCCACCTGTTGTTTCTTGAAGGTCATGTCATGATCGTCAGTTCGGAGTCCTATGCGAACGCCCTTAATGGCTATTTTTCTCTGTTTCGCTTTTGCCTGTTGTTCTTGCTTTGACTGCTGATATTGAAATTTTCCATAGTCAAGGAGTTTACAAACGGGCGGTTGAACGTTTGGCGCAACTTCCACGAGATCATATCCGCGCTCTCTTGCGATATCCAACGCATTCTGTAGCGTGATTTCGCCGAGAGACTTTCCTGCTTCATCTATAACAGAAACAGACGGAGCAAGAATCCTCTCATTAGCGCGAAACCGCGGTTCTATAACTTTTTCTTTTCGCGGCCTGCGAAATCTTCGTCTCATGAAATTGAGAATACTGGTTATGACTCTTATATTTCGTGTGGAGTTGATGGGAATCGCACCCATGTCCAGTGAAGACGTGAAAAAACATTCTACAAGCGTAGCTTATCTTTACGAACAGCGGCAATCGCTATTCGTTTCCTGAAGTGAAACTGAAAAATAAGCAAAAATATTTCATCCAGGTTCCGGTATGCTTCGGTCTGCTGTTCCGGAAAAAACAAGTAAACCTATCTCCGAAATATGACACCGAAATCCTTCCACGGAGACCAGAAGGGTTCGATGGCCTTGGTATTTACGCCAAAGCTGGAGCAAAGGAGAAGCTGAAAGCTCGCGCTACAGTTTCCTTCGCTTTTGTGATCAAGTTTGCACTTCTCACGTACGCGAAACTTTTACGATCTCTCCGCGTATGATCGGCTTGCCTGCTTTGTCAACGTACAACCTGTCGAGTCTAAACAACCCCGATGCCGTTTCAAAACGATTTGAAACGCCTTTCGGAATGGTATAGGACAGTTTTTGTGCGCTAAAACACAAAAAGAACGACCAAAAGGTCTACATACAGAATAGGTAAAAAAAACAAATATGTCAATTTTTCGGTTTATTTTTCACAATATTGAGAAATATAGGTGAACTGTCTCATGCTAGTGCTGTGTCCAGTATGGTTTCTTGAACAACGTGCTGTTTGGCTGTAGCCAAAAGCTCTGAAGCGCATTCAGAATTTTGGCTATAACTGTCACGTAATCTCGCGTGAAGTTGCACAGCAAATCAGGAGACTATATATGAACGATGATTTTACTGATCAGATGCCATCAAATACCGGCAAGGGTGGAAATGATTTTTTTGACTCGGACGTATTTGTGCAATGGTTTGAGGATGATGATGAGTGAAAAAGTGATTGAGTAGAAGTATAATACTTACTCCCAATTTATTTTTTAGCCCTCTGCATTTTTTGACGCAACCGCGTGGAGATGTGTAAAGGGCTTTTGTTTTTTTACGGTTCAAACTCGAGTGATAGCTTTGTGTTTGTTTGGAGAAGTGATTGTATGCGTCGAGCTTCTTCCCCAAGCGGGCCGTTGTTATCGTACTCCCCATGATGACGCGTTGTTTCGCCGTATGTTTCGCGTTTTTGGTCGAGATGAAGGTTGACAACGAGAGATAAGTTTTCCATTCGGGTGTATGCGTGAAATCGCGGGAATCCCTGACTTGAGAGAGAGCGAACAAAGCTCATCTCGGTACCTTCATTTCTTTGAAACGCGTAGCCGGCTTTTCGCATGAGGCTGACGGCATTTTCTGACGGATGTTCGATACGTAGGATCATAAGAAGATAATATGTGATTTTTATGATATGCCCAAAAATGTTTTTGGGCAATGTTCTTGCACTTTCTTCTCAAAAGGGAATAGAGTGGTGTAAGAGAGTTAATATCAATGCTATATGTATCGGTATACTATAAAGGGTGTTGTGCAAGGAGTCGGTTTTCGTCCCTATATCGCCCATGCCTGCAAAAAAAAGGATATCCGCGGATATGTGCAAAATGTCGGCAACGGTGTTATTGCCGTTGTTGATAATACAGCAGCGTTTGAAGAAATTCTTAGAACTGCACCTGAGCGTATTCGCATAGATTCTGTCGAAATTGAAAAAGTTACCGGAATGTATAACGATTTTTCTATTGTGCAAAGTGAAGGGTCTGGATACGCAGAAATCCCTCCGGATATATTTATGTGCGACAGCTGCCTCAAGGATTTGGATAATTCGCATAACAGGCGTTTCGGCTATTTTTTTGTGACGTGTACTGCATGCGGTCCACGGTTTACTCTCGCGAAAGGAAGTCCGTTCGACCGAAAAACAACCACCATGGAAGAATTTCCAATGTGTGCGGAGTGTCAGCGGGAGTATGATGATTTGGGAGACAGACGGTTTCATGCTCAGACTATTGCATGCTGTTCGTGCGGTCCGAAACTCAGTTTTTTCAGAAACGGCGCGGAGGTTTCTGCTTCTCATGATGACACGTGTCTTCGCGTTGCTGCGCATGCTCTTCGTTCAGGAGAGATTGTTGCTATGAAGGGTGTCGGCGGATTTCATCTTGCCTGCGCTGTTACAGCTCAGTCGGTGCGATTGCTGAACACAATAACGCACCGATCGGACAAACCGTATGCCGTGTTATGTCGCGATGTTCGTATGGCAGAGGGAATAGCGCATATCACTCCGAAAGAAAGGGAGTTGCTGATGTCTCCAGCGAGACCGATCATGCTTCTCAAAAAGAAAGGCCGTTTCTCCGATCCGGTCAGCGAGCTCGATACAGTGGGGGTTATGCTGGCTTCGACGGCGGCTCATTTCCTTCTTTTTCGGCATTATCGAAAGCCGATTGTTATGACCTCATCCAATGAATCAGGAGGACCGATTACAACGAAGCGTGAAGAGCAATTCGTACCGGCGGTACTGGATCATTCGAGAAAGATATATCATTCTGTTGACGATTCTGTTATGAAAGTAATTCGGGAAATGCCGATATATATTCGCCGAAGTCGTGGTTTTGTTCCGACATCTATAGGAGTTTCTTCCCGTTTTCGAAAAACAATTCTTGCAATGGGAGCTGAGATGAACAGTGCATTCGGTTTGTATGACGGAAACGGAAAGGTGATAATGTCACAACATCTTGGGAATACGGCGAATGCGGATGCATTTAATCGCTATAAAAAAACGATAGATCAATTTCTTTCCTTTACGCATATCATTCCGGATATAATTGCGTGCGATATGCATCCGGAATATACCGCGTCGGTATATGCGCGTAATCTTTCGGATCGGTTCAGTGCTGTGCTGATTCCAGTTCAACATCATCGGGCGCATGTTTTTGGCGCAGCAGCCGAAAACGGTTTAAAGGATTTTTCGGGAATAGCCTGCGACGGACTCGGCTTCGGTGAAGACGGTGCATTATGGGGCGGGGAAGTGTTCAACATGAACGAGCGCGTAGGACATTTGGAATACCAGCTGCAGCTTGGCGGAGATTCAGCAGCTCGATTTCCGCTCAAGATGCTGTTTTCGATACTGCGAAAATTTCTTTCGTTCCGTGATGCAGCGAAATTTCTCGAACATGCGTACACACCCGATCAAGTGGCGATTCTGGAAAAACAGCGCGTATCCGGACTAAACTCTTCGCTTACTTCCAGTTGCGGACGCGTACTTGATGCGGCTGCAGCATTTTTTGGACTGTGCACTGAACGGACTTATGATGGACGCGGAGCTATGATGCTTGAGGCATATTCCGGAAAACCGTACTCATTCAAACCGGTTTTTGAGGGAAACGTATTGCTCACAACTCCTCTTTTTGAGTATCTCGTCAGGAATAATTATCGCGACAAAAAACGTCTCGCGGCTACGGTGCAGTACTATTTGGCGGAAGGTCTCTATGCGATTGCCGAAAAAACAAACAAATCTATTGTATGGGCTGGCGGGTGCGCGTATAACCGGATCATGACCTCTTTTTTTCTGGAGCGCGGCGTTTTGATGCACAAAAATATTCCTTCGGGCGACGGGGGAATAAGCTTTGGACAAATATGCTCGGTACTCGCGTCAGCAAATGCGCGGAACGATATTGCCTGACGGAACGGCAAGCAGTGTTTTGCCGTAACGCGTTTGTATTGTTACATTTTTTTCGTTTGTTATTTTGCCTATGTCGCTTGCAGATGGATTGAATTTACGGAGAATTGAGAGTGTCTTTTCCGCATTTTTCGGTGAAGTTATGCAAACAAACCTTCCTTCACATGCCAAACTGTACGCGTCTATCCCAAGTATTTCGGTAAGGGCGCGAACTTGATCGTGAAGCGGAATCAGTTCTTCTTCAACAGCTATTCCAGCATCGTTTTTCTCGGCGAGTTCGTTGAGTATTGCAGCAATACCTCCGCGTGTGATATCTTTTGCCTGTTTGATAAATGGTCCTGTTGCTATGAGTTCTTCATGCAGAGGTTTACTATCTGTTTCAATACTTGATTCCAGTTCAAACCGTTTTGCGAGAAGCGCCGTTCCGTGTTCTCCGATTCCGCCGGAAACAATAACACGATCTCCTACTTGAATAGGATCGGACAGAATGTGTTTAGTGATACCTATCCCGCTCGTGTTTATAATGATTTTTCCAACTCCTCCGCGCTCTACAACTTTAGTATCGCCGGTAACTATTGGTATGCCGGTCTGTTTGGAGAGTGATGCGATGGTATCAATGATTTCAAAAAACTCGTCTTTCGAAAAACCTTCTTCCAAGATGCATGAAAACGACAAACCCGTCGGCGCAGCTCCAATTACAGCGAGGTCGTTGACGGTTCCGCAAAATGCAAGTTTTCCGATATTTCCTCCAGGAAAAAAAATAGGTGTGACAACATACGAATCGCTCGTAAAGACGATATGCTTTTCTTTCCCGATCGGGAAAGTTGCCGCATCATCGCGGAGATTGTTCCATGCGGATGTTTCCGGAAACCGTTTTCGCACTTCGCTAATCAGCGATTGCATTTCTCTTCCGCCGCTTCCTTCGCTTAGCTTGATAGTGTGCATGTTTCGGGAAATGATGGGAGGACATGCGCCTGTGAGACAATTTTGTTTGGGAGTATTCATAGTTCTGAAAGACTTTTTCCATATTTATATGCTATAGCGCATGCTCCTTCGGATGCGCTCACCATGCATGCACCTTGAGGATTTTGCGGTGTACAGACGGTTCCAAACAATGGACAATCTTTCGGTTCAGCCAAACCCCGAATAATTTCTCCGCAGCGACAGGAGGTATTCTCAACGCTCTCAATATTTTTAAACAGGTTGGCATATACGATGCGGGCGTCTAACTGTGCATCAATCGGTGTGAGCCCCGACAGGGGGATAGTTCCAATTCCGCGCCAATCGGCATCGGCGCTTTTGAGGGTGTTCTTGATAAGGTTTTGCGCGACGATATTCCCTTGGGGAAACACCACTTCCGGATAGTCGTTTATGATGGCAGTGCTTTTGTTTTGAATAAGTTTCAGAAGGAGGAGTATCGAATGAAGAAGCTGATCCGGTTTGAAACCGGAAATGACTTGCGGAAGCGGAATGTTCATCGTACCCCATACATCACTTCCAATAATGGTCGAGACGTGTCCCGGATCAATAAACCCATCCAGGCGCATTTCCTTTGTAAGCACGCGCATCGCCGGTGGCATAACCTTATGTGCGGAAAAAACCTTGATGCCGTTTTGAAGAAGTTTTGCGGTCATAGGCGTCGTGGTTTCGAAGCCGACGGCGAAAAAAACGCGGTCCGTTTCGTCGAGAATCTGGTCTATCGAGTAAATCATTTTGACGTCTGCTCCGAGATTTTGCGCATCCGCAAGACTCATTTTTGTGCCCGGAACCTGTATCATATCTCCGTAGGTTGCAACCTTGATTCCGGCGAGGGCGATTTCTATCATCGCATCTATGTCTCTCTGAGAAGTAACGCATACAGGACATCCCGGACCCGATATAAGTTTGATGTTTGAAGGCAACACGTTTCGAAGACCGTAGCGCATGACAGTATTGGTGTGTCCGCCGCATACTTCCATAATGCGAACTTCACCCATGTTCGCAGCGGTTGCTTTGATGTCACTGATAAGCTGGCTGTTGTTCATGAACGTTTCAATTCAGTATCAAGTTCTTCCCGGCGTGAATCGTGGAGTAAACGGTACGTTTCGCGGGCGACATCTTCCCGGACCTTCTGAATGGCGAAACCTACGTGCACCAATACCCAGTCATTTACCTTTGCATCCGTCAAAAAGGAAAGATCCGCTTTTCGTTTAATGCCGTTGAAATCCACGATAGCCTGTTTTTGATCAATGGATTGTATTTTTCCGGGTATGGCAAGACACATAAGCAGTTTTTATTCAATAATGTGGAATGATGATTTTGTAGCGTCGGCACATCAGATTTTCGTAGGGGGGTAACACAAGTTTTTCGCTTTGAACTTTCTCGCTTCATTTTTTACTGACGCGCTACCTTTATAATCTTATCTTATTCTGTAAAACTTTTACAAATCTAAACAAACCATATCCTATTAACAAGCATCCAACGATCAAATTTAA